>Ga0172376_10002238_pt1 | contig 23901 bp, 16 predicted proteins | sample Lak35m_FD_121114 | JGI IMG/M metagenome (GOLD analysis project Ga0172376, IMG submission 121114) | Freshwater microbial communities from Kabuno Bay, South-Kivu, Congo - kab_092012_35m | ecosystem: Environmental > Aquatic > Freshwater > Lake | place: Democratic Republic of the Congo: South-Kivu...
GATGGGGCATGGGCAGCCCCGAGCCACGCGAGACGCCGATCGATCCCTTCTGCATCTGCCGTGCCGAACAGGATTGGCATCCTGCCCTTCGCTCACTCGATGCTGACTGCGCTCTCGGCATCCATGCCTTCGCCGACCAATCCGCTAACGCGGATCGGTGCCCGAGCAACGCCGGCGAGCGAGGTGCATGTCACCCGAAGCCTCCCCGTTTGGCAGTTCAGTACGGGGAGGCTCGGGGCTGCACGTGCCTTCTCGCGGGCTATGGGAGCGAGCGCAGGCAGGATGCCGAAAGCGAGCGGACATGCAGTGAGCGGAGGACAGGATGTCCGCAGCGAACGTCCGCCGAGAGGGCACGTGCAGCCCCGAGCCGGCTTGACCGCGAGAGCGAGTCGTCAGCCCAGTTCGCGCAGGTATTCGAGCGTGTAGATGCCGCTGTCGTGGCCGTCGGAGAAGACGATCTTGTAGGCATATTGGCCGACGGGCTGCATGCCGGTGATCGAGAGCGGCGCGAGCTCTTCAGGCGCGAGCACCTGCAGCGGATTCGGCTTCGCCGGCTCGACCCGCCGTTCGCGGCAGGTGGCACAGGGGCAGGCGTCGCGCAACAGTCGCGGCGAGTAGCCGGTGCGGGCGCCGTCGGTCCAGGCCACTTCAATGGCGCCATCCTCGAGGCGGCGGATCGATTGCGGAATGGCGTGGTTCATCGTCGTGCTTCTCGCGGCGGTGTCAAACGGCGATCGACCACCCGCCGGCCCTTGCCCTCGAAGCGGGGCAGGCTACCGAGAGGCACGAGGGCGACCTCCACCCGGAGGCCGAGCCGCAGTTGCAGTTCGCGTGCTACCCGGTCGGGATCGCCGAGGTGATCCTCGATCTCCAACGATAACATGTCGAGGCTTTCCTCATTGGCCACGGTCAATCGGTATTCGACCACCTCGGGAAAGCTCCGCACGATGTCGTCGATCGCTCCCGGGAAGACGTTGATGCCGCGCACCACGAGCATGTCGTCGGTCCGGCCGAGGATGCCCCCTTCGAGCACGACCCAGGGGCTCTTTCCGGCGGCCACCTCGTCTGACGTGGGCCACCGCGGCCGCACGAGGTCGCCGGTGCGATAGCGGATCACCGGCGCGCCGGAGCGGCCGAGCGTGGTGAGCACCAGTTCGGAAAGTTCGCCCGGGCCGGCGGCCCGCCCGGTCTCCACGGCGAGAAACTCCGGATGAAAGTATGGCTCGATCACCTCGAGCCCGAGTCCTACCGTATCACCCACGCCCCAGGCGCCGACCTCCGTCGCACCGGCATGGTCGAGCACCTCGGCCCCCCAGGCCTCGGCGATCCGCGCGCGGACGGCCGGCCGCGAGCCGCCCGGTTCGCCCGCCACGATCACCAGCCGCACTGGCAGGCCTGCCGTGTCGATCTTCCGTGCCTCAGCCACCTCCGCGAGATGCAGCGCGTAGCTTGGCGTGGCGACCACGACGGTCGCCTCGAGGCTGCGGGCGAGCTCGAGCCGCGCGACGCTCGACTGTCCACCGGTCGGAATCGCCATCGCGCCGCGGGCGAGCGTCGCCTCGAACGCGCTCCAGAAGCCCACATAAGGACCGAACGACGAGGCCACGAGCACGCGATCGCCCGCCCGCACACCGCCGCGATCGAGGATGACCCGCCAGCAATCCATCCACCAGTCCCAATCGTCGGCGGTGTCGAAGACAGGAAGCGGGCGGCCGTGCGTGCCGCTCGTCTGGTGAAACCGCACGTATCGATCGGGAGCCCAGGTGAGGTTGGCCGGCCGGCCGGCGAGCGATGCCGCCTCGACGAGTTCCTCTTTGAAGGTGAAGGGCCACGAGGCGAGTTCCTCGAGCGACTCGATCTCGAGCGACGCGCGGGCGAGCTTCGCCGCGTAGAATCCGTTCGCGGGAAGGATCTCGCGAAGCAGCGAACGCAGCCGCTCGCGCTTGAGCCAGTCGAGCTCGGCGCGGGATGACGGGGCTGGATCGCGGACGGCCATTCCGGGATTATGGCACGCCGAGGCTCGGAATTCCCTGTGCCGGAGCGTTTTGCAGCGGCGGCTGCAGGTTCGGTGCGGGCAGCGGCTGTGGCGGGGGCAATTGCAGCGGTGGCTGGGCGGGGATCGGCTGAGGCACCATGATCGTCTGCGCTGCAGGGACTGCCTGTGGCGTTGGGACTCCCTGCGGCGCCGGCAGGCTGCCCGCCGACAGCCGTGACTGTTCGGCCCGGGCCACGACCTCTTCGGGCGGGATCGCCGCCGCCGGCATCATCGCCAGATCGACAACCCGCTCGTCGCGAATCTCGCCCGGCCAGAGGTTCTCCGAGACGAAATCGAGTGGGAAGATCTCATACCACGGAATCGGAAACGGCTGCCGGACGGTGAGGGTCTCATAGCCATCCTTCACGAGCCGAATCTTGCGGGTGCCGTAATAGACGAAGTCGGTCGAGACCGGTGTGGTGCCGATCTGATAGTCGTCCACATAGACGAGCGCGCCCGGCGGATTGCTGCGAATCGTCATCCGCCGCTGGACGCAGCCTGCCCCTGCCATAACGATTGCAAGGCAGATGATCGTCGCGGGCGACGGGCGTGGAAAGATCTGGAGACGCATGTTCCGAACGATAGAAACACCGCCACAGGGCCGCCAGAGCAGACAAACCGCTGCCATTCCCGTGGCAAAGCGTATCGCCTGGACCGCGTGGGGTCGCTAGAATCCCGGGTTTTCCAGCCCGACAGGCGGGCCGAATGCACTTGGCACCCAAGGCAGCAGACGCGTGGGCAAAGGCACGAGCCTGATCTACTGCGATCGCACCGACATCGGCCGCCGCCGTTCGAATAACCAGGATTCGAAGGCAGTGCTGCCGCCGTCGGGTCCGCAGCAATACCGCACCCGTGGCTGGCTCTTCATCGTTGCCGATGGCATGGGCGCGCACGCCGCTGGTGAAGAGGCGAGCCGGATCGCCGCGGAGCGCGTGCCGCTCGTGTATGAGAAATTCTCCGGCCGATCGCCGCCGCTCGCGCTCCGCCGGAGCATCGAGCAGACGAATGCCGAGATCAACGCCAAGGGGGAGGGCGCAGCCGAGTTCAAGGGAATGGGCACTACCTGCACGTCGCTTGTCATCCTGCCACGCGGAGCGCTCGTGGGCCACATCGGCGACAGCCGCGCCTACCGGATCCGTGGCACCACGATCGAACAGCTCTCCCGCGACCACTCGCTCGTCTGGGAACTCGAGTCGTCCGGCGGGCTCACCCGCGAGCAGGCGGCCGGCGCGGCGCCGAAGAACATCATCACCCGTTCGATGGGTCCGCACCCCCATGTCGAGGTCGATCTCGAAGGGCCGTTTCCGGTCGAAGATGGCGATGTCTTCCTGCTCTGCAGCGACGGCCTTTCCGGCCAGGTCACCGACGAGGAGATCGGGCTGGTGGCGGCAGAACTGGAGCCGCGTGAGGCGGCCGACGCGCTCATCGGCCTGACACTGGTCCGCGGCGCGCCCGACAACGTCACGATCGTCATAGCCCGCGCCGGCCCCGAGGAGGTTTCGAAGACGTCGTCGTCGGACGAGCCATGGCCGCTGAGCGACGAGCCGGTCGCGGCCAGGGGAGCGACGAACGTTCCTTGGAAGTGGCTCGCGATCTCGGGCGCGAGTTTGTTTGCGGCGCTCTTGCTCAGCCCAGGGAGCATGTGGATGAAGCCGGGCGAGTGGCTCGGCAGGACGATCGGCGAGGATGCGGTCAATGCGATCAGCATGGTCGGCTGCGGCGCCACGATCCTCGCGGCGATCGCCTCCGCGCTGTTCGCACTCCTCGGCTTCCTCATTCCGCCGGCCGCCGATGGCCGCGTGCTTCAACTGGGCAAGATGCTGGGCAAGGGCCCCTATCGATCCTATTCGTGTGCCGCCAGCGAGCCCTTGCTCGAAGGGATCCTCGGCAGCATCGAGGCGGCCGCCGATGGGCTCGGTGAATCGGAGCGCGAACGCACGATCACCATCCTCGCCCGGGCGAGGCAAAACGCGGCGGCTCACTCCTTCCACGAGTCGCTGGTGGCGGCCGCCGAGGCACTGGCCATCTATAGGCGCAGCATCGAGCACGCGCGGCTCGACCAGACGGCTGGGGGCCGCTGATGAAGATCCTCTCGCGCTATGTGATGAGTGAACTGCTGCAGGTGTTTCTCGTCGCCCTCACGGCGCTCACGCTCTTCATGCTGGTGGTGGGCCTCGTGAAGGAAGCGCAGCAGCAGGGGCTCGGCATGATGCAAATCGCGGCGCTCGTGCCCTACGTCCTGCCGGAGGCGATGCGATTCGCGGTGCCCGGCACGATGCTCTTCGCGGTCGCCAGCGTCTTTGGGCGGCTCTCGGCGAGCAACGAAATCACAGCCCTGAAGGCGGCCGGCATCACGCCGATGGCGGCGATCTGGCCGGCGATCGCGGTGGCCGTGGTGGTGAGCTTCATCTCGGTCTGGCTCAATGACGTCGCCGTCTCATGGGGCCGCGATGGCGTCCGCCGCGTGATCATCGGCAGCGTGGAAGACATAATCTACGGCCGGCTCCGGCAGCAGCGGTCCTACAGCACCTCGAAGATGTCGATCAACGTGAAGGGCGTGGAGGGACGTCGGCTCATCCGCCCCACGCTCTCCTTCCAGCCTGGCGGCGATGCGGCCCCGGTGACCGTCTCGGCCGCCGAAGCGGAGATGCGGGCAGACGCAGCGCAGGGCACGCTCACGATCAGCTGCAAGAACGGCACGATCCATGTCGGCGACGTGAAGGCCGTCTTCCCCGACACGATCGAGCGGGTGGTGCCGCTGGACACCGTCAGCCGCAAGGAAACGGTCTCGACGAGCCCCTCCGAAATCGCCATGGCCGATTTTCCCCGCGCGCGGGCCGATCAGGTCGCGGCCATCGGCCAGCTCCGTCAGCTGGCCGCCGCCAAGACGGCCTTGGCCATCTTCTCGGGCCGCATGGAACAGACGCTGCCGGTCGCGGTTCAAGAGGAGCGGGACGAAGTGAAGCACGCCACCGCGCGGCTCAACCGCATCATCATGGAGCCCTGGCGCCGCTGGGCCAACGGCTTCAGCTGCCTCTGCTTCGTACTGGTGGGCGCTCCCATGGCGATTCGCATGCGCAACGCCGACTTCCTGACGAGTTTCTTCCTTTGTTTCCTGCCGATTCTCGTCGTCTACTACCCTGTCTTCATGCTCGGCGTCTCACGGGTGAAGGCGGGGGTCCTGCCGCCCCCTGCCGTCTGGATGGGTAATATCCTCATCATGCTCTGGGGCCTGTGGCTGCTACGTCGCGTGATCCGCGACCGGTAAAGTAGACCGCTTCCTCCGGAAGCGGATTCGGGCTCCGCGTGTTGAACAAGCGGTCTACGGCGGTTTTCAGCCGCCCAAAAATCTGTCACAATTTCCGCTTCGATCATTCAGAAACCCTCTTTTGATCCCCGAAGGAGCCTCCATGCCCCGCCCCGTCACGCTCTTCACCGGCCAATGGGCCGACCTGCCGCTCGAGGATCTCGCCCGCAAGGCGAAGGAGTTTGGCTATCAGGGGCTCGAGCTTGCCTGCTGGGGCGACCACTTCGACGTCACGCGGGCGCTCGAGGAGAGCGGCTATTGTGCCGCCAAGCGTGACGCGCTCGAACGCAACGATCTCTCCGTCTACGCGATTTCGGCCCACCTCGTCGGCCAGGCCGTCTGCGATCGGATTGACGAGCGGCACAAGTCGATCCTGCCTCCACACGTGTGGGGCGACGGCAGGCCCGATGGCGTCAACAAGCGGGCGATCGAGGAGATGAAGAAGACAGCGAGGGCCGCGCAGAAGCTCGGCGTGTCGGTGGTGAACGGCTTCACCGGCTCGAGCATCTGGCACCTGCTCTATTCCTTTCCGCCGGTACCGGAATCGATGATCGCCGCCGGTTTCCAGGAATTCGCCGACCGCTGGAACCCGATTCTCGCCGTGTTCGCCGAGTGCGGCGTGCGGTTCGCGCTCGAGGTGCACCCCACTGAGATCGCGTTCGACACGATCACGGCGCAGCGGGCGCTCGACGCGCTCGGACGCCGCGAGGAGTTCGGCTTCAACTTCGACCCGAGCCATCTCCACTGGCAGGGTGTCGACCCGGTCGAATTCATCCGCACCTGCCACGACCGCATCTATCACGTCCACATCAAGGACGCCGTCGTCACGCTCAACGGCAAGAGCGGCATCCTCGGCAGCCACCTCAACTTCGGCGATCCGCGTCGGGGCTGGGATTTCCGCTCGCCGGGCCGCGGCGGCGTCGACTTCGAGGAAATCATCCGCGCCTTGAACCAGATCGGCTACGAAGGGCCGCTCTCGGTCGAATGGGAGGATTGCGGCATGGATCGCGAGCACGGTGCTGCCGAGGCCTGCGAGTTCGTGCAGAACCTCGACTTCGCGCCGAGCCGCCGGCAGTTCGATTCGGCTTTTGCCGAAGAGGCCTGATCGCCGCAGCTCGGGTGTCGGCAGCCGGGCGGAGCCGCACGCACCAGGAGTTTTTCGATCATGGAGGATCTCACGCGGCGGAGCGTGCTGGCGTCGGCGGCGGCTGCGCTGTGGGTGTGGCCGCGGACCGATCGCAGCCCCCTGCCCTCGGCCGGCGCCCGGTTTCTCCTCCCGGGGGCCAGCCGCCGGCCGATGACCGGCCGTTCTTCGCCAGCGGATTCATCGACCACGATCCACCGCTCGCCTACGTCCACTGCCCGTCGATCTGCGAACTTCCTGCCGGTGGCCTGGCCTGCGTCTGGTATGCCGGTTCGCGGGAGGCGGTCCGCGACGTGTCACTCTATCTGGCCAAAAGCCCATCCCTTGGACCCGCGTCATCCGCGCTGGCCTGGGGCAGCCCGCGGCTCCTCATCGACCGCGACCGGGCCGTTGACGATCTCGACCGCTTCGTCGACAAGGTGGGGAATGCCGTGCTCTTCACCGACGCCACCGACAGGATCTGGCTCGTCTATGTCACGATCGGCGTCGGCGGCTGGTCGGGCAGTTCGCTCAACGCTTGCTCGTCCACCGATGGCGGCGCGACATTTTCGACGAGTCAACGGCTTTCGCTCAGCCCGTTTTTCAATGTCAGTGAACTGGTGCGGGCAACGCCGATCCTTCTCGACTCAGGCGAGATCGCCCTGCCCGCCTACCATGAATGCATCGGCAAGTTTCCGGAAATGCTCTGGCTGCGACCCGAGGGAGACAGACTCGTAGTCAGGAAGTCCCGCATGGCAGGCGGCCGTTCGCTCCTGCAGCCGGCCATCGTGCCGATCGGCGGCACCGAGGCCATGGCCTTCCTGCGCGATCATGGCCCCCGCCGCCGTCTCGTCGAGCAGCGGTCGAGCGACGGCGGCCGCTCTTGGTCGGCGCCGAAGCCGACGATGCTGGCCAATCCCGATGCCAGCGTGGCCGCCGTTCGGCTTTCGAACGGCGCGGTGCTCGTGGCCTTGAACCACTCGGCGGCGAATCGCGAGGATCTTTCGATCGCGATCCACGATCCATCGTCCGACGAATGGCGGATCGTCGCAACGCTCGATCGCGCGCCGGGGCAGAAGTTTGCCTATCCATACATGATCCAGGATCGCCGTGGCCTCGTGCATCTGGTCTACACCTGGAAGATGAAGCGGATCCGGCATGTGGCGATGAATGAGCGCTGGATTTTCGCGCAGCCGGCGGAGCCGATTCGATGAACGCAGCCGCCGCCGATGGTCTCGTCTGGTGGTCTGTGGTCGCCGTCTGGGCGATCGTGTTCGCGGCGCTCGCCCGCACGCTGCAGCAGGCGCTGGGTGGCCGCGGGCCGCGATGGCTTCCCGTCGCGGCCGGCTTGCTCTCAGCCGTGCCGATCGCCGGCCTGCCGATCGGCCGCTGGCTGCATGGATTCAACGCCGCCTTCAGCATTCCCTTCGTCGTCCTGCTCGCGGATCATGCGGTCGCACCGCTCATGAGACGGCCATTCCTTGACAAGGCAGCCAAGCGGGCCGCCGTATGGTTTGGCATGGTCGCCGGCTTGCTGCTCTACCCGGCGGCACTCGGCTGGGGCCCGGTCGATCCCTACGAACTCGGCTGGCGGTCGCCCGGCGTGGCCGCCGTGGCGGCGGTCGTCGGCGCGGGGCTTGTGCTCGTGGGAAATCGCTTCGGGATCGTGCTTCTTCTTGCCGGCGGACTCTGGCAGATGGGCTGCCTGGAGTCGGACAACGCCTGGGACTATCTCGTCGATCCGATCTACGGCCTGGCATCGGTAGCCAACCTGATCGGCGGCTGGCTCGCTTCATTGCCAATGGCGAGCCGCCTCGGCCGCGCCGGCACCGCCGCGGGGATCGCGATCGCGCTCGTCGCCGCCGCTCGGAAGGAAGAGCCAAAGACACAGCCACAGCTCGATAAAGAGTGGGCGGCCTCCGCTGCCAGCCTCGAGAAACGCGCGCAGGAGGAGGGCCTCGCCGAGCTGGCGGCGTTCGTCCGCGGCTGGCAGCTGCCCGAGCTGTCCGATCGACAGATCGTGGTGGAGATTCCCCCGCGGCTCGAACGGCCTGCCTGGATCGATTCGGCCGCCGAGGAATCGATCTGGGAGGATTTCTGCGCGGCGCGGCGGGCGCGCGCCGAAGGACTCTTCCAGCTGGCGCTCGCCGCATCGCGGGCGCATGCGAAGATCCCCACGCGGGCGCAACGCGCCACAGCGGGCAACCGACCGCGACCCAAGCTCGACCAGCAAAACTGCCGGGCGATCGCGCTGCTCTCCCTGGCGCTTCGCGACGACCCCGACCACGAACGCGGCCGCGAGGCAGGCGGCTGGGTGCGACGCAACGGCGACTGGGTCTGGCCGGAAGCGGCCGGCCGGCTCGATCGGGGCGACGACTATTCCGTCGAGTATGGCTGGCTACCGAAGGGCCGCACCGAGCGGTATCGGGCGGGCGAGCGATTCGACCGCGGCCGCTGGGTGAAGGCCGACGCCGTGGCGACGCCGAAGAAGCCTACCGACGGCCGGAGGTTCAACTCGGATCATTGGCAGATCACCTCCACCGCGAGCGAGGCGGAGGCAGCCGCTCTCGCCCGCACGCTCGAGGAGACCCATGCCGCCTGGCGACAGGTCTTCGGCGGGTTTGTCCATGAGCCGGCGGAACTCGAGAAACTGTTCGAACGCCGCGGCAGGATCGTCGCCCGCGATCCCTTCGCGGCGATGCTCCTCGCCAATCGCGAGCAGTATGTCGCCGAACTCGATCAGCTCGAGCCGACGATCGCGCGCACGCAAGGCATCTACTGGACGCCCACCCGCACGGCCTGGTTCGTGGCCCCGCCGGATGCCGACGACGGCGCACGCGCGACGGTGCACCACGAGGCCACGCACCAGCTCTTCGCCGAGATGCGGCAGACGAGCCCGCTCGCCGGCGAGCGGTGCGGCTTCTGGGCGATCGAGGCGGCCGCCTGCTACATGGAAAGCCTGCAGCCCACCGACTACGGCTGGACGGTCGGCGGCCGCGACGCCGGCCGCGCGCCGGCGGCCCGTGAGCGGCTCATCGACGACGGCTTCTATCTCCCGCTCGACGAGCTCTCGAAGCTCGGCCGCCGTGAACTGCAGGCCGACGACCGCCTGCCGCAGATCTACAGCCAGATCTCCGGCCTCGCCGACTTCTTCATGAACGGCGAGCACGGTCGGTATCGCGAAGCCTTCGTGGAATACCTCACGCGGATCTACACGGGAACGGTCGATCCCGACACGCTCGCCCGGCTCTGCGGCTCGAGCTTCGCCGACCTCGACGAAGCCTACCGCCGCCACATGGCACGTTGACGGGCGTTCCTTGCCGCTCGTAGACTCCGCGGCCAACAAATACGAGTGTTTCAGGAGAACTTTCCCGATGGCATCCCCCTCCGCGGCGCCCGCGCGCGCGACCCACGTCACCGATCTCGACCGCCTCTCTATCGACACGATCCGCACCCTTTCGATGGATGCGGTGGAAGCCGCCAAGAGCGGCCACCCCGGCACGCCGATGGCGCTGGCCCCGGTCGCCTTCACCGTGTGGAAGGACTTTCTGCGGTATGACCCGACGAATCCCGCCTGGCCCAACCGCGATCGCTTCGTGCTTTCCTGCGGCCACGCGTCGATGCTGCTCTATTCGCTGATCCATCTGGCGGGCATCCGCCGTGGCGGCGCGAATGATGCCGGCCGCGACCTCCCCGCCGTTTCGCTGGAGGAGATCAAGAAGTTTCGCCAGCTCGACAGCGTGTGTGCGGGCCATCCCGAGCACCACATGACGGCCGGAATCGAGACGACCACCGGTCCGCTCGGCCAGGGCTGCGGCAACTCCGTCGGCATGGCGATGGCGTCGAAGTGGCTCGGCGCCCACTACAACCAGCCCGGTCACCAGCTCTTCGACTTCGATACCTACGTCCTCTGCAGCGACGGCGACCTGATGGAGGGCGTGGCCGCCGAGGCCGCCTCGATCGCCGGGCACCTGAAGCTCTCGAATCTCTGCTGGATCTACGACGACAACTCGATCACGATCGAGGGCGAGACGCACCTCGCCTTCACGGAGAACGTGGCCCGGCGGTTCGACGGGCTCGGCTGGCGGATCGAGCACGTCGCCGACGCCAACGACACGGCCGCCCTCGAGAAGGCGCTGCAGGCCTTCAAGGCCGAGCCGGAGAAGCCCACGCTCATCGTCGTGAAGAGCATCATCGGCTACGGGGCGCCCAAGAAGGCCGGCTCGCACGAATCACACGGCGCGCCGCTCGGCGCCGACGAGATCAAGGGGGCCAAGGAAGCCTACGGCTGGCCCGCCGACGCGCAGTTCCTCGTGCCGCCGGAAGTGCCGGAGCACTTCGCGAAGACGCTCGGCGCTCGCGGCAAACAGGCCCACGAAGCCTGGCAGAAGAGCGTGGCCGACTATACGAAGTCGCACGCGGCGCTTGCCGGCGAGCTGAAAGACTTTCTCGATGGCCGGCTACCGGCGGGCTGGGACAAGGCCATCCCGACGTTCCCCGCCGATGCCAAGGGCCTGGCAAGCCGCGTCTCCTCAGGCAAGGTGATCCAGGGCGTGAGCGCGGGGGTGCCCTGGTTTTTGGGCGGCTCCGCCGACCTCGCCCCCTCGACGATGACATTCGTGCCCGGCGCCGGGGAATACGAGCCGGGCTCGTATGGCGGCCGCAACTTCCACTTCGGCATCCGCGAGCACGGCATGGCGGCCGCCTGCAACGGGCTCGCGCTGTCGGGCCTGCGGCCCTACTGCGCCACGTTCTTCGTCTTTCTCGACTACCTGAAGCCGTCGCTGCGGCTCTCGGCGATCGGCAACCTCGGCGTGATCTACGTGCTCACCCACGATTCGATCGGCCTCGGCGAAGACGGCCCGACGCACCAGCCGATCGAGCAGCTCGCCACCGCCCGCGCCGTGCCGGGGCTTTCCGTCTTCCGCCCCGGCGACGCCAATGAAGTGGCCGAGACCTACCGCGCGGTGATGCAGCGGCCCGATCGCCCGGCCGTGATCGTGCTCTCGCGGCAAAACATCCCCACGCTCGACCGCGCGGGCCTCGGCGCCGCTGCCGGCACTGCGAAGGGCGCCTACATCCTCAAGGAGGCCGCGAACGGCAAGCCCGCCTGCATCCTGATCGGCACGGGCAGCGAGGTGCAGCTCTGCCTCGACGCCGCCGCGAAGCTGGCCGAGACGGGCGTGCATGCCCGCGTGGTGAGCATGCCGAGCTGGGATCTCTTCGAGGAGCAGGATGCGGCCTACAAGGAGAGCGTGCTGCCGGAGGCGATCACGGCCCGCGTGGCCTGCGAGGCGGCCTGCGGATTTGGCTGGGAAAAGTGGATCGGCAGCCGCGGGAAGTTTATCGGCATGAACTCCTTCGGCGCATCGGGCCCGGCCCCCGCGCTCTACAAGCACTTCGGCATCACCGCCGACGCCATCGCCGCCGCCGCGAAGTCGCTCCTGTAAGGAAGACTGTTCTTCTTGAATCGCACTCGCCCACCGGGGCGGCATTCAGCCTCGAGGAGCGCGCCGGCTCACGGGCGGCAGAAGGTTCCTCGCGGTGGCCCTCGAAGACTCGGTCCAAATGCTCGTCACGCTTCCGCCGACCCGCGAGCCTCCCCGTTCGCGCAGGAGGAGTCTGGAGCTCTTACCGATCGACGAGCCGGGGGCCCTTCCCTGTGGACGAGCCGGGGGGGTCGGTGGGAATCGAGGCGAGTTGACGTATCCTCGTCTCCGAAGCCGAGATTGCTACCGCCCCCCCGGCGGCTTTCAGCCTCGAGGAACGCGTCGGCTCGCGGGCGGCAGAAGGTTCCTCGCGGTGGCCCTCGAAGACTCGGGCCAAATGCTCGTCACGCTTCCGCCGACCCGCGAGCCTCCCCCAGAAGACCACTTCGTCCCGAAGCGCATCCTGAACCTCCTCCGGGCAATTGACCGGTTCCTTTCCTTTTGCGCCCGACCGCGGTAGGGATTCATCGTGTCGGGGTGTTCGTGTGAGCCAGCCGCTCGCCCGAACGCTCAGGCCATCATCTTCGGAAGACGAGTTGCTCGGCTTTGCCCCCTGGGTGAAGCCCAGGCGCAGCGTAGGCCGGCACGGGCGGGAGTCCGTAAGACTTCCACCTCGCAGAGGTCTTTCTCCGTGCGCCGGCATGCATTTCGGCGCGGCATGAAGGCAGCAATGCCGCCACCGCCACACGGCAACCGCCGAGGTGCCCAGTGCCTGGTCTGCGTCTGCGTGCCCGCGGGCTTGCCGCCGGCTCTGCGCCGTGGCACGGATTGCTCCTGACCTGCGTCGCGATGCTCGCCCTCGTCCGGTGTGCGGCGGCCGAGCCGATCGTCGTCAGCCGGCAATACGACTTCCGCCCCGACGACGGCCGCTCCACCGGCGGCGCCTGGACGCCAAGCCATTCCGGAGGCCCCGCCGTCGCCAACCGCTGGCGCTATATCGACTCGCCCCGCCGCAACAACGGCCGGTGGGCCGAGACGCCCCCCGCCCGCGGTCGCGGCCAGTCCCAGATCGGGAACTTTCTCACGAGCCCGGTGATCGACGTGAAGTCTCTCCTCGGCAGCAGCGCCGACACCTTTCGGCTCAGCATCGCCCAACGGTTCAATTTCAACCGCAACTCGCGCGGCCAGCCGGTTGCGGCAGGAGAGATCGCCTATAGCCTCGACGGTGGAAGCTTCATCGCGATTCCACTCGCTGCGTTCACGCGCGGCGGTGATATCGATGGCGCGTCGTTTCATGGTATTGCATCGCCATTTGAGACGATCCCCGGCCTCGTGAATCAGGACGCATTCCTCGGGCCGAATGCCTCGTGGCCGGGGCCAACTCCCCTGCTCGCCGACGGCGGTCTCTTCACGGGCCGCTCGCCCGGATTCAATCGCGGCAGCTATGTGCCGTCAGAGGCCATCCTCGACTTCCGTGGCAGCGGGATCAGCTTCGACACGATTCAGTTTCGGCTGATCGAAGCGAGCCTGGGATCACGATGCCCGCCGCGATCGCGATGGGACGTACGGTATATGCAAGTGGATTTCGCGGCACCGGAGCCGGGCGGAATCGTGCTGGCGGCCATCGGTTGCGCGATCCTGGCCTGGCGCTGGCGGCGATCGTCACGTCACGGCTGGTGATGCGAATCGCCGATCACGGCGTCTTCGGGATCGACGCCCGCGGCGGTCTTGCCGTCGTGGTTCTTGAAGAGGTGGTCGTCGCGGTGGACGTCGTCCTGAAAGAGCCGCTCGACGTGGCCGTCTTCGAAGAGAATGTAATGGATGCCACCCGGATGGTTGCTGCTCTTCTCACCACAGGAATCGGGGGCATCCGCCATGAGCGGGTGGTGCTCCCGCCGCAGGTTCTTGTTGGGCTGCAAAATACCCTGGGCATCCCGATGGCCGAGCGTGTAGCCGTAGTCGCCTCCCATCGACCGCACCATCTCCTCGAATTGCGGTGTGCCGACGGCAGCCTTCAATTCCTCGAGCGTGGGCACGCGAAAGGTTCCGCTGCGGGCGAGAGGGGTATCGGGGCAGAGGAGCGTGCCGTCGTCGGCTACGAGGCGGTGCTCCGAGACGAGCGTCGGAGCATAGAGGCCGGCGCGGGAGAGCGGGCCTGAGTCGGGAGGCGTGGGAAATACGCGGTGCGATTCCGCGTAGCCCTGCAGGGCATTGGATGTCTTCTGCAGGTTGCGCTCGGCCCGGCGGGCACGCGATTCCTGGATCGCGTCGAGCAGCAGCGGCCCCACGAGCACACAGGCCGCCAGCGCCGTCGCCGCCATGATCGTCCGGTCGAGCCAGGCCCGTGGCCCGACGCCACTGCCCGAGCCAGCCTCGGGCGTAAACGCCCCCGGCATCGGCAACGGGCCCGCATGGGCGTGTGACTCGACGAACCGCATCGTGCGGCGGGCAAGCCCCGGCGGCGCGGCGATGAAGGCCTGATCTCGGGAGAGCGGTTTGATCGCCATCTGCAGCCGCTCGAGGTCGCGACGCAGCGCCGGCCCTTGCTCGGCATTGGCCAGGGCGGTTTCGACGCGCTTGGCATCCGGCTCGTCGATCGCGCCCAACAGATAGCCGATCAGTTCTTCTCGCATGGCTTTCGCTTCCGTCGTGTGCATGGATGGTGCTGGGCTTGCGTCATCGGCCGAGCCGGTGGTGCATCGTCCTAGCCGTCGGTTTCATGGCCCTTGCCGCTGGTCTGCCAGGATTCGTTGAGCTTCAGGAGGGCGGCGTGGAGCCGGCTCTTCACGGTTCCCACCGGAATGCCCAGCACGTCGGCCGCCTCGCGATATTTCATCCCTTGGTGGTACACGAGCAGGATCGTGCCCTTGAGCGACTCCGGCAGATCGTCGACCGCCGAACGCACCCACTCACGGGCCTCCTCGTCCGCCATCCGATCGTCGGCCGTCTGATCCCTGCCCGCGAGCATCTCCACCAGCGCCCCGACGTCGTCGTCGCCATTGGATCGCTGATCGATGCTCACCATCCGGTGGCGACGATTGCGACGCTGGGCGTCGATGGCTTGGTTCGTGGCGATGGTGTAGAGCCAGGGCCGAAACCGACGGCCGTCTTCGAAGTTCTCCTTCTTCAAATAGACCTGTAGAAACGTCGCTTGAAAAACATCCTCCGCCATCTCCGCGCTGCCGCAGTAGCGACGCAGATAGCTGAAGAGTTCCTGTTCATACCGATGCACGAGCGTCTCGAAGGCGTCCGTGTCATCGTCCACGCGAAACCGGCGGAGCAGATCCTCGTCGGCCTGGCCTGCCCCCCGAGCCTCGCCATCCGACCGAACCGCTCCCCCACGGCCACCGGCAGACGAAACGGAACTCGCCCGTCCTGCAGTTTGGCCACGGGTGTAGGAATCGTGTGAAACCATCAGTCGATACGCAGCCACGGTTCGAATGGTTCGCCCCGGACGAAAACAAGGGCCGCAGTCCCACTCCGGAGCCCCGAGTATAGCCCCCCACACGGGGAAATGCCCGTGTTTTGCTAGCCTCTGGGACATGAAATCTCCGCGCGAGGCCGATCGGGCCACCCCCTACCGCTGGGCAACCCCCGGCGACATCAACGCTTTTTTCGGGCTCTCGATCGACAATCTGGCCGGCCTCGTGCTCACGGTCAGCCTGCTGGCGGCCGTCTTCGACTACCCGGCCCAGTTCGCCCTCGCCCATCTGGTGCCGGGCACGGCGCTCGGAGTCGTCGTCGGCGATCTGATCTTCACCTGGATGGCGTTTCGGCTTGCACAGCGCGCCCGCCGCACCGACGTGACGGCGATGCCGCTCGGCCTCGACACGCCGAGCACGTTCGGCATGGTGTTCTTCGTGATCGGCCCGGCGTTCGCCGCGGCCGTCGCCGGCGGACTGGAACGCGAAGCCGCGGCCCGGCATGCCTGGCATGTCGGCATGTGCGCGATCGTCGCCAGTGGCCTCTTCAAGTTCGCCTGCGCGTTCGTGGCCGGGGCGGTGCGACGGCTCGTGCCCCGCGCGGGCCTGCTCGGCAGCCTCACGGCAATCGCGTTGGCGCTGATTTCATTCCTGCCGACGGTCGAGATCTTCTCGTCACCGCTCGTCGGCGTGCTCGCCTTCGGGATCACGCTCGCCACGCTCACGGCCCGCATCCCCTTCCCCGGCCGCATTCCCGGAGCGCTCGCGGCCCTCGCCGCCGGCTGGGCGATGCACGCGATCGGCACATGGGGCGGATGGATTCCGCTGGGAGAGTCCCACGCCGCGATCGATCCTGCCGCCGCACTCTGGCCGAGCGAGTGGCTCTCGGCCTTGCGGCTGGAGTGGCTCGAGGCCTGGCCCGACATGCTCCGCTATCTGCCGATCGTGATTCCGTTTGCACTCGGCACCGTCGTGGGGGGCATCGACTGCACCGAGAGCGCGGCCGCGGCGGGCGACGAATACGATACGGGCCGCGTGATCGCCGCCGAGGCGATCGCCACACTCGTGGCCGGCATGTGCGGGGGCGTGATCCAGACGACGCCCTACATCGGCCATCCCGCCTACAAGGCGATGGGTGGCCGCGCGGCCTACACGCTCGCCACCGCCGCCTTCATCGGATTCGCCGGCCTCACCGGCACGTTCGCCTACCTCTATCAGTCGATTCCCGGCCCGGCGATCCTGCCGGTGCTCGTGTTCGTGGGCCTCGAGATCACGGCGCAGAGTTTTCATGCGACGCCCCAGCGGCACTACCCGGCCGTGGCCATCTCCTGCATCCCCGCGCTCGCGGCGCTTGTCACGATCGAGGCCGACAAGCTGCTCGCCGCCGGTGCCCAGCCGTCCGCAGCGCTCGCCCGTGAGCTCTTCTCGATCCGCATGCTCTCGGCTGGCTTCATCGTCACGAGCCTCCTGTGGGCCGGACTCGTCACCGCGCTCATCGACCGCAAGCTCCTCGCCGCCGCGGGCTGGGCGGCGGCCGCGGCCGGCTGCACGCTCTTCGGCATCATCCATTCGCCGTTCGCCGACGGCCGGCTCTTCCTGCCCTGGTCGATCGGCGAACTGCCCGCCGTCGCCACCGGCCGCGGTCCGCTCGAACTCGCCGCGGCCTATGCCGTGCTCGCTGCGCTTTTCGCCGCATGGCATGCGTGGCTCAACTTGCCCAAGCCGGCTTCGGGTGACCGTTAGTCCAAGCTCAACTCGCCCAGGCCGGCTTCGGGTGACCCGTACCCCGTCGCCGGACGCTCACTACGGACATCCTGTCCTTCGCTCGCTCGGATGCTGACGGCGCTTCGCCATCCTGGCTGCGCTTGTCAGCATACGCCGGCTCCTGGGGCACGGGTCACCCGAAGCCTCCGTTACTGTACGACAGGCATCTCTGGCTGTCTGGAACAGGCGCGGAAGCCTGTATGCGGGAAGGCCCGGGGCTGCCTGTACCCCGCTCGCCGGCGTTGATGACAAGCGCAGGCAGGATGCCCGTAGCGAGCGTCCGGAGAGCCGGGGTACAGGCAGCCCCGGGCCGGATTGGGCCAGTGCGATTCACTCGAGCCCGTACGCGCCCGCGATCGGCACGTCGAGGCCGGTGCGGCTGGCGAATTGCGTCCGCGAGAGGAACCGCGGCTCGAGGTTGAACGTCACGCCGACGTTGTTGCGGCTGTAGTCGACGTTGAAGCCGAACGTCATCAGGAACGATTCGCCGATCCGCACGAGCTGGAAGTTCTGGCCGATGTTGCGGCCGGTGAGGTCGATCGCGCCGCCGAAGGAGCTCGCCCACTTCGGGCTCATGCGGTAGGTGTAGGAGCCCGTCAGCACGCTCGCCTGGATCGGGCCGCCGAATTCGTTGAAGCCGATGAAGAAGCTGCCGCGGGGCGTGCGATTGAGCAGCGCGCCCACTGTCCAGAGCTGCTGGCCGCCGGCGAAGAAATCGACGTCGCCGGAGGAGAGCACGGTGGTGCGGTCGCCCACGTGCCAGCGGAAGTCATACTGCCAGAGGCCCATCGCCGCGCCGAAGTTCTGGCTGGCGATCGGGAAGAGCTCGCCGTCGACGTCGAGCGTGATCCAGTCGATGATCCGGCGGTTGCCCATCGGGCCGCGCTTCGTCTGCCACCGCTGCCGCGCGCCCAGCCGGAAGACGGAAAGATCGTTGGCGATTTCCGTCGGGCCGGTCACCCAGCCGCCGAGGCCGCGGCGCACCGCGTAGGTCCGCGGGTCGTACTTGTTGTCAGGGCCGAAGATGAAGGGCTGGCCGAGCGGCGTGACCTGGCCCGGAATGGCGCCGTAATCCCAATACGGGATGTTGCGGCGGTATTGATTGATCGCGTCGTCGTCGAGCTGGTCGTAGAGCGGGAACTGCTGGACGGTCTGCGTGGCGTCGGTGTAGGCAAACTCCGCCTCGAACACCACCTTGTGCGCGATGCCGTGCACGTTCCAGAGCTGGCTCTCGACCGTGTCGTCGGCGGACCACATCGGCAGGCTCGAGCGGATTCCCACCTGGCCATAGGCCCGGTTGATCGGTGACTGCGTGAGATCCTGCCCCCAGTTCGCCAGTTCGCCGAGCGCATAGGGCACGACCTTCACGGCGCCGGCCTGGAAGGGCAGGTCGATCTCGTGCCGCGTCGCCAGCCGCTGGCCGATCACGTTGCTCTCGTAGGGGAGCAGCGTCCAGATGTTGCGGCCCTGGCCGACGGTCGGCGTCTGCGGCAGCTGCTGCCGGGCGTAGGCCACGTTCGAATGCTCGTACCAAGTCAGCGCATCGCGAAGGAGCGGCTGGCCCATGTAGTAATGATCGAGCCGCGGCCACCACTCGGTCTGTGTAAAGAATGGATTGATGCGCGCGCTCGTCAGGAGCCGCAGTTCGCGGTTGTCGATCGGCCGACGTAAATCGAGCCAGGTGCGCTGCTCGTAGCCTTCCTCCCACTCCGCCTCGTAATACTCCTCGAGGAAGTTCATGTCGCTGATCCAGCCGACGGTGCCGCGGGCCTACCAGCCGGCGCCGAGATCCTGCCTGTGCCGCCAGAAGGAGCGGCCGCGGAACGTCCGGTCGGGATAGCCCGGATAGGTGAATGTGCGTCGGTAGAGGCCGAGGTTGTCGAGGCCGACGTCGCCGATGAACCAGGCGTCGAGGATGCCGTTGGCCGGCGTGCCGATGCCGAGGAAGTCGGGGCGGTTGTAGAGCAACGACGTGCCGCCGCCAGGACCACGCAGGCTGAGGAAGTCGATGTCGAAATCCCAGTCGACGCCATCGGGCGGCCGCTGCCAGCCAAAGACCTGGAAGGCGTCCCAACTCGTGAGCACCTGCGTGCCGAAGATCTGATCGTTCTTCAGCTGCGCGTTGTTGATGTAGAAGGTCGGCTTCTTGGCATTGGTCGAGAGCACCGGCCACCAGAGCACCGGCACGCCGCCGAGATTGACGGTGTTGCCACGGCTCGTGATGTATTGCTGGTGCTCGATGGCGGGCTCGCCGGTGGCCGGGTCGATCATCGGCTGACCGAAGGGCCCGGGCAACGGCACCTGCTCGTCGGTGAACTCGAGCTGCCGGGAGCGGAACTCCCAGGTGGGCACGCCGAGGCGGCTCGACGTGAGGCCGGTCTGCTGCGCGACGAACCGGCTGCGATCGACCTGCCGAATCACGTCGGCCCGCAGCCGCACGAGGCCCGAGTAGTTGTCGACGGGCGTCAGCAGCGTCGCGCCGGTGATCACGCCGCTCGACCGCGGCACGTCGTAGAACATGCTCACGGCCTCGACCACCCGCTGCCCCTGCCGGAAGACGACGTTGCCTTCCATGTAGAGTTCGAGAGGCGTGTCGGCCGATTGCGACGCGTTGCCGTCGAGGTCCGGCTGCCCTTGGCCGCGGGTCCAGATCACGAGCCGGTCGGCCGAAATGTCGAGGGGGCCCGCCGGATCGACGCCGTCGATGACGAGGTTCACGCCGGAGGTGATCACGGCCACCCATTCACCGCCGGCGGGGCTGGGGAACCAGCGGACGTTGAGCGGCACGCTCGACCGCGGAAACGCCCGCAGCCTGCGGGCCGACACCGCCACCGGCACCTGCGGCGGCGGCGCCGCGCCGAACTCGCTGAACTGTGTGCGCTGGATTGGGGACTGCTCGCTTGGGTTTTCCGGCGTGGCTTCCGCGTGGGCTGCGGCCGCCTCGGCGGGGGCGTCGTAGATCGGCGGCGTGCCCGTCGCGGGAACGATGCTCGTAAATTCGAGTTCCGGATCGCGGAGCGTCCAGAAGCGGCCGGTCCAGCGATTGCCGCGGACGGTCGATGCGGGGGCATCGGCGGCCTGGCCCGCGGCCCGCACCTCCACGCTGCCTGCCATCCGCACGAGCATGCTCCGCGGACGCGGCTCGAAGGCGGCATCTTCACCATCGGCTGCCGGATCGGGCTGGCCGGGATCCTGCTCGATCCACACGACGGCCTCGTGGGCCGACGCCTCGACCGCGCCCTGCGTGATCCGCACGCCGCCCGTGAGATGCCACACGTCGTAGGAGCCCTCCGTCCAGCGCGATGCCTGCGCCGCCCGCACCGTGAGGGCTTCGGTCGGATCGACCGCCGGCACCTCGATGCGACCCGCCTCGGCGATCGCCGCCGCGAGCCCGCGGGCCGGAAGCGCCGCGAGCGCCCCGGCCGATGCCTGATCGCCCAGTGGCGGCTTCGGCTGCGCGAGCGCCACGGAACCGCCGAAGAACGCAACGAGGCTGATCGCAAACGCGAGCACGTCGCGCGCAACACCGCGCGTCGATGGACGGAGAGCCCATCGCCACGAAGGCGCGGAAATCGTGCTCTGGGTTTGCACGCGCAAGATGAAGTTGATGCTTGAAAAACCGATGTTTGCGGGCCGGTGGACAAAAGCGCGGGACTATAGGAGCGGCCGTTTTCACGGGTCAAGGCATCGCGGCGAGCACACGGCGGCCGCAAATCGCGTACGGCCACGGGTTTAGCGCCGGTTTCCAGGGCGGCCTGCCGGGAAGCCGTTTTGCTTCAATACCGGTAAGATGGCGACTTCGCGGCCACGCCCCATCCCGCCCCACCCCTCCAGCCAACGAAAGGCTCCGCATGCGCCCCGTCTGCGACCGGGTCGCGAATTGGTTGATTTCACACCGCAACCTGCTCGCCCTCGCGGCCGTCGCGCTGGCGATCGTGTCGGTGGACCGGTCGCGTCAGCTCGAATTCGCCCGGTCGATCGACACGATGTTCGACCGCTCCGACCCGGCGCTCGTGCCCTACCGCCGGCTCGGCCGGGCCTTCGGCTCGAGCGAGGTCGTGCTCGCCGCCTACGACGCGCCCGATCTCTTCACGCCCGCCGGCATCGCCCGGCTCGAGCGGCTCACCGACGAACTCGCAGCCGTTCCCGGAGTCGCATCGGCGACGAGCCTCGCTTCGACGCCGCTGGGTAGCCGCATCATCGAACTCGACGAAAGCCCTACGGCCCGCAAGCTCGTGAAGCTCATGGAGGGCTACACGATCGGCGTCGATCATCGCACCGCCGCGATCGCCTGCGTGCTCGCAACGCCGAAGCCATCGCCGGGCGCCGGCTCCCAACGGGCGGCCGCACGGATGTTGGCGGTGTCACGTGCCGTGGCGATCGACCAGATCCGTGCCCTGATGGCCCCGCTGCCCGGTGGCACCGTGGCCGGCGAGCCCGTCATGCTCCGGGATGGCTTCGCGATGCTCGAGCGCGACGGCAACCTGCTCGGTACCGCCGCAGGGGTCTTGGCAGGCGCGGTGCTGCTGGTGTCGTTTCGCAGCCTGCGCTGGCTCATCGTGCCGCTGGCCGTCGTGCTACTCGCCCTCTGGAGCACGCGCGGCGTGCTCGCGATGATCGGGCTCAAGCTGACGATGGTCTCGACGATGCTCTCGGCAATGGTCACCGTGGTGGCGATCGCCACGGTGATGCACGTGATCGTCGAATTCCGGCGGCAACGCGATCTCGGTCTGTCGCCGACCACCGCGCTGGAGCGGGCCATCATACTGCTCCTCTGGCCTATCGTGGGGGCGATCGTCACCGACATCATCGGCTTCGGCTCGCTCATCTTCAGCCAGGTAGGCCCGGTGCACGATTTCGGGATCATGACGGCCATCGGCGCGGTCATGGTGCTTGTCGCCGCCGCACTCACCGTGCCATTCCTGGCACTCACGGGCCGATTCGACTGCGATCCGAAGCGGGCCTGGGGCGAAGCGGCCCTCGATCTCGGCCTCGACAGCCTCGTGAAGCGAATCGTACGGCAGCCGGGGCGGATTCTCGGTCTCTCCGCTGCGCTCACCGCCGCGGCCGTGGCCGGCATGGCCTGGCTCGAGGTCGAGACCGATTTCACTCGCAACTTTCGCCGCTCGAGCGCGATCGTGCAGTCCTACGACATGGTCGAGTCGCGGCTCGGTGGCGCCGGCGTCTGGGACGTGCTCGTGCCGGCGGGCGACACGATCGACGGGGCAGCCCTCTCGCGGCTCGCCCGTCTCGAGCACCGTCTGCGCGAAGAGGTCACAACGCCCGGTCCCGACGGTCTGCCAACCGCGGCCCTTACGAAGGTGATGAGCGTCGCCGACGTGCTCGCCGCGATCTCGCCGATCTCGCTCGAGCGGCTCGAGCGCACGCGGCTCGGCAACTGGCTGGTCACCGGAGCGATCCGGCTTCTCGAAGACCAGTTGCCACAGCTCGGCCGCACGCTCATCGGCCGCGATCCCGACGACGGTTCGACCTGGCTGCGGATCATGCTCCGCGCCCGCGAGCGGCAGCCGGCCCCCGCGAAGCGGGCGATCATCGACACCGTGCGGCGGATCGTGGCGGAGGATGTCCCTGCCCGGGCCGGCGCGACCGGAGGGGAGGTGACGGGCTTCTTCGTGCTCCTGGCGCAGCTCGTCGATCGGATGCTCGCCGATCAATGGTTCACGTTTCTGCTCGCGGTCGCCGGCATCTTCGCGCTGCTCTCGATCGCCTTTCGCAGCGTCGTGGTCGCGGCGGTGGCGCTCGTGCCCAACGCCCTGCCGATCTTCGTGGTGCTCGGCCTCCTCGGCTGGGCGGGGGAGCGAATGAACATGGGCACGGCGATGATCGCGGCCGTCTCGATGGGGCTCTCCGTCGACAGCTCCATTCATTACATCGCCGCCTTCCGCCGCCGCCTCACCGACGGCCATGCCGTGGAGGCCGCGTTGGAAACGGCCCATCAGACGGCCGGTCGGGCGATGGTCTTCTCGACACTGGCGCTCGTCGTGGGCTTTCTCGCGCTGACGACGAGCGGCTTCATCCCGACGGTCTCGTTCGGAGCCCTCTCCTGCCTCACGCTCGTCGGCGGGCTCGTCGGCAATCTCGTCGTCCTGCCGGTGCTCCTCACGCTCGTCACCCGCCCCGGCGGCCAGGGCTGCGGCGACGGCGAAAAACCGCTACAACTCGCCCCCGGGCCCTGACACCATCCCGCCACATTCCTGCCCCGCCTTGTTCGAGGAACCCTGCATGACCACAGAGTTTTCGCCCGTCCGCAACGCCCGCGACATCGTTTCCGAGCCATCCGCCCGCCCCGAGTCGATCGCCGTCGACGCCGTCGTGGTGTTCCTCACCGAAGGCGGCGTCGGCACGGGAGCGATCGCCGATCTCGATCGTGCGGTCGGGGGCGTGATCGCACGGCTTGTCGGCGCGGGGGAGATCACCGGCAAACGGTTTGAATGCGTGCCGATCCTCGCGCCGGCCGGCCTGCAGGCGGGGCAGATCGTCGTCGTCGGCCTCGGCAAGCGCGAGGAGGTCGATGCCGGCACCCTCTACAAGTCGGCCGCGACGGCCGCGCGGCAGCTCTCCGGCCGCCCCCGCTCCGCCGTGGCGTTCGTGGCCGACGGCTTCTGGACGACCAGGCAGATCGAGCAGGCCGTCGCCGGCGCGGCGATGGGCATGGTCGGGCAGGATCTCTACCGCAGCGACAAGAAGCGAACCCGCTTCGGCAAGACCATCTGGCTGAACGCCCCGGTGGAGGCGGTCGATCGCGGTGCCATCATCGCCGACGGCGTGAACCTCGCCCGACGGCTCGTCAACATGCCCCC
>Ga0172376_10002241_pt1 | contig 23869 bp, 20 predicted proteins | sample Lak35m_FD_121114 | JGI IMG/M metagenome (GOLD analysis project Ga0172376, IMG submission 121114) | Freshwater microbial communities from Kabuno Bay, South-Kivu, Congo - kab_092012_35m | ecosystem: Environmental > Aquatic > Freshwater > Lake | place: Democratic Republic of the Congo: South-Kivu...
CCCGTGCGCGAAAAAGTCGGCCAGCCCGCGAACTTCACCGCGCTGCGCGAACTCGCCTCGCTCACCGGCGGCGTGGTCGGCCCGACCGCCGACCTCGCCAAGGTCATCGAGCAAATCACCCTGCTGCCCGAGCCGAAGCCCTTGGAGCAACGCATTCGCCTCTGGGCCGACCCGTGGTGGGCCGGCAGCATCCTCTTCCTGCTGACGGTCTATTGGGTGAGCCGCAAGCTGGCGGGGATGGTGTAGCCGCCGAGGCAAGGAGGCGGATTCCCCGGTAGCCCATGGGTTTGGGGAGGCTTTCGTCCGTGAGTTGTTTGGCTGTCCACGGTTGTGGTTCGGGAGGTAGCAAGGTTCAAGGTCCGCCCCCTGACCTCGGCGGCTACAAGAGAAGCGCGCCCGCGCGTCCCGCCCGGCTGCTTTAGGGTTTGACCGGCTCGTGACGCGGCGGCTAGGTTGCCCGCCTGTTTCTTTCGGCCCGGTTATGATTGGCACGTTACGCAAGCACTCGCAGTGGCTCTGGGGCATCATCATCACGGTGGTGATCATCACCTTTGTGGTCTTCTTCAGCCCGGACATCGGCGGCGGCGGCGGCCGGGCCGAGGTGGATTACGGCACGCTCTACGGCCAGCCCATCAAGCGCGACGACCTCGCGCAGGCCTACGCGGACGCGCGGCTCGGCTACTTCCTCAGCACCGGCCAGTGGCCCGACCGCGACGAGCGGGCGCGGATGTTCGGCTTCAATCTGGATTCCGAGGCCCGGCAGCGGCTGCTCATCAACCACCATCTCAAGGCGCAGGGCATTGCGGTGGGCGACGCCGCCGTGGCGCAGGAGATCAAGAACATCTTCACCGACACGCAGACCGGGGCGTTCAGCCTCCAGCGCTACGAGGGGATGCTCAAGCAGCACTTCGCCTCCGCCGGGATCTCGGAGGCGGCCTTTGAGCGGTTTCTCAAGCACGAGCTGGGGCGGCAGCAGCTCACCCGCACGTTCGGCCTCGCGGGCAAGCTCATGTCGGACCGCGCGGCGGAGGCCTTTTTCCGCCGCGAGAATGAGCAGGCGCAGGCGGAGTTCGTCTTCCTGGCCACCTCGAACAATCTCGCCAAGGTGAAGCTCGATGACGCCGCGTTGCGCGCTTGGCACACGAACAACCTCGCCACCTACCGCATCCCCGAGCGCGTCACCGTCCACTACGTCTTCCTGCCCTACACGAACCACAACGCCGAGGCGGACAAGGAGCTGGCCGCGAACACGAACCTCGTGAAGCTGATGGAGACGCATTACCAGACCAACGTGTTCCGCTACCGCGACACCAACGGCACGGCCAAGACCTTCGAGCAGGCGCGCGAGCAGATCCGCACCGAGTTCCGCGATGAGACTGCCGCGCGCATCGGCTTCCAGAAGGCCACCGAGTTTGGCAACGAGCTCTTCAAACTCGCCGGCCAGACCAACCGGGCCGAAATCCTCCTCCAGCTCGCCGCGCGCAAGGGCCTGCCGGTGAAGGTCACCGAGCCGTTCACCGAGTTCGAGGGGCCGAAGCTCACCAACGCCCCGAACAATTTCGGCCGCACGGCCTTCCAGCTCGCGCCGGACGAGGCGCTCGGCCAGATGCTGCCGGGCCTGGACGGCGTGTATTTCATCGCGTTCAACAGCCGCCTCAAGCCCGAGGATCCGCCCTTCGAGCAGGTCCGCGCGCGCGTCACCGAGGATTACCGGCGGTCGCAGGCCACCGAGCTGACGCTCACCGAGGGCACCAAGCTCGTGCAGGCCGCCACCAACGCGCTGGCCGCCGGCAAGACCTTCAAGGACGCCGCGCAGGGCCTCGGGCACGTCGCGCTCGAAGTCCCGCCCTTCAGCCGCAACGCCCGCAGCATCGAGATCGTCGAGAGCCGGGGCCTGGGCGTGGAGGAGTTCCGCGAGCAGGCGTTCGCGCTGGCCGCCGGCAAGGTCAGCGGCTTCCGCTCCGTCAGCGGCGGCGGCTTCGTGGTCCACGTCAAGGGCTTCACGCCCGTGGCCGAGGAGCAGGTGAAGGCCGAGCTGCCCAAGTTCGCCGAGTCCCTGCGCGACAACCGGGGCAACCGCGCGTTCGGCGAGTGGCTGGGCCGCGAGGTCGAGCGCTCCGGCGTGATGGCCCCGCTGCGCCAGCCGGCCAAGGGCGCCGGCACCGGCGCCGGCCAGTGACCATGCCCGCCGGCGCGGTCATCAAGCTCTCCGCTCCCGCCACCCGCGAGTTCTGGGAAGTCCCCGTCGTCTTCGAGGACGAGCATCTCCTCGCCGTGGCCAAGCCCGCGCGCCTGCTCTCCTCGCCCGACCGCTACGATCCGCAGCGGCCCAACCTCATGCGCCTGCTGCACGACGGCATCGCGCAGGGCGTGCCATGGGCGAAGGCGCGGAACCTCACCTACCTCGCCAACGCGCACCGGCTAGACTTCGAGACCAGCGGCGTGTTCCTGCTGGCGAAGGACAAGCCGGCCCTGGTCGCGCTCGCGAACGAGTTCGGCTCGAACAAGCCGCTCAAGACCTACGTGGCCCTCACGCGCGGGATGCCGGAGCAGCCCGAGTTCACGGTGGACGCGCCCATCGGCCCGCAGACCCGGCAGCTCGGGCTGATGCGGATAGACCGGCAGGGCGGCAAGCAGTCCGTCACGAAGTGCCGCGTGGCCGAGCAGTTCCGGGGTTTCACGCTGCTGCGCTGCCAGCCGCTCACGGGCCGCACGCACCAGATCCGCGTCCACCTGCGCTCCGTCGGCCTGCACATCATCGGCGACGCGGACTATGGCGGCAGCCCGCTCTACCTCTCGCAGATCAAGCGCAGCTACACGCCCAAGTTCAAGGAGCCGGAGCGTCCGCTCATGGGCCGCGTGGCGCTGCACGCGGAGCAGTTGGGAATCAGGCACCCCGTCACCGGCGCGCCGCTCACCATCACGGCCGAATGGCCGAAGGATTTGCGCGTGACGGTGAAGTATCTGCGGCAGTTCAGCGGGTTGTGAGGCCGTGGTGCGTGGCGCGAGGTGCGTGAAAAAGAGGCGCGGGCGTCCGGTGCAGACTCGAAGCTGAACGCCAAAGGCGTTCCATCCTCCAGCCCGGGGTTGGCCCGACGCGGGAGGGCCTACCCTGGGTGGGGCGTGCGAAGGTGGAGCAACCCTGAAGGGGTTGCGTCTGGGGTGCTGCAACCCCGTTGGGGTTGGAAGGGGGTTTAGGAACGCCTGCCCAGGGTAGCTCGTCCGACTCGCAACCCTGGGCTGGAGGACGGAACACCGTTGGTGTTTCCCGGAAATCCGCGAAGCACCAGAAAGAAGAGCGGCGCACTCGACTCTTCTCACGCACCACGCACCACGCACCACGTTCCCCCTCACCAGCTCATGATCGGCCAGAGGCTCGCGTAGTCGTCGGTCCAGAGGCGGACGGTCTTGTTGGTGGGTTCGGACTTGGCGGACTCGGTCTTGCTCTGGATCAGCGCCATCAGCTCCTTGTTCTTGCTCAGGAGCACCCACGTCGAGCTGTAGATCCACCAGTCCTTCTCGCCGTCGCCGTCCGAGATCGAGAGGCGCTCGTAGCCGAATTCCTTCGCGACGTTTTCCACGACCGGCTCGAGGTCGAGGTAGCGGTTGGAGATGTGGATGGCGAGGACGCCGTCGGCGGCGAGATGCCTGCCGTAGATGGCCACGGCCTCTTTGGTGAGCAGGTGGACGGGGATGGCATCGCTGCTGAAGGCGTCGAGGGCCAGCACGTCGAGGCGTTGCGGCTCCTCGGACTCCATCGAGAGCCGGGCGTCGCCCATGATGACGTCCACCGTGCCGCCGGCGGCCTGGGTGTCCTTGATGAAGGTGAAGTGGTTGGTGGCGATGCGCAGCACCTCGGAGTTGATCTCATAGATGCGGACGTAGTCGCCCTTCTCGCCGAAGGCCGCCGTGGTGCCGGTGCCCAGGCCGACGACGCCGATGCGCTTGTGCGGGCGGGGGAAGTTGCGGATGGCGAGGGCCAGGCCGCTTTGCTCGCCGTAGTAGCTGGTGATGCGGCGGCGCTGGTCGGGATCGGTGAGCTGGAAACCGTGCGTGATGCGCCCGTGCTGGAGCAGGAGATAACGCGAGCCGGGGGTGTCCTTGCCGTATTCCAGCACGGCCATCGCGCCGTAGAAGTTGCGTGTGGCCTCGACGATGTTGTCGCGCTCCTTGCTCTGGATGTGGAACGCGAGGCAGACCGCCATCGCCACGAGCGAGCCGGCCAGCCAGGCGTGGAAGCGCCACCATTGGAAGTCCGGCGCGCGCCAGTTGGGCAGGCAGACCAGCCAGACCAGCACCGCGCACGCGGCGCAGGACCACGCGAGTTCCGCGTAGCTCTTGAAGACGTGCGGCGCGACGACCGCCACGAGGAAACCGCCGATCGCCCCGCCCAGCGAGATCATCAGGTAGAAGCTCGTGAGCCAGCGCGGGTGCGGTTTGAGCGCATACAACTCGCCGTGGCACACCATGCACGCGACGAACATCGTCAGGCAGAAGGCCGGCACCTGCCAGCCGATGCCCACGTCGTTGATGTTGGCCAGCACGTAGATCAGCCAGCCGAAGCACGCGAGCATCGCCGGCAGGAAGAGCGGCCGCCAATACCACTGGTTTGCGTCGAAGCACAGGATGAACGTGAGCAGGTAGAGGCTCAACGGCAGCACCCAGAGGAAGGGAATGACCGCCACGTCCTGCGTGAGCTTGTTGGTCGTGGCCAGCAGCAGCGCGGACGCGCACGCGGGCAGCGCCAGCCAGAGGAATTTCTGCCGGGCGGAGGGCGCTTCCGCCGGTTCCTCCTCGGCCAGACGGCCGTCCGCCGGGGTTTCCGCCGCGAAGCCCCGCAGCCAGACCAGCCGCACGCACCAGGCGGCGAACAGCACGTAGGCCACCAGCCCCCAGCCCCACGAGATCGCCTGCAGCTTGCGCGGGTAGTTCGGCTCGATGAGGAACGGATACGCCAGCAGCGCCAGCAGCGAGCCGATGTTCGACAGCGCGTAGAGGCGGTAGGGCGACGTGCCGGGATGCAGCCGCGCGAACCACGACTGCATCAGCGGGCCGGTCGTGGACACGACGAAGTAGGGCAGGCCGATGGTCGCCCCGAGCAGCAGCAGGATGTGCGTGATGGGCGCGTCGCCGGGCTTGGGTTTCCACGTCTCGCCGGGGATGATGGGCAGCAGCGCCAGCGAGGCCAGCAGCACCGCCAGATGCACCGCCGCCTGCCCGCGCGGCTGGAGCCAGCGGCTCAGGAAGTGCGCGTAGGCGTAGCCGGCCAGCAGCACCATCTGGAAGAACAGCATGCACGTCGTCCACACGCCCGGCGTGCCGCCGAACCACGGGAGGATGTATTTGCCGATGAGGGGTTGAACGAGGAAAAGCAGGAACGCTCCGGTGAAAATCGTCAGCGCAAATGGCAGCATGGCAATGGCCCGCCGGCTTTGCGGCGGGCGGAAAGTTCGGCGGAGAATGAGGCTTCGCGGCGGCTTGGAAAGGAGAATGTGGCCGGCGGCGGACCAGAATTGGGCTTTTGTTCCCGCGCGGGTTGTGCCATACCTCCGGCCGTTTCGCCGTTGACGCGGCGGCTGACGACGGCGCTCATGTTCATCACATCCATCGTGGTTTGCGGGCTGATTGGGTTTCTGGTCGCGTGGGGTCTGATCCCGCTGATCCTGGCGGCCGTCCGGCGGGCGGGACAGCGGCGGGACAAGTGCTTCCACCAGGGCGGTTCGGCCCCGGTGCCCCGGTTCGGGGGCGTGGCCCTGGCGGGCGCGTTCGTGGCCAGCGTGCTGGGAGCGGCCCACTTGAGCGAGGGGGACATCACTCCCGAGATGCTCAACGTCCTGCTGGGCGCGCTGGCGATGTTCAGTCTGGGGCTGCTGGATGACCTCACCCCGATTGGCGCCCGGATGAAGCTGCTGGGGCAGATCGTCATCAGCGGCGTGGTGGCCAGCGGCGGGATCACGCTCGAAAACGTCACCAATCCGTTGAGCGGTGCCAGCCTGGCTTTGGGGCCGCTGGGCGGCTGGCTGGCGGCGATGCTCTGGCTGGTGGCGCTGACCAACCTCATCAACATCATTGACGGGATTGACGGGCTGGCGGGCGGCATCAGCCTCATGCTTATGGTGCTGCTGGCTCACGCCAGCACGGGCAGTTCGCCGTTCATGCTCACGCTGTCGGTGGGCATGATCGGCGCGCTGGTGGGGTTCCTCTACTTCAATTTTCCGCCGGCCCGCATCTACCTGGGCGACGGCGGCGCGTATTTCCTGGGCTTTCTGATCGGCGGGCTGACCCTGGCCTCGTCGAACAAGGGCACCGTGGCCGCCGCGCTGGTGGCCCCGGTGTTTGCGCTGGCGCTGCCCATCATTGACGTGTCGCTGGCCATCGTGCGCCGCGCGCTCAAGGGCCTGCCGGTGTTCCGGCCGGACCGGCGGCACATCCACCACCGGCTGGTGGAGTTTGGCTTTTCCCACCGGCGCACGCTGCTGACGCTGTATGTGCTTTCGCTGCTGTTCCTGCTGATGGCCTTTGGCGTGTTCTGGTCGCAGGGGCGGCTGGTGCCGCTGTTCCTCGGCCTGTGCTTCCTGGTGGTCATCTACATCGTGCATTCCTTCGGGCTGGTGTCGTCGCGGTATTCGCTGCGGACCTTCTGGCGCGAGATGCAGGACATGCGCCGCGAGTCGCGTTACACCATGCTGCTGGCGCAGTGGCTGGAGATGGAGGCCGAGCGCTGCCCGACGCCCGAGGCGTTGTGGGACAACTTCGTGTTCATCGCCGCCAAGCTCGAACTGGCCGAGGTGCGCCTGCATCTGCGCGCCGGCCGGCTGGTCTGGCGCGCGGCGGGGATCGCGGACGCGACGGAGCTGGAGTGGAAGCGCCACGATTTCCACGGCTCGGCCGTCACGGGCATCGAGATCGCGACCCGGCGCGACGGCGCCTCGCCCCGCCTCTTCGAGATGAAATGCGAGCTGGCGGCGGAGGCGTGGTTCAAGGCCGCCACCCGCTGGCGCGCCACCAACCACGCGGACATCGAGCTGGCCCCGGACAGCAAGCGCCTCGTCGCCGCGCGGCCGGCCGCGTCCTGACCGTCGGTCAGCCGCCGCAGGCTTCCTCCAGCACGGACAGGTAGCGCTCCGTCGTCCTCGCCCACGAGAATTGTGCCGCGTGGCGCAGCACGGCCTCGCGGTCGGTGGCCTCCATCAGCGTTTGACCGAGGGCTTTTTCCAGCGCGTCCGGATCGGCGCTGGGCACCAGCCGGCCGAGGCAGTCCCGATCCAGCACCTCGGCGATGCCGCCGACACGCGTGGCCACGGTGCGCAGCCCGCACGCGAACCCTTCGAGAACCACGTTCGGCACGCCCTCCTGCTTGCTGGGCACGCACAGCACGTTGGCGGCCTGCATGTGCCGCGCGACCTGCGCTGGCGGCTGCCGCCCCGCGAGCCGGACGCTCGCGCCGAAGCCAAGCTTGTCCGCGAGGCGGCGGGCCTTGCCCTCCAGGGGGCCGGTGCCGATCATCACGAGTTCGCACGGCTCGGCGGAAAGCCGGCACAGGCGGGCGTGCGCCTCGACCAGCAGCAGCGGGTTCTTCACCGGCAGGAAATTCCCGACGTAAAGGATGACCTGCGCGTCCGGCGACAGCCCCAGCGCCTGCCGCGCGGCCAGCGCGTCGCCGGGACGGAAGACCGCCGTGTCCACGCCATTGTGGATGGGCCGCAGCTTCATGAAGGGCACCCCCGCCTCGCGCAGGCGCGTGGCCAGGTCCTGGCTGCGGGTGATGGTGGCGGCGGTGCGGCTCAAGGCCGACACGATGATATGCCGGCGCAGCGGCATTTGCAGGTAGCTGTGGACGTCCGTGCCCTGCGCGACGGCCACCAGCGGGGCCTGGCGCTCCACGTCGAGCAAATCCAGCGCGCAGGCGTCGGGATACACCCACGCGCCGAGGACGACCTCGAAGGGGAATTCCGCGCGCACGCGGCGCAGCGGCTCTCGCAGCGCGCGGGCCATGAGCCGGTGGTTCCACGGGCCGCCGAACTTGGGCACGTAGAAGGTGCGGACGTAGAGCGGCTGGAAAAGCCTGTCCTCGTCGCGCGGCGTGCGGCCGCGCCAGCTCTTGAAGGGCAGCAGGGGACGCGGGGAGATGACCCGGATGTCGCAATGCGGCGCGAGCTGGTGGAGCACCGTGGCGTTGACCTGTCCGTGACCCGGCGCGGTGGCGTCGGGGAACAGGTTCGACACGAAGAGGAGCTTCATCGCGGGAAAGGATTAGGATTAGGAGTAGGATTACGAGCACGAAGCGACCGTCCGGCTCGTAATCCTGATCTTGACCCTGCCCCCAAGCTGGGCGGTCACTTCGGCGATGACGGCGCGTCACTCGTGGCTGGTTTGCCCCAGTTGAACCATCGCCACTTCGCGCCGGCCGCGTCGGTGTCGCGCTGGGCGACGCCGAAGAAGTAGGACGCGTGCGAGTTGGTCGGGCTGCTTTCCCAGCGCGCGAGGTTCCACAGCAGCGAGCGACTGGCCGCGCCGGTGCCGGGGTTCTGCTCGGAACGGTAGAGCGACCAGACGGGGGACCAGTTGCGCTCGATGGACTTGTTGCCCGGCGTGAGCGGCTCCAAAAGGGCGAGCAGTTGGAAGCGCTGGCGGCCGTCCAGCTCCGTGCGCGCGGTGAACAGCGGCCAAAAGTCGGTGCGGGTCTTCGCCTGGCCGGTGGCGGTGTTGCGCTCGATGGTGTCGCTGTAGAGGAAGATCAGGTAGCGCGTGCGCTCGCGGTCGAGCGGCGCGGCCTGGGCGCGGTTGTATTTGTAGAGCGGCCAGAGGATGAAGTCGCTGGTGAGGACGGCGTTGGTGGCGTGGCTGTAGAAGGGCCAGACGCGGTTCATGTGCTTGCCCTCGCCGCGCGCGAAGCCCACGAAGGGCCACGGCAGGTTCCACTCGCGGTATTTCTTCTCGCGGTCGTCGGTGAAGGTGACGAACGGCCACGCGTAGGTGGACGAGTCCCGGTTGGGCGAGCGGTAATGGCTGTAAAGCGGCAGCAGGGCGTGGTGGTGGACGGGGTTGGCGGAGCCGACGCCGTTGTGCTGGTTGAAGAAGAACGGCCACGCGATGAACAGCCGGTCATGGCCGGGCGTGAGCTGTTCGAGGCCGAGGTAGTTCGTGCTCGTGAACGGGTCGCGGTGCTCGTGCCCCATGAGCGGCCAGAACTGCCAGCCGTCGAGCTGCGTGCCGCTGCGGAGGTGGAAGAACGGGAACAGGAAGTTCTGGGTGACGACATCCTTCCTCACCGTGCGGGAGTAGAGCGGGAACAGGCGCAGCTTGATCTCGTCGCGCAGCAGGCGGTTCTTGAGCGTGCCCCAGAAGGGCAGCAGCGCGGTGTAGTTTTGCGACGGATCGGCGGATCGGCCCTGGAAGTAGAAGGGGAAGATCGTGAACTTGTCCACGGACCGGTCGTCCTGGAGCCGGCCGCCCGAGAAGCTCAGAAGTTGGAGCAGGTGCCAGCGGTATTCCGCGCCGAAGCGGTCATAGGAGAGAAACGGATAGAGGACGTCGTATTCCTCCATCTCCACGTCGGGCTTCACCGTGCGCGAGAAGAGCGGCGGGACGGCCCAGGTGGTCTGGCCTTCGGAAACTTCGCGGTAATACAGCGGCCCGAGCCACTCCTCGCGCGTGCCGGAGGACAGCGTCAGCGAAAACTCATGGGCGAACGGGCCGGCCGTCCACTCGGTGGCGGTGGTTTCACGAACGCCCAGCCCAATCAGCAGCAACAAGAGCAAGCCGGGCCGGGCAAGTTGATTGGCGGTGCGATGAACCACGCGGGCGGGATGGTAGGAGAGAAGCGTTTGGGGTCAAGTTTGCCCGCCTGAAACCAGACCAGTCGTGCTGGGCGGGCGGAGCTTCAAATATCGTTAGCGGCGGGTTCGGCAGTCAGGGAATCTGCGTATTTGACATTTATTCACAAGTTATTAGCCTGTTGCGTCAGTTGGTTGAGGTTCCATTTGACCTCGGTTCCTCACAGCCCAGTGACGAGGGTGCATTCTCGTTACTGGGCCTTTTCTTTTCGCCAGCCCAGTTTCAAGAGCAGTTGCAGCACCGCCGGGAGGAAAGTCAGCGCCGCCGCCATGCACGTCGCCGTGCCCACCGCCATGACGTAGCCGAGGCTTTCGATGCCTTGGTGCTTCGCGAGGATGAGGCTGCCGAAGCCCGCGATGGTGGTTAGCCCGGACACCAGCACGGCGAGGCCGGTGCTGCGGGCCAGGATGGAGGGGTTCTGCTCCTCGCCGAAGCGGTTAAGGATGTGGATGCCGTTGGTCACGCCGATGCCCACGACCAGCGGCAGCGTCATGATGTTCGCCGGGTTGAAGGGAATCCCAAACCACCCCATGAAACCCACCATCCACACCGTCCCGAGGGCCACCGGCAGCAGCGCCAGCACCACGCACACGAGCGACCGGAAGTGCAGCAGCACCATCAGCGCGATGGCGGCGGTCGCATACCACGCGGCCTCGATGTAGCTGTCCTTGAGCAAGGTCGTGTATTCGAGGAGCTGGACCGGCGTGCCGGTCACGTTCGGATCCACGGTGCGGAGGTCTTTCACGAACGCCTCCTGCGGCTCGCGCTGCCACACGTCGGCCTTCGGATAAACTTGCAGCAGATACTTCCCCGTCACGCCGATGAAGCGGTTGCGCAACGGAGCCGGCAAATCCTCCGCCCGCAGCGCGCTGGCCTGCTGGCTCGCCAGCGTGCTGAAGGTGGCCGCCAAGTCATCGAGCAACGCCTGCTGGTAAAACGCCGTCTGTGCCGCCGCCTGCGCCGGAGTCGCGGCCACAAGGGCGTTGCGCCACGCCTGCACCGCGTCCTTGAGCGACTTGAACTGCTCCGCCAGCTTCGCGTCGCCTTCCTTGCGCACGACGTCCTCCGCCGCGCCGACGAAGCCTTGGAACGAGAACAGCACCTGCAACAGCTCCGGCACGTTCGCCGGCTGTAGGTCGAGCGGCGCGAACTTCACGGCGCTCGCATCCGCCTTCACCTGCCGGATGAGCGCCAGCTTGGGTGTCGCGTCCTCGGCGAGGAACTGGCTCATTGAGCGCACGTTGGCGACGGTCGTGAGGTTCGTGAGCTTCTGCTCTAGGCGGGCCGCCTGCTCCAGGTTCGTCGCCACCACCGCCCCGAACAGGACTGAGTTCGACGCCGTGTTGATGAGCTTGTGCTCGAAGACCACCGCCGGCAGCCCCGCCGACTGCATGTTCAGCAGGTTGTAGTCGAAGTGGACCTTGCCAAACCGCGCCACGCTCAACGCGACCAGCCCCGCCGTCACCACCACCACCGCGACGGGCCGGTTCAGCCAGATGCGCTCGATGCGCTCGCGGCGGTCCACCGGCGGCGCGACGTGGTCAATGACGTTCTGCCTGCCGCGCAGCAGCAGCACCGGCAGCAGCGTCATCATCGGCACGAGGCACACGATCAGGCCGCCGCCGGCGATGATGCCCATCTCCTGGATGCCCTTGAAGTTCGTGATGCCCATCGCGAAGAACGCCGCCGCCGTCGTGGCCGCGCCGGTGAAGATGCCCTGGCCGGTGTTGGCCATCGCCAGCGTAATGGCCTCGCGCTCGGGCTTGCCGTGCCGCAGCTCCTCCTCGAACCGCGCGATCAAGTGCGCGCCGAAGTCAATCGCCAGCCCGATCAGCATCGGCGCGAACGTGATGGTCAGGATGTTCAGGTGCCCGACCGTCAGCGTGGTGTAGCCCATCGTATAGACCAGTCCGACAATCAGCGCCGCGTTCGCCTTGAGCGGGCGGCCCGTCTCCGCGTAGCCGTAGATGAAAATGATGAGCACCAGCCCCAGCGCCACAAGGGTCGCCGTGGTGGTGTCCACCTGCGACTGCGCCATCTCGTCGAACTCCAGCACCGGCTCGCCCGTGACGCCCACGCTCACGCCCGTCACCTCGCGCTTCGTCTCCTCCACCAGCGCGCGGAGCCGCTCCACCGCGTCGCCGTTCAGCTCCTCGCGCTTCGCGTGCGCGGTCACGAGATACATCCGGCCGCCGCCGAAGGTGATATACATCTCGCGCTCCGCCTCCGGCCCGCCGCCGAAGAGCGCGCTCACGCCCGGCGACGGTGCCTTGCCCGGCCGCTGCAGGCTGTCGCGCGCCTCGTTCACGATGCGCTCCAGCGCCGGCAGCGCGCCGAGCATGGACTCGTTCTCCGCGTTGGTCTCCTGCTTCGCCGTGCGGAACTGGCGGTTGAGGATGCTGAACAGCGAGACGAGGTTCGTCGCCCGCGAGAAGTTTTGGATGAACGGCTGGTAGTCCTTCACCTTCTTCTGCAACTCGACGAGATCGTCCGGCGGCACGAACAGCAGCGCCTTGGTGCCCATCAGCTTGAGGTCGCCCTTGTAGAAAACGTCCGTGAACAGGTTCGTCTCCGCCTCCAGCCGCGCGCCGAGCCGCTCGACGAACTGCCGGTTCTTGTCCTGCCGGTCGCTCTCGACGATGACCACGAGGTCGTCCTGGCCGGGGAACTCCTTTTTGAACGCGAGGAAATTCTGGTGATACTTCTTGTCCGAGCCGACGAGGTCGTTGCGGCTCGTGCTGAACTCCAGGTGCCGCACCGTGTAGAGCAGGCACACCGCGAACAGCGCCACCTGCGGATAGAAGAACGCGCGCGGGTGCGAATACACCGCGTCCGCCAGCCGGGTGAGCAGGCGTTGCACGAGCGACGGTTTGGACGGTTCAGCGGCCACGAGCCGGGTCGAGTTCGGGCGCGGATGATGCACCGGGAAACGGCCCGGTGTCCAATCCGAGCATCGCGGCGCGCTCCGCCACGCCCGCGCTCGACTTCCGCCCGGCCCGCCGCCACTCTCCCGCGCCGTGAAGCAGACGATTGTCACTTTGGATTTGGAAGGCGTCCTCGTCCCGGAAATCTGGATCGCCGTCGCCGAGAAGACCGGCATCCCGGCCCTCCGCCGCACCACGCGCGACGAGCCGGACTACGACCAGCTGATGCGCTACCGCATCGGCCTCCTCGACCAGCACGGCATCAAGCTCGCCGACATCCAGGCCGTCATCGCCACGCTCCGGCCGCTGCCCGGCGGCAGGGAATTTCTCGACGAACTCCGCGCGCTCACACAGGTCATCATCCTCAGCGACACCTTCGAGCAGTTCGCCCAGCCGCTCATGCGCCAGCTTGGCTGGCCCACGCTCTTCTGCCACCGGCTGCTGGTCGAAAACGACCGCATCACCGGCTACCAGCTCCGTATGGCCGACCAGAAGCGCGAATCCGTCCGCGCCCTTCAGCAGCTCAACTACCGCGTCCTCTCCGCCGGCGATTCCTACAACGACACCGCGATACTCCTGCAAGCGGACCAGGGCTTCCTCCTCCACGCGCCTGACAACGTGAAGCGCGAGTTCCCGCAGTTCCCCGCGCTTGCAACCCACGCCGAGCTGATGGCCCGCCTGAAACAGGCGCTGGCCTGACGCGCCCGCCATGCCTTCCACCACCGGCACCGACGGCCATTGCCTCCTCTGCGGCGAACGCGGCTGGACACTCGTCTCGCGCACCGGCGACAGGGAGTATCACGCGCGCCCCGGCGAATTCGACATCGTGCGCTGCTGGAAGTGCGGCCACGTCTATCTCAACCCGCTGCCCGCGCCCGAGGAAGTCGCCGCGCTCTACCCGCCGACCTACTACACGGTCAACCCCAACTCCCCGCTCTTTCACGAGAGCAAGCTCATCCGCTGGAAGATGGGCAAGGACGCCCGCGACTTCCGCGCGCGCTGGGGCGAACGGCGGTTCACCAACCTCATTGACATCGGCTGCGGCGACGTGAAACGCATCGCCGCCTACCGCGACGCCTACGCGGACTGCGGCGCGCAGGCCACCGCGTTCGACCTGCTCTTCAGCGACCGCGCGCGCGCGCTGGCGGCGGAACTCAACGTCGCGTGCCGCGAGGGCAACATCGAGACGGACGTGGCGAGCCTGCCGGACAACGGCTTCGACCTCGCCTTCATGCGCCAGCTCATCGAGCACCTGCGCGACCCGCGCCAGGCGCTGCTGAACTTGAAGCCGAAACTCAAGCCCGGCGCGCTGCTGGTCATTGACACGCCCAACGTCGGCGGCCTCGACTTCGACCTGTTCCAGCGCGGCTACTGGGCCGGCTTCCACACGCCGCGCCACTTCCACCTGTTCAACCAACCCTCGCTCACGAAGCTCGTGCAGGAGGCCGGCTTCAAGGTCATTGACCGTGGCTACCTGCCGTCCATCGGCTTCTGGATCATCAGCCTGCGCGTGAAGTTCGGCCTCGATTGTGTGGAAACCGGCGGCTGGCCGTGGCGGCACATCAGCCTGAAGAACATCGTCTTCAGCGGCGGCTTCACCGTGCTGGACACGCTCTGCATCAAGCTGGGCCTGGCGACCTCGAACCAGTTCGTTGTGGCGGTGAAGGAGTAGCCCCTTTTCCCTTCCCGCGCTCCGGCGGCGTGCCTACGCTGCGGCCACTTGCGGAACATGAACACGCTTCTCCTTGGCAAAAGCTCCCTGCGCGCGAGCCGGCTGGCCTACGGCTGCTGGCGCATCGCGGACACGGAGGAACTCGGCCGCACCGTGGGCCGCGCGGCCATCCTCGCGGCGCTGGAGGCGGGCTACACGCTCTTCGACCACGCGGACATCTACTGCGCCGGCCGCGCGGAGAAGGCCTTCGGCGACGTGCTGCGCGAGGTCGGCGGGATGCGCGCGCGCGTGCTCATCGCGACCAAGTGCGGCATCCGCCAGGCCGGCGACCCGCTGCCGGAAGCGCCGGTGCGCTACGATTTTTCCGCCGCGCACATCGTGTGGAGCTGCGAGCAGTCGCTCCGCCGGCTGGGCGTCGAGACGATTGACCTCTACCAGCTTCACCGGCCGGACTGGCTGATGAACCCGGAGGAAGTAGCCGTGGCCTTCGCACAGCTCCGCGCGCAGGGCAAGGTGCGCGAGTTCGGCGTGAGCAACTTCCGGCCGGCGCAGCTCACCGCGTTGCAGCGCGCGCTGGATTTCCCGCTCCTCGTGAACCAGGTGGAAATCAGCCTCGCCAACCTCGCCGCGTTCAACGATGGCACGCTGGACCAATGCCTCGCCGAGCGCGTCACGCCGATGGCTTGGAGTCCGCTCGCGGGCGGCCTGCTCGCGGAGGGCGCGCGGCGCTTGCTGCCGTCGCAGGAGAACTACCGCGTCGAGCGCGTGGTGCTGGAGCTGGACGCGCTGGCCCGCGTGCGCGGCAGCACGCGCGGCACGGTCGCGCTGGCGTGGCTGCTCAAGCATCCCGCCGGCATCGTGCCCATCGTCGGCTCCACCAAGCCGGAGAAAATCCGCGAGGGCGCGAACGCCCCGCGCGTCGAGCTGTCCCGCGAGGAATGGTATCGGCTGCTGGAAGCCGCGCGCGGCGAGCGACTCCCGTGAGCCTTCGTGGTGCGTGGTGCGTGGTGCGTGAAAGCGCCCTCACGCACCACGCACCACGCACCACGATTCCCCATGACCCACCCCATCCGCCGCACCGCCGCTGACCTCGACACTCTGCCCGCCGAGCTTTGGCGCGAGCTGGAGCAGGCCGTCGGTGAGCCGACGCACCCGTTCCGCACGCCGGTCTTCGGCACGACCAACTTGTTCGAGTGCTCGATGCGGGTGGTCGTGCTGCGGCAGGTGGACGCCGCCAATCGCTGGCTCGTGGCCTACTCGGACGCCCGCGCGCAGAAGGTCCACCAACTCGGCCTCTGCCAGCAGGCGCACTGGCTGTTTTACGATGCCGCCCGCCGCACGCAGCTCCGCATCAGCGCCGGCACGATGATCCACGTCAACGACCGCATCGCCAGCGACCACTGGCAAAAACTGCCGCTGGCCAGCCGGCGGAATTACTGCACCAACCAGCCGCCCGGCACGGACATCCACGCGCCCGGCGACGCCATCGCGCCCGAGCTGAAGGCCGCGAACGTGACGGCGAGGCAGTTGGAGGCGGGGTTTGCGAACTTCGCCGTGCTGGTCTCGACCGTGGATCAGATCGAGTGGCTTCAACTCTCCGACGAAGGCCACCAACGCGCCGTCTTCAATTGGACGGCCGTGACGTGGAGCGGGCTGTGGCTGGTGCCATAGCCAAACGAGGCAGTGGCCGCGATGGGGAGCACAGCCGCCCCGGCTGTGGTTTGGCGCGCCCTCGCGCCAAACTCGGGCGTGCCCGACCAAGCGGGCGCTGTGATAGAACGGATGTCCCACACCAACCGCGAGGGCGCGGTTGGCTGCGCCCGGGGCGGGCGCGCTCCCCAACCAACTCAACCCTCCAGCGCCTTCGGCGGGGCGAGCACGAAGGAGGCGAGCAGGGCCTGGCGGGCGGTGGCGGGCCGGCGGAGCAATCCGACCACGGCGCGCACGTCGGGCGACACGACATCCCGGCGGGCCAGTTGCGACACGGCGAGCGGCTTGCCATGCTTTTCGGTCTGCTCGCTCACCTGCCGCAGCCGGGCGGAGACGGTCTCATGGAGCCGCGTGGCGCGATGATACGCCTGCGCGGTGTGTTCGAGGTGGGCGAGCGGCTTTGTCGGCGCGGGCAGGGTGTCGAGCGAGGTGTCTGACCAGGGCGAGGAGCTTTCCCGGGAGGCGTAGCTTTCCTCGGGTGGAGTCTCGCTTTCGCGCGCGACTGGTTCGGGCAGCGGAGGCGGATCCGCGCGCCGGATGATGGGCGGCGGGGGCGGGGGCGGCGTGCCGGCGGTGCCATCAAGCGGCGGCTTGCCTTCCAGAAGGCGCTTCAGCTCCTCCTCCCAGTTCAGCGGCTGGTTCGGGTTGGGCGCACTCGCGCCGCCGGTCTGGCGATAGGGCTGGTAGTCCGCGTCGTCCTCGCCGCCCCACGGCTCGGCCCGCCCGCCCTTCTTGTTGCGGCTTTGCACCCAGCTCGAGATCGCCGAGATGACGACGATGGCGAGGATGACATACGGGTTGTCCATGAAGCCGAACAGCCCGAGGCCCGCGAACTCAATTGGAAATGCGCCGCTCATGGGTGAGGCAGGCCCTCAAGACTTCACCTGCGGCGTGGCACCCGCGCCGGCGATGCTCTCCCGCATCCCGGTGTCGGCCTGCATGTTCTTCATCTTGTAGTAGTCCATCACGCCGAGGTTGCCGCTGCGGAACGCCTCGGCCATCGCCAGCGGCACCTGCGCCTCGGCCTCGACCACGCGGGCGCGCATCTCGGACACGCGGGCGACCATTTCCTGCTCGGTCGCCACGGCGGCGGCGCGGCGGACTTCGGCCTGCGCCTGCGCGATGAGTTTGTTGGCCTCGGCCTGCTCGGCCTGCAGCTTCGCGCCGACGTTCTCGCCCACGTCCACGTCCGCGATGTCAATCGAGAGGATTTCAAACGCGGTGCCGGAATCCAGGCCCTTCTCCAGCACGGTCTTGGAAATGCGGTCGGGGTTTTCGAGCACGGCCTTGTAGCTGTCGGCGGAGCCGATGGTGGAGACGATGCCCTCGCCCACGCGCGCGACGATGGTCTCCTCGGTGGCGCCGCCCACGAAGCGGTCCAGGTTGGTGCGCACGGTGACGCGGGCCTTGACCTTCACGGCGATGCCGTCCTTGGCCACGGCGTCAATGGCCACCTTGCCGGAGGTGGGCGCGGGACAGTCAATGACCTTGGGGTTCACGGAGGTCTTCACCGCCTCAAGGACGGTCTTGCCCGTGCCCTTGGTGGCGAGGTCAATCGCGCAACTGCGGTCAAAGTTCAGGTGGATGCCAGCCTTCTTCGCGGCGATCAGGGCCTGCACCACGGCCTCGATGTTGCCGCCGGCGAGGTAGTGCGTGGAGAGGTCGTCAATCGAGATGGGGATGCCGGACTTCACCGCCGTGATGCGCGTGTCCACGATGCTGCCCACGGGGACGCTGCGGAGCTTGAGCGCGATGAGTTCGGTGAACGTGACCTTCGCGCCGCTGAACAGGGCGCGGATGTAGATCATGCCGAAGTTCAGCACGATGATGGCGGTGACGAAGGCCACCAGCGCGAGGAACCCGATCAGCAGCGTGCCGCCGGGAAAGGTTTGGGCGAGGAGGGGGGTGAGTTCCATGATGGGTGTGGGTTGAGATGTGGACTGAAATCAAACTTGCCGGACGACGACGCGCGCGCCTTCCACGGCGATGACCCGGACGTTCGCACCGCGCTCGATCAGCGCGCCCTCGGTCACGACATCCACGCGCTGGCCGCCGATGACCGCGACGCCCGAGGGCCGCAACGCCGTGTGCGCCACGCCGGACTGGCCCACCAGTTCGGGCCGCTCCGTGCCGATGTCGCCGACCGCGCCCTTCGACGTGTAGAGCCGGGCGAAGCGGCTTTCGGGAAAGTATTTCAGCCAGAGGACGAAGCCGACGCCCAGACCGCCCATGGTTCCGAGGAGAATCCAGTTCCCCGTCGCCACGCCGAACTCCTGGTAGCCCACGACGACCCCCGCGACGAGGCAGCATGCGCCGAGGATGCCCGCGATCATGCCCGGCAACACCGTCTCCGCGAGCAGCAGGAGCGCGCCCGCGAGCAGGAGGGTGACGACGAGAATCATGGTGCGGAGAGTAAGTGGCCGGAGGCGTCCGGCCAAGTGGAATTCCGGCGAAACATTTGTAGCCCGGTTCCGGCCGCTCCCGGCGGGACTTCTCCGCCGCACCAGTTTAGACAGGCGGCACACCCCACCGCTTACCTCCGGCTCGGTTGCCGTGCCGCGCAAGCCTCCCCTACCCAGCGGGTAGGGTTGGGGTGAGGGAGAAAACTTTCTTCAACCAGTCGGCCCCGTTCCATCCACCGGCCTCCCTCCCACCACTCCCGGCCGGAAATAGTCTGGCATCGGCTTGGGCGCGCGCTCCTGGAGCGCCTGCCAGATGGCGTCGCGCACCACCTGCTTCTCCCGACGCAACCGCGCAATCCAAAAGTGCATCACCTTGATGCCTCGTTCTGCCAGCCAGGCATCCCGTTCTGCGTCCGCCAGCAAGTGTTCCGGGTGCCCGTGCTGTGAGCCGTCCAGTTCAAGGTTCACCTTCGCCTCGGGACAGAAGAAATTCGGAATGTGCAAGCCCATCGGCACCTGACGCCGGAACTGTAGGCGGAGAATCGGCGGTCACGCAGCCAGCGCCAGAGCAGTTGCTCGGCCCAGGTGTCCGCCTTGCGCAGCTTGCGCGCGATGACGGTTTGCTTGGTGGAGCATGGCGAGGCGTTCGGGTGACCGTGGCCTTTCTCCCTCACCCTAGCCCTCCCAGCGGGGACGGGGTGAGGGAGAGAGGCCACCCTGCTATTTTGTCATCTTCACCATTTCGGCAAGCTGTTCCCCCCGCAACCGTTTATGGATTTGACAGTTACCCGGCCCATTCATAGCGTCACGCCCCAACACTCGATATGGCCGACAACTTGAAACCGCCCGCAGGCGCCGCCCCCCCTCCCGCCGCAGGATCCAAGGTTCAGCCGAAGAAGGAAACCGTCCGCATCAGCCTGCCCCCGAAACCGGCGGCGAAGGAAACGGTTCGGCTCGAACTCCCGCCCCGCACGCCGGCCGGTGCCGCCCCCGCCCCGCCCAAGCCCGCCGCCCCGGCTGCGCCCAAACCTGCGGCCCCCGCCGCCCCGCCGGCCGCTGGTGCCGCCCCTGTCGCCGCGAAGCAAACCGTTCGCCTCTCGCTGCCGCCCAAGCCCTCCGCCGCGAAGGAAACCGTCCGGCTCGAACTCCCGCCCAAGCCCGCCGCCGGCGGCGTGCCGGGCGCGGCCAAGCCCGCCGGCGGCAAGGAGATCAAGCTCGTCGTCCCGCAGGTGGACGAGGCCGCCGCCAGCGCCAAGATTCCCGAGGCCACCGAGGACATGCCGACGATGGATTCCTCGCAGGCGCAGCCCGCCGCCGCGCCCGCCAAGCCCGCCGGCTTGAAGGGTGGCCCGCCCGGCAGCAAGCCCGCCTCCGCCTCCGCCGGCCCCGCGCCCGGTCGCGCCGCCGCGCCCGCGTCCGCCCAGCCCGATTCCACGCCCTCGGCGATGGCGCTGCCGGCCAAGAAGGCCCTCCCCAAGCCCGAAATGGCCGCCGCTGTGGCCGTAGGTGTCGGAGTGGTCGTGCGCAAGGCCGGCTGGCCGGATTACCTCCTCGCCATTCTCGCCCTGCTCACCGGCCTGGCCGCTGTGGGCCGGCTGTTCATGCTCATCGGCGGCGAATAGGCCGTCGCGTCACACAACCAACACAACCGTCTTTCCCCATGGCTGAAGGCAATATCGTCAACGTCTCCGAAGCGTCGTTTGAAGCCGACGTGCTCAAGTCCGCCACCCCCGTCGTCGTGGACTTCTGGGCCGAGTGGTGCGGCCCGTGCAAGATGCTCCTGCCCGTGCTCAACGAGCTGGCCACCGAATACGCCGGCAAGGTGAAGATCGCCAAGGTCAACGTGGACCAGAACGGCATGCTCGCCGCGCAGTATGGCATCCAGAGCATCCCGGCCCTGCTGTTTTTCAAGGGCGGCCAGGTCGTCGGCCAGACTGTCGGCGTGCGCTCCAAGAAGGACTTGAAGGCGCAGCTCGACCAGCTCGCCGCGTAACTCTCGGAACTTATGGCAGATGGCAAAATCACCGAAGTCTCCGAAGCTACGTTCGAGTCGGAGGTTTTGAAGTCGGCAGTTCCTGTGCTGGTGGATTTTTGGGGAGAAGGTTGTGGCCCTTGCAAGATGCTGCTCCCAGTCCTGAACGAGCTGGCGGCTGAATATGCGGGCAAAGCCAAGATCGCCAAAGTGGACGTGTATCAGAACACGGGGTTGGCAACAAACTTTGGGGTTTCCAGCATACCCGCGCTTTTTTTCATCAAGGACGGAAAGGTGGCGGGACAAATGGTTGGTTTGCGCTCCAAGAAGGACTTGAAGGCGCAGCTCGACCAGCTCGCCGCGTAACCGCATGGGGAGGTGACATGGCCCTCCTCATCACCCCCCGCGCCCTCGCCCAACGCGGCGAGTTCTACTACCAGCTCTCCGCGATGATCCGCGCGGGCCTGCCGCTCATCGGCGCGCTTCAGACCCTCGCCAAAAGCCCGCCCGCCGCCAGCTACCGCCGGCCCATCGAGCGGATGCTCGCCGAACTGCAAAACCGCAACACCTTCACCGGCGCGCTCGCGACCATCGGCGACTGGCTGCCCGTCTTCGACAAGGCGCTCCTCGAAGCCGGTGAAAAGTCCGGCCGGCTCGACGAGTGTTTCCGCCGGCTCGCCAACTACTACGAGGAGCGCGCCAAGCTCGCGCGCGAGGTCATCGGGCAGATGATCTACCCGGTTTGCATTGTCCACTTCGCCCTGCTCGTCTTCCCGGTAAGCCTGCTGGTGGCGGCGGTTTTGCAGGATCAGTGGATGCCACTCCTGCTGAACAAGGCGGTTCTGTTCGGCACTCTCTATGGCGTTGCCACGGCGCTCGTGCTTGCCAGCAGCGGCTCACGGTCGTCGTGGTGGCGGGCGACGATGGAAGGAATCCTCGGCGTCATCCCCGTGCTGGGCCGCGCCCGCCAGAACCTCGCCCTCGCGCGCCTCACTGCCGCGCTGGAGGCGCTCTTCTCCGCCGGTGTCGGCATCGTGGAATCCTGGGAGCTGGCCGCCCGCGCCAGCGGCTCGCCCGCGCTCGCCCGCGAGGTGGTGAAGTGGCGGCCGCTGATCGAGGTCGAACAGAAGACCCCCGGCGAAATCCTCGCCGACGCGAGCGCCTTCCCGGCCATGTTCACCAGCCTCTACCGCACCGGCGAAATCAGCGGCCAGCTCGATGACACCCTCAAGCGCCTCCACGAATACAGCCGCGTCGAGGGGCACCGGCAGATGCAGATGTTCACGCGTGCCCTGACCATCGGCATCATCCTGCTCATCATGATCGCCATCGGCTTCCAGGTGGTGATGTTCTGGGTCGGTTACTTCAACAACATCGGGAACGTGCTGTCGCAGTGAGGGGGTCCGGAGTGGAGCAGGATTAGGATTAAGATTAGGAGCAGGAGAAGACATTCGCCTCGGTTCCTGCTCGTAATCCTAATCTTAATCCTGCTCCTTCCCTTCCCGCCCACTTTCCCCCATTCTCCGCCCATGACCGTCGCCGAAATCCTCTCGGACGAGCGCCTCCGCCAGGACGAATTCCCCGTCTGCCGCAGCAAGGCCTACCTCGCCCACGCCGGTGTCGCGCCGCTTGCGCGCTGCGCCGCCGACGCCATCGGGCACTACAGCTTCATGGCCGCGCAGGACGACCAGGAGACGTGGCTGCCCAAGCTCCACCGCGCCGCCCGCGAGTCCGCCACGAAGCTTCTCGTCGGCGCGCAGCCGGATGAGATCGCCTTCGTCGGTCCGACTTCACTCGCGTTGAGCATGGTCGCCGGTGGCCTCACCTTCCGCCGCACGGACAACATCGTCATCTACCACGACGACTTTCCCTCGAACGTGTATCCGTGGATGGCCCTCGCCGCCCAAGGCGTAAAAGTCCGCTACCTCAACACCCGCGAGCTGGGCCGCATCCGCCCGGTGGACTTGCTTGGACAAGTGGATGAGAGCACGCGCCTCGTCGCGCTCGGCTCCGCGCACTTCATCGCGGGCTGGCGCATTGACCTCGACGCCATCGGCAAGGCCCTCCGCCAGCGCGGCATCCTCTTTTGCGTGGACGCCATGCAGACGCTCGGCGCGTTTCCGATCTCCGTCGCAAACGTGGACTTCCTCGCCGCCGACGGCCACAAGTGGCTCCTCTCGCCCTGCGCCGCCGGTGTCTTCTACGTGCGCAAGGCGCTTCAGGACAAGCTCCGCCCCATCGCGCTCGGCTGGAACAACGTCCGCTGCCCGAACTACGCCGCGCAGGACTCGCTCGACTACCACACCGGCGCGCGCCGCTTCGAGGCCGGCACGCACAACTGCGTCGGCCTCGTCGGCCTCAAGGCCGCGATGGACATGCTCGCCGAGGTGGGCGTCGAGAACATCGCCGCCGAACTGCTGCGCAAGCGCGCGTGGCTCGTGCCTGAGTTGCAGGCCAAGGGTTGGACCGTCCTCAACGCCGCCGCCCCGCCCGAGAACTGCGCCGGCATCATCAGCCTCACGCGCGAGGCCTCCGACCTGCCCGCGATTCACCAGCGCCTCGCCGACGTCGGCGTTGTCACCTCCCTCCGCGCCGACCGCACGGGCCGGCAGTTCATCCGCCTCTCGCCGCACTTCTACAACACGGATGCCGAGCTGCACCGCGCGCTGGAGTTGCTGTGACCCGCGTAGGAGACGACGTGAGGAGTCTCACTTCAACGCGGAACGCGGAAGCCGGAACGCGGAACAGTCAGAGACTCCTTACGTCGTCTCCTACGGGTTGAAACTCCCGGCTTCACGCGGGCGGGGGAGCGGGTAGATTCCCGCCATGACCACGTCACTTCTCCGCGCCGCGCTTTGCTTGCTCGTCGCGTTCTCAGCCGTCTCCGCTGCCGCACAGACCATCCCCGTCTATGGCGACATCGTGGACGCGGACACGGGCAGGCCGCTCGCCGCGCGGCTGTATTTGCAGGGCGCGGACGGCAAGTGGCACTTCCCCAAGTCCGTCCCGCCGTTCGGCTCCGCCGTGCGCTACGAGAAGCGCAGCGGGTTCAACACCAACGCCACCGAGTTCCACACCACGCTCTCGGCGCACCAGTGGGTCGCGGAACTGCCGCCGGGCAGTTACACGGCGCTGGTCGAGCGCGGGAAAGAGTATCTGCCGCTGACGAACCGCTTCACCGTCGCGGCCCGGCCCGTCGAGTTGAAGCTGCCCATCAGGCGCTGGGTGGACATGGCCGCGCGCGGCTGGTTCAGCGGCGACGCCCACAACCACCGCGCGTCCGCCGAGTTGGAGTCCGCGATGCTCGCCGAGGACGTGAACGTGGCGCTGCCGATGATTGACTGGACCACGG
>Ga0172376_10002243_pt1 | contig 23806 bp, 20 predicted proteins | sample Lak35m_FD_121114 | JGI IMG/M metagenome (GOLD analysis project Ga0172376, IMG submission 121114) | Freshwater microbial communities from Kabuno Bay, South-Kivu, Congo - kab_092012_35m | ecosystem: Environmental > Aquatic > Freshwater > Lake | place: Democratic Republic of the Congo: South-Kivu...
AATTAGTAAGATAAAACAGCACATCATGGCGATCGTGGTGAAGTGGTTAACACACCTGACTGTGAATCAGGCATGCGTGGGTTCGAGCCCCATCGGTCGCCCCAATTTGCCTAAAAAGACCGCATCGGTCTTTTTTTATTTATTTTGTTGAAGTCGTTGAAAGTGAGTTTATGTTATATTGAACAAGATGAAAAAAAATAAACGTCCACAATCGCTCGGTGAAGAAATCGCGAATGCGATCTCTCATGGAGTTGGTGCTATTTTTGGTCTCGTCGTGCTGGTCTTGATTTTATTGGCGAGTCAAACGTGGCAAGAATATCTTTCAGGCAGTATCTTTGCCTTGGCAATCTTTTTCCTCTTTATTTCTTCAACCCTTTATCATTCATTCCCTGCTTCCTTAGGTGTTAAGCGGTTATTTAAACGTTTTGATCATATTTCGATTTACCTTTTAATCGGTGCGAGCTTTGCCCCATTATTAATCGTCGTTGCCGAACAACCCTTTGGGATGATTTTCTTTGCCGGACAATGGCTCATCATTATTTTAGGAATCGTGTTTAAAGCAGTTTTTATTGATAAACTACAAGTCCTTCATGTCGTGATGTTCCTTTTATTAGGATGGTCAGCTTTATTGATCATGGGTCAATTTGAACGTTTACCAATCCCAGCATTTTACTTAACGGTTTGGGGTGGAATTGCCTATTCACTCGGGGTGGTTTTTTATGCAAGCAGTCGCAAATTTAAATACGCCCATTTTATTTGGCACTTATTTGTTCTGACGGGGGTCATCCTCCATTTCATTGCCAATTACGGCTATATTTACCTTTAAGGAAAAGAGCAACAATTTAAATAAATAGGCGTATAATTTTTTCGGTGATCGGTGGAAAACATATGATTGCAAATATCCTCAGTGAAAATGATTACAACTTAATGTTGGGCATAACCGTTATTTTGTTAACAGGTTTGGCTTTTGGTAAATTATCCAAATTACTTAAAATCCCTAATGTGACAGGTTATTTGCTTGGCGGGTTTCTAATTGGCCCAGGATTTTTAAGATTGTTTTTTCCAAGTTTTAATGGGGTTATCGGGGAAGATTTTATTCATAGTCTAAAAATCATCGCTGATATTGAACTTGCTTTCATTGCGTTCTCAATCGGGGCAGAATTTAAACTAGAATATTTAAAACGCTTGGGACCTGCGCCTGTTATCATTGCTTTTCTTGAATCGTTCTTTGCGGTTGTTTTTATCACGGTCGGATTATTAATCTTTGGCTTCCCGCTTTATATTGCTTTAGCCTTTGGCGCAGTCGGTGGGGCAACTGCACCCGCCGCAACGGTGATGGTCATTCGCCAATATAAGGCAAAAGGGCCGTTAACTGAAATGATTTATTCTGTGGTCGCGATTGATGACGCCAGTGGATTAATTTTCTTTGGAATTGTCACGGCCATCATTAAAATTTTAACGGGTCAAAGTTCTGGTTCAATTGCCTGGTTGATTGCCTTACCAGTTTTAGAAATCATTGCTTCGATTATCATGGGATTAATTTTGGGTTATGTTTTAAAGATTCTGACGAATTGGTTTAAGGGACGAGGGAATCGGATTTCTATTGTGATTGCCTTACTGTTTTTATCGATTGGGGTGGCAAGGTTTGTCAATTATGAATTAGGTTTTGGATTATCGAGTTTGATGGGTGGCATGGCGATGGGAACCATCTTTACCAACACTTCAAAACATGTCGATAGTGTCATGCCTTTGGTTGAACGTATTACCCCTCCATTTGTCATCATGTTCTTTGTTTTATCTGGCGCGGATATTCAATTATCAAACTTTAGTCTTGCCACCTTAGCCATTTTAGTCACCTATCTTGTCTTCCGTGTTGGCGGAAAAATTTTTGGAAGTTATCTTGGGGCTAAGATTTCTAAAGCCGGTAAAAATATCGAAAGGTATTTAGGATTCGGTTTATTACCCCAAGGTGGTATTGCTTTAGGGTTATCAATTTTAATGTTGGACATCATTCCTTCCTCACTCGGTTTACCTTATGATGGCGGGCTATTAAGAGTCGTGGTCATTGGGGCAGTGTTTGTTTCAGAAGTCCTTGGTCCGATTTTATTAAAAGAAGTTTTGATTCATTCTAAAGAAGCAACCGAGACAAAATGATAAAATAAGAACGAGGGCAACTTATGAAATTATTAATTTATGTCTTAAGTCATGTTGAGAAATTACCCACTTTATTAAAGCAATTCAATGAGGAAGGGATTTCTGGGGCGACGATTTTAGATTCCAGCGGCATGGGTCGAGAACTCACGGAACGCGATGAATTTTCTATCTTTGGTTCGATGAGAGCATTAATTGATCAAAACAACCGCACGACGAAGAGTTTATTTTTAGTCATCGAAGATGACCAAGTTAAAAAGATTGAAAAAGTAATTGAAAAGGTGATTGGCGACCTTTCTAAACCTGATCAAGGTATTTTATTTACCTTGCCACTCGACTACGTTAAAGGCTTCAAGAAAAAGAAAAAATAGCCTTTTAAAGAAAAATAAAAACGCCATTCAAGATGGCGTTTTTTTATTGAATCAAATTCAATCTACTTATTAATCGATTGGCGAAACTTTGGGTAAATAAAAATCAAAGAAATCTTGCAACGCTTGATTATGATACGGTTTAAGTAGCTCTCTCAAGGCTGCGGTTGAAGTATGAGGTTCGAGAACTAATGACGTTAAATTGAGATCGGTAAATTGCAAAGGTCTAGTCCCATCAAAATACGTCCTGGTTAATTGTTGCGTCCATTCATCATTTTCATTTCGACTCGAGTCTTTATAGGTCACGACCATATCTTTGATGATGGTCGGATCATGTTTAATCAATTCACCATTGGCTTCGATATACATAAAGGTGGGAACAAACCCTGTGCTATAACCAAAGGTTGTATTCAAGACATTATTCATCCCATAGTCTGTTTTAAATTCTGCCCATCCCGGTGTGTTATTGCCAGTGGTGGATTCTTGACCGGTCACGGTCGGTACGCGGATTCCATTCACCATAACATCAAACCCATAAATCGGAGGAAGATTGGGATTTGCTTTCAAAAATGGCACTAGAAAGGTTTGAAAAGCATAAGCACAATCAGGGCAGTCCTCCCGGCCAAGATAGAGAATAAAATCACGATCGGTTTCTAAAAACAATTGATCCATATTCGTTTTATTTAAAAAACGAAAAGAAGGGAATTGAATGCGATCGTTGAACCAATCTTTTAGTAAATCTAAATCATATAAAAAGGCATTATCACTCGAGCGATTAGGATTATAAGCTTGGTAATGTTTTAATACCCCACTTTCAAAAATCGCAAGAATGGGAACCCGACCGGTCACCAATGGAATGCCAAATTTATCGGTTTGATATTCCAATTCTGTGTACTCTAGATAATAGGTAAGAATATCTGTTTCATCAATCCATTGTCGCATCACCGGTAAAAATTCAACCGTACATCCACACGTTGCATTGCCAATCATCAAGATAAACGTATCTTCTTGCTCTACCATTAAAGCAAGTTGATTATATTCAGTAAGGGTAAGATAATCACCATTTACAGTTTTCACTTCATCTGAAAATGGGATGACAACTTTATCATCGACGGTCGGCGTGCATGCTGCTAATGTAGGGATTAGTATTAGACCTAAAAGCGAGTGTTTTAAATTCACAAAAAATTTCCTTAACTCATTATAACTATTTTTTAATTCTTTATAAAATTCAAATGTAAAAAATTCGTAAAATTTTTATTGACTATTGGTAATAGAAAATATATATTTTTCTCAGGCACAAAGTTGATAAAAAAATAATATTTTTTATCAAAATAAACGTGCCTCTTTATTTTGGAAAAAAAGGAATGGGTCAATGGATCAGGAAATTATCATTGAGCTTGCCGGTGTTTCGAAAAAATTTGACAGTAAATTTGCAGTTGAAAATTTTAACTTAAAAATTAAGAAAGGTGAATTTGTCACCTTTTTAGGTCCCTCAGGTTGCGGTAAAACCACAACGTTAAGAATGATTGCCGGCTTTGAATTACCTGATACCGGTAAAATTTTATTATCCAATGTAGATATTTCTAATCTTCCACCTTATCGCCGGCCGGTGAATACTGTGTTTCAACGTTATGCTTTATTTCCTCATTTGAATGTGTATGACAATGTTGGGTTTGGCTTAAAACTAAAAAAAGCGAATGTCAAAATCAAACATCCTGATGGCAAAGAAACTTTTGAATACCGTAAATATTCGAAAGAAGAAATCCATAATAAAGTCACGAGAGCTTTAAAAATTGTCGATCTTGATGAATTTGAAACGCGAGATGTGACAACGCTTTCTGGTGGTCAGCAACAACGGGTTGCAATCGCTCGAGCGATTGTCAACGATCCACAAATCTTATTGTTAGATGAACCATTAGGGGCCCTCGACTTGAAGATGCGTAAAGAAATGCAAATTGAGTTAAAGGAAATGCATCGTAAACTGGGCATCACTTTTATTTATGTGACCCACGACCAAGAAGAAGCGTTAACGATGTCGGACAACATTGTGGTTATGAAGGATGGTTTAATTCAACAAATTGGGACCCCAACCGAAATTTATAATCAACCGATTAATGCTTTTGTTGCCAACTTCATTGGTGAAAGTAATATTTATAACGCGATCAGTCTTGCTGGCAATAAAATTAAATTCTTAAATCAAGTGTTTGATGTTCCGCATCAATTCCAAGAAAATGAAAAAGTCGATGTTGTTTTACGTCCGGAAGATATCGAAATCAAACCCGAACAAAACTTAGCGATACAAGGAACCATCAATACCCGGATCTTTAAAGGGGTCCATTATGAGTACCTTTTAACGGTTGGCAAAAACGAAGTGATCGTTCAAGATACCAAACTCTTTGATGTTGGCACGACGGTTTCTTTATTCATCGATCCAAACTATATTCACATCATGAAAAAAGAAATGACCATTAATCAATATCGTGATGCTTATTTAAATGACGCGAATCAACTGGTCATCGATCAAGGGGTTTTTGATGTGAATGTCACCCAACTTTTAGAAGGATCCAAACTCGATGAAGAAGGTTACTTAATTGGGCCGAAAAACAATAAATATAATTTAAAGAATTTAAAGGTTACCGCAGAAATTCCTTTTACGGATATTGAACTTTATGGTGATGATACGCCTGGACAACTTGAAGGTAAGGTCATTTCCTGTATTTATAAAGGTGATCATTATCAAGTGATTTTACGTACCGAAGAAGAAGAGGAAGACTTTATTGTTGATACGGAATATCAATTCGACACTGGCACCAAATTAACGATCAAAGCGGATGTCAACAAAATTAAGTTAAAGTTACGTGGAGATATCACCGACTATGAGATTTAACTTCCAACGGAAGTACTTGGCGGTGCCATATATCGTTTTCTTAATCGGATTTATTGTCCTGCCTTTAGCGGTGGTTTTCTTTTATGCTTTTACCAATAGTCAAGGTCAGCCCTCCTGGGATGCGGCATTAAGCTTTTTTGATAATCCGCAACGGATTACCATTCTCATTAATTCCATTTGGTACGCCATTCTCAACACTGTTTTGTGCTTGTTAATTGGCTATCCGATTGCGATGATTTTAGCCAATAAAAAATATAATAAAAATACAATTATTGTTTTATTGTTTGTCATGCCGATGTGGATTAACTTTGTCATTCGCACTTGGGCCACCAAAGATTTACTTTATTGGTTAGGCGTAACGGCGAATGAAAATCCAAACTATCCTTTGGCCGTGACCATTGGCTTAGTGTATAACTTTTTACCGTTTGTGATTTTGCCACTGTATACGACGATGTTAAAACTCGATAAATCCCAAATCGAAGCGGCCCAAGATTTAGGAGCGACGCCCTTTCAAACTTTTTATAAAGTCATCATTCCGATGACGATGCCCGGGATTGTGGCAGCGGCTACCATGGTGTTTATGCCGACCATATCAAGCCAAGTGATTCCGACCATTTTATCGGAAAAGAAAGTGATTCTCTTTGGTGAAGCCATTTATAATGCTTATTTCCGAAGCTCGACCCCAGATGCGGTCAATATTGGTTCCTTCATGTCTTTAATCATGCTTGTCTTTATTGCCTTGACCCTTTATTTAACCCGTAAATTTAACAAGCGTGAAGAACAAGCGAGGAAACATTTATGGTAAAACGTTTACTCGCCCAAAGTTATGTCGCTTTGATTTTATTGTTGATGTATTTGCCAATTTTTCTTTTGATTATGTTTTCATTTATCGATACCCGAATTGTCGGTGTGATTGGTCCAAATGCGACCTTTACCTTTAATTTATATCGGCGGTTATTTTTAAATGAACGCGCGATGCGGGCAGTTGGAAATACGTTTATGGTGGCGTTTATTTCCAGTGCCGTGAGTACGTTATTAGGAACGCTTGGCGCTATCGGTATTTTTTATATGAAAAAAACAGGAAGACGCATCTTTGAAATGCTGACGCAAATCCCAGTCATCAATGCTGAAATTGTCATGGCATTATCGCTCGCTGTTTTATTTTTATTTTTTCAATATGGTAACCGCGATTTATTTACGTTAGTTGTTGGACATATTGTGTTAACCGTCGCATTTGTGTACTTATCAGTGAAACCAAAATTACAACAATTGGATCCCAGCATTTATGAAGCCGCTTTGGATTTAGGCGCAACCCCCTTCAAAGCGTTAACGTTAGTCATTATTCCGCAAATCTTTCCTGGCATCGTCGCGGGCTTTGTCTTAGCATTTACCTTGTCTTTGGATGATTTTATTATCACTTCTTTCTTGAAACCAACCTCAGGTTTTGATACGCTATCTACTTATGTGGAAGCACAACTACGGGTGGGCATTCCCCCAGAAATACGTGCGCTTACAACCTTAATTTTTCTCTTCGCCGTGGGTGTCTTGATTGTTAACTACTCACTCACAGGAAAAGGCGATAGAAAGAATATACAAGCGATGAGTCATCGCTAACATCAAAGGAGATGGAAATGAAAAAAGCATTGAGTTATGTTGCCTTGGTTCTGGCCACTGGTGCGTTAGCCGGTTGCGGACCACAAGCTGATGTCACCCTCAAAGTGTATAACTGGGGTGGATACATCTATGAAAAAGATCCTGAAATCGCAGGTGATTTAGATTTAGTGGATCAATTTGAACAATGGTATGAAGAAGAATATGGGGTCACAGTCAATGTTGAATATGACATGTATGGCACCAATGAAGAAATGTATACCAACGTTGTGAACTTGCAAGGGGACTACGATATTTTTGCCCCTTCTGATTACATGATTCAACGATTGATGAAAGAAGGTTGGTTAACCAAGTTTGATGAAAATCAAGATGGTAGCAGAAAATATTTAACCAATTATGACAGCTATGTATCACCCTATCTTCAATCTATCTATGAAGGATTAAACGTCGAAAATGTTGGCACGGTTGCTGAATTTGCTGCCGGTTACATGTGGGGTACCGTTGGGTTAGTTTATAATCCATTAGAAGTCAATGCCGATGATATGACCTCATGGCAAGCGCTTTACAATCCAGCCTATGCCGGTAAAGGCATGATCAAAGACTCCGTTCGTGAAGTGTTAATGACCGCGATGATGGATGTCTATAAAGAAGACTTTGATGGTTTCCGCGCGGATTATGAAGCCGGCACCATTACGGGTGAAACTTATAACGACTTAATCACCAACAAAATTAACACGATTAATAATAATGTGTTAGCTGCCTTAGAACCATCCTTAGAAGCCCTAGTGGATAATGCCTATGGTCTAGAAACCGATAACGCAAAAAACGATATCGTCTCCGGTCGTATCGACATGTTTATGGCGTGGAGTGGAGATGCCACTTACGCGATGGACACGGCCGATGAAGAAGATGGCGTTGCCCTTGAATACGTGATCCCCGATGAAGGAAGTAATATTTGGTTTGATGGTTTTGTCATGCATAAAGATATCGCCGAAGATGATGCAGGTGTGGAAGAAGACCAACAAGTCAAAGTGGTTGCGCAACGCTTCATTGATTATGTTTCAACTCCTGCCATTGCCATTCAAAACATGGGATATATTGGTTACACCTCCTTTATCGCCGGTGATGAAGTCTTACAAAGCGTCATCGATCTTAATGATGAATATAACGATGGTGTCGATGCTGAATCGCTTGTCACTTTAGATCTTGGATATTTCTTTGAAGGTACCACGGAAACCTTAACGGTAGAAGATATGGTCATTGAAGTCCAAAATCACCGACAAATTATGACGCAATACCCATTACCTGAAACCATTATTCGCACTGCCTTATTCTCAGACTTTGGTCAATATAACGCTCCAATTGCTGAAATGTGGGAACGCGTTAAATCACGCTAATCCGTTAAATTATTGAAACCATCGAGTGATAATGTTAAAGTTATTAACGGCCATCACTCGGTGGTTCCTTAGCCAAGTGGTAAGGCAATTGACTGCAACTCAATCACCATCGGTTCGATTCCGATAGGAACCTCCAAATGGCAATGTGGCTAAATACTTTGCGCCCGTAGCTCAATTGGATAGAGCGTCAGACTACGAATCTGAAGGTTACGTGTTCGACTCATGTCGGGCGCGCCAAGTACATCGGGAAGTAGCGCAGTTTGGTAGCGCATCTGCTTTGGGAGCAGAGGGTCGCAGGTTCGAATCCTGTCTTCCCGACCATGAAATCACTAAACACCTCCATCGAGGTGTTTTTTTGTTTATAATAAATAAAGTTCATTGTTTACTACTTCAAAATAAGGAATGTCGAATATGAAAAAAATTAAAATCTTTGATTTGAGTCCATTTCAATTTTTTCTCACCTCTATGAATGGGATGGTGTACGGTTTATTTGCCACCTTAATCATTTCGGTGATCTTAAACCAATTAGGATTGTTACTGAATTTCCAATTAACAGAAACGGTTAATTTAGGAACCGAAATTACAAAGGTTTCTGGCATTGTTAGAGGGTTTCTGGGTGTTGGAATTGGCGTTGGCATTGCTTGGGCGCTTAAACTTCAAGGCCTTAAATTAATTGGGGCAATGGTCATAGGTGGATTATCTACTGCTTCAGGTTTAGTATTAAGAGCCGATCCGCTTGTTGCTTATGTCACCACGATTTCTGCACTCATCTTCGTCGAACTTGTCTTTAAAAAGAAAACACCTTTTGATATAATTTTGATTCCTTTATTTTCGATTTTAACTGGAACTTCATTTACATTAATTTACTTCCAACCCATTAGTTCAATCGCCAGTGCCATAGGACAATTTGTTAATTCTGCGACGACCTTACAACCCTTTTTGATGGGTGTAATTGTGAGCGTGTTAATGGGCATTATTTTAACTTCACCATTTTCCTCTGCTGGGATCGCTATTTCTTTTGGCATCTCTGGATTAGCAGGTGGGGCTGCTGTGATTGGTTGTGCAGTACATATGCTTGGATTTGCCGTCATGGGTCGACGCGATAATGATTTAGGCACGACGATTTCAGTTGGCCTTGGTACCTCGATGTTGCAATTTAAAAATGCAATGAAGAAACCGATGCTGTGGTTACCAGTGATTATCGTCAGTGCAATTTTAGGACCAGTTTCAACGCTGGTGTTTCAAACGTTAACGGATGCCACAGGCGCGGGAATGGGAACCTCAGGATTGGTCGGTCAATTCGCGACTTTATCGGCGATGGAAGGAAATTTAATTGGAGCCCTTTTATCAATTTTCATCTTACAAATTGCCTTACCAATATTATTGGTTTGGTTGGTGGATGGATATGCTAGAAAACGAAAATGGTACGGCGAAGGTGATCTCAAAATTTAACGCAAATGAAAAGTCCCGATAACAGGGACTTTTAAAATTTAAAAATAATGCTTTACATTCAACAAGTAAATTTGTTAATATAATTCCAACTCTTAGATAGAGGCGCAGTCAACAATAGTAATGTGGCGAGAGGGTACTCTGTAACCCACATGAAAGGGAAGACTGCCGAAACAAGTTTGTGACAATGAACTTGATTGGGCTAGGGAATAACATTCCTCTAGACTCCTACCATGGATTTGGTAGAGGCGCTATCGATACAAGAAGACATTTATTATTTTGTCTCCTTAGGCATCGGTAGGGCGATGCTTATTTTATTTTAAGGAGGTAAAAAAAATGAAAAAGCAATCCGCCTTATTCGCAGTCATGCCAGCACTTGCCTTAGCAAGTTGTGGCACGCTCCCACCCGCGTTGGAAGATGGGATTCTCACCGTTGGTCTAGAATGTGGCTACGCCCCATTCAACTGGTCAACGACAACGGCAACCGATACAACGGTTGCGATTCAAGACTCTTCCTTTTTATGTGATGGGTATGATGTGCGGGTTTCTTCTTATTTAGCAGAAGAACTCGATGTTGAATTACGGATTATCAAGTCCGATTGGGATGGTTTAATTCCTTCTTTAACATCGGGCAACATTGATGCCATCATTGCCGGGATGACCGATACACCAGCCCGTCGGGAAACGATTAGTTTCTCACAACCTTATTTTGAAACTCGTTCGATCATGATCGTTTTACCTGGTTCCGACTATGCAGATGCCACCACGGTTGCCGATTTTGCAGGTGCCAATGTGGTTGCCCAACAAGGTACGCTACAATATGACATTATTGCTGGTTATGAGGAATCCGATGGTTGGGTTTTAGGCGCAGCTTATCCAACCTATCCTGACGCTTTAACCGCATTGTTATCAGGATCTTCAGAAATTGATGCGATTCTTGCCGAAGAACCATTCGCGCAACAAATGCTGACACAACATGGTTCATCGATTGAACTCATCACCATCTTGGATGATGAAGCTCAACCTAATGATGATTTCTTAATCACCGTCTCGGTTGGTTTAAGAAAAGCCGATACCTTTTTACTGGAAGGTATCGAAGCTGCCTTAACCGCCTTAACAGAAGAAACGCGTTTAGCTTGGATGGCAGAAGCAAGCGAACAAGCAAGCAATCTTGAATAATTAATCGTATATGCCACAAGGTTTTTTTGAAGGGGTTTGGTATTTAATCACCAAGCATTGGTTCGTGTTCGCAACTGGGGTGTTTACCACTTTATTTATTGCGATTAGCGGCACCCTGATTGGGATCGTCCTTTCCCTTCCCCTTGTGGCATTACGGGTCTTACCAAAGCAACCGATGGATACGAAAGTCTATCGGTTTTTTCGTAATATCGGCAATGGTTTTTCGAAAGTTTACATTCAAGTTTTTCGTGGCACACCGATGATTGTCCAAGCCACGGTCATTTATTATGGGGTGATTTATTTTGCTGGATATTGGCCAGCTTTTATCGCGGGGATTACGGTGGTTGGTTTAAATACAACGGCCTATATTGCAGAAATTTTAAGAGGCAGTATTCAAGCGATTGAAAAAGGTCAATCGGAGGCTGGGCTTTCATTAGGGATGACGTATACGCAAATGATGTTACGCATTGTCTTTCCGCAAGCGATTAAAAATTCCTTACCTGCCTTTGGTAATGAAATTATTGTCAATATTAAAGATACCGCAGTTTTATCCGTGATTGCCGTCAGTGATTTATTTTATTCCTCAAGATTTTTAACCACCACCTACTATCGGCAATTTGAAGTATATTTTATTGTTTCAATTCTTTATCTGATCATGACCTTGTCATTCTCCGCTTTACTAAAATGGATTGAAAGGAAACTGCATGTGGTGAATCGCGTGTCATTCCCGACCTCGCAAACGACCCTTGAAGTGGTGGATGTCAGTGATGGCGCAGGACATCATTAAACTAGAAAACGTCACCAAATTTTTTGGTAAGGTAAGAGTCATCCACGACATTACCGTCGGTTTTCAACCTGGCCAAGTAACATGTATCATTGGTCCTTCTGGTAGTGGTAAATCCACATTATTGCGGATGTTAAATTTATTGGAATATCCCACGAATGGTCAATTAATTTACCAAGGTAAACCGATCAATATTCGCGGGGCAAATACTCAATCCCTAAGAGCAGAAGTGAGCATGGTGTTTCAATCCTTTAATTTATTTCCGCATATGGATGTGTTACAAAATTGTGTTATCGGTCCAACAACTGTCTTAAAGCGCCCTCGAGCAGAAGTGGCGACCCTTGCTCGTGAATATTTAAAGAAAGTAGGGATGATGGACTTTGTTCATGCCTCTCCATTATCCCTATCTGGCGGTCAAAAACAACGCGTTGCGATTGCCCGAGCCTTAACGATGAAACCGAATATTTTATTGTTTGATGAACCAACCTCTGCACTTGATCCTGAACTCGTTGGTGAAGTCCTTTCCGTGATGAAGGAGCTTGCCAATGAAGGGATGACCATGATTGTCGTCACCCATGAAATGGCATTTGCTAAAGAAGTCGCAGATCGGGTCATCTTTATTGATCAAGGCCAAATCATTGAGGATGGCACCCCTGAACAAATCTTTGACCACCCGCAACATAAGCGTACGATTGAATTTTTAAAACGCTTTCGCTAATCCTTACAGAATTGCTTTATAATATCGAAGTGTGCGCCGGTAGCTCAACTGGATAGAGTACTAGGCTTCGAACCTAGGGGTTGTGAGTTCGAGTCTTACCCGGCGCGCCATTCGTTTAAATCGCTTGTAAAAGTGATGAAAAAATAATAAGATTATGTTCGTGCACATGGGGCCATAGCTCAGCTGGGAGAGCGCCTGGTTTGCAACCAGGAGGTCAGGGGTTCGATCCCCCTTGGCTCCACCAAAAGATGGCTGCGTAGCTCAGTTGGCTAGAGCGTCCGGTTCATACCCGGCAGGTCGGGGGTTCGAATCCCTCCGCAGCTACCAAATCTTAAAATAAACACCTTCAAAGGTGTTTTTTTATTTTCATTCCCTTTATACTTGGATTAAGGAATCAATATGGATATTTTAAAAACAATCAACCTGTCAAAAACCTACCGAAAGACCAAAGCGTTAGATGGGGTTAATCTCACGATTCATCACGGAGATATTTATGGGTTTATTGGCAAGAATGGCGCTGGTAAAACCACGTTAATTCGTGTCATTGCCGGCATTGCGGAACCCACAAAAGGATCGTTTGTATTATTCGATGAATCCACGCCGATGGGCATTGTTCGCGCTAGGAAAAAGATGGCGGCAGTAGTGGAATCGCCGGCGCTTCATTTAAATTTATCTGCTTATGAGAATTTAAAACTTCAATGTATTTTATTAGGAATTCAAGCGGATCATCAAACCGTGATTCAAAACGTATTGAAAAAAGTTGATTTAGAAAGGCTACTCGTTGAAAGAAAGAAGAAGGTTAAGAATTTTTCTTTAGGCATGCGACAACGCTTAGGTATTGCCATGGCGCTCATTTCCAATCCAAAGTTTTTAGTGCTAGATGAACCTAATAATGGTCTCGATCCAGAAGGAATCCGTGATTTGCGACAATTATTATTGAAACTCAATCAAGAAGAAGGGCTGACGATGCTGATTAGTTCGCATATGTTAACCGAACTATCTAAATTAGCAACGCGATATGGCTTTATCGACCATGGTAAGTTATTAAGAGAAATTACCGCAGAACAATTACAAAAAGAATCTAGACAGGCAACCGTCTTAACGCTTGCAGCTTCCACTTTAAATGTTGAAACGCTCGTCATGCAAGGTTTAAACGATTTTGAGTTAAATGGCACTCAACTCAAAATCTATGGCCAACAACCGATTCAACCTTATTTAAATGCGTTGCTCAAACAAAATATTGAGTTGGTTCATATGAATAAAGAAAGCGATGATTTAGAAGCCTTCTTTATGAAGATGATTGGAGGTAAATAAACATGAAACGATTGTTTGCCGTTGAATTTGCAAGATTAAGAAGACAGACATCAGCGATTGTTATCGGTGTGATTGTCTTAGCATTAGGTGGTTTTAATGTTCTACTTGCCTGGATAACTAAATTTGAAATCAATCCTGGAGAATTTGAATTTTTCTTTTCTGCTCGAAGTATTCTTGAAGCAAGTTTTCAAACCAGTCAAATTCAAATGATTTTGATTGGGGTTGTTACGAGTTTATTTATTGCCACTGATATCAGCCAAGGAACCATTCGCAATAAATTGATTGCCGGTTATTCTAAATTTGAAATTTATCTGGTGCAAATGATGATGTCCGCCTTCATTACTTTCTCTGGGTTAGTCTTGTTTCAAGCTTTTCCTTCTATCTTTTCTTGGTTGATCACCTTTCCGACTTCGATTGACGATGGTGGTACGATTGGTAACTTTTTGATTCATATGAGTTTTGGTTATGCTTTGATGATAACGGGATCGTTATTGACCACTTGGTTAGCACTAAAATCAAAAACGACGGCGGCAGCGATTATTTTTACTTTATTGATTTATGTTTTAGGCCCGACTTTAACCACAATTGTCAAGACGATTATTGAGGCGACTGTCTTATTAGAAATTGATCAATTTACCGATTTAGAAGCTTATCAAATCGCCCAACGACAAATTAATTCAGCTTTTGAATGGATTTATTTTTATCAAATTCAAAGACTGGCAAATATCAGTAGTTTCTTTGACTTTATTTCTCCCCCCAGGTTAAATTTCTTTCATGCGGATACCCAACCGTTTATTTGGAAAACCATCGGCACTAACTTAACCCTCATTACTGTGTTGTTATATATCGGTGGTAAAAATTTTGCAAAGTCAGATTTGCGATAAATTAGGAAAGTCCGCACGCTAATCTAGTATTTAGCGAGGTTAATCCATACACCTTGCAAATGTAATCACGGTTGTCGATATAGGGATTCCGATTACCTTGATTACTGTAGACGCGGTTGTTTCGCTGCATATCACGATTGGTAGGTGGATATTGTAACGCCCACAAAATCGCTAATTCGTTTGACTGAAAATTGCCATCAATGGCATATCCATATAACGTGTTTAAATATAGGGTTGCCCTTGCGACTTCCCCTTTTGCCGCATCATTGGGTTCAAAAAAACCACCTGCCACATAATTATCCGTTACTAAATTACTAGAATCTTTCACTTGTGTACTACTATTTTTAGTGGTCACAATTCCAAAGCGATAATTACTGCGGGTGCTATTGGTCTTCCAATCATCCGCAAAAATATGGTGATTATCATCAAGCGCCGCGCCGCTAATTTTAGATTGGGGATACGTATGTTCGCGGTTCCATGTGGCAGCAGTATTACCGCTAACGTGAGCCGTCTTGAGATAATTTCTTCTTGGATAAATGGTGATCACTTTATTGGTTTCAGTTAACGATTCATCCGCCGATTCATATCGCCACCAATCATAGCCCACATCGATGTTGGAAGAGATGAGAAGATCTAAGGCGTTTTTAAGGGCTTCACCTGTTGCCGTTGGCGAAATGTTTTGATAATAAGCGGGGGCATTCGAAGGGATAGTGATGAGTGAGACTGGCGCACTTGAACCTCCGACACTTGAGTCAGAGGGCATCACAGAAGATGAACTTTGTATGACAGAAGAGGAAATTTCAGATGATAAAATTGATGCTTCTACAGATGAACTTAATGGCAAAGCGGAAGAAGAGGAATCCGTATTGTCACTAGAAACAATGGAGGAATCTAAACTTGATGTTTCTGCGATTAAGGATGATTCAGAAACCTCGATACTCGAATCACTCAAGAAGCCTGACGATGAATCAAAGGGAAAATCACAAGCAGAAAGCATTAAAGATAAGAAAATAATTGAAATAGTTTGATAGTTTTTCATCGTAAAAATTGCCTAACTTAGAGTACAAGTAAAAATCTTAAAATAGGTAATTCAAAATCTCCCAATGGGACATATGCCCATACATTTTCAAAGTCCCAAATGGTTCGATACGGAAAAGCATCAGGGAATAACAGAGCTTCAGGGGAGTCATATAAGGTAAAATCTAAGAGGTTGCCATATCCTACTGCATCAAGACTAAACGCCATGTATTCTCCAGAAGGTTCATAGGTATTGTTATCAACGTTGTAACTGTAGACTTCAACTGTATTGGTTTGTGGAAGGTAACTCACACCATAAATGTAAGCTAAGGTAAACCGGGCTCCGATAATAGAACCAATCCCTAAATTTAGATAATCAATTTCGTCATATCCTAGACGGTATGCCACGATATTTCCCACATTAAAGGAGTGGTATAAATGGACTTCACCCCATAATGGAAAATCAAAATTAAAGTTATCGATTCCAACTGATCCAATTAAACCACCAGCAAGATAACCTTTGATAATAATTTCACCCACATTATATGAATTTTTAATAGTGACTTTGATAGAAAACATAGGAGAAATAACGCCAAATAAACCGCCCACGTAACGTTCACCTTCAATTTGAGCAAAATTGACAAGGTTTAAAGCAATCAAATTGGTTCTTTCATCATTTAAACCCATGATGCCACCAACTTTATATAAACCTACAACTTGGGATAAATTAATGACTTCATTGAGGTAAATTAATTGTTGAAAGAAAGCAAAGGGGATACCTGTTGATCCAATAATACCACCTACATCAATCATTCCAGAAACTTGACCATCATTGACGACTCTAAATAAATTTACCGACGCGTAAACATAACCAATCACCCCACCAACATATTCAATAGGATGTTCCTCAGTATACACATAAAAGGATTCATCAAGGGTTTCACGGTTAAATCTTAAGTTTACATTGGCTTGATTGCTTACGTGAGATAGGGCTGCAAACTCGGTTGCCCCAATCACACCACCAATAGATTTAATGGTAACGTTTTGCATTTCAGTTTCATAATAAATATCGATGTCAATATTATTGGAGACCCAAAACAAAACGGTGTTCGTCGCATAACCAATGACGCCACCGACATTTTCTAATCCGTAATTATCCCCGAGTGATTCAAAATTCATTTCCCCTAGTGTGGTGATGTAAAATAAACGATCTCGATTGGAATAGCCAATTAAGCCACCAATTGCAAATCGGTACGTTCCTTCGCTATTGCCACCAATTTGAATAAATAATTCTGATTCGATATCGATATAAATATTTAGAAATGAAGATCCGATTAATCCACCATTTTCATCATTTCTACCATCAATTTCGACGTTATAGGAGTTAATTTTTGCGAACTCACTGTGCGCTGCAATGCCAGCAATGCCACCCACGGCATAATGACCCCACAAAGCCAAATTCGAAATTTCTAAAAAAGTAATTTCAGAATTGATGATTTGCCCTGATAAACCACCAACGTTGTCCCCGTGTCCCGAAACAGTATTATTAAAAAGGGAAATATTTTCTAAAGTTGAATCGGTTACTTTACCAGCGATTAATCCCATATCACCATGATTTTGTCTAAATAAATTGAAGTTTTCAATGGTGACATTTTGAATGGTTGCACCTTTTAATTCATCAAACAATCCATAAAAGTCAAATGGTTGATTTTCATCAATACTGGCGTAAATAATGCCACTAATCGAAAAACCAGCCCCATCCAAAATTCCACCAAAGGGGATTTTAGTATTCTGATCAAAAAAGTTAATGGGTGACCATGAAGGTGCTACTTCGTTTAGATAACTAATATCATTCAATAAAACATACTTCCCTGTTGGATCACTTAAACCCATTAATTCTGCGGGAGTAGAGACACCAATAAAACCTTCATTGGTAATCAATTCAGCTGCATAGGCTTGTTTTTGAGCTAAATCATTAAAAACAAGATCTCTCGTTTTTTCATATAATGTTTCTTCCCGTGCATTTAATTCAACATTAACTTGAGGCAAATATTCTATGACAGGATTGGATTCAGAAACAGAAATGCCACTATCGACATCTCCAATCCACCAATTACCATTCTCACCAATATAAGGTGTTTGGCCATCTTCACCATCTAAACCATTGGATCCAGTTTCACCCGATGGTCCTTGGTTTCCTTGACTACCGTCTTGACCATTGGATCCTTGAGGTCCCGTAGGTCCCGGGGAAAATAGGCTTATCGCTAACGAAGTAAGCCCTGTTGCTAGAGCAAGTGCTGATAAAATGGTCGAAGTAGATTTACTCATAAATTTCTCCTTTAAAACACGCTAATTTTAACATACTACCTTAGCTTCTCATAACGAAACAACATGCAATAATTTGCACACTTATAATGCGGTATCGTAAAATAGTGAATGTCGCAAGCGTCGTATAATGGTAATACCCGACCTTCCCAAGGTCGTGCCGCGGGTTCGATTCCCGTCGCTTGCTCCAAAAATGATAAAAAAGTCATAGGAAATAAGTCGATTGCCTTGTAATCGTTTCTTAAATTTGTTAATCTAATTAAGCGTAAGTGCGCCCATATCGCGGGGTAGAGCAGCCTGGTAGCTCGTCGGGCTCATAACCCGGAGGTCGAAGGTTCAAATCCTTCCCCCGCAACCAAGAAATATTACTTACCGAAAGGTAAGTTTTTATTTTAAAGAGAAAACGCTTTATAATAAACCTCATGCAAGATCTATTGATAATTGGGGCAGGGCCAGCCGGATTATACGCAGCGTTCCAAGCCGGTTTAAGAGGCGTAAAAGCAACGGTTGTGGATTCCTTACCGCTTCAAGGGGGACTCTTAACGACGTTTTATCCTGATAAACCTATCTATGACATTCCAGGATTTGTCAGTATTAGAGCTGACCATTTTATTGAAACCTTAATGGCACAACTTGCGCCTTTTTCCAAACAAATTTCGATACAATACAATGAGAAAATTACCGCTTTAAAACCATTTGAAAATGGTTATGCGATTACCAGTGAAAAAGGCCAAGTTTACCATGCCAAATTTGTAGTGGTTGCCAGTGGCACCGGATCGTTATTACCTCGCCAATTCCAAGATGTTCAACCCCAAGTAGCCCCGCATGTCCATTACAGTATTAAAGATTTATCCATCTTTAAAGGAAAAAGAGTTGCCCTTATGGGTGGTGGCGATTCTGCCTTCGATTGGGGCAATACCTTGCTTCCGATTGCCCAATCTGTCACCATCATTCACCGCCGCCAAGAATTTAGAGCCTTACAACATTCTATTGATCAATTTAAATTAAAGGGTTCGATTCAAACGCCTTTTGAAGTCACCAGTATTCAAAAAGAATCCGATTTATTCATGCAACTTAAGCATGTTGAAACGCAACTTCACCAAACCGTACATGTTGATGAAATCGTGGTCTGTTATGGATTTACAGCGGCTCTAGGCACGTATCAAACTTGGGGATTAGTAGCTAAACAAGATGGGATTGTTGTCAATTCAAAAATGGAAACCAATTTAGCGAATGTATTTGCCGTAGGTAACGCCTCGACCTATGATGGTAAAGCCAAGACGATTGCCACTGCGTTTGGTGAAGTTGCCTCGGTGATGGAATTAATTAATCTTCGCTTATTCCCAGGAAAGAAAATTGTTTATTCTTCGTTTTTGAAATAAAAAAAGATTCACCATGAAGTGAATCTTTTTGCATCATCCTTACTTTTTATTGGGTTTATCTTCTTTGTCTTTTTTATTTTTTCGACCGATGAGAATCAGGAACCATTGCACTAGATCTTGGAAGGTTTTCTTTTGCACACCAAACCAGAAGTATGCGCCGCCACCAGCAGAGACGGTGGCCAAAACTAAGACAATGCCACCTACATTCACAGGCCGTCCTGGTGTGAGTGAAGAAGAACCTGGGATGGAAGTTGGAATCGAAGAACCGGATTGAGAAGAGGAACCACCGGTGTTAACCCATTTGACATAAATGGTCATATCATTTTCTGCATAAGTTACATCAAATTGAGGTAAAGGATTCGTGAGTTCTTCATCGATAAAGTATCCACCAAAGGTATAGTTTGGAACGATGAGTAAACTTGCCATGCTATTGAAAGGTGTAGGAAACATGTTGTTGTAATAAACACGATACGTTTTGGGCCAATAATAACTTCCTAAATCAGGACCACCTAAACTATCTAAGGTATAGGTTACCTTTTCTGGATTCGCCGTAATCCCTTCGGTAAACGGAGCGTTGAAACCATCATTAGGATAACCAAATGCAGAACGAGCCCCATAGGCAACCGCTTGACCTAAATTAGTAATTAATACGGAAGCAGTTCCATTGTTAGGATTATTTGCCTTGAAACCATAAACAAATTGTTCATCTTCTCCTAAGTGAACCACCACATTCTCGGTAACATCTGTTAACGGAACAGAGTTGTTTGTATTGCCAGGAATGGCGGCTTTCCCATATTGATTATCACCCCATGTATAAACACGGCCTTCATTTGAAATTAAAAACCCATACGACATATAAACAATTTTGTCTCCGTTAGTTAAGTTGGGAACAGTTAATTCAGTGAAGGTATTCAACATGCTATTTGGATTATCAAACCCTAAATTATAAGATTGGTTATTGCCAATGGCGAAAACCCGACCTTCATTGGAGAGCACCATCATGCCGTTACCAATGGTTTCGACGTCAACTAGATAATCCCCATTACTCAATAAACTATTGTCAAAGACTGAAGTAGGGACCAGCGTGGAACTATAATAATTTCCCCATGCATATAAGATGCCGGATTCCGTTAAGGCTGCGCCTAAACTAATCGTGATAATCGGATCATTAGTTGGATCATAATCCACAGCAAAGTCGGTGATTTCCAGAGGGGTTAATACTTTACCGTTGCCAATGTTGACATTACGCATTGAGGTGTTATCACCAAGAATAAAGTTGGAGCCATACCCAAAGATTCTTCCATCATCTGTTAAGGCAAAGGTGGAAAATCCCGTGTGGGCAATTTGAATGACTTTGGATTCGCCTAAGTCAGGAAAATAAGAGGTAACGTCTTGAAGTTTATCATCGGCATTCCCAATGGTGGAATTATTGCCCAATTGACCGGCTAAATTGTAACCACCTGCAAGAACTTTTCCGGAATCCGTCACCACAAATCTAGAGTTTTGGGAAAGTTCAATATCGCGAATGGTTTCCCCATCTAGTAACGGAATGTAATCATGAATATTGTGTAAATATTGGAAGACGGCTGTATCGCTTTGTTTCGGACGTCCAGCATCTTGATCAAAAGTGTTGTGACCATAAAGCTTGCCATCTGTTGAAACAAAATAACCTTGACCACTCAAATGGAGTTCCGCTGCTTGCATCGAAACGCCCAAGGCGGAAACGTTGATGTAATTGCCTGGAACTTTATCTGGATTGGCGGCATACGCGACTTGGGTTGAGGCACTGAAAGTCATGAATCCGAGGATAAAGGCGACTGCATGAATTTTTTTCATTTTTTTTCTCTTGTAACATTATATCATCTTTTTCAATTTTCATCTCAACAACTGCATTCGCCTAATGGAGTAAGAACGATTGGAAAGCCCCAGCCGGAATCGTCTTTGTAATTTCTTGATTTCCTTTGGTAAAGATCACCGATTGAGAGGTTTGACTGGCATTGTAGACCATCGCTTCATATCCACCCGTTTGGGTAAGGTAAATACTTGCGCTGACATTGGGATGAATTTGCATAAAGACATCATCGGTTTTGTATTGATATGACTGCATCGCCTGAATCATATAATATGCCATCGATAGTTCTGCAGGATATTCATCATCTAATATGGATTGTGCATCAAATAATCCTAATGCAGTTGTAGGGTTGACTAAAGCTTGAACGGGCCACATGTAACCAAACCAACGATCGACGCTGCCGCGTTTGGCATTTAAATATTTGTTATAAATAGAGGTAAATTTTGTTTTCTTGGTTTGACCTAATATATAACTTGATAAATATTCTCCAGTGGGAATCCATTGAATCCCATAAATGAAAGTTGGATTGGCACCAAACCAAGTCGCGTAATCATATTTACCACCCCAAATTATCCCCGCGACACCAGCATATTCGCGATATTTTTGGGTCCAAATATCTTGGTCGTAATCAAACCAATATTGTTGAGCCGCATACATTTCATGGGTGTATCCATAGATGGCAGCATCCATCATGCCGCGATTATTTTCCAGTTGGGCAATGTGATAGGCCGCAACCCAACTATTGATTGCTTCTCCTGTGGATTCTAAGTTATTACCTTCTGCAAAACTACCAAAACCATGAGCCCAAGAGTGACCGGCGTATCGATCTAAACTTCGCATCACCGGAAATCTTAAATCATTGGGATCATGATTCATATAATCTTTCATAAGCAATAAAATCATTTCGCGATATTGCTGATAAAACACGGGATCTTTTCTTCCCACAATTGCCGAGGCAAAAATTAAATACCCATGGGTAAAGCTATGATCGGAGATTTCACTCGCAGTATTAAATCCATTATCAGAGTAATACGTTGTGCCCCATCGGTCATTGTAATAAAGATATCGTTCATCTTCGGTAGAGGTAAACGTAAACCAATCCACGAGATGATCTTTTAGCTTTGTTAAAAATTTGCTTTGAAGATTGTCATCTTGTAATTGTTCAGCGATTAATAAACCTTGGGATAACGGATATGTTGCTTTTGAGTTCCAATATGGGGTTGGTGAATTATAGAAGTTATCCGGGTTCAATGGATCCGTTTGTTCATCAAGATTGTTTAAATAATTGGTCATGGTCGCCGCGGAGAAAGTATCTCCTTGCGGTAAGGTATAACTTGGAACAACCCCATAAAACGGTAAGAAGTATGTAAAACTATTTTTGGGTAACATCTTCAATAAACCCCGAACCGTTCGAGTTGAATATTCAGAAATAAAGTCTTGTCCAAAAATAATTTTATGTTGATGCGGGAGTAAGGCGAGCAAGGCTTCATCATTTAAATCTAAGCGCGTTCTCATCGTTTGCACATAGATCTCATTTTCAACTAAGTTATTGAACCGATTGACAGTATAAAATCCATGTCCACGTAAAGGAATGTTGTACGCATACTGATGATAAAAGGATGCCTCTTGAACATTTTCAATGGAGCCTAAAGACAATAAATTACCATCCCCTAGTAAAATTGTGAGCTTATGGTAAAGGCCAAAAGGATGGCCGGTATTACTAATCGTGATATTGGAGTTTTGCGGAAGGTTAAGTAAAAAATATCGATCCGCATACGTTGGTTGACCAACGGACGCTGGTGGATTGGTTTGGTAACCCACGTGTCGCTGTTGGAATTTAATGATCAATCCGTCACCTTGGTAGGTGCGTTCATTTAAGAGATTGCCATCGAGGGTGAAGTATTCGTAATTAGAAACGCCATCCGTACCTGCGGTAATGGTGATGGGATTACGGTTTCCCATTTCTGCAAAGATATACGGGGAGCCTTGGTTATAGGTCACCACCATATGATCTAAATGACTACTGCTATTCCGCATCGCCACTTTAATTGTGTTATCCGAATAATCAATCACCTTTGTTTGATAACTACCACTTAAACTAGTTGGTTTGATCATGAAGTCTTTTAAGGCTAAAGAGAATTGGGCAATGGTTTGATTGCCTTCAGGATTCCAAAATTGGGTAAAGCCTTCACCCGATTGAGTGACTTCGACACCATCATTAGAAAAAGAAGAGCGAAGAGGATTGTTATAAATCCCATTGCTATTGCCATAGTTGGACATGGCTAAGGAAGTCCACCATTGATTGGTGGGAACAGGACGATCTAATAAGTCCGCTTCAATAAAATTGGGTTGAATTGGGTGAGAGATACCAGGCGCACTGCCGGTGCGATACGATCCTTCACCTAAACTGGCAAAGGGAGTGGTGATATAAGTTTTAGGATTGGTTGGTGCAACATAAGTTCCAGGAGCAACGGTGACTTGACGAATA
>Ga0172376_10002244_pt1 | contig 23793 bp, 20 predicted proteins | sample Lak35m_FD_121114 | JGI IMG/M metagenome (GOLD analysis project Ga0172376, IMG submission 121114) | Freshwater microbial communities from Kabuno Bay, South-Kivu, Congo - kab_092012_35m | ecosystem: Environmental > Aquatic > Freshwater > Lake | place: Democratic Republic of the Congo: South-Kivu...
CATTCCCATTGGTGGACAAGCGCGTTGGGCGCAGATCATTGGCAAAGCGGGAGTTTTAGCAGGTGGCATGATGAAAGGGGCGGCAGCCAATGCCGTATTCCAGGTCGGCATAACACCTTTGGTGGCAGCCAACCGTTATTTTGAGCAATCACCCTACGGCGTCAAGGAGGCAGGGGTTGACATCGCTGCCGCCGCCGCTTTAGGAGCGGGCATCCATGCGCTCGGTTACGGGGCATCCAAGCTTAAGAACCGCTTCTTTGCGACGCCAGAGACTTTGCATAAAGCATGGGGTCATCCCAATCCTGCGGTCAAGCAACCTTTCAAAGAAAGCGTTCATCAGGTATCAAAAGAGACATACTTCCAACCAGAAGCTATCGAATGGGGCAATCTTGATCCCGCTTTACGTAATCTCATCACGCCCGAAACCCCACTCAAAGACCTGTATCAATTGAAAGGCGTCCTGTTTGACGAAGCCGCCAAGAATCCAGAATTACAGCCAATTTTGCAAAAAGAGCTTGAAGTTTTCCAACTAGAAGAAACCCTCCATGACGCTTATAAGACAGGCGGTAATGAAGCGCACATCCCCAATAATTTGCGCGAGCAGCTTCAAGCAGCCAAGGACGAACTATCATCAGCCAAGGAAGGATTGAAAGGCAACCCTGAGTGGGAAGCATATCAGAATTCTTGTACTGAACTCGACAAGCTCATCCGTAACCAAATCCGCGAGCAGCAATATCAGGACAAAGCCTATGACTTGTCCCTGGATGACCTGTATATCGCCAAATCCCAAATCAATGATGGCAAATATATCAACCTGGAGGAACCCCATAAAGCGGAATCATTCTATAAGCAAGACGCCGTAGAGAGACTTGAACAAGCGGAGAAACTTGCCCCCGCAGAGGCGGGGGTTGATCCTTATCTATCCAAAGTCATTACAGAAAGCGTTGATCTGGTCAAACATGGGATCGATGATGTAGGCTATCAAAACCTCCGTGGCTCGCTTGAATACATGAATTTTGCTGGGAAAGAAGGTTTTGTCGAAGGGCTTGAAAAACTTCATCGCCTGAAAAGTTCACCAGAACTTATATCTGCTGAAACCTTAAGCGAAAAAGCGGAAAGTATTGTACGGGAAGTTTGCGAGGATATCGGCCTATCCCAGCGGGAACAATCCCTCTCATCTATCCGTTTGGATGACGCTTATCATTTTGTGGTTCGCCACAAGAGTCCTTATTTGGGATTGAAGAACTTCTTGCGGCATGTTGAACTCCGGCAAAAAGCCGCCGCGGGGGAATTGCGCAATGGCTTCTTTTATGACCTGGAGCAACAGGATTTAGTCCACATCTTTAAGAACAAAGATCATCATGCGGATATTGCCCGTGAGTTAGAGACTTTGACAAAGCCTTCCTTGCAACCTGGTTCTACTGGCAATCCACCAGCCCTGATCTTGGCAAAGATTATCCATAAGTGGCAAACAATTGCTATCAACCGCGCGAACAAGGCAGGTGCTTATATTGTTCCCCTGGAAGGCTACATCACTCGCCAGACTCATTCAGACAAAGCTATCCGTAAAATGGGGAAAGAAAAGTGGATAGAATTTATTACGACCTTGCTCGACCATGAAAAAACCTTTGCCCCCGCGGAGGCGGGGGGCGAGGGAGTAAGTCTGGAAAATGTGTTTGAGGCATTGGCCACAGGCAAGCATTTTACCAGCCTTGAAGAGTATACATACGTCCATCGGGTTAATTCGCAAGACATTGCCTCAAAGCTTGCTGCCCCCCGCAAGCTGCATTTTAAGTCGGCGGACGATTGGCTGAAATACAATGAGGCGTGCGGCCTCTACCGCCTCTCCAATTCCGTATTGCTGAACTTAGAGCGCATGGGGGAAAGCATTGGGCTTTTAGAAACGTTGGGGTCGAACCCTGCGGTAACGTTCAAGAACCTTCAAAAAAGGCTTGTTGAAGAATTGCGGGCAAAAGCAGCTATAGACAATGCAACCTCAAAGGAGATGGATCGGGTGGAAAAGAAACGCTTGAACGGAATGCTGGAATGGCTGATGGGACACAACACGCCGGAAAGCCCTAAATGGGCTGTTATAGCCCAAGGCGCACGCAACTGGAAATCCATGGCTTCCCTTGGCAAAGTGGTGTTGTCGTCCTTTCCTGACATGGCGAATTGGGCGGTTGAACTTCAAAACAATGGCATTTCCCTCTTCAAATCTTATGGAAATATCTTAAAGGCGTTGACGTATTCCCTGAATTCGGAAGAGAAGAAATCCCTTGCCCGTAAATTAGGAATTGCTTGCGACAATCTGCTGGGGTTCGGGTATTCACGCTTGAATGCCGACAGCCCCATCCCAGGGGCGATGACCAAACTTACGAACGCTTTCTTTAAGGCAAACTGTATGGAATGGTGGGACAGGTCATTCAAGCACACCATGGGGATGCTGCTCTCTAACCACCTCGCAGAATCATCGTTGAAGGAATTCCATGCCCTGCCAAAGGTTTTGCGGGACAAACTTGGGTATTATGGGATTTCAAGTGCTGAATGGGGCATCTTGCGCCATGCTACAGAAACGGTTGAAGGAAACGCCTACCTTATTCCTGACAAAATCTCCTCCATCAAGGACAGCCACTTTATCAAGGGCGGAATTTCTAGCGACCTTATTCCGCATGCAAAAGAAAACTTGTCCCAAGCCATCCGCTGCTACCTCCTTGATCGCGTCAATACAGGCATCGCCACCCCTGGGCAAATTGAGCGACACCTCATGTACTTTGGTACACAACCAGGAACAATAAACGGTGAGTTCTGGCGGTTCCTGTTTCAGTTCAAGACATTCCCTTTAACGTTTATCATGAGACCGCTAAAATCCGTCACCGCTGATCAGTTGCCGATTGCAGAACGTGCTGGAAATTGGAAGGATGTTATCAGGAGCTTGAAGAATCCTACGACCATCGGTTTGATGGGGCAGCTTCTTATGGGAACAACGGCTCTGGGGTTCCTTTCCCTATGCGCCAATAATATGCTGGAAGGCAAAGACATCCCCGACCCTGAAGATGGCAGGGTTTGGAAAGCAGCATTATTGAAAGGAGGTGGCCTGGGAATATTCGGGGACTTCCTCTTTGGGGAATATTCTCGCTATGGGCGCACATTTATAGCAGAAGCGTCAGGGACGCTGGGGGGCATGGTGAATGACGCATTTGCCCTATACACGGACGCCAAGAATGGGGATTGGGATAAAACCAGGGGGACAAGTCTGAAAATTCTCAAAAGGAATATGATTGGACAAAATCTCTTTTACCTTGAGCCTGCGCTCTCTCCTGTGTTGGAAGGGTTGGGTCTTGATTAATCATATGGGGTCAGCCCATTAACAGATTGATAAACAATAATATAATTAACGGTCTTAGCCCATTTTTATCTTTTCCCAGAAAATGGGCTAAACCCATCACCCAGACACATTTTTAAAACTTTTTCCTGCATATTTTCCCAAATGGGTGTCACCCATTAAATTATTAATAAACAAACGTGTACCCAATGGGTGTCACCCATTTTTTTACAAATATCATCAAATGGGTGGAAGGTTGACACCCATTGACAAAATGCTCGTAATATGCTACGCGCTGCTATTTTTTGCATGCAAGAAAATAAAAATTGTAGTATTTTAATACTACAATTAAAAACTCTTGGCAAAGAAAGGAAGCAAGATAAATGTTTGCACTCTTAGGCAGTTTGGTCGGTTTCTTAAGCAGCCTTCTCCCCGATGTGTTTTCCATGCTTAAAGACCGGAAGGATAAAGAACACGAGCTTGCTATCCTTAATAAACAAATGGAGTTTATGGAAAAAGGCCATCATAACCGCATCGCAGAAATCAATGCGACGGCTGATGCGAATGACAGCCAGTACATTTACCAATTCGCCGCCAAAAGCGGTAACTCAGCCATCGACGCCCTTACTACTTCCGTCCGTCCCGTTTTAAGCTATGCTTTTTTCAGCCTTTACGCCTGGATCAAAATAGCCGCTTTCTCCCTACTATATCGCCATAGCAATGATGTTGCCACATCGGTCATACAAATCTGGGGACAAGAAGACCAGACCATTTTTTGCGCCATTATTTCCTTCTGGTTCGGCCATCGGGCATTCAAGCGCAAATAGGGGGGTATAGATGCTTAACCACAATCGGGTAAATATTCGGGAGCTTCCTTCATATCCCACAACACAAGACTTCCTTAAAAAAGAGGAAGGCTTAAGGCTTGACGTCTACCTTTGTCCTGCGGGCGTTAAAACCGTTGGTTGGGGACATGCTGTTGAGCCACACGATGGCTTGAATTTGGGAGATATCATCACGGAAGATAAAGCTTTGCAATTCCTGGAATCAGATACCGTTAAAGCCTATCAATCCCTTTTCCGCCTGGTTCATGTGCCATTAACTGACAACCAGCAAACAGCCTTGGTATCGTTTATATTCAATCTGGGTGCTGGACGGTTCCAGGCGTCCACCCTGCGGCAAAAACTCAACCGTAAAGAATATAAAGCCGCAAGCCTTGAGTTTGAGCGATGGGTTTATGCACGTGACCCGATTAAAGGTCTGATAGTACGCGAAGGACTGGCTGCCCGAAGGCGACGGGAAAAAATGCTTTTTCTAAACCAGGCAGGTCAGGGCATGCCGCCCCACCCAAATATCCTCCTGTTTACATACCAGAAGCCCAACCTACCCGCACCGAGGCTGTCTCCTTGGCAAAAAGCAGCTTCTATCTTCTTGGGGCTATTCAAGATGGGACATTAAAAGTTTTTGGTTACTTGTTGGTCAGCCAAGCTTTTCAAAAAATGCTTGGTTCTGTTTTTTGGCATTATCGACAAGACGGTCATAGGATACCACCTCAATATAGGCTTTATAGGTTTTGTGGAAGCCAAAATATCCCATATGGTCATCGGTTACTGTTAAATCCATAACTTTGCAGCAGTTAATGATTGAATCGGTCAGGTCACATATAATGTAGCAACACCCTGGAAGGTCTGAAGGGTTCGGTATAATCCGTCCATTGACGGATTTAACTTTTCCTTCACGAAATTCCTCTAAATAATTTAAAGCCTGTTCTATTGGATCTTTGTCCTCACCAGCTTCAGGAACATTTCTCATCGGTCTCTTAACGGCAATAATAAGGAGTTTGTCGACAGCCAAACCCCTCACGGTAAAGGCGTAAATAACGCACCCTCCCTTCTTGCTTAAAACTTGGCCATATCTTGATGGTAAGCCCCCTTGCGTGTCCATTCTTGTTATCTTTCTTCTTTATCCACCAAAATAATAGTAGTATTTTAATACTATATTATGGTCAAGCTATTCAACGCCAAGATCATCTATCTGACAAAAAGCAGCAGCCGTCTTTGTGGTTTTTTTAAGTCGGGCAGTGAAGGCTTTCCATAAATGTTCCAGCTTCCGTGTGAGGTGTTAGTCAGATAAAAATTTCACAGACTTGCAAAGCCTGACAAATACCTATATATACAATTTAGTACATGAGTGGTCATGCCAGCTATGCTTTTTTAGGATATTGTTTTTAAGAGGTTAAGTGAATTTGTTTCTATCGTGTTCAAGCAAGAGCAAGGGCATAAAATAAAAGGAGAAACCATGGAACTGCTTTCATCCCTGAACCGCGAACAAAAAGAATCCATTGGACTTTTACAAATCGGGACTTTCCTGGAGTATTTTGACCTGATGCTCTATGTCCACATGGCCGTTCTTCTCAATGAAATTTTCTTCCCAAAATATGATCCCTTTACAACCTCGCTTTTAACGGCTGCCACATTTTGCTCTACTTTTGTGTTTAGGCCAATCGGAGCTTTGATCCTTGGTCGGATTGGCGATAAGATTGGCCGCAAACCAACAATTATTATCACAACAGTTATGATGGCGGTTTCCTGTCTTGTTATGGCTAACCTTCCAACCTATGCCCAAATCGGTATAACTGCTGCCTGGATTATGATATTCTGTAGAATTGCTCAAAGCATCTCATCTATGGGAGAAATTGTTGCAGCACAAATTTATTTAACGGAGACGGTCTCACCACCTGCCCGTTATCCGGTCACTGCGTTTTTAGAAATATCTGCAGACTTAGGCGCATTGTTTGCCATTGGGGTTGCTTTTTTTGTTACCTCTTCGGGCTTAAGTTGGCGTTTTGCCTTTTGGGGTGGCGCCCTTATTGCAATAGTCGGGGCGTTTGCCCGTACCCGTCTTCGAGAAACGCCTGAGTTTATTAAAATGGAAAGGCAATGGATGAGAGAGGTGGTAAAGGAAACAAACCTTGCAGCGGATGCCCTTACGGGGACAAATGAGGGAGCCCTCTTGAACGCTGCCTGGAAAGAACCTGTAAGATCTAAAACTTTGTTATCGTATTTTTTGTTGTCTTGTGGATGGCCTTTGTGCTTTTACCTAGCTTTTTTGTATTTTAATCCTACTTTGAAAGAAAGTTTCGGGTATTCCCCTGAAGATATTATCAGACATAATTTCTTTTTGGTCTTGGTTTTAACAATAATCAGTAGTTTTCTAGCATATCTCAGTTACCGTATTCATCCTTTGAAAATCAATAGAATAAGGGGAATTTTAGGATTTGTCATGATGATAATCCTGCCTTTCTTAATTATGAATTTAACGGCTCCCTCTCAATTATTTTTGATACAGGCATTAATTTTGATTCTAGGGTTTGAAGCCATGCCATCACTTGCTGTTTTTATGGGGCATTTTCCTCTCTATCGTCGGGTTACTTTTGCAAGCGTTCTGTGGTCATTATCCAGAGCATTGATGTATGTGATAACTTCATTTGGACTTGTATTCTTGGGTAGTTACTTTGGTCACTTTGGACTTTGGATTATCACTTTACCTACAGCATGTGCTTTTCTGGTTGGCATTAACCATTTTACAGAATTAGAGCGCAAGCGTAGATTGCATAATAAATCCATTCCTCCTATCTAGCTTAAGGTAGGAAGAGATTTGATATGGCTACTACCCAAAATGAACTATCCCTAAGCTTTCGTAACCAGTACCATTTTTCTTGTTGTTTTGTTGTTTCTCTGCTCCCCGTATAGCAACATATCAATGCTCGCTTCAGAGTGCGGCAGCCCAAGTACATAGATGAACATATTGGAATATACATGAGTGCCCTGGAACGAGTAAGTTCAAGGGTGCCAGCTTCCACAGACCTCATTGTATTCGCGCTCATGCCTGTGATTTCAGCAAACTCTGCCCTGGAAAGACCTAATTTTTCCCTTAAATTGCGAAGCCTCAGCCCAGGCTCTGGGGAGATATTTTTTTTATTCATGAGATTTAAACCTTTTCTTTAGGGTAAAAAATTGGACACAACGTAGAACCTTTCTCAAGGATGACCAATTTTTTACCCCCTCTATTTTTCCAGAGTACAACAATTATTCTATTATTTTATGTTTGTTGGATAAAAGTACAGAATAAAAAAACAAATTATAAAACTTTATCCTAAAGGGATAAGTCGAACCGAATGATTCAATCTAAATGTTAAGCCTGTTTTAAGCTCCTCTGTCAATCTTATTTCTTATATCGACTTAATTACAAAGCTATCCACAGACATTTTAATGGTCTGTTACTACGTTAACCGGCTTGTACCCCGAGTATTCTTATGCCCCTATAGGAACCTCTAAAATTTTATGGGCAAAATTTATTTTTGATATATGTATATCATTTATAGTTATATATATCAATATATATGTTATACATATCAAATATGAAAGGAGCATACCATGAAAAAACCCATTATCCTTCGCTTCAAACCTGCTCAAGACGGTAGTTTTGCTGCTGAAAAAGAAAAACCCTGCCACCTAAAGCTTGTGGTTTCCAATCCAGACCCTTTGAGCAAACCCCCTAAGCCAAGGAACCGAAAGGAAGGGTTTTCAGTGAAAATCCATAAGAAGGGACACCCTCATTATACCCTTGTTGCCCGCGCTCCCTTCCATTACCTGGAATGCCAAATCAACCTCGAAATCCACGACAATGAAAATGACCATGAATGGGAGCCAGGGACGGTTAGTTGCTATTTCCCTACTTTTGAAACAGAAGACTTGGATGAATTTATCGAGGGGAATGAGACGCTTCATGGTACGATACTTGTCTTGTTCCAGATAAATATCCTCAAGAGAATTTTGTTCTTTGCCAGAAAGCATAATGCTTTGCTCCTGTTGGTTGACGTTGAGGATGCGCCGGAAGGTCATGCACTGGAAGCATACGAATACCTGGCCATTCGCAAGAACAAGGTTCCTACGGCATCAGGAAGCAAGACGCAACTGCTCATCCCAACACACAACGGGACATTTCATGGATTGGCTCGACTTATAGACAGCTTTGCCGAGGAATTCCGTGGGATGCTATGGGAAGGCAAAGGCTCTAACCCTGCTATTTGGGAGTATCTCAAATCAAATCCTTCTTTAAAAATGCTTTGATGAGGAATGTGTGATGGAAGATAATGTAGAACAATTTTTAGGGTATTGCGGTGGTATAGTATTTCTCGTGATATGTTTGGCTGGGCTCTATGGCGAAATCAGTGGCAAGTCAAAACCCTATTGGGAAGAAGCCATAAAATTCACTATAGAAAATCCCACTGTCAATTCTTATGGGGGCAATAGGTGCCTCTAAACTTTTGAAGGTCACGCCCAAAGTGATTTAAGCCGTTCCTGGCATTTCTCTTGAAAAAAATGCGCCGCTTCATTTTGGGCAACCATCAGTTTTTCATATTGGTTGAACTCCCTGACCGCCTCTTCCTGAATGGAAAGGGGCGGCAACGGGATTTTGATAGAGGCCACATTCTCCAGAGTGACGCTCTTGACAATGCTGCCAGCGGAGAACTTCTTGATTTCCTTGATATACGTCTCATTCTTGAAGAAATAATAGAGGTATTCTTTTAACAGCACATCCGGCGCGTTGATTTCAACCTTGATCAAGTCAGATGAAAATACCCCTTTCTTGTCGGTAATGGTGGCTCTTCCCAGGATAGGGGCTTCTCTGTTCTTGTCCTTCAAAGCAACCAGGATATCTCCTTCAACGCATTTATTCTTTTCATCCGTGTGGGTTTCATATTTTAAAAATTTTGTTTCGCAATTCGGGAGGAAATCTTTCTTGACGGATTTTAAGGTAAACAGGGGAATGCCATCGTTTGCTAAATCACCCCCCTTGTAGGAAAAACCCGTCGAAAGGAAAGTGACCAGCTTGCCAAGGGGGACAAGGGGATAAGATGAAGGGGTATTGTTGTCCAGGTAATGCTTGCCGATCCAGTGTTCTTGGTTCTGGCGTATTTGTTCAAAAGGGACTTTGATGTAGCCAAGAGTGCTGAGTTCTTCTTCGGGTATTGCCTTAAAATCTTTGCTTTGCAAAGTAACAAGCCTGTTGGGATCTTCAACATCAAAATACCAGAAATGATCTTGAGGAACAGGGCAATGGATGTTGTCGAGATAGATTAGGGCTGTCTTGACATGGGTGTAAGGCAGGAAGGTGTCATGAGGCAAGGAGACGACAAGCCTGAGATTGGCGTTATCCGTTAAAAAACGCCTGGCCTCCGCTCTCTCTATGCCCAACAAAAAGCCTTCCGGCACGATAGCCGCCATCCTACCGCCTTGTTTGATGGATTGGAAGAGGTGAAGGATGGACATGACATCCGTTTTTTTCCTGGCAATACCATTTGCATACAAGCTGTTATAGGGGTAGTTCTTGGGATCACGGGCAAAGGGGACGTTGGTCAGGCCAATAGAATATTGGCCATGCACGGGATGTCCAAGGGTATTGGAGACTCGCTCAATACCGTTATGGTCACCCCAATGGAGGAGAGCATTCATTTGAGCGATACGGGTTGAGACTGACGCATCTTTGCCAAAAAACAGGCCTCTTCCATCTGATTTGTTAAACGCCTTGATATGGTTGAATGCCTCGATCAAAAGCCCACCTGTTCCACAGAAAGGGTCGTAGACCGTATCACAAGAGGTGGGGGATACCAGATCAACCATGATTCTAGCAATGGCGCGTGGCGTAAAATATTGCCCCAGGTTTTGTTTAGAGGTCAGGTTGTCCCTTAAAAAATATTGGTAAGCCTCTCCCAAAATGTCGGCATCAAAGGATGTAAAATGATTATTATCCAAAATTGCGATGATTTTTTTGGTGACGGTTTCTTGTGTGATTTTTGTTTCCGTGAAAATACCCTGGGCGTTATAGTCTAGCTGTAGGCTTGGGATCACAACTTCATTAAGGTATTGTACTTTATCATTTGTGGCCTTCAAAGATTCCCATGAGGGGTCTTTGTGACGTTCTTGCCTGAGTTTTAAAAACAGGAAATTAGCAAGCTCAAGGAAGCGGGGCAGTCCAGGTTCGATGTTGGCTCCCCAAAGACACCTTTCCACACGCTTGAAAATATCAAAAAGAATTACCTTACCCTTGGCTCTTTCCAGCTTTCCCATGCCCATCTCATCATTCCTCTAAACATAAAAACAATTGTAGTATTATAATACTACATTATGCTAGAATAAGCTACCAACATGAGAGGGTATGATGAGCCAGGAACAATTTTTGCTTGACCGCCAAAAAGGTATTGGAGGCTCTGATGTGGCAGCCATTATGGGGATCTCTTCCTGGAAAACACCGCTGGATGTTTATCTGGAAAAGACGCTGCCTGTTCCAGCAAGCGATGATTTTGAGTTGATCGCGGATAAGCCTGAATTGGCGCGAGGAAGACGGTGCGAAAAGTATATCCTGGAAGAATATGCTGAGAAAACCTTGCAAACCTTGACACCTGGCCGTCTCATCCGCCACCCGAAATATCCTTTTTTGCAAGGGCATGTGGATGCTTTCGTCGAAGGGTACGAAGGTGTTGTAGTAGAGGCAAAGTCAGTCGGTGGATCTCCCAGCACTTGGGAGAATGAAATCCCGGCTTATTACAAAACCCAGGTCGCCCATTATGCGATGATTACCAATTGCGAACGGGTTGATGTGCCTGTGTTGTTTGAACGCTGGCAATATGCGTGCTTCAGCTATTACCGTGACCCCCAATTTGAAAGCCAGATCATGCAAGCTTGCCTGGCTTTCTGGTATAACCATGTCTTAAAGGAAAATCCCCCAGAACCGAGGAACTTAAACGATGTCCAATCCCTGTACCCAAAAGTTGAGGCGGCAAATTGCCAGGTTACGCAAGAAATTCAGGAAGAATTGGATCTCCTTGCTCTCATTTTTAAGGCTAAGAAAAAATTAATTGAACGTGAAGAAATAACCAAAGTCCGTATCATGGATTACATGAAAAACCATGAAATGCTGATGGATGGAACAACCATCCTTGCCACGTGGAAAGGGCAGAAGCGATCGATCCTGGATACAGACCGATTGAAAGCCGACCACCCAGACCTTTACGCGCAATACAAAAAAGAGCAAACAACCCGCGTATTTAAATTAAAAGGGAACAGCCAATGACCCAAACCATAACAGAAATAACGCCACCTAATTCAGTCGAGCCTGTAGCAGGTAAGCCTATTCCCGATGGGCATGTTGCTACCGTACAAAACCCGCCGTCCCTTTATGATGAGATTGCCAGGCGTTCTGATAAGCTGAACCTCCTCCTCAAGGGTACGGACGTTTCAACGGAGAGGTTCATCTATGCGTTCCAGTTGGAATGGAACCGCAACCCCAAACTGCAAAATTGCCATAGGGACTCTTTAATCCAAGCCATCCTACGGTGTGCGGAAATGGGTTTAATCCCTGGGGTTGGAGCGTACCTCATCCCTTATAACGGTACCGCTCAAACACAGGTTAGCTTGCAAGGGTGGCTGACTTTACTCTGGCGCAGTGGGAATGTGGGGAACATTACCCACAACCTCCACCGCGAAGGTGACGCGTTTGACTATCGCATTGAACAGGTAGGAACCACACTTTACCATAAGCCAAAGTTGGAAATGGATGGGAAAATCTTAGGTGCGTATGCCATGGTCACCTTAAAAAATCACCACGTCCAATTTAAGTACTGCAACCGCAAGGAAATTGAAGCTTCAAAAGAAAACAGCAAATCCAAGGGGTCTGATTCTCCTTGGGTTAAGCATTTTGACCAGATGGCGCAGATTGTGCCTTTGCGGAAGCTTGCCCGTATCCTTGCGCCCTCCCTTCATGAGTGGAGTGCAGAGGAACCTGTTACGCCTCATCAAAGCCTTGTAACGGAGGGTTTGGATATGCCAAGCCAATTGACCGTAAGCACAAACTGAATGGCTTACAATACCTGAGAGTGCTTTTTTCGCAAACTGTTTATCAAATTTTATCATTGTTATGCCATTGAAAGATAACATTTTTATCAAATTATCACTTTTCTCGCCTTTTAGAAGGGCATACCTCAACTAACTTCCCCTCGTAATCGGAAGAAGGGTAATCTGCCCTCCATTCCGATTCCAACATCCTCTAATGATCACACTCCGTAAGAACTAATTTATGCGCTTGGCACCAGTCATCACAAAAATCCTTTCGGTGCAATTCAACTTTAACATCAGGTGATGAAACGATCAGGCGAGGGTTTCTTAAATCACCCTGACGCATTTCAATAAGGCCACTTCCTTGCTCTGCAGCTCTGGATAAAGTTTCAAGGTTATATTCCTTTTTCAACGTGTTGTAAAGTTCCACAACCCTTTCCGGTGTAAACTCCAGAAAACTCCACGCCGTTTGGCCAAATTCGGGATGATCCTCTAAAAGTTTTGCGTTTTCCTGATCCCTAATATACTTGTAAAGTTCCATATAGTTTTTAAAGTCCCCGATGGGCGTGCCATCGTTTTTGCTCAATTTTAACATTAACATCTTCAAACTTCTCCTTAAGTAAATTGCTTTGCCTTGCGGTGCTTTTTATTCCGTAGGTAAAACAAGCTTTATGAAACCAACCTTTATAAAAGGTAGGATTCAATTAAAGCTGCCGTGGAGCAGTTGAGAAAATGTTTTGCCCAAAACTAGTTAAGTTTGAGCCTGGACGTTTCAACCCATCCCTTACGCCCCACAACAGCCAGTCAGAAAAAAGCCCCTGTCCCGAATCGGGAGAAAAGCTCCGCCGCCTCAGCTTATGTGAGTCGTAAAGGTAAATATTCCGGCCCGAAGGCCGACGTTACGAAAAACTTGAAAAAATGCCCTCTCAGGGCTAGATTGGTCTGAGCCATGATGAACTCCATCGTAGTTTGTCTGGTTAGTGGGATTCAGGTGATTGCATTCGCCTGGATTCCACGCCTTGCTCACCATTGAGCAGGGTGATGTGGACACTAGTATGCAACTGAAGAGGAGTCAACTGGTTTTTTTATTTTTTTGATAAATTGCCTTTAATCAAGGAATTCTAAAAGAAAATAGGCACTCTTGGGGTGAAATAGGAAACATTTTGATCAGGGCATGTTGTCGCAACATAGAGGATTGAGTAAGTATATGTGTAGCACATTAATAGAATCTAAAAAATTTCATATAATTTAATAAATTAAAAGATATATGTGAAGGACACCCCATCCGCCACATCATCAAAAAACCTAAATGTCCAGAGCAGAAGCGAAGCGACTCTGGATGTTTAGGTTTCTTGATGATAAGGTTGGGAGTTCGGGGGATGAATCCAATAAGGGTTCAGGCCGACCAAAGGGAGGCAACCCCTAAGCACAAGCGGTAAGCGGTAATCCCCATCTGCCATTTATATCGCATGACCCACTAAAAATATTCTCTTCACGGGCACTGGTGGGATATTTAAATCAAAAAGACGAGCAACAATCGTAGTTACGAAAGAAGAGATTCCTAAATACCCTTTGTCAATAAAGAGATAAAAGTATACGGTTACCTTTTCTTTTTTTCATTTAAAATTATTTTTCAAACCTTCCCTTAAACATGACCCTCGCGCCATACTATTGAATAATTAATCTAAAACTCTATTTTATGCAGTATGTGATAGATAGAGCAATGAGGGAGTTATGGATTATTTCCCAAAATCTAACAGATGGGATAGGAATAAATTAAAAAAGATATTTTTCATCTTTTTAAAATATATTCTGCCAGGTTTTATATTTAGCCTCATTATCGTTGGGGTGATAATGTATCTCTTCAATCTCTTATTCCCTGATTTCATGCCCGCTTGCAGCCCCAATGCTAATGATGAAATCAGTGCATGGTTAAGCTTTATAAGCAGTAGTGCTGCTATTGTAGTCGCAAGCGTAGCATGGTTCAAAGTAGGAGCTATTCAAAAACAAAACGAAGGAAACTTCTTACTTCATATTGATGAAAGATGGAGCAGCCTTGAAGCTATCAATGCTAGGATTATTATTCATAATCTGTACAGAGGTGGTTATGATGAATACCATGAGCAACTTGAGCTTATAGAGAATGGGAAAATCGAGGAGGCAAGTGCATTTATAGAAACGCTTTACAAAGAAGCACAAAGAAAATTTAAAGGTATTGATATCCCACCAATAAGCAAAAAAGATGATTTTATCCAGGCTATAATAGGCTTAGAAATATTAAAAATTTCCACCAACGTAACTATGACTAATAATTTTATTCATCTTTTGAACTTTCTAGATTTTATGGAAACAGTTGGTTACCTCAAAGATAAAGGCCATGTTGATGAGAAAGAATTATTTGCGTTATGTGGGGAAGCATTAGTATTCAATTTCAATATATTTAAGCCATATATTTGCCACAAAAGAGAGAAGCATCAAAACTTGAAGTTTTATGAAAATTTTGAAAAGCTTATCAATCCCTCCCCAATTAAAAGCTCATAATTTATGCCATTGAAATCCTTCTTAGGGCCCCATAGCTGCCCCATGATCAAACACTCCCCCCCTAAACATTAATGATTTACTAATCTATTTGAAATAATAATGCCGGTTTTCTACAAAACCTCTTTAATACCAACCTTAGAATAAATCTCTTCAAAAATCTGAAAGTACATTTCAAAATCGGGGAGTGCCGATAATTGATGAGATAGTTGGTCTTTCCATCCAACAGCACATTGATTTTTAGGGAGTCTCTGTAGATCAAGCTTACTTATGCCCTTATAGGTGCATTTTTCCCTCAAAGCAGCACGAAAGTCATCGAGAGGGATATCTTGGATCGCACGATGGTAAATCTCAACCACGTCATAAAGATCGCGTGGCCTTGTTCTCTCAAATAGGGCTCGTATCTTTTCGGCAAACAAATCAACAAGGCTATAGGATTGAATGGTTAGAGAGGAAATTTGGCTACCATCCGAGTAGGGTGCGTGAATGATTTGGCGAGAGACAGGCTTATTGACAATGATTTCATCTGGAGTGAGATCAAATTTTATTCTTGGCCATTGCCGAGGAGAGGAAGGGCTAACAGGGCCTTTGTAAAACACCCGCCCTTGTATAATGAGCTGCTTTGAAGGGTTCTCTATAACCTCAAAAATTGTACGCTCCAGGTTAATTTCGATCCCGCTACTTTGATAAACCCATCTTGAGATATTGTTTATTGCATCCTGAATAAAATCCAGGCGGGCTGATTCAGCATTCACGATCGTGAAATCAAGGTCTTCACTGAACCTATAATTTTTAAAAAAGCATTTGCGCAGACAGGTTCCGCCTTTAAATACCCATGATTCTTTTAAAAGAGAGGATTGACCTATTGCCCCTAGAATCCACCCTAAAACATAATCTTTTTCTACGGTTACATCTCTTAGTTTAAGGTCATTGGCAATGGATTTAATTTCATCTTTGCTGATCATATTGCCATGTCTTCTGGCACAAATAAATTCCACTTTGTTATAAGGCGGGTGCAGCTTAGATCAGTGTCAATGGGAACGTATCCCTTCGACATCTTGTTAAGGGATAATAAACATAAAGGATGAGTGGGTGACAGAAGTTTTTCACTTAAAAAACCAAGACGTTTAAAAAAAGCGCCATTCTGGATTTTCTCTGCATAATTGAAGAGCACTGTTTCCTCCTTAAGTTCAAAAATATAGGTTTTGAAGCAATCGATGGTATGCTGCACCCCGCCCCCACACTTAGGATTTACAATCATATCAATGATTGTTTTATGGGGATCTGAAAGAGGAACTTGTGTTTGTTCTTGCCAGATCATTTCTATACCAAAATTCTGAAAATCTTTAATCTTAAAAAGTCGATAAGAGAATCGTCCAAACGCGTGCTGAGAGTGGCGATTTTTTTCGAGCGTGAGGACACATGTTGTCTCAAATAACTGATCCGTCAGTCCCCAGCGAGAAGCTGCTGACCATCCCCCAACATAAGAATTCGGAAAAAGAGAAGGAACAACCAGCCATGGGTTAGATAAAGATTCTTCGGGATTTAAAAACCGTTCACTGACGGGAATGTAAATTCCTGGCTTAATACGCCGAACGTTCCCTTGACGGGCATACCTCGACAAAAGTATAGAAGCTTCCTTGTTTGATATGGAAAGAGCTTGTGCGGCTTCTTGAATTGTAAATGCCTTATTTTTACGAAAGATAGATTGCAGTTTATCGATCACCACTTAGAAACTCCCTATCTGCGTTAACTACAATAATGGTACATTAATTTACATATTTTGTAAACTAATTGACCAAAATTATAGTTTCACCAGAAGCTTAGAGATCCGCCGAGAGTATGCTCACGTAAAAAGCCAACATTGTTTTTCTAGTACTTTATATAACCTTAAGGGGTTCTTTTTATGGTGTCGCATTAATTATGCAAGCACCTCCTGCACAAATTGAGGTGCAGGATTTTTCAGCAATTCTTTTGTAAAGAATACGACCCTGGAAGGACTAGTCCAACTCATTTGACGAATCATGCGCCGCCAATCTAACAAGGAATAGAAGGGTAGATCTACTTTCACGAAGGATATACTTTTAACTTGTATGATACGAATCTGGAGGTTCAATGGTTCTTAAGCGATCCAGAGCCCCTTGGAGAATATAAGTTGCCGCAAGCTTATCCACAACTTCCCTACGGCGCTTACGGGACATGTCCGCATCTAAAAGAGTGCGGTTAACGGCAACCGTTGATAGGCGCTCATCCCAAAGGACCACCAACATTTGGGATAATTCGGAGATATGGCGAGCAAATTCACGCATCTTTTCTGCTTGAGGACCGTATGACCCATTCATATTGACCGGCAACCCAACAATAATACCAATGGCATGATGTTGGTTGGCAAGGCTTAGGATAGAAGCAATATCTACATTTCTGTTGGTACGTCGTATAACCTGAAGGGGAGTTGCAACACACCAGATTGCATCAGAAATAGCGACCCCAATCGTCTTTTCACCAAGGTCAATTCCCAAAACCCGCTGGCGGCGCTCGCGGTAACTAGCTAAATCCTGAATGTCACAAAGAGGCATTTTCTTCTTCTATTTCTCTAACGTTACTGTTGCCCGTAATTTTTTCCAGTACTCCAAGCGCTTTTGAATTTCACGCTCAAACCCTCTTTCAACCGGCTGATAGAATACTTGGCGCCCCATCTTTTCCGGAAAATAATCCTGCCCAGAAAATCCGTGGGGGGTATTATGGTCATATTCATATCCTTGCCCATATCCTTCTTGCTTCATAAGAGCCGTTGGTGCATTCAGAATGATCTTGGGGGGTACTAAGGATCCCGATGTTTTGGCTGCACTTTCCGCCTTTTTCCAAGCCACGTAAACAGCATTCGATTTTGGGGCAGTGGCAAGATAGGTTGCAGCATTTGCGAGAGACAATTCTCCTTCTGGAGAGCCAAGGCGTTCATAGCTTTGCTGAGCGGCAACCGCATGGATAAGGGCTTGTGGATCAGCCAAACCAACATCTTCCGCTGCAAAACGAACCATACGCCGTGCAATGAAAAGAGGTTCCTCCCCACCTTGAATCATTCGGGCCATCCAATAAAGCGCAGCATCCGGATCAGACCCTCGCATGGATTTGATAAACGCGCTGATTAAATTATAGTGGAACTCTTGGGAACGATCATATAATACGGCCCGTTGCTGGAGAAGGGCTGCCAAATCAGCGGGGGTTAGAGCATTTTTAAGCGATTGGCCTTGAATTGTTTCAACAAGATTCAGCAGCATTCGGCCATCGCCATCCGCAAGGTTCAGTAGGCTTGCACGGGCTTCTGGTGTTAAGGGCAGAGGTTGGCCTATTTTCTCTTCTGCCCGGGTCAGGAGGGATGCTAAGGCCTCAGAAGAAAGTGGATGGACAACAAGAACACGGGCGCGTGACAACAAAGCGGCATTAAGAGCAAAAGAAGGATTTTCCGTTGTTGCCCCCATCAGCGTGATGGTCCCATTCTCCATGGGGCCTAAAAGGGCGTCCTGCTGAGCCTTATTAAAGCGATGAATTTCATCAACAAAAAGAATTGTGTTTGCAGTCTTGGTAGCGCTCTCAAAGACGCGGCGCAAATCAGCAACACCAGCAAAAACCGCAGATAGTTGGACAAAAGGTTGCTTTCTCTCTTGAGCAATAAGCCGTGCAAGGGTGGTTTTTCCCGTTCCAGGAGGGCCCCAGAATATTAAGGAAGGAAAACGATTCATCTTTAAAAGGTAGTGGAGGGTCCCGTCAGCTCCGGTGAGATGATCTTGACCAACAACATCACTCAAAGCCAGAGGGCGTAAAACCTCGGCAAGAGGTGGGGGAGAATCAGATGTTTGAACAGCAAATAAATCCGTCATGGGCGTTTGTTAATCTCAATTCGGCGATTACCTTGACGTAGTACTAAAGATCCTTCACGACGTAAATAAGGAAATTGGCTGAATAAGTCCTCGACAGATTCAATACGATGCTGGTTGACTTCTTCAATGATATCTCCTTTATTGAGCTTTAATTGAAGCGCTAGGATATTTTTCCCCGTATTAGTAATAATAACCCCCTTTTCAGACGTTCCAATAGGCAGCTGGTACTGCGATATAATCGCCGGAGATAGGTTGCTAACCTCAAGACCTTTTAGCAAATCTCCCGCCTCTGGGATAATGCGTGTGTCAGGGGCTGGAATGGCTGGAGGTTCAATGGGCTGAAAGGCTATCGTGAAGCTTTTCTGATTTCGTTGAACAGCAAGAACAATGTCTTGCCCAAAAGGGGCCGATTGTATGCGATAAAGAAAATCCTCAGGACCTGAAATGCTCTGCCCATTGAAAGCCGTTATGATATCCCCTTGTTGAAGGCCAGCAGCTTGTGCGGGACTGAAAGGGTGAAGGTTAGTGATCAAGACCCCTTGAGGCGTTGTTAGCCCAAAACTTGCAGCTAAATCACTGGTCAATTGCTGGCCATCAACCCCCACCCAAGGCCGAATGATGACCCCACCATTTTTGATACTCTCAATAAGGGGCCGAATGAGAGCGTTCGGAATAGCAAAGCCAATGCCATGGCTCCCCCCTGTCCTTGATAAAATGGCATTTGGGATACCAACCAGGTTTCCATTCATGCTGATCAAGGCCCCACCAGAGTTCCCAGGGTTAATGGACGCATCCGTTTGAATGAGCATTCGCCCCCGCACATTGCGAGCAATAGCAGAAATCAACCCCCCCGTAACGGTTTGCCCCACACCAAAGGGATTACCGATAGCCAGAATCCGATCACCAACTTCCACATCTTTTTCCTCGAGAAGAACAGCGGGGAGAGGTGAAATGGGAAGGACATTTTTTAACTGGATGGCAGCTAAATCGTTTTGCATGTCTTTAGCAACGACATCCCCCTCAAATTCACGGTTATCATTAAGGCGAACCACAATTTTTTGCGCATTTGCAATGACATGGGCACAGGTCACCACAATGCCTGTTGCATGAACGATAACACCAGATCCTAATGATTTAGCCAACTGCTGTCCTTGGGACTCTCCTCTATGAGGGTTGTCGCCAAAGAAAAAATTGAAGAAGGGATCATCTGAAAATAAAGAATTTGCAAGGTTCACTTTTTGTAAGGTGAAAATGCTGACAACGGCCGGTGCTGCTTTTTTGACAATTGGCGCAAAACTTGCAGGAGCTGGCGGCATTGGCACGGAAAGTTCTGCTGGCTGCTGTAAGTCCGCAAAGGCCGTAAGAGGTTGAAGAGCTAGCAACAGAACGGCTAAGTTGAATCGTTGACGCATATTTCCTCCTTTAATGCATTTTGAGTCTATCATACAATTATTAAAAAAAGGGTTAGAACGTGTCAAATAACCTACCAGGCTGGAATGACGGCGCCTTTATAGGTTGAGTCAATAAAATTCCGGATTTCTTGGCTATGATACAGTTTTACAAATTTCAAAATATCAGCTTTTGTTTCATCTCCAGCGCGAACGACAACAACGTTCACATAAGGCGAATCTTTATCTTCCTGGGCAAGGGCTGATTTAGGGTCACGTCCGGATTGAAGGATCCAGTCCGTATTGGTAATAGCAGCATCCACATCAGGTAAAGATCGAGGTACAAGAGCAGCTTCTATTTCAACGAAAGATAGGTTTTTTGGATTTGACGTAATATCCAGAATACTCGGATTAGCGGCGTCTTTCACATCAATAACGCCATTCTTCGCCAGTAATTTTAAGGCGCGTCCCCCATTCGTTGGGTCATTCGGAATAATGACCTTGGCGCCCTTTGGAAGGTCATCTAAGGATTTTATTTTTATCGAATAAACACCCAGAGGCATCACAACAGTTTTTGCAATGGCCTTTAGCTTATATCCGCGGTTTTCCGTTTGTTCGTTCAAGTATTGTTCATGTTGAAAGCTATTGAGGTCAAGATCGCCAGCGTTTAAAGCTTCATTAGGAAGGGTAAAGCTATTAAACTCTCTCACCTCAATCTGAAGGCCTTCTTTTTTTGCAATGTCGCTGATTTTATTAACAATGTCAGCGTGGGGACCTGCTGTAACACCAACTTTTAATGCCGCTGCTGAAAAAGAACAGAATAAAGAGGTAACCAATAGCACCGAAAAATAGTGTTTCATTGACTTAATCCTTTATTTTGAAAGTTTTCGGGATATAAAATCCCCAATCATCTGAATACTTTGAACAAGCACAACCAAGATAATAACAATGATCATCATCAAAGAGAAGTCATATCGCTGATAACCATATCGAATGGCTAAATCTCCCAATCCTCCACCCCCAACAGCGCCGGCCATTGCAGAAAAACCAATAAGGTTAATCAATACTGTGGTGATGCCAGCTGCCATAGAAGGCATAGCTTCAGAGAGAAGGATTTTGGTTATAATTTGCCGTTTGGAAGCCCCCATGGCCAAACCAACTTCCATCAATTCGTGCTTAACGCCACGTAAAGAGTCTTCAACCATCCGGCTCACAAGCAAAGCACCAGCAAGGCTTAAGGGAATAATAGCCGCAAGGGTGCCAATAGAAGACCCAACAATGAAGCGGGTTATAGGCATAAGAAGAACAACCAAAATAATGTAAGGAATGGACCGTATGGCATTGATACATCCCCCAAGGACATGGTTGATCCAAGGATGGGGGTAAAGGCCGCTAGGGGCTGTTATGGATAAGGAAATAGCCAAAGGAATCCCAACAACAATGGCTATAATGGCTGAAATTCCAACCATAAGTATGGTTTCTAAAAAAGATTGAAGAAGCAAAGATGTCATGGTGAAGGTATGTATCCTAATATTTCTGCAGAGATATGGTGAGTATTAAAGTAGACAAGAACCTCGGCTAAAAGAGAATCTTCCGTGGGTAAGCCATGGGTCGGCATTGTTACAACCATAGACCCAAAAGTCACTTCTCGCACATGGCCAAGGTTTCCTGCAATGATATTAATAGGAATATTAAATTTTTGAATAATAGAAGCAATAGCTGGCTGGAAAGCCGTATTGTCAGAAAACATCAGCCGTAGTACAGCATAATCATTTTCAAGAGGCTCATTACGAAGAGAGTCATGGATGGTGCGTGGTAAATCTTTTACAAATAAGTGACTTACCAAGGATTGTGTTACCGCATGCTTAGGCCTTAATAGAATGGATTCTATAGATCCCACCTCAACAACATTACCATCATCCAGGACACAAACTTGGTCACAGATTTCCCGAAGTACAGACATATCGTGAGTAACAAGGATGACCGTAATGCCAAGCCGTTGGTTTAAATCACGCAAGAGGGTCAAAATTTCCAGGGATGTCTCTGGGTCAAGAGAGCTGGTAAACTCATCACATAAAAGTAACGTTACATCACATACAAGGGCACGGGCAATGGCAACGCGCTGGCGTTGACCACCACTCAGCTGGCTAGGATATGAATTGAGCTTATCGCTCAATCCCACAAAGGCAGCCATTTCTTGGGCTTTTATAGTTATGTTATCGGCTGAAACACCCATAAATTCAAGGGGAAGAGCGATATTTTGAAGAACAGTACGACGACTTAAAAGGTTAAAATTCTGAAAAACAGTCCCAATGTTATGAAGGATTTTCCGCCGCTCAATCTGCGTGGTTTGAATCAAAGACCGTTGTTGGATGGAAATCTCTCCAGACGTTGGTTTCTCTAATCCGTTTAAGCAGCGAAGGAGAGTACTCTTACCGGCTCCGCTTCGCCCAATAATGCCAAAAATCTGGCCTTGAAGAACAGATAAAGTAACTCCTTTCAGAACGTTCAAGCTTCCCTGGTCTGAGACATATGTTGTCCGAAGATCTGATAGTGCGACTGCTAAACTGGTGAAAACCACACTCCAAGCCTAGTTATATGTGTACCTATTCTCTAAAGAGATAATAACTTCCTACTGCTTGTTTTAAGAAAATTCCTAGGCGGCAAGGCCGGCCTGAATATCTAGGAAAACTCTTCCAGATGCGACGCTATTCATGCTAGCCTCAATAAAAACCCGAAGAGATACACACTGCCTTAATTACTTTTATTATATAAACGAATAAGAGATATTTCAAGGACAATATAACACACGAACCTCAACGACCTGCCATCAGCAGCTCATAATAAAAAGGCTCAATATTGGTTTCATCGCTGTTATTATACTATATCCATCCATGAAAACTTAACCAACCCGCTCTACAGCCACGGCGGTCGCTTCCCCCCCCCCAATGCAGACGGCCCCGATACCCCTTGAAAGTCCCCGTTGCTCTAAAGCATGGAGTAGTGTCACAAGAATGCGGGCACCGCTCGCGCCAAGGGGGTGGCCAAGGGTGGTTGCCCCACCCCACACATTCACCTTCTCATGAGGGATGTCCATCTTTTTCATCGCCGCCATGGTAACAACAGCAAAAGCTTCATTAATCTCAAACAAATCAACATCAGCCATTGACCATTTGAGACTTTGAAGCAATTTCTCAATGGCACCGATAGGCGCGGTTGTGAACCATTGGGGTTCCTGGGCGTGGGAGGAATGCCCTCGAATAATTGCCATCGGCACCAGCCCCCGGTGGCTTGCCTCTTTTGCTGTCATCAGAGTGACAGCTGCTGCGCCATCGGCAAGGGAGGAAGAATTGGCCGCCGTCACCGTCCCTTCCGGATGGAAGGCAGGTTTTAGCTGCGGTATTTTCTCGACCTTAACTTTTAATGGTGTTTCATCTTGATGAAGAGAGAGGTGATTTTTCCCCGTAGCTACATTCAATGGTATAATTTCTTTGTCAAAATACTTTTCTTGGGTAGCCACTTGAACCCGCCGGAAGGATTCTGTCGCATAAGCATCCTGGTCTTGGCGCGTAAATTGAAAATGGGCCGCCGTGTCTTCAGCAAATGTGCCCATTACGCGACCTGCATGATAAGGATCTTCTAAGCCATCAAGCAATAAATGATCCACAATTTTGCCATGGCCCAAACGATAACCTGACCGCGCACGGTCCAGTAAATAGGGGGCATTGGTCATGCTTTACATGCCACCAGCAACCATAATGTGGGCATTA
>Ga0172376_10002247_pt1 | contig 23766 bp, 26 predicted proteins | sample Lak35m_FD_121114 | JGI IMG/M metagenome (GOLD analysis project Ga0172376, IMG submission 121114) | Freshwater microbial communities from Kabuno Bay, South-Kivu, Congo - kab_092012_35m | ecosystem: Environmental > Aquatic > Freshwater > Lake | place: Democratic Republic of the Congo: South-Kivu...
AAGCAGGCGCACTCCGTCGTCACACCCCAGGAAGACCCGCGGCAGTTGCTGCACGGAACCTCTGATCCTCCAAAACCGCCGTCTCACGATCGAATGGATGCGGTTCCTGATGAGCGTTCACAGGCGCTTTGGTGCGCCTTTCGGGCACGGCGGAAAAGCGCTCAGGCGCTGAGGTCTGGTGGACCCGAAGCGCTGTCGTGCACCCCGGGTAGCGCATGACCCGAGCTTGTGAGAACGTCCAGTCGATGGGCCGTGCCGAAAGACCGACCCGTCTCGGATGACGACCGCGGCGCTCGATACCTGACGATGATTCTTCGCCGGGCGCGCCCGGCGTGCGCCGATCGGCAAGCTTGCCGATCAGCAGACCGCGGGCAGCGCCGTCACGGCAGCCAGGCGCGCTCCCAGGCGTCGGCGCGCCGCGCGAGCTTGTCGAGCAAGTGGTCCAGTGTCTGGAGCTCCTCGGGGCTGAGCCCGGAGAGCATCGCCGCCTCGCACCGCCGGAAGAAGGGCAGGGTCGCCTCGTAGATCTCCTCGCCCGACCTCGTCAGCAGCAGGGGCGCGCGCCGGGCGTTGTCCGGGTCGATGCGGCGTGAGATGAAGCCGCGCTCGACCATGGCCGTGACGGCGCGGCTGATGCTGTTCTTCGGGCGTCCGGTGATCTCCACGATGTCCTGCGCCGTCAGCTCGCCCAGCATCTTCAGGCAGAAGATGATCAGGTACTCCGAGCGCGCGATGCCGTGCCGCGCCGCCACCTCGCGATAGACGCTGCCGGTGAAGAGGTTCGCCAGCAAGGAGATGCGGAAGGCGAAGGGGATGGGCACCAGGTCCTGGATGCGGTTGCGCAGCATGCTCTTCGATGAGGGACAAGGGAAAACACGGATGCTTGACAGTTCATTATGGAACTCATAATGGTTCCACAGTGAACTGTTGAGGGGTTCGCCATGAATGTCATTCGTCGTCGTCGCTTGCTGGGTGCGGCTGCTGTCTCGGTGCTGGCCGTGCCGGGCGCAAAGGCCAACAGGCAGTTGCGGGCCTTGAACGCCTTTCCGCCGAATTTCGTCTTCACGCGTGAGATCGCGACGCCGTTCTTCGAAGGCGTCGGCAGAGCCAGCCAGGGCGCCCTGACCTTCCGCACCAGCGGCCCCGAGGTGGTGCCCTTCGCGGAGCAGTTCCAGCCGACAGCCGCCGGCGCCTTCGATCTGTTGTTCACCCACCCCGCCTACCACTCGGGCACGACGGCCATCGGTCTGGCCATGGACGCCGTGGCGGCCGACCCGGTGGCCCGGCGCGAGGCCGGGGTGATCGATTTCGTCGACCAGCACTACGCCCGGCTCGGGATGAAGGTCCTGGCGGTCGTGCCCACCGGCACCAAGGGTTTCCAGTACGTGACCAAGGCGCCGCTGAAGCCCAGCCCCTCGCTCAGCGGCATGAAGGTGCGCGGCACGGTTTCCTACCACCCGATGATCCGGGCCTTGGGCGGCACCCCGGTGGTCATGGGCGGCGGCGACGTCTACAGCGCGCTCGAGAAGGGGATCATCGACGCCGCCGCCTGGGGGCTGACGGGCGTTGTCGACTTCAAGTGGAACGAGGTCGCCAAGTTCTACGCGCGGCCGGGTTTCGGTCAGGCCAGCCTGTACATCTTCATGAGCCTGCGGTCCTGGCAGGGCTTGAACGCGCAGCAGCAGCAATGGCTGACCGAAGAGGCGCGCCGGCTCGAGGCCGCCAGCGTCAAGCGTTTCGACGAGCTCGCCGCGGCCGAGGAGGTGCAGATGCGCCAGCTCGGCATGCAGGAGACGCTCTTCCCCCCGGCCGACGCCTCCCGCCTGGAAGATCTCTGGGCGCAAGGGGTGTGGGAGATCGCCCGGGCGAAGAATGGCGCCGACGCCGATCGCATGCGCCAGCTCGCAGTGGCGCGCGGCCTGAGCAAGTGACTTGACTCGGGCCCTCGACGCGGCCACCCGCGGGCTCTTCGCCCTGGCGTGCGCCGCACTCGTGACGATGCTCTTCGGTTACGTGGCCGAGGTCGTCCTGCGCTACCTTTTCGATGCACCGACGCGCTGGTCGAGCGACGTCGTCTCCTACGCGCTGGTGGTCAGCGTGGCGCTCGCGCTGCCGGCGGTCACACGCGACGGCGGGCACGTGGCCATCACCTCACTGGTCGACCGGCTGCCCGAACGCGTGCGCGCGCGCTGCAACCGTGCCTTGGCGTTGGCCAGCACCTTGGCCTGCGGGGCCGCCGCAGCCCTGCTGGCGATGCAGGCGCTGGTGCAGTGGCGTGACGGGATCGAGACCGTGGCTGCGCTGCCCATCCCCAAAGGGTGGCTCAGCGGCGTGGCTGCGCTGGGCTTTGCCGGCGCGGGCGCGCAGTTCCTGCGCCTGGCCTTGTCGTCCTGCGCGCACACGCCGATGGGCGAGCGCGAGCCCTGAGAGCCGCTGAGGCCACGCACACGTCGCCATGTCCTGGGTGTTGCCGCTCTCCGTGGGTCTGGCGCTGCTGTGCGGGGTGCTCGGCGCCGGCGCGCCCATCTTCGTCGGCTTCCTGCTGCTCAACCTGATCGGCGTGTGGGTGTTCTTCGGCGAGGCCGGTTTTGGCATGTTCGCCGCCAGCATCACCGATTCGCTGTCCTCGTTGTCCTTGACCACCATCCCTCTGTTCGTGCTGATGGGGGAGATCCTCTTCCGCTCGGGCGCGGTGGATGTCGTCTTCGACAGCGTCGACAGCCTGATCGGCCGGATGCGCGGGCGGCTGTTCGCGGTGACGATGGCTTTGTCCACCGTGTTCGCGGCGCTGTGCGGATCGGCGGTGGCGGTGGTGGCGATGCTCGGGCGCACGGTGCTGCCGGCGATGCACACGCGGGGCTACGACATCCGGCTGTCGGCCGCGATGATCCAGGGCGGGGCGAGCCTGGCGCCCATCATCCCGCCCAGCCTGCTGGCGGTGCTGATCGGCTCCATGGCCAATGTGTCGATCGCCTCTTTGCTCGTCGCGGGCCTGCTGCCCGGGCTGCTGATGGCCTCGCTGTGTCTGGCCTACGCCTACACGCGCGTGACGCTGCAGCCTTCGCTCGCCCCGCGCGAGGACGACCGCCTGCAGCAGGCCGCACGGCAGCCGCTGCGCGCGCTGGCCAGGCTGCTGCCCTTCACGCTGATCGTCTTCTCGGTGCTAGGGTTGATCCTGCTGGGCATCGCCACGCCCTCGGAAGCCGCCGCCACGGGCGTGGTCGGCAGCGCCCTGACGGCTGCCTTCTACCGCCGGCTGTCGCTGGCCATGCTGCGCGAGGCCGTGAAGTCGGCCGTGCGCATCTCGTCGATGATCCTGGTGATCCTGGCGGTTTCGGTGCTCTTCGGGCAGTTGCTGAGCTTCACAGGCGCCACCGCCCGGCTGGTGGAGATGCTGGCATCGATCGAGTTGCACCCGATGGTGATGTTCTGGCTGCTGATGATCGTGCCCTTCGTGCTGTGCATGTTCATCGACCAGTTCGCCTTCATGCTGGTGGCGATCCCGATCTACGCGCCGCTGGTGCAGAAGCTGGGCTTCGACCCGGTGTGGTTCTGGACCCAGTTCTCGATCAACATGACCCTGGCGAGCCTGACCCCGCCCTTCGGCTACACGATGTTTGCCCTGAGGGCGGCCGCGCCGCGGCTGATCTCGCTGCAACAGGTGTTCGCCGCTTCCTGGCCCGTGGCGGGGATCTACATCACCGGGATGGCCTTGATGACGCTGTTCCCCCAGATCATCACCGGGCTGCCGGCACTGCTGAAGTGAGCCGGGGCGTCCACCTTGTGGCAGGCCGCATCCTGCGAACGTCTCATCGTCTGGCGCCTGCCGACGACACGGGCCTGCGCCTGTTCGTGCGCCAGGCCCGGCCCGAGGGCCCCAGCCGGGCGACGGTGGTGCTGGTCCACGGCGCCACCCTGGCTTCAGGGCTGTGGGACATCCCCGTGCCGGGATACAGCCTGCTCGAGGCCCTGGCCCGAGCGGGTTTCTCGGCCTGGGCGCCGGACATCCGGGGCTATGCCCGCTCCGACCGGCTGGCCCGTCCGACACAGGCCTACGCGGGGCTGCACGAAGCCGTTCGGGACATCGCTGCGGTGGTCGACCATGCCTGTGACAGCGACGGCAACGGCCGCAGCGGGCAGGTGCTCCTGGTCGGTGGCTCATGGGGCTCCATCACGGTCGCGAGCTACGCGGTCGCCCACCCGCGGCGGGTGCAGGCCCTGGCGCTGCTGGCGCCCATCTTCGCCAGCCCGAACCGCCTGTGGCTGGACGATCTGGGTGATCCGGCGGACCGCGCCCGGCTGCGCACGGATCTCGGCCCGACGCGTCGGGTCGGGCGCGCAGACCTCTGCCGCCGCTGGGACCCCGAGATTGCCGGTGGCGATCCAACCCGACGGCGTGAGGACCGCGTGCTGGATGCATTGTTGGCCGACGCGCTGGCGGCCGAGCCCGCCGTGCAGGCGCTGCCGGATCACGACCGCAGCTTCTGCGTGCCCAACGGCACCTTGGTGGACCTCTTCGAATCTTTCTCCGGCAGGCCGCCCTATGATCCATCGACCCTGCGCATGCCCGTGCTGCTGGTGCGCGGCGAGGACGACCTGACCTCCACCGCGGCGGACGTCGATGCGCTGCGGGCGCGGCTGACCGGAGGCCCCGTGCACTGCGAGACCTTGCCCGATGCCGGGCACTTCGTCTGCGCCGAGCGATCTGCCCCACGGCTGCATCAGGTTCTGTTCGACTTCTTCTCCCTCCAGACAGCAAGTCCTTGAAAGCGGGGCGCACCCGGGCGGCTGCGTACGCGGCCATCTGGCCCGAACTGTGGGAGAACACACGCGGCCAGCCCTGGTTGGTCAATGCCCTGGGCAATGAATGCACGATGGAAGACCGCAGCGCGCGCGACCGCACGGTGCCCATCACGCTGGAGCGCTACAAGGCCGCGCGCGAGCGGCTGATCCAGAGCCGCGCCACGCACCTGGACCAGCTCACCGACAAGCTGCGCGAGCCGCGTGTGCGGCAGGTGATGTCCGACATCCTGTCGGCCGAGAACGTCGAGGGCCGCTACCCGACCGACGACCTGCAGTACGTGGAAGACCTCGGGTTGATCCGGACCCGGCCGCAGCTCGAGATCAGCAACCGCATCTACCGCGAGGTCATCCCACGTGAGCTGACCTGGACCACCCAGACCGTCATCACGCACGACCAGGCCTGGTACCTCACACCCGGGCGGCGCCTGGACATGCCCAAGCTGCTGGCGGCCTTCCAGCAGTTTTTCCGTGAGCGCTCCGACGCCTGGGAAGACGGCTTCGACTACCGTGAGGCCGGCCCGCATCTGTTGATGCAGGTCTTCCTGCAGCGCATCGTCCTCGAGCTCAAGCTGGTGAAGAAGGCGCCCGAGGCGCAGGAGCGCCAGGGCCTGGCCCAGACCGCGGGCTACGCCCGACAGGTGGGCGCCGACGAGGCGCACCTGGTGCTGTTCGACCGCCGCGCCGAGGTGCCCTGGGACGCGCGCATCTGGCAGCGCGAGGCGGTGCAGGACGGGGTGACGGTGTCGGTCTGGGGGGCGTGAGCCCTCACCCGTAGCGTCGGCCCTGCGCCAGCAGCTCTGGCGTGCCGATCACGTCGTTCAGTTGGTCGAAGTCCAGCATCTGCTCGCGCATGGGCGCGGTGGTGCGGTGGGCGTGCAGGCTGGCGTAGTAGCGCTGCAGGGTGTGCGCGACGGCGCGGGCGGTGCCGCCGGGGAAGATGACGAGCCGGTAGCCGATGGCGCCGAGCTCGTCAGCGCTCTTGACCGGGGTCTTGCCGCCTTCGACCATGTTGGCCAGCATCGGGATACGGCCGGCGAAGCGGCCGCAGGCCGTGGCCATCTGCTCAGGGCTGCGCACGGCCTCGACGAACAGCGCGTCGGCGCCGCATTCGAGGTAGGCCTCGGCGCGGTCGAGCGCGGCCTCGAAGCCCTCCACCGCGACCGCGTCGGTGCGTGCCAGGATCAGCGTGTCAGCGCTGCGCCGGGCGTCGAGCGCGGCCCGGAGCTTGCCGCACATCTCGGCCACCGGCACCACGCCCTTGCCGTCGAGGTGGCCGCAGCGCTTGGGGAAGGTCTGGTCCTCGAGCTGGATCATGGCCGCACCCGCGCGCTCGAACTCGCGCACGGTGCGTTGCGTGTTCAGGGCATTGCCGAAGCCGGTGTCGGCGTCGACGATGACGGGGGTGCGCACGCGCTCGGTGATGCGTGCCAGCGTGTCGGCCACCTCGGTGGCGGTGGTCAGGCCGATGTCGGAGCGGCCCAGGCGCGTGTAGGCGATGGAGGCACCGGACAGGTAGAGCGCCTCGAAGCCGGCCTGCTCGGCGATCAGCGCGGTCAGGCCGTCGTAGATGCCGGGGGCCAGCACGGGGGTGGATTGGGCAAGGCGGGACTTGAAGGACATGGACGTCTGGTGGGATCGGAGGGGGGAGAGCTACGCGCTGGGCTTCGACAGGCTCAGCCCGAACGGGTCAGGGGCTCGATGACGGGCTCAGCGTTCGAGGGGCCGGGGTTCGAGGGCCCGGGGTTCGAGGGTCTGGTGCTCGAGGGTCAGGGGTTCGATCGTGGACAGGGGCATCAGGCCTCGGTGCCGGTGGCGCAAAGGCGCGCGGCCGTGCCACCCGCCAGCCAGCCGCCGCCGACGGCGCTGAGCAGGCCGTTGCCGGTGAGGTAACCCCAGACCTCGTTGCCCGAGACGCCGCGCGCGGCGCCGCCGGCGGCCAGCAGGTTGGGCAACGGGGTGCCGTCCTCGCGCACGACGCGGCACTGCGCATCGATGTCCAGACCCCCTTGGGTGTGGAAGAGCGCGCCGGTGACCTTGACGGCATGGTAGGGCGCCGCCAGACTGCGCTTGAAGATGCGACCGAAGGCGTCGGTGGCGCCGGGCTCGATAGCCTGCAGCGTGGCCCGCAGGGCGGCCTCGTCACAGCCGATGAGTGCAGCCAGCGCCGCCTCGTCGGGCAGGGTACGCATGGCGCCGTTCTTCTGCGCCTCGACAAAGTCCGGGAAGCTCTGCAGCAAGGTGTGGATGGGGCCGTCGAAGACGTTCCAGGCGATGCCGCCGGGCTGGGCCAGCACCTCCACCGCGGCCTCGGAGTAACCATGGTTCTCGTTGTGGAAGCGGCGGCCCTCGGCGTTGATCTGCACCGCGCCTTCCATCATCGCCGCCCAGGTCATCAGCGCACCCTGCGGGATGATCCAGGAGCCGTGGCCCTGGTAGCCGCCCAGGTCGGCCAGGCGCGCGCCCAGGGCGCGGCCCCAGGCGATGGCGCTGCCGTCGTTGCCCACGTGCCCGCCGAAGGTGGCCTCGGCCATGGCCGGCAGCAGTTCGCGCACCAGGTCCCGATTGCCCCCGAAGCCGTTGCAGGCCAGGATCAGCGCATCGCAGGCCAGGTGCTCCATGCGGCCGTCGGGGCGCTGGTAGCCCACGCCGATGACGCGTCCGTGGTCGGCCGCGTCATCGGCCCCTGCGGCCCCAGCCCCGGCTGCACCGGGCGCCGGGGTGTCGGCCACCCAGATCTCGCGCACCAGCGCCTCGGTCAGCACGTCCACGCCGCGCTCCGCGGCGACACGGCCGAGCGCAGCGAGCAGCGCCGCGCCGGTGCGCTCGGGCACGCAGTGGATGCGGCGCACGCTGTGGCCGGGGTAGAGCCAGCCGTCGGCCACCTCGAAGGTGATGCCATGCGCCTCCAGCGCGTCCACCGCCTCGCGTGCAGCCTCGGTATAGGCAACCACCAGGTGCGGCGCGGCCTGGCCGTGGCTCTTGGCGTCGATCTCGCGGCGGAACAGCTCCAGGGTGTCGGGGATGCCCAGGGACTTCTGCAATCGCGTTTCGGCCACGGGGATGAACCCCGAGGACAGTGCCGTGGAGCCGGCAGGCATGGCATCGCGCTCGAGCACGACGCAATCGACGCCGGCATCACGCAGCCGGATGCCGGCCGTCATGCCGCAGGCGCCACCACCGACGATGACGGCGCTGATGTGCGGCGTGCCTTCGGGCATGGCTGCGGCGCGCACCACGCGGGCCGGGTGGCGGTCGATGGCGGGGCTGTGACGAACGGTGCCGCCGGTCGCGGCGGTGTCGTGGGCTTGCATGGGTCTCCTCGAAGATCGTTGTCAGGACCTGACCCACCTGCGCTGGGGGACCGGGCCGGGCCTCAAGCCTTGCCCAGCCGCTGACGCAACTGGTTCATCAGACCGCCAGCCCGCACCATGTCGAGCAGGAAGCGAGGGATGGGCTCGCACGGCAGGGTGCGGCCCGCGGCGGTGGTCACGGTCAGGGCCTGCAGGTCCAGCGTGATGTGCTCGCCCTCGGTCAGCACTTCGGCTTGCGGGCAGGTCAGCAGCAGCAGGCCCAGGTTGAAGGCGTTGCGGAAGTACAGCCCGCTGAACGAGGGCGCGATCACTGCCCGCAGGCCCAGCCGCACCAGCACGCCGGCGGCCTGCTCGCGCGAGGAGCCGATGCCGAAGTTGGGGCCGGCGGCGATCACGTCGCCCGGGCGCACGCCGGCCGCGAAATCGGCGCGCACGCCTTCCAGGCAGTGCGGCGCGATGCCGTCGATGTCCAGCTTCATGTAGGCGCCGGGGGCGAGTTGGTCGGTGTCGATGTCGGCGCCCAGGCGCCACACGCGGTGCGTCGAGGGCGTCATGCCAGCACCTCCCGGGGGTCGCTGATGCGTCCGCGCAGCGCCGAGGCGGCCACCGTGTACGGCGAAGCCAGGTAGACCTGCGCCGTGGCCGCGCCCATGCGACCCTTGAAATTGCGCGCCGTGGTGGCAATCACGTTGGCGCCCTCGGGGATCGTGCCGCCGTAGCCGGAGCAGGCGCCGCAGGCCGTGGGCAGCAGCTCGGCCCCCGCTGCGCGCAGCACGGCCATCACGCCCTCGCGCTCGGCGTCCTGCTGGTCGCGCAGGCTGGCCGGCGCCACCATCAGCTGCACCCCTTCGGCCACGCGGTGGCCCCGCAGCACCTGCGCGGCCGCGCGCAGGTCCTCGAGCTTGGCGCCGGTGCAGGCGCCCACATAGGCCACCTGCACCGGCGTGCCGGCGGCGTCGCCCACGTCGCGTGCGTTGGCCGGGCTGTGGGGCAGCGCCACCTGCGGGGCGAGCGTGGCGGCGTCGAAGCGGTGGGTGGTGGCGGGCGCCCCCTCGTCGGTGTGCCAGCCCTCGGTCTCGATGGTCTCGTCGGCCACGCCCACGCCGCGCAGCCAGGCGCGCGTGGTGTCGTCCGGGGCGATCAGGCCCGTCTGCGCGCCGAGTTCGGCGCTCATGTTGGACATCGTCATGCGCTCGGGCATCGACAGGGCCTGCACCGCCGAGCCGCAGAACTCCACCGCCTGGTAGTCGGCGCCATTCATGCCGAAGCGGCCGGTCATCGCCAGCATCATGTCCTTGGCTGTCAGGCCTGGCGCGAGCCGGCCGTCCCACCACATGCGGATCGTCTGCGGCACGCGCACCCAGATCTCGCCGGTGACCACCACGCCCAGCATCTCGGTGCTGCCGATGCCGAACATGTAGGCGCCGAAGGCGCCGCCGGTGGGCGAATGCGAATCGCCACCGACGCAGAACAGCCCCGGCCGCAGGTGGCCCTGCTGCGGCAGCACCACGTGGCAGATGCCGATGCTGTCGTAGACGTGGGGCAGGCGCTGTTCGGCGGCCCAGTCACGGGCGATGCGCACGATGCGGCGCGAGTCCTCGTCGCGCGCGGGCACGTAGTGGTCCATCACCAGCACCACACGTGACGGGTCCCAGATCCGGGCGCCGAGTTCCTCGAGCATGGGCTTCAGGCGCCGCGGGCCAGAGGAGTCGTGGAACATCGCCAGGTCGACCCGGCAGTTGACGATCTCGCCCGCGGCCACGTGGGGGCGGCCGCTGGCGCGGGCGAGCAGCTTCTGGGCCAGGGTCTGCGGCGGGGCGGCGGCCGGCGCCGCGGACGGCGGGGGCGCGCCAAGGGGGTTGTCGGTCAAGGCAGGAGCTCCCTTGCCACGACGCGGGCGTCGACGCCGCCCACTTGTGACAGTTCCATTTCGTATTCGTAGCGATCGGGGCGGTACAGCCCCTGCAGCAGCTGCACGGGCCGGTCGGCGGTGTTGCACACCACCCGCGTGACCGACAGCAGCGCCGCGCCCACAGGCACCTGCAGCCGCGCGGCCGTCACGGCGTCGGCGGCACGCGCCGTGACGGTCTGGCGCGCGCCGCCGAGCGCCACGCCCGCGTCCTGCAGCAGCTGCAGCATCGGGTGCTGCGCGAGCTCGCGCCGGCCGATGCCTCGCGCCAGCGCCTCCGGCACGTGGGTGGTGATCAGCGACACCGGGCCGGCGCTAGCGCTGCGCAGGCGCACACCCAGACGCACCCGCGCCCCGGGCTCGAGCTGCAGCGCCTGCGCCACACTGGCCGGCGCCGGGATGGCGCGCCAGTCGAGCACCTGCACCGTGGTCGACCGGCTGGCCTGGACGATGTGGCCGAGCAAGCCGCCCAGGCGCGCAACCGGAAAGGTGGTCGACGCCGACGCGGCGTCGCCTGCGTTGACCGCGGCCACCGGCCGCGTGCCGCGCCCGGCCTGGCGCACGATCAGGCCGTCGTTCACCAACTGCTCCAGCGCCCGACGCACCGTGACGCGGCCAACGCCGAACTGGCGCACCAGCTCGAGCTCGCCGGGCAGGCCTTCGGCGAAGCGGCCCTCGGCGAGCTGCTCGCGCAGCACCAGGTAGACCTGGTGGTACTTGGCGAAAGGCAGTGGCCGGGACGGCGTCGCAGGCGAGGGCAGGGCCATGATCGCGTCACCGCGCGGTGAACCCGCCATCGGCGCACAGCACCTGCCCGGTGACGAAGGAAGCGCGCGCCGACAGCAGGAAGGCGATGACCTCGGCGATCTCGTCGGCTCGACCCAGGCGACCCATGGGGATGCTGTCGCACATGGCCGCCAGCGCGGCGGGATCGGCCAGCACACCGGCCACCATCGGGGTCTCGGTCGGCCCAGGGCCGACGGCATTGATGCGGATGCCCTCGCGCGCCCATTCCAGCGCCAGGGAGCGCACCATGCCGTTCAGGCCGGCCTTGGATGCCGCGTAAGCCGCGCCGCGCGCGTGGCCGACCAGGCCGATCTGGCTGCTGACGACGACCACGCTGCCGCGCTCGGCCGCGCCGCGCGCCGCACCGGCCGGCGCGCCGGCGCGCATGTGGGCGATCGCCGCCCGCGTGAGCACGAAGGTGGCGTCCAGGTTGACGGCCAGCGTCTCGCGCCACTCGTCCAGCGTCGTCGCGTCCGAGCCCTTCTTGTAGAAGATGCCGGCGCAGCAGGCCAGGCCGTCCAGCCCCTGGAGTGCGTCGGCCGCGCGCGCCGGCAACGCCGCGCAGGCCTCGTCGTCCAGCAGGTCCTGCACGAAGACGGGCACCTGCGGCAGGTGCGCGCGCAACGCCGCCACCTGACCGGCGTGCTGCAGGACGGCCGCCACGCGCGCGCCATGGGCGTGCAGCGCGACGGCGGTGGCCAGACCGATGCCTGAACCCGCCCCGGTGACCAGCACCCGTCGACCCTCGAGTTCCTTCGTCGGCGCGGGGGTGTCCATGTCTCAGAGCCCGAGGTAGTTGCGGCGCAGCTCGGGATCGCGCGCGAGGTCTTCGGCGCGGCCCTGCATCGCCACGCGGCCGTTCTCGATGATGTAGGCGCGGTGCGCGATGGCCAGCGTCTGCACCGCGTTCTGCTCCATCAGCAGGATGGATTGGCCTTCGGCATTGAGCCGTCGCACCAGCCCGAACATCTCCTCGACCAGCAACGGCGACAGGCCGAGCGAGGGCTCGTCCATGATCAGCAGCTCGGGCTCGGACATCAGCCCGCGGCCGATAGCCAGCATCTGCTGCTCGCCACCGGACAGCGTGCCGGCGAGCTGGCCGAAGCGCTCCTGCAGCCGCGGGAAGATCGCCACCACATGCTCGAGGTTGCGCGCCCGGTTCGCCTTGCCGCGCACCAGGCTGCCGAGCTCGAGGTTCTCGCGCACGTTCATGTTGGGGAAGATGCGCCGGCCCTCGGGCACGTGGATCAGCCCGCGCTTGACGATCTCGGTCGAGCTCAGGCCGACGAGTTCCTCGCCCTTGAAGCGGATGGAGCCGGCAAACGGCTTGTACAGCCCGGAGATGTTGTTGTTGAGCGTGGACTTGCCCACGCCGTTGCTGCCGAGCACGGCGACGATCTCGCCCGCGCCCACGTCCAGATCGATCCCGCGCAGGATCTCGACCGTGCCGTAGCCGGCATGCAGATCGCGGATCTCAAGCATGGGCAGCCTCCTGCGCCTGGCCCGACGTGGGCGGGGCCATCTGCGCGGCCGCCCCGCGGCCGAGGTAGGCCTCGATCACCGCCGGGTCGTTGACGACCTCGCGCGGCGCGCCGCTGGCGATGATCTTGCCGTAGGACAGCACGTAGATGTATTCCGACAGGCTCATCACCGCCTGCATCACGTGCTCGATCAGCAGCACCGTCACGCCGCCGGCGCGGATGCGCTGGATGATCTCGACGATCTCGACGATCTCCGACGGGTTCAGGCCGGCCATGACCTCGTCCAGCAGCAGCAGCTTCGGGCCGATGGCCAGCGTGCGCGCCAGCTCCAGCCGCTTGCGCCCGGCCACCGTCAGGTCGGCTGCCGGCTGGTCGAGCATGCCCCCCATGCCCACCTGCTGCGCCACCCGCTCGGCGTGTGCCCAGGCCTCGCGCCGATCGGGGTGGCACTGATAGGCACCGACCGCGATGTTCTCGTGCACCGACAGCTTGGCGAAGGGCTGGGTGATCTGGAAGGTGCGCACCATGCCGCGGCGCGCGATCTGGTGCACCGGCAGGCCGGTGATGTCCTGGCCGAGCAGACGCACCTGCCCGGCGTTGACCGGCAGGAAGCCAGCGATGCAGGCGAACAGCGTCGTCTTGCCCGCCCCGTTGGGGCCGATCAGCGCAACGATGCGGCCCTCGCCCACCTCCAGCGACGCGTTGTCGACGGCCTTGAGGCCGCCGAAGACCTTGGTCAGTCCCTGGACTTCGAGCATCACGCGCCCTCCTTGCCGGCCTTGGAGCGCTTGCGTTTGCCGATGCGCGAGAACAGGTCGATCAGGCCGTTGGGCAGGAAGGCGATGATGACCACCAGCAACCCGCCGTACAGCACCAGCGACAGGCCCTGGACGTTGGTCAGCACGCGCGCCGTGTCACTGATGGCCGCCAGCAGCACCGCGCCGATCAGCGGGCCGTAGACCGTCCCGGCGCCGCCGATCATGCTGACCAGCAGCATCTCGACCGACTTGTCCACACCGAAGGCGATGACCGGATCGATGTAGAGGAAGTACTGCGCGAAGAAGCAGCCCCCGATGCCGCAGATGGCGCCGGACAGCATCATCACCTTGAGCTTCTCGGTGAAGACGTCGATGCCCAGCGCCCGGGCGGCGTCCTCGTTCTCGCGGATGGCCGCCAGCTGCGCGCCGAAGCGCGAGCGCTTGAGCCACACCGCGATCGCCACCGAGCCCGCGGTCAACGCCAGGATCAGGTAGTAGAAGCCGATGCGCTCGGCGAACTGGAAGTTGGCGGCGCCGGCCTTGGCCGGGATCAGCATGCCCAGGCCCCCGCCGGTGATCTCCACCGAGTTGGCCACGATGCGCAGCACCTCGGCGAAGGCCAGCGTGATCAGCGCGAAGTACGAACCCTTCAGGCCGGCACGGAACGACAGGAAGCCGATCACCAGCCCGACCACCGCCCCGGCCACGGCGCTGGCCGGCAGGCCCAGCCAGGGCGAGAAGCCGAAGCGCAGTTGCAGGATGGTCGACGCGTAGGCGCCGGCGCCGAAGAACACCACGTGCCCGAACGACAGCTGCCCGGCAAAGCCCCCGGCGATGTTCCACGACTGCCCGATGAAGGCGTAGAACAGCGCCAGCACCCCGAAATTGACCATGAACGGCGACGGGAACACCAGCGGGAAGACCACCGCCACGGCAAGCAACCCCAGGTGCAGCGCCCAGTGCCCGCCGGCGGGCGGCGGCAACGACGACGTCGCGCGGTTCATCGCCCGCTCCCGAACAGGCCCTGCGGACGGAACAGCAGGATCAGGATGAAGATCAGCGAGATGCCGATCTGCCCCAGGCTCTCGCCGAGGAACAGCCCGCCGAAGGACTCGGTCAGCCCGACGATCAGCCCGCCGACGACGGCGCCCAGGAAACTGCCCATGCCGCCGAGCACCACCACCGTGAAGGCGACGATGACGAAGACGTGGCCGGTCGTTGGCGAGACGTAGAAGATGGGCATCAGCAGGCAGGCCGCCGCGCCCAGGGTGGCCAGACCGATGCCGTAGGACACCGCGAACACCCGGTCGACGTCGATGCCCACGAGCCGCGCGCCCAGGCGCTCCTTGGCGACGGCGCGGATGGCGCGGCCCGTGTCGGTGCGCTGGATGAACAACCCCAGCAAGGCACACAGCACCATGGCCGCGACGAAGGAGATGATCTTGGGCGTGGACAGCAGCAGCGGGCCGGCCTCGACCATGTGATCCGAGTAGGACACCGTGATCGTGCGCGTGTCACCCTTGAAGATCATCAGCGCGATGTTCTCGACGATGATCGACAGGCCCAGCGTGATCAGCAGGATGTTCTCGTCCTTGCCGCTGGAAAAGCGCCCGATCAATCCGCGATACAGCACATAACCCAGCGCGAACATGGCCGGAACCATGATGAACAGCGAGAGATACGGGTCCACTCCCCACTGCATCAGCAGGAAGTACACGCCGAACATCCCCAGCATCAGCATGCTGCCGTGGGCGAAGTTGATGATGTGCAGCACCCCGTAGATCAGGGTCAGGCCCGAGGCGACGAGGGTGTAGATGCCCCCGATCAACAAGCCGTTGATCGCCGCGGCCAGCAGGATCGTCGAGTCCAAGCGGGGAACTCCTCGCGTAGGTGTGATGCGTGCAGGATGCGTGGTTCACACGTGCCGTGCCTGCGCGCGGACGCCGCCATGCGCAGCGCCGCACGGGCCGGGAGCAGGCGTGGGCTGGCGCCCGCAGAAAACATCCGGGCCGGCGACAGCGCCCCGTCGCCGGGGCCTGCCGCCGCGACCGCAGGTCGTGCGGCTCAGCCGCGCTTGGGACGCGGGAACACCGGCTTGGCGTCGGAGAACTCGTTCGGCCAGACGACAGCGATGTCGTCCTTCGTGGCCTGCAGCAGCGCGGCGCGCCCACCGACGTTCTGGCCGTTGACGAACTTCGTGGCGCCATAGGGCATGAAGTGGTCAGACCAGGTGCTGCTCTCGAGCGCGGCGATGACCTTGGCGCGGTCGGCCGTGCCGGCGCGTTCGACCGCTTCGACATAGCACTTGACCGAGTTGTAGCCGCAGTAGACCTCGAAGGTGAAGTCCTTCTTCTGGTCGGCCAGCATCTTGCGCATGGCCTGCGCCTTCGCATGACGCGGGTTGTACCAGTGGTTGAAGTCCATCATGTGCTCCATCACCTCGGGCTGCTCGCGCAGGAAGGCGTAGTTGAAGCCACCGCCCAGAACGCTGAACATGCCCACGAGGTCGATGCGCTGCTGGTGCAGCGTGCGCGACAGCAGCTTGTACTCGTTGGGGTAGTTGACCATCATCACGATCTCGGGCTTCATGCTGCGGATGCGCAGCGCGATGTTCGAGAAGTCACGCGTGGGGTTGGCGTGCTTGATGATCTCGGCCGCTTCCATGCCGATGGAGGGCAGCTTGCCGGCCAGCAGCTTGGCGGTGCCGGTACCGAACTCGGACTCCTCGTGGACGATGACGACCTTCTTCGCCGGGCTGCCGGCGGCCTTGTTGACATCGCCCAGCGCCATGATGGCGTCATCGGTGCACTTGCCGAACCCGGGGGCGAGCCGGAACACGTTCTTCAGACCGCGATTGACGATGAGGTCGGAGACGCCGACGTCGACCATGAAAGGGGTGTTGTACTTGGCTGCAGCCTGCGTGGCCGGCAGCGCGATGCCGCTGGAGTAGCAGCCGACGAAGCAGTCGGCACCTGCCTGGTTCAGGCGCTCGACCTCGGACACGCCGATCTCCGGGCGCGACTGCGAGTCACCCATCAGGGCTTCGACCTTGGCGCCGCCCATGGACTTGATGCCGCCGGCGGCATTGATCTCATCGATGGCGATCTGGCAGCCCAGGCGGCCTTGCGCACCACCGAAAGCCAGGCCCCCGCTGACCGGATGGACCAGACCGATCTTGACGGCAGCGGGCTGGGCCATCAGCAGGCCGGGGGCGCCGAGCACGGTGCTGGCGGCGGCGGCCTTCACGACCGAGCGACGGGAGATGCGGTGGGTCAGGGTCATGGGGAGAACCTCGCGGAATGAAAGAGGGGGAACACGAGCGGGCTGCGTGCCGGGGCGCGCAGCGTCGAAACCCGGCCGTGTCAACCCGGCGCGGGAGAGCCACTCGCGCCGGCCGGACGGGCAATGTTCTAATGTTAGAACAATGGGAGCGCAGACTATCACGTCGCCGATCCCGATCGCGGCGCTCGGGTTAGCGCGGCCGCGTGGCGGGTTTCGGCGGATGCGTGCAGCCTGCGGCTTCCGGATGTCTGCCTGGCTCATCGGCCTTCCTCCTGTGTGATGCACTACCTCGACACCCTGGCCGGCTTCGCCGCCACGCTGCGCTTTCCCACGCTGCCCGAAGCCGTGCGCGCGCACACCGGCTGGATCCTGGCCGACACCGTGGCCGCCATCGCCGCGGGCTCGGCCGAGCCCGAGCTGCAGGCGCTGGCCGCGCTGCACGGCGGGCCGGCCACAGGCGGCGGCCCCGGGCAAGGCGCCACGCTGATCGGCCTCGGGCGCGCGGCCGCGCCGGACGCCGCGGCGCTGGTCAACGGCACGGCCGGCACCTTCCTCGAGATGGACGAGGGCAACCGCTACTCACGCGGGCACCCTGCCGTGCACGTGCTGCCGGCGGCGCTGGCGCTGGCCGAGCAGCGCGGCGCCGACGCCGACACCTTCCTCGCAGCCCTGGTCGCGGGCTACGAGGTCGGCTCGCGCCTGGGCGCGGCGGCGCAACTGCGCGGCGCCATGCACCCGCACGGCACCTGGGGCACGATCGGCGCGGCCGCGGCCTGCGCGCGCGTGCTCGGCGCCGACGCCGCGGCGATGCGCGAGACGATCAACATCGCCGCCTCGATGACCACCGCCACCTCCAAGCGCACCATGCTCGAGGGCGGGCTGGTGCGCAACGTCTACGCCGGCCTGTCCAACCGAAACGGCCTGCTCGCAGCCCAGCTCGCGGCCTGCGGCTACACCGGCGAGCACGACGGCCCGGGCTCGCTGCTGGGCGCGGTCGTCTCCGAGCGCTTCGACCGCGAGCAGGTCGTGCGCGGCCTGGGCGAAGACTGGCACCTGCTGCAGAACTACTTCAAGCTGCACTCGTGCTGCCGCTACAACCACGGCACGCTGGACGCGATCGACGCCATCGCCGCGCGCGGGCCGCTGCCGGCGCCCGAGGAGATCGCCCGCATCGAGGTGCGCAGCTACGCACTCGCGGCCGAGCTGGACGACCCGGCCCCGCGCAACACCCTGGCGGCCAAGTTCTCGGTGCCCTTCGCGGTGGCCACGCGCCTGGTGCGCGGCAGCAGCGCGCTGGCCAGCTTCACCTGGGACGCGGTGCGCGACGAGCGCACTCTCGCGCTGGCGCGCCGGGTGGACCTGGCCGAGGACCCTTTGATGACCGCGCGCCTGCCGCGCGAGCGCCCGGCGCGCGTGGTCATCACCACCCACGACGGTCGGCTGTTCACCGGCGAGGCCGGCGTCAACCGCGGCGACGACGCCGCGCCCTACACCGCACAGGAACTGACCGCGAAGTTCATGGACTTGTGCGGCCGCGTCTGGCCACGCGCCCACGCCGAGCGCCTGCTCGACGCCACGCTCGACCTGTGCGCCGGCGGCGGCAGCCTGCCCGCCTGGACGGCGCTGCTGAAGCTGGCGCCCGCGCGCTGACAGGCACAAGCGCGATCCGGCCCGCCTGCCCGACGCTCGTCACAATTTCTCCGTCAGGTTCCCACCCTCCTCCCCCAACACACCCCACCCCGAACGCCCATGCAAACCTCCGACAAGTCCGCCCGGCAGCTCTACGCCGAGATCAAGGCCAACCCCACGCGCAAGCGCTTCGGCATGGGCCGGGTGCCGGCGCTGATCAACGTCGACCCGCAGAAGGCCTACACCTGCGTGGGCGAGTTCGCCACCGCCTACGAGACCGACCCGCGCCAGATGGACTACATCAACGAGCTGGCCGACGCCTTCCGCGAGCGCGGCTTTCCGGTGGTCTGGACCTACGTCGCCTACATGGAGTCGGGCGAGGACTGCGGCATCTGGGGCACGCGCACCAACACCCCCGACTCGCTGCAGAACATCAAGGTCGGCAGCCGCCGCTCGGAGTTCGACGACCGGCTGAAGATCGACCGCGTGCGCGACATCATCGTCAACAAGCGCATGGCGTCGGCCTTCTTCGAGACCAACCTGGGCTCGATCTTCAACTTCCACGGCGTCGACACCGTGATCGTCACCGGCGGCTCGACCTCGGGTTGCGTGCGCGCCACCGTCGTCGACAGCCTGCAGCGCAGCTACCGCACCATCGTGCCCGAGGAGTGCGTGGCCGACAAGCACGAGAGCCCGCACTTCGCCAACCTCTACGACATGGCGCTGAAGTACGCCGACGTCATCTCGGTGCAGGAGACGCTGGCCCAGGTGCGCGCGCTGCCGCCCAAGGGGGGCGTGAAGTGAAGCGCGACCCCGGCTTCTACGACCACCTGCCGTGGACGCGCCGGCCGCAGATCCGCTGGCCCGGCGGCGCGCGCGTGGCTTTCTGGGTCGCGCCCAACATCGAGTTCTACGAGCTGAACCCGCCGCGCAACCCCGCGCGCTCGCCCTGGGCGCGGCCGGCGCCCGACGTGCTGAACTACTCCTACCGCGACTACGGCAACCGCGCCGGCTTCTGGCGCATGTTCGAGTCCATGCAGCGCTGCGGCATGCGCGGCAGCGTCTCGCTGAACGTGGCGATGTGCCAGCACCACCCGGAGATCATCCGCGAGTGCGCGGCCGCGGGCTGGGAGTTCTACTCCCACGGCACCTACAACACGCGCTACCTGATGAACATGACCGAGGCGCAGGAACGCGCGGTCATCCAGGACTCCATCGACACCATCCGCGACCACACCGGGCAGCGCCTGGACGGCTGGCTCGCGCCGGCGCTGACCTACACCGAGCGCACGCTGGACCTGGTGGCCGAGATGGGGCTGAGCTATGTGTGCGACCTCTTCCACGACGACCAGCCCGGCCCGGTGAAGGTGCGCCAGGGCACGCTGGCGAGCATCCCGTACTCGCTGGAGATGAACGACACCATCGTCTACAACGTCAACCTCGTCTCGCCACGGCGCTACGGTGACATCCTGAAGCGCCAGTTCGACCGGCTCTATGCCGAAGGCGAGCACTCGGGCACGGTGATGTGCATCCCGCTGCACCCCTACCTGATCGGCCTGCCCTACCGCCTGGCCCCCTTCGAGGAGGCGCTGTCGTACATCACGAGCCACGAGGGCGTGTGGCTGGCCACCGGGCGCGAGATCGCGCAGCACTTCAACACGCACTACCACGCCGCCTTCGCCGCCGCGGCCGAGCCCATCGGAGACGCGCCATGAGCAGCCTGCCTGCCGACTACCTGGAGTACCCGCTGCGCCGGCATGGCATGGACCATGACCGCTACGACTGGACGCAGTTGCACCAGCGCCGCGGCGTGGCCTGGCCCGGCGGCGCGCGCATCGCCCTGTGGGTCACGGTGGCGCTGGAGTGGTTCCCGCTGGACATGAAGGGCCAGCCCTTCAAGCCGCCGGGCGCGATGCAGACCGCCTACCCCGACCTTCGCCACTACACGCTGCGCGACTACGGCAACCGCGTGGGCATCTACCGCGTGATGCAGGCGCTGCAGCGCCACGGCATCCGCGCCAGCGCGGCGGTGAACGCCGCGGTCGCGGCGCGCTACCCCTCGCTGCTGCGCGACGTGCGCGACGCCGGCTGGGAGGTCATCGCCAAGGGCCTGGACATGGACCACCTGCACCACGGCGGCCTGCCGGTGGAGGAGGAGCGCGCGCTGATCGCGCGCACGCTCGAGATCCTGCGCCCGGCCGCCGGCGGCGCGGTGCGCGGCTGGCTCTCGCCGGCGAAGTCGGAGTCGCACGCCACGCCTGACCTCGTGGCCGAGGCGGGGCTGGACTACCTGTGCGACTGGGTCAACGACGACATGCCGTATGCGATGCGCACCGTCACCGGCGCCATCGGCAACACGCCCGCCCACTACCAGCAGCAGCCGGGCCACGGCAGCGCCGCGGGCGCGCAGCCGGGCCGCACGCTGGTGGCAATGCCGCACCCGATCGACCTGGACGACCACACCATCCTGGTGCAGAACCACCACACCGAGGACGACTTCCGGGATGCACTGACCGACCAGTTCGACCTGCTGTACCGCGAGGCCACGCCGGCCGCCGGCCGCATCATGGCCATCGCGCTGCACCCCTGGGTGATCGGCCAGCCCTACCGCATCGGCGCGCTGGAGGAGGCGCTCGCTCACATCATGCGCCACCGCGGCGTCTGGGCCGCCACCGGGGCCGAGATCGTCGACGCGTGGAAGGCGCAGCAGGCTTGAGGCTCGAGCAACGCCTGGACTGCCGCGTGCGGCCGCAGAGGCTGCCGCTGCGCTGGTGGACGGCGCCTGCAGGACCATGCTCGAGGACGTGCATCACGTGACGAAGTGGAACATCCCACGTCTGTACGGGCATGTGCGCAGCACGGCACGGCGACTGAAGGAACTGCGCTGATGCGAGTTCAGCGTCCGGTGCGGTCGGCCCGCGGCGGGCCCGTGTCAACGCAACCCGGCTTGGTCCCAGCCGCGCCGGGTGCACTCGGCCACCAGGGCCTGCGCCGTGTCGGCCAGCGCGGGTACATAGCGCCGGCCGGCCTGCAGGGCGTCCCACAGGACGGCGGCGTCCTCCACGTATTCATGCACCATCTGGTTGCGCAGACCGCGCATCGCGAACCACTCGTCCGCACTGGCCACGAAACCCAGCCGCTCGGCACGATCGAGGTTGTCGGCGGCAGCCCCGCAGCGTTCGCCCAGCGCGGCCAGCACGGCCGGGATCAGCTTGTCGCCCAGCGTGTCCTGCAGCCGGCCGAAGCGGCCGACGAAGGCCTCCACCCGCTCGGCGCGGTCGGGGTCGGACTCGAGTTGCGCCACGGCCTGGGGCGTGAAGGCCTCGGTGAACAGGCGCTGTGTGGTCTGCTGCAGGTAGCGCGACTCGCGTTGCACCACGCGGCACAGGAACTGAAGGCGCAGCCGGGCGGCCTCGGGCAGGTTCACAGCAGCACCCCTTCGCGCTCGGCGATGTCGTGGATGGGCAGGCGCTGCAGCCCCGGGGCAGCCAGCAGCACGTCGACGCGGCGGCCGTGCATCGCACGCGACACCCGGCCGGCCACGCGCGCGGCCAGCAGCGCGGGGTGGGCCGGCATCTCGGGCAGCTCGACCAGCAGGTCGACGTCACCGCCGCGGGCCGTGTCGTCGAGCCGGGAGCCGAACAGGCGCACGCGGGCACGGGCGCCCGCCTCGTCACGCACGACGCGACGTATCGTCTCGACGGAAGCAGCTTGCAATCGCATGGCAGGGCGCGTGGCCGGAAGGCCCTGCATTCTTGACCAGCTGGCCCCCCGCTGCGCGGCGGCGGCCACGCCCTGACCCGGAGGAAACCCGTGAGCCAGATCATCAACCCGCAGGCGGGCCCCGGTGCTGCCGACGCGGGCAGCTCTGCTGCAGGGGGCGGCCGCAGGCGCGTCCTCGTCATCGTCCCCTTCCCGATGTCGGCCGACAACCTGCTGCTGCGCCAGGCGCAGACGCAGGGCATGGCCTTCGGGCCGGGGGTGGAGTTCGTCTTTCGCCCGGTCAAGGCCGGGCCGGTGAACTACTCGAGCCATCACGACTTCGTGCTCGCCGACGTGGCCAACTTCGAGGCCGGCTGCCGCGCCCAGGCCGAGGGCTTCGACGCCGTGTGCATCGACACCATGAGCGACTCGGGCGTGGCCGCGCTGCGCTCGGTGCTGGACATCCCGGTCTTCGGCCCGGGCCGCGTCTCGATGCTGGGCGCGCTCATGCTCGGCGACCGCTTCTCCATCCTCACGATGGCCAGCCGCTGGAAGCCGCTGTACAAGAAGGCGCTGGACGAGCTGGGCCTGCACCACAAGTGCGCCTCGGTGCGCGCCATCGAGGTCCCGCCCGACAACCAGGCGCTGCTGTCGGGCAAGGAGGACGAGGTCTTCCCGCTGCTCGAGGCCGCCGGGCGCAAGGCCGTCGAGCACGACGGCGCCGAGGTCCTGATCCTCGGCTCCACCACCATGCACCAGGCCCACGCCTGGCTGAGCCAACGCCTGCCCGTGCCGGTCATCAACCCCGGCCCGCTGAGCTACCAGATGGCGCTGGCGATGCTGGGCGCGGGCCTCGCGCACAGCCGGGTGGGGTACCCCAAGCCCATGCACCCGCGGCTGGAGATGCTGGAGACGATGCTGGCGGCCGGGCAGTGTGCGGTACCGAACCCTTCGTCCTCCGTGTCATGAACGCTACCCAACCCCCAACCCGTGCTCGCATCGTGGTCATCGGCGCCGGCATCGCCGGCTCCACCTGCGCGCACGTGCTGCAGGCCGCCGGCCACTCGGTGCACGTCATCGACAAGTCACGCGGCGCCGGCGGGCGCATGGCGACCAAGCGGCTGCAATGGACCGACGCACAGGGCGCCACACGCCAGGCCCGCATGGACCACGGTGCCCCAGGCTTCGCCGCCGAGGACCCCGTCTTCAGGGACTTCGTCCGCGCGGCGCTGGGGCCCGCCGGCCTGTCGGCCTGGACCCCCACCCTGAAACCCGGCAGCTGTCCGCTGCCGGACGCCGGCCCGCTGCATCTGCCGCAGCCGGACATGCCGGCCCTGTGCCGCGCCTTGCTGCAAGGCATGGACGTGACCTGGTCCTTCCAGGTCGACCGCCTGCTGCACGATGCAAACGGCTGGCAGCTCGAAGCCGCCGGCACACTGCTGCCGGGGCACTATGACCGCCTCGTCCTGGCGCTGCCGCCGGCGCAGGCAGCGCCGCTGCTGGCACCGCACGCGCCGGGCTGGGCAGCGCAGGCCGCGCAGGCGGTGATGGAGCCCTGCTGGACCCTGATGGGCGTGGCGCGGCGCCCGGCGAAGGACGGGGCCTGGGACCTGGTCCAGCCCGACCAGGGGCCGCTGGCCTGGGCCATGCGCGCCGACGCCCGCCCCGGCCGCGCCGCGCCAGCCGACGAGGCGCACTGGGTCGCCCACGCCAACCCCGCGTGGAGCCGCGCCCACCTCGAGCAACCCGCCGACTGGGTGCAGGCGCAGCTGGCCGCCGCGCTCGAGGCCTGCGTCGGCGAGCCGATCGCCTGGAAGCACGCCACCGTGCACCGCTGGCGCTACGCCCGGCCCGGGGCGCCGCGGGCCGCGGGCGACACCCCCTGGTGGTGGGACCCGGCCCTCGGCCTGGGCGTGTGCGGGGATTTCCTCGGCGGCGCCGGTGTCGAGGACGCCTGGCGCTCGGGCTGGGGCCTGGCCACGGCGGTGCAGGGGCGCTGAACGGCCCTGGGCCGGCCAGGCGACCGCGGCCTTGCTGCGCAGGGCCGCTGCGGACGGCGAGGCTCCCGCGTCGGGACAATCGCGTCTGGTCGGGTCGGGTCGGGT
>Ga0172376_10002249_pt1 | contig 23748 bp, 12 predicted proteins | sample Lak35m_FD_121114 | JGI IMG/M metagenome (GOLD analysis project Ga0172376, IMG submission 121114) | Freshwater microbial communities from Kabuno Bay, South-Kivu, Congo - kab_092012_35m | ecosystem: Environmental > Aquatic > Freshwater > Lake | place: Democratic Republic of the Congo: South-Kivu...
CCGCCACAGCAAAAGCTCCTGAATCCCACGGAGCGTCAGGCTTTGAATGCAGATTTGCTCAAGCAAAGAATGGATGCGATTTTGTCGGCATTTCCTGATGCATCTGCCCAATTGAAACGCATGCATTTCATCGTGGACAAAGCATCTGACCCACAACAAGACATAAAGAGAAGCACGCTTGTGATTAGCGTGGGTGAGGTGAAAAGTCTCTTCGATTAAATCAAATGTTCATATTCTTTCGGAACTTCAATCTCCATCATCAGCATTGCGGAGGCAATGGTTTTTCCTTGGGCATCAAGTTTGAGTGAAACTGTTCCTCCGCCACCCAATGTATTATTCAATACAAAATTCACTGCCCATAAATTTGGGATTTCATATCGTTCGACATTCCCCAAAGTCAACCCCGTAAAGTATTCCTTCACGCGTTCTGTGGTCAATACATCACGAATGATCGGATACCATTCTTCTTTGAATGCAATGACACCACAATTTGCGGCATCGCCTTTGTCACCACTTCTGGCATGTGCTATGGATGATAATGTGATTTTCATAATATTCACTATTGAATTGAATGTATAGTTGCAATCAGTTTGCGATTTCGGGCATGATGTCTGAATTCACAGAGATGTATACCCTGCCAAGTCCCAAGTGCCATTCTACCTTGTTGAATCGGTATAGTCACACTGCATCCGATGAGTGATGCCAGTGCATGTGATGTCATGTCATCAGGACCTTCCGCAGTATGCCGATATAATTGTCGATGCATTGGAACAATGCGATCAAGGATATCCATCATGTCAAGCGTCACATCGGGGTCTGCATCTTCATTGATGGTGATTGCCGCGCTTGTATGACAAAGAAACACATGGAGTATTCCGCTTTCCACTGTGCTCAGTATTGTTTCCAGCTCTTGTTCTACTAATCGCGTAATACTATGAATGCCTCTCGGCATTGCAGGTAAGATTACTATTTTCTGCATCATGAGACTTCGAATTGCAATCCATCATAAGCGAGATGACAATTCGCCGGTAATTCTTTTTCGCATTCGGCATGTTTGATTTGATGCGCTATATGCGTGTAATATGTCGTCTGCGCATTGATCATTGTTGCCATTTCATTGGCTTCTTCAATCGTAAAATGCGTCGGATGTGGATGATATCGCAGTGCATCGAGAATCAGCACATCGAGTCCTTGTAATTTGTCTATCGAAGAAAGTGGAATATGATTCGTATCCGTGCAATATGCTAGATTTCCAAAACGATAACCATTCACGCGAATCGTACCATGTTTCATCGGAATTGGAATCACTTCAATATCACCGATCATGAATGGTTCATCATCAATGATGGTAAAATCCGCTCCTGGAACGCCACCACCTATTTGTTCGGCTTGACCAAATGCATAAGGAAATGTTTGTCTGATCACTTCATGAGTCTGCTTGAGCGCGAAGCATTTCACAGGTTGATCATCATTGAAAAAGGTGAATGGTCTTGTATCATCAAAACCACTGATATGATCATAATGATGATGAGTATAGACTATTCCATCAATAGTGCGTACAGCATTCAGAAGCATTTGCTGTCTGAAATCTGCTGAAGTATCAATCACTATCGTCGTTGTCTCCGACTGAACCAATAGCGATGTTCTAAGTCTTTTATCTCTCGGATCATCGGAAGTGCATGTTGCGCATGTGCAAGCAACACATGGAATTCCTGTTGAGGTGCCTGTTCCGAGAATCGTGAATTTCATCAGATATGTCTTTCGGCATGATAGGAACTTCTGACAAGCGGTCCTGACTCAACAATTTTGAATCCTTTTGACATTCCGATTTCACGCAATTCGTCAAATTCACTCGGATGCACGAATCGATCGACTGGCAAGTGGTTTTTTGTTGGTTGAAGATATTGTCCAAGCGTGAGAATATCCACGTCCACTTCACGCAAATCATCCATCACCGTTATGATTTCTTCTTTGGTTTCACCGAGTCCGAGCATGATACCAGTTTTTGTGCGCAAGCCCTGAGATTTACATTCTTTCAGCACTCCAAGTGTCCATGGATATTTTCCTTGGGGACGCACTTTGCGATATAATCTCGGTACTGTTTCAGTATTGTGATTCAGGATATCAGGTCTTGCATCAATCACTTTTTGCAAATTCTCCATCTTCCCTTTGAAATCAGGTATGAGTACTTCAATGCTGACACCTGGATTCATTTCTCTGGATCGAAGAATTGTTTCAGCCCATATTTCTGCTCCGCCATCTGATCTTTCATCACGATTCACTGATGTGATGACAGCATGCTTCAAATTCATTTGCTGAATTGCTTCTGCAACATGCAATGGTTCATGCATATCCACTTCCATCGGTCGACCTGTTTTCACGGCGCAGAATCCACAAGATCTTGTACATGTATCACCGAGAATCATGAATGTTGCTGTACCCGCATTCCAGCATTCGGCGATATTTGGACAACGCGCTTCTTCACAAACTGTATGCAATGCTTTCGAGCGCATCATTGTTTTGAGTTGTGCATATGTTTCCCCACCTGGTGCCTTGACTTTCAGCCATTCGGGACGACGATTACTTGGAAGTTCAGTTGGTAAAACCGGCAATTCCAATATGCTGGGTATTTGTGTATCTGTTACCATGTATATATCAATGTTGTGGACTGCAAAACTATCAATTTGACAATGTTTATTATCATCCAATGACTGTATATGGTTGATAATATCCTGAATCCATTAATCTAAAAGTTTGTGGATATTCTTTTTCATACGTGGTATTTGGTGATGTGCCCGCAGCCACGAAGACGGTCTTCGCGGTAAGTATATGAATCGAACCTTTCTTATCTTCACTCGTATGCTCAAACTTCACGGCTTCGATAGCTCCATTTGAATCCAATATGCATTCAATCGGGCTAAGTTCTTCATAGATGCTGATTCCTTCTTCCAATGCCTCATTCACTTCTTCATGATTGAGTTTATATGCGGGTGATTGTTTCAATTGTTTGCGATAGATTAAAGTAACACCACCCCATTCTTTCAGATAGGGTAGAAAATCAGGTGCCTGATTATTGCGCTTTGCTTCATTTCTCACTTCATGAATGATCTTTCCATGTTCGAAGAAGGTATGTGCAATTGTTCTTTCTTCCGCATCATACGTTACTTCAAAGTAATCCGATACTTCCTGAAGCATGGTATTCGCATGAAGGTAAAATTTCTCTACTTGAATCGGATAATAGGCGAGTGTTTCGGTTGCAGTATCAATGGCAGTCAAACCACCACCGATTACTATTGCGGGTAAAGACACTTGAAGATTTGCCATTGAGTCCATTCTTGCTGCACCCGTCAATTGCAATGCCATCAAGAAATCTGATGCTTTTCTTAAACCTCTGCTGAGATTATTTTTCATGCGAATGAGTGTTGGCTTTCCTGCACCGGTTGCAAGAGCAACATGCGTAAAGCCAAGCTTCCAAGCATCTTCGATTGTTAATGTACCACCGAATCTGACACCATCCAGTATCTTGAAATTTTTTCTTCTTTCGAGGAGAAGTTGAAGAACTGTGAGAAAGTTTTTGTCCCAACGCGATGTAATACCATATTCACTCACACCACCGAAACCGGAGATGATTCTTTCATCCAATTCACGTTCAATGGTATCTTTAAATGATGGAAGTGGATCATCCTTTTTCAAAGCATAGATATCAAGTGCTGATTCAATTTTCAATCCCTCAACGGCGACGACTGCGAAGCCTTCATTGAGCAAATAATGTGAAAGCGTATAACCGGCAGGACCAAGACCTACAACCAGTACTTTATTTCCATTATATGGCAATGCATATGGTCTTTTCACATTGAGAGGATTCCACTCCATCAACAGAGCATAGAGTTCGAGTCCATCATTCAGTGACAGAATATCAGATAATACCGAGGTTTCAATTTTTGGAATATTTACCGGTTCTTGCTTTTGGAAGATACATCCTTTCATGCAGTCATTACAGATTCTATGTCCAGTACCGGCGCACATCGGATTATCCAGCATCACCATCGCAAGCGCTGCAAGAGGATATCCTTCTCTGCGTAGAAAATGCATTTCACTGATTTTTTCATCGAGGGGACATCCTTTGGTTTCAACACCAAGTGGATTTGTCTTTATCGAACCATCTTTCTCATGAATACCTTTGGAGCAGGAATCTTTCTCTCGTTCATGACAAATCATGCAATAATCGATTTGCTTCGTGACTTCTCTTCTTGTCCCGCGACGATCTGTCAATGCAAAGCCATCACGCTTCCGATGATGATGTGCATCATATGTAGTGATGCCATCTTTATCAGAAACAATTGCATGTTCCAAATGATCAAAGTCCAATTTCTTTCCGGCAAATTCACTGATCCAATCAGAGATCATATTCTGTTCTCTCATTGAGAAATACAGAACTTCTGCTTTATCAAGTAAATCTTTTTGTTCCTCTTCTTGCGACATCAATGCAATCACAATTGAAGAAAAGTTCAGCTCCTTGTCATTGGTATGTTCAATTGATAATGCATGCAGCAATTCAGAAAATGCTGAATCTATGTCATTGATTGCATTCTCGCCAAGTGTTTGACCTCTTCTGCGTATCAATGCTTTTTTCGTAAAATCTGCTTTGGCACGAATGACCAATTGTTCTTTTTGAAGTGCTGACTTTATAGAAGAAAAACCGATTGAATCTGAAATGAAATTCTGCAAATAAGACTCGAGTACAATTGCTGTATCGATCAGTATTTGTGATAGGCGAATTCCGGTGATATTTGCTGTGTGCAATTCCTGATAAGCCAAAAATGTATCAGGATGTTGTTCTTGCATATAGCTCAGAAATGCAGCGTGATGATGTGCTGCGCTGAGTTGTACATTCATTATTTATAATTCACGATAGATTGAACTGAAGAACCTGTTCGGATAAAATACACACCAAATGATTGATCTTGTAATATGTGTTTTACATGTTCGGAATGGATATTCTTTGCAATCAATACTCCATTCGATGAATAGATGTCTGAAGTCTTTGCAATTGTGTAATCATCATTTTCAATAGAGCTTGCACCTTGAGAGCGATAGATTATGACATGAAAGTCTTCAATTGTTATTGGTCCTACACCAAATTCATTAGGCAGAATTGTATAGCTCTTCTTTACATCGCAATTGATGCGTAGTGCCATACCACCTTTGTCTGTTAACACGACAGAGTCTATGCCTGTTCCCAATGGATATTCCCATGAAAATTTCATCCATTTTTTGTCCGCTTTCCATGGAGATACTTGAACCCAGAAAGTATCAGCAGTGGATAATGGTTCTGTATTACGAATATCTCGATATGAGAACATGTCCACAGAACTTGAAAATGAACCATCCTTATTCATATCCAATATAGAAACAATATGTGCACCATTGATTGGATGTAGCGGTGGTAATTCTTTCTCACCAAGTACTGCATCGATTCCATCTGTTGCACCTTTTACAAATCCAATGATAACCGCAGGTTTAGTAGTGGATGTATTGTCTTCATGAGTCAATGTAAAGACTTGTCCAAAGAGCAATGAAGGTAGGAAAACCATGCTCAATATGAATAGTTTCACGGTCCATTCTCCTGATAGAAATATAGGGTAACAGAGACGAACTCTGTTACCCTATGGGAATTCAACAATCTAAATGATTATCTGTTGATGATGATGCGCTGAGTTGATACGATACCATTGACATTTACTGTCATTGTATAAGTACCTGCTGCGATTTCATCTGTATTGATAGCCATTGAGTTGCCATTGAATGTTACATTCTTAACTGTAGAACCAAACATGTCGATAATTGCAACATGTATTGTACCTGCAGTTGCAGTGCGAACATTGATCAATGAAGATGTTGGATTTGGATATACTTCAATTCCTGCATTGTTAGCATCTTGCTTAGCAAGTCTAATTACTGAAGAATTATTGACTACCAAATCTTGTGTTGCACTGATTGTACCAAGAACTGCACCTGTTTTAGCATCGAATGCAGTATATGTACCATTCAAACCTTTTGCTGTCAATGTCATTGGATAAGAAACACCTTGAACACGAATTGTCATGTCATTGCTATTTGTTGCATATGCATTATTCGCAAAGCGAACATCGAACATATCTGGAGCAATAACAGGAGGCAATTCAAAGCGTACAGGATTTACAGATCCATTTTCAGAAACGCGAAGTGTATTTGTTTTACCTTCTTTGTCTGAAATTGTGATTGAACCAAGATTCAAGTCTGATGTTGGATTTGCTACAACCTTAGGTAATCCGGATCCTTTCACACGATAGAAGCCTTCACCATAGATCTTAATCCAATAACCCAAACCAGGAACAACTTCTGAAGTTGCATAGTAACCACGATCTGTATTATAACCATATACTTGATCTTTGAGTGCTTCAACAGCACCACTTTGCAATTCATAAGAAATGTCATTAACATTTGCACGTGTTGAAGGAGCACCTACAGTATTCCAACCATCATAGAGATAGACTCTTTCAGTTGTTTTGCTGAATTCAGGGACTCTTGAACCGATTTGTGTTGAGTCAATATTTAGACCAAACTTTACAAAGTAACCAACACCTGGTTGAAGAACTTGCTTTTGCTGATATGAACCACTAGCAAATGTATATGGCTCTGTAATTGCATTCGGGAATACAGTCTTCCAAGTTGGATTGGATGGACGCAAAGGCAATGACAAGAAGTTCCAACCTGATTTTACAACAGGATAATTTGCTGATTGTGGCAAGCGATATTCAATGATGAATGACTTGATACGAGCATCACGGATTGTGAATGAGCGACCATAATCTCCATCTGGTGTTGCTTCACGCATGTTCACGCTGAAGATACCGCCATTAAGAGTATCACGAAGATATAAATCAGCGCCTTCAGGGAAGTCACGTGTATCCCAGTTGATAACAACAGGATAGTTATTTGCACCATTTGCATCAAAACGGCAGAGGTAAACCAATGTAGTATCTGAAGTAAAGTCACGGATATCACGTGATGTTGAACCTCTTCTGAGGTTTTGACCACTGAAAGCATCCATTTGAATATCACCAAGACCATTAGGTGCAACATCGATTCCATTTGCATCTTTTACCCATGGTGTAAACCAGCGAGCAAAGAAACCTGTTGGAGCGCTCAGTGCATCATAAGCATATTCACCGAAGAGTGAGTCAGGACCATCTGTTGCTCTATGACCTGTACCCAAAACTAGATTGGTTGTATCACCAATTGTACCTCTTGAGTTTCTTACTGTCAATTTGATACCTGGATCCAAACCAAATTCCGGTGTCTTTGGATTATTGTAGCTACCTGGTTCTACAGGATTACGCAAGTGAATGAATGTTACGCGCAATCTAACCGGAGATACTTTTGCAGAAGCTGATGTAAAAGTGATATAGCCTGTATAAATACCTGCATATTCTGCATCACCATTTCTCAATTCACCTGTTCTTACAAAGATTCTAAAACGTATAGGATCTTGTGATTGAACAATTTGATTACGTGCATCTTTCAAGTTTGGTGGAACCGGTCCATTGATACCATTATCAATGAAATCAATATCACCATCACGTCCGATATTTCTGATACCTGGTGGTACGAAACCTGGAGTGACAGCTTGGAAGAATAACCAAGGTGAATCTGAACGAAGATTGATACCTGTGAGTCGGCTTCTTGGTGTAAAATTGTACAGAATAATATCTCTAAAAGCATCATCTCCATTAGTTGAAGAATCAATGATGATTGGCTTCGTCATTTCCCATACAGAGCCATCGGCAAAGTTTGGATCCTGACGTACTTGATCTTGACCATTTCCTGTAAAATCACGGAATGAAATTTGTGGAACAGCTCCAACATTCACCCAGATCATACCTGGACGGCTTGGATATTCAGGAAGAAGATCAGATGTCATACTGATACCACCAAGACCGATGGAATCGCGCTTATCTTTACGATATGTTTGATCACGGTATGGATTATCAGCAGCATTATCTGCTACAAGTGGGAATGGATTTGTATAACCAATACGAACATCATTATAGGTCAATGAGTCATTTGAGATATACAAAGCTGATTTGTCTGAACCATTATAAATGGTTGGCTGATTTGTCAATTGTGATTGTGACAATGTAACCTTCATACGAAGATACATGAGCACTTGATAGCTACCATCTTCTTCTGTTACAGGAAGTGGTTTAGTGGAACGACCTGTGATATACATTCTACGGCCATATTTTGTTTCTGCACTTAATGCACCACGGAAATATACGCCATAACGTGTTTCATCACTTACATCGTCGAATTCCAACTCAAAGCCTTTTGCAAGTGCATTGGTGTCAGATCTTTTTGGTCCGGTGAATTGTGCACCGACTGCTTCAAAAACACGGCCATCATACATCACTGAAAATGTGAATGAATAGATTGGACCGCCACTGAAGCGCTTGTCAACTACATTTGAAGAATCATACCAAAGATTCTTCATAAATACCGGGATTAATACTTCGCGAACGCGATCATCCGCATAACCCAACCAGATTCTTCCGTCAGAGTACAAATTACCATTGTAATTATTGTCTCTGCCTGTGAGACTAAGCACAGGAATGTCAGCCTTTGGGATTGCAGCAAAAAGGTTCAATGAACCCATCAATGCAATGCACAAGGACAGAAAAAGAAGAGCCGAATTGCGTCTCTTACCTCTTGTGTCGGAAGTTTGCATGTGTAACTCCGTTAGATGATACATTAAAAATTATTATTTGTTATTTACTGTCTATGTATTGTATGAAATCGTTACCAAGTCTAAAAGCTCTTCGCCTTTTGATAGCCTTCGTTGATTCATTGTTCGGACATTCCGATTCTATGAATCGACCAAGAATATCATAGTATTCAATGCATTGTATTTCTGTTTCTTTGGTTTCGAGAACTGAGCTAATAACAGTGTCAGGTTTTTTCATTCTGAAAAGTTCTATCTCATTTCTAGCTGAATCCATTTCAATTGAACAATCACATCTTGAGCTTTTTGTAAAAGTAGTGAGTGTATGAATTGATGTGTCATTCATTGTATGAATGTCTACATCATATGTCAATTTTGCAAATCCAATTACACCTTTTTGTATTTTTCTGAAACTCACTTTTTCATCAGCTATAGTGGATATCAGATTATATATTGAATCTATTCGTACTGATTTCACTTTCATGGAATCAGTATTAATATGATACATATAGATTGTATCATTCGCAGACGATTTTCCAAGACTCAATGTATTTGTAATTGAATAAGCTTTGCTTGTTTGATCATATGATATTGTATCAGATATTACTTTATCACCACCAACTATAGCCTTTGTTTCAATTGTATCATTCACTCTATTGGAGATCAATACATTTGAATCAATGACAACATATCTTGGACCTATCCCAAATTCAAATCCCGGATCAAAAAATGCAATACTCACATTTGTTGTATCTGGACACTTTGAATCAATCCATTCACCTCTGAGTGCAACCAAAGCACCTTCTCCAATGAGATTTGGTGAATTTTTACCCAAACCTGTATATCCAATCACTTCTGTCAATCCCTTTTCCGGATTTTTAAAGAAGAAATTTGCTTGGAGTATCTGATTACTTATTGTTCCTGTTCGTAATGCAGCAACAATGCGAATCTTATTGGGATTATATCTAATAGATATATCATATGCTTGCAAGCTGTCAATACTTTCCAACTTGGTATCAATTGTCAAAGTAAATTCATTTGTATTTGCTCCCAGACAAAAATTGCTTTCATGTCTGCTATTCAAATCAAATGAAACTGTTCTAGATATTTGACCCCACATTGCCATGTTGCCCGCACATAAAGCGAGCAACATAGCCACATGTGAGAATATCTTCATGCCAAAATATTATCGTTTAATGATAACTGTGTTGGCTGATTTCAAACCGTTCTTCATTGTTATTGTATAGACACCTGCTGGCTTTCCAGAGAAAGCATTCAATGTCATTGTTTCTTGATTGATTGAGAAAGAACCAACAACCTTTCCATTTACATCAGAAATTGTCATCATTCCACCTTTAAATTCAGCTGGAACAGATACCATTACTTCTTGATCAAATGGATTTGGATATGCAGCAACTGAACCGGTTACACCGGATTCTTCGCCAATAATCTCTTTACCAAGATTAACATCATTTACGATTACATTCTCTGCTACAAGTTCTTTGTCTGAATCAATCTTGATAAACGCAATTGGTTCATTGACATTTGTAATATGTGGAGCAGCGAAATGAACTGTTTTGTCATCATTGACAATCAAATTACCTGATTCTGTAGAACCAAGTTCAGAGGCCATGACTTTACCATTAAATGTAATGGAAAATGCCAAGGCTTTATTTGATTTTGCTGTTGCATAAACCGGTACGATCTTGCCATCATTTGTCATGACTGGTGTACCGAATGCAATTGGAGACTTCGTGTGATTACCTGCAACTACTTTACCATATGAAGGAATTGTATCCCACATCCAAGGAAGTGAAGGAACTCGACCTGCATTATAGTGAAGAATAAGCGCTGCATCCAATGCTGTTGCTTCGAAATAAATCAAGCGTAATGGACCTGCATCAGGTGGCAATGTTGTCAATGTTTCTGTAGAGTCCCAAAGAATACGAATACCTGTTGTATCCATATCAATTGGACGCTTCCATGTAGGAACATCTGTCAGATTGTCCCATGAGCGTGAGCTATAGTAGTAACGACCATTGTGATTCACATCAGCATGATAGTTATTACCAAATTGCAAAGTGTCTTTACGAAGTGAATCTGGAAGTGCTGCATCATTTACCAACCAACGCATTACTAAACGTGCATCATTCACTGTCACAAAACGATTTTGTGGCATGCCTGCATGCTTACGAGTGCGGAGTTGTGTAAGATCTGCATCGCCATCACCCCATGTTGGAACCACGAAACGTGGAATTCCACTGAAGAGGATACGACGACCTTCTGATGAAGAAGATCCACCACTTGGACGCCATCCGTCTGTTAAGAGTAAGGATGTGCGTGATGTTTGTGGAGCATTATATGTCAAACCATTCAAATAGTCTGAATATACTGCAGGATTCATTGTTCCAAGATTACCTTTGATACCTACTGAAGCACCTTTTACATTTACTTCACGTGCTGTAGTCAATGTATTATTTCCAACATCACCATATGCAAATTCAATTGCACCTGCATAGTTGTTTGGATAACGCTCATCAACACCTTCATAGAAGATAGCTTGGAAGTTTGCAACAGAGTTTGGTAATGTTCTATCCATTACATTCAAGTTCTTCCATTGAACAATCAAGCGACGATTAGGATAAGAACCAACAACTACATATGAAATCTCGGAATTCATATAGAAGCCATTTGCAGAAGGAACTGTAGGCTCATTACCAAAACGATACATGTGATCACCCCAGAATGGAGCAATAACATTGAAAGGATAAGAAGAGCTATTGATAAACAAACCTTGTGGGTCAGTATTTACAATGTGTGTAAAGATTGTTGGATCAGAGAAAGTGGTATAACCATTAACATTGATCCACATATTTGTCTGCTTAACACCACCAAATGTAAAGTCAAAATTAAACTTGTTAAAGTTGATTCCATAGTATCCATCATCTCTGTCAGCTCCAATCTGGAATCTTGATGTGAAGTCTACAGGACTCATTGGAATTGAACGCTGATACGCTTCAAAACGGATAGTTTTGAGTGATGTACCGGATACAGGCCATGAATTACTCAAATCTTTTGAAGTGCTAGATGTTGTTTGATCTGACCATGAGAGACCATTGATCCATTTAGCTTTTTCATCATCATTGATACCAACAGCTGCACCAACTGCATCTGTAGCCAAACCGGTAAATGAACCATAAGCAAATTCAAAATCTGCATGCTTATTATAGTTCAAAGGATTATGTGATGCATCACCGGGAAGATTTCTTTCATAAAATGTAACTTGGAAGCTACCTACTCTTCTTGGATCATCTGCATCTCCTTTTACATTGACATTCAAATTTTTCCATTGAATTGTCAATCTTCTCTTTGGTGCAGAACCCCAAACCTTCCAAGAAACTTCAGAAGGAGTAAAGCCTGCATCAGTTGCTGTACGTACTACGTGATCACCCCAGAAAGGAGCAACTACCATAGTATTATTATCACCTTTGAATAATTCAGTTGGATCTTTCGATACACCGGAAATGCTATTCAAAGCAACATATCCATTTGTTGTAATCTGGATGCTATTGATTGTATTACCTGCATAATGAATGTCGAAAGGAACATCATTTGTACCTTGACCACCAACTGACAAAGAATAATCTCCTTCATCATTTGTGCCATTAAATACAACAGGTGTGCCACCGGTTAATTCCTGATAAGGAAGATCAACGCGATATGGCGCTAAAAAATATGTGCTCAAAGAGTTTGGAGCAATACCATAATCAATATATAGCTTGCCTGAAACTACTCGTGGAGCATCGAATTCATCAAATACTCGTTGTGCTGATGCATACTGAGATGCGGAAGCAAGCAGTAGCGGCGCAGCAAGCAACGATATACTTTTCTTTATAAAATTTCTCATTGTTGTTTCCTTTATTTAACTGAGTATCCGCCTCCCAAATGGGAGGCGGTACTTAGTATTAAACTTATCTTGCTACTACTACATTTCTAATGACGATATCATTTCCTACAGTCAACTTCACTGTATACATACCAGGTGCAACAGGTGTTCCATTGCTGTCTTTGGTATTCCAAGAAATATTGGATGTACCAAGACCAAGGTCTGTACTAAATGTGTTAACCATATTTCCAAGCAAGTCAAAGACTTGAACACTTACATTTTCTCTTGAAGAGGTAACTGCAAAGTTCACAGTTTCATTTGCTGGATTTGGATTTGCTTCAGATACAAGTGTCTGACCCATCACTGATGTCGGTTGATCTTCATTTACATCACTTGCATGATCATAGAGAATCACGAATGAGTTAATAAAGTCAGGCTTAATTGTAATCTTGAAGTCATCGCCTGTTGCTTCTGCATCAATCAATGCACTCTTCTTACCAGTACCTGTAGCCATGTCATATTGGAAGTAGTTGAATGAACCACCATCCATAATTCTCCATGAACCACCACTTGGATTACGTGTAGCATCTGTGCGTGTAGGAACTGTTGACATCTTCCATGTCAAAGTTACAGGTGTTGCTGGTGATGTATTACCAAGCTCTGCACCTGACTGGAAGCGTGCTTTGTACATTGTGCGTGAAGAATCGCCTTTGATCGCTGTTGGGAAAACATTGCGATGCATACCATTTGTCTTGATGATCGTCCAACGAGCATCAAATACATCTGTTGGTGGGAATGGAGGCAATTCGAACTCACAATAGTTAGCATCGAGTTTACCTGCATCCGGCTCTTTTTCACCTGTTGTAGCATTGCGTGCTGTACCGAATTGAAGGTCTTGATAAGCACCTGCATTATTCTGTACACGAATTGTTGTGATGAAGTCTGTGACATCAGATACATTCACTTTGAATGTATAGAATGTTTGAGCATCACCATCATCTGCTTTAATACGGATTGTAACTTTACCATCTGTAATCAAGCTTGAAGGAATGTCCAATGGACCATTTGACTTGATGATGACTTTGTTATTCATTGCTGAAGCTGTATCAGCTGCAGTACCATTGATAACAGAAGGTTCAATTGTCAAATTACCTACCGGAGGATCGATGCTGATTGTTACTGATTCTTTTGCATCAGCTGGAATCTCGCGAAGAAGATCGATATCACCTACTGTGATTGTGTCTTCATATGCTTGACCATTAGCGATACAACGGATTGCAGGTGACATGATCGCTCTAGGATCATGATTTGTTTCTTCAACCTCGAGATCGATAACCTTAAGGTCTGTCAATCCGCCTGCATCTGTAATAAGAACTGTTACTTTCTCAGCATTTGCGCCTTTACGTGGAGCATCTTTTACGCCTGGTGTACCATAGAGAAGACCGCTCTTAGGATTAATCTTCAACCATTTTGGTGTTGTCTTAACATTTGTCAAATCCCAGTTGCCTGCTTCAGCAAAGCAAGGATCTTTCGGAACATCATTTCTTGATTCATCTGTATAGATCAATTCAAATGATTGCTCTTGACCAAAGTTAGGATCGAAATACTCAATACGCTTAGAGAAATCAAGAAGTGCTGGGTTGTAATCAACATCTTCTTTAGCCATTGGAAGACTTGTTGTTCTGATTTCAGGCGAAACATTGATGAATACTCGCTTAGTCATTTGAGTTATGCCACTGTGACCATCATTTACAACGATTGTGATCATTGTATCTGTATTCAATGCACCATTCACTCTAGCAACAGTTTCTTTCGGTGTCATCAATGTAAGAGCTTGTGCTCTTGGAATGCGAACATTCAATTGACCGAATGTTGTAAAGTCATAACCATTAGCATCTACATCTGTATCAGATGCATTTTTGTGAAGATATGAATCACCCATCCAAGATGGTCTTGTTTGTGACAATTCATCTGTTACTTGATCATCTGAACGAATTGCTTTTGATTCGAATGAATATGATGTACGACCATAACGGAAGTCCCATCCTTCATTTGTTGCTGCATCAAGATCTTCTTTTTCATCATCTGTTTCAAAGTCAACAAAGAAGCGAAGCTTATCTGTTACGTTTGCTACAAAGAAGTTTTGATTAGCACCTGCTGCAGAACAGTTAGCACTTGTTTGTAATGTGTTTTGGAATACCGGCTGACTATCAATTACATGAATTGAGAAGCGGTATGTAATCTTCGTTGCATTACCAAAGTCAACTGTATCCTGATTTGCATAGCGTGCATTCTCGCCATCATATGATTGTGCATGATAGTAAGAAGGATAGAGATAGATGAATTTAGAAACAACATTCTTTGTGAATGCCAATTCCAATTCAGCTGCATCGGTAATTGATGTACCCATCAATGCATTCTTTTGAGCATCTGTCAAATTCAATGCACGGATTGCATCTGTACCTCTATAGTTAGGAGCCCAGTTCTGAGCTGTAACTTCAACATGCTCACCACCTGGTATCACATATGGGTTTGATGGTTTACCAAACAATGCGATACGGCCTGTTGCACCATAGTATGGATGTGTTGTTGTTCTTTCATTTGACCATACTGTGTCAGCTTTCAACCAACGGCGTAGACCTGTAAGTTTTTCTGTACTTGATGTATCAGCTGTGAATGTACCATTACCATTCAAGAACAATGGCATCCATGTGTACTCAAGTTGAGTAAATACATTACCATCACCATTTGAAAGATTCATAGCCCAACGTGGATCATACATTTTGTTTGAGTCAATAGCTGTGATAACAAAGATTGTATCACGACCAATTTTTTGACCTGCTGTTGAAGCACGATTATAGTTTACATCCTCATTAACAAATACTTTGTCTTTGAATGATGTAAAGAACAATGGATTAACATTTGGATTAGCAACACTTACTGCTGAACCTGTCCAAACCGGACCTGGAACTGAGCCATTGATACGGAATGAAATACCTTTATTGATAGCTTCATTCACACCCTCTTTCCAGAGAACTGATCTTGAAACTACGCGAATATGATCACCAGGACGTACTGGAAGTGAATTGTAATTTTCACCTGCATAATATGTTACTGCGCCATTTGGAATAGATGCAGGCAATGTAGCACGATTGATATAACTTACTTTTTCACTACCATAATTGTGTGATCTCTCATCATCAAGTTGCATTTCCCATCTTCTGCTTCCAAGCGCTGCGCTATCTTCTGAAACAGCATTATCAGCAATGAAAGGAAGAAGTGAATTTGTACCACCATAGTTAGCCAAACCTTCATAGAAGCGGCGAACACGTGATGTTGTACCTGTTCTTTCTGAAGAGTCAGCAACAAAGTCTACACGACCACGGAGATATTCACGAGGATATACACCATCATTGTCTGTAGTTGCTACATCTGTCATTTGTGTCATATTAACACGTACATAATCACCGGTAGAGTCATTAATAACAAAGAATACTGATTCATTTAATACCAATGGATCATCATTGTTTGTATTGATATCTGCACCATTATATTCTGCTTTTGCTTCGAGGAACAATGGATAACCAATAGGATGAGTAAACTCACCTACTCTGTGATCAACTGCAAATTCACCTTGAAGTTTGCGCAATTGCTTCCAAAGTACATTTTCTGTACTTGTAGCATAATTCACTGAATCTGTTGCAAAAGGATCACGAAGAAGTCTTCTTACAACTTTACCGGCTGATTGTGTTGGGCCTGCAGGATATGTTCTCAAGTTTGAAGGAATACCAACTGAGAAATCTTCAATTGGAGCCAAACGGCGAACAGAATAGTCTGCAGTTTTGATATCTGTACCTTTATCAAACATGTCATATACCATACCTGCCATCAACAATGTATCAGGAACTTGACCAATCAAGATTGGCTTATAATTATAATCCAAACCTGGTCTACCTTGTGAATTAGTCGCATTGTAATCAAATGGACCTTGTTCACGAAGATCTGTATATGTTGCTTTGTTCAAGAAACGAAGATGTGTTTGTCCATTACCACGAACAAAGAATGTTTCTTGAATACCGCCACTTGTAAAGCCTGGTTGTGCTGTTGGGAGAATTGTAGAAACATTTGCTTCTGTACGACCCCAATAGTTACCACGAAGTGTATCAACTCCACCACTACCTGTACCATAACCACCTGCCAATGTACCTTTTGTATTTGGTGCGTCTGGAAGACGAATCAAGAAACGTGCATCATTGTGATGAATAGCATTACCAGCTGTATGATAACTTGCAAATGGAATAGGACCAACAATTTCACCATAGAGTACTGCACCTGCAAGATCGCTTGAAGCAACATTATTACCATTGATCATTGGACCACCGATTACATCTTGTGATCTACCGATCTTTGAGTGAGCAATATTACCAGTAATCAATGAACGTTGGAATACAAGTGCTAATGCATAGTTGTCAGAGTAGACAGCTGCACCGGTAAATGCTTGATTGTTTTGAATACGAACACGGTTGAAATACAAAGAATCTTTTCTGAAGAATCTGTCTTTTACAACACTGTCAAGAATATAAATCGCACCACCAAGACCAACACCGTTTTCACGAAGACCGGAAGGTGAAGGATTGGTTACATAACCTGGGTGATAACGCTTTACATCTATAAAGTTTGCACCAATTTGTGATGTACCTGAACCCATCAAACGCTCATCAGGATTAATATCTGCTGAGTTATTGATGAATCTTGTTAACATGCGAACGTCAGCAGGAACTGCTGCAACTTTCTTATTATCAAAGATTGAGTCATTTGATACAAATGATTCCAATTTGATTGTACCATCTGCTTCGATTGTGAAATTATCTGCATCAGATACGAATAAGCGATCTGAAGATGTCAATGGATTGATCATTGCAATCGCGCCACCTGAACCATTGATAACTGCATTGTTTTCAAACAATGTACCTTTTACAAGGTTGAGATCAGCATTCAATGTATAAAGAGCACCACCACCACGAACAAATCTCTTTTCTTCTACAGTTGGATTGATTCCGATAGAACCAACTTTATTATTACGGAAGTCAGTACGTACAATCTTAACAACTCTTTGCCATGCTGGAACAGGAGGTTCAATGCTTGGTAAGTGAATTGCAATAGCACCACCGGAGAATCCTGCTGAATTTCTCAAGAAATTAATGCTGAATCCTGGACCATATGATTGTGCCAAAGGAAGATCATTAATAAATCCACCTGCACCATATGATGTCATATTTCTCTTTGAATATACAGCTCCACCATGTGCTTGTGCTGCATTGTCTTCAAAGTCAATTCTACGACCATAGTCTCTGATTCTTGGGAATGGAGAGTCTGTACCACCAATGATTGGTGATGGACGTGGATCTGTATTACCGTCTACATAAATAGCACCACCGGAACTTGCTCTATTATTCTTGAATCTTGTTCCTTGAAGTGAGCTACCACGAATCTGCAAACGACCATATGTATTTTCATGGAAAATAGCTCCACCCAATGCATAGTCAGCATTGTTTTTCGGTGAAAGGTATGCAGTTTCTGCTGAGTTATTCTCAAACTCACCGTTAATGATCATGGATGTAAATGCACCGATATATAATGCACCACCACGAGCACCTTTTGTACTTAACTTATCTTGAAGATTCAATACTTTGTTATTAGTGAACTTGACAAAGTCTTTTTCACCAAAACGAATCTTATCATTCAATGGAGTGCTTGTATTGATGCGAATAGAATCATTGACACCGAGACCGATTTCAAGTCTTCTATATTCATCATTGAAGCGACCACCAATATACATCGCACCACCAAATGCTTGGTTTTTCCAATCTGTTGGTACACCATTGGTTGAGTCAACTTTTACTCTACTTGTTGTATTGTCAGCAAGAACTTGACGACCACCAACGGTAACTGTATCTACATATGCTACCATTGTACGGTTATTGTCAAATGTCAAGCGTCGAACACGACCTAGATATATAGCAATACGTGGATCGTCCAAAGATTGACGGCGTGCATCATTTGTAGATACCAATGGCTCACTTTAAGGAAGACCATCTGTATCCAACATATCCAATGCAATAATGCTGTCATTTTCTCTGATTACTGATCCATCAGGATTTGTAATGTTAGGGTTTTTATCTGATTGATAGAATGCAAGATTCAAACCTGTTGTATCAGGATATGCGCCAACACCATAAGGAGCTTGCATCATATTAACAGCACCACCACGGAAGCGGGCCATATTATTTTCGAATTTACAATCTACAAGCCATGTACGAGCTGAGAATGATGTCAAAGCACCACCGGCGCCATTTGACATCTTCAAGATTTCTTTGTTCAATTCAATGTGAGCTACTCTATCAGCACCTGTAAGATTCAATGTATCATACAAGTAGCGATTGTCAACTGTTGTATCCTTGCGGAAATCTTTGAACGTTACATTTCTAAAGTATGCAGCACGAGCACCTGGCAATACGATGATGTGACCCCACTCACGTGAATAGTCATTTACTGCCTGACCACGGAATGTGATCGGTGCTTGTGTAATGTTTGGTGAATTACCACCTCTTCTCTTCCATGGTTGGAAGCGAACAACATCATCATTTTCATAAAGACGTGACGCCATGAACATGATGGCTCTTTCTGGGGAGATTACTCTTCCACCGGAAACCAAGCCTCTTTCAGAAACATCAACCGTATTACCCAAATTAGATACACCGGTCATATTGCCTGATGCATTCTCATTGAGTCTTACATTGAAAATCACATTGCGCTTTCCGTCAGCAATGCTCAATTCAGATTTGGTTCCGACTGAAACGACACTATTCCCTGTATAATAAGGGCTGTCATTAAAATCATCACCGGCCGCTGGGGCTGTGGAATTATAGGTTGCCGACATAAAACCGTCAGCAATGATACGACCACCGACTGAGTCGATAATCCTACCATTATCCAAAAACACAACTTCAGTTCCCGGCTCTATAAGCAGAGTACCGGCAATCATAAGAGTACCGTTAACCTGATAAATAGAGTCCTTCAAGAAGATACGCACATCTGTTGGTGCGATTCTTCCGGAAACTTGTACGCGCGGCTTTTGCGCATAACTGGTGCCAGCCATCAGCAATAGAGCAAATAGCATGGTACCCAGGCGAAGCAAACGTCGCATAATACCTCCGTTTGTTAAATAATAACTTAAAACTGTATTGTTATTGTCAATTTTTATCATAATTACGTCATTTAGACACTAATATCAGGATTATCCTAATCAATTTTCATGCCAACCAAGACGAGCTAACCCCATCTTTGCTTCTGTGGTATATTCCGATCCGGAATTCTTGGCAACTAATCCTTTTAATAAGGTAATCGCTTTTTCTTTTGCTGATCCTGAACCGCCGGCTGATGCCTTCTCATAGTTCAGCGCTGCAAATAGTGTATATCTTTCATACATTGGACCATCCTTTGGTCCGGCAGCAGCTTCATATAATGATGCCGCTTCTTCATAACTGTTCATTTCTTCTTTACATGCTGCCATACCTGCTTTGCCACCGGCACTCACTGTCTCATCAGCACTACCGGATGCTGTTTCAAAATATGGCATTGCTTCAGAAAATTTGCCAAGATTCATAAGTGAAGTACCTGCATATAATGCGGCAAATGAACCTGCAGATGTTCCGCCAAATTCGCTCACAATGGCTTTAAGACCAATCACTTTACCACCACGAATAGATCGGGAAGGATCACCATCCAATGCTTTTTGGAATTGACCGGTCTCATAATAAGAGGAAATTCTGGACAATGCAGTCATCGCTTCTTCATTATTGGTTTCCTGCATGCCAGTATAGAAATAATATCCAAGTCCAATTGCCAATACAGCTATCAAAGCAAAACCAATCTTCTTGATTTTACCAATCAAGACATCTTGCTCTTGCTCTGTTTCTCGTACATTCCAATCAGTTTCATTGGTTTCAATCATTTTTTCAGTTTCAGACATAATATTCTAACTTGTTTGTTCTCATAATGTTAATGCGCGCCCGAAGGGAGTCGAACCCCTAACCTTTGGAACCGGAATCCAATGCTCTATCCGGTTGAGCTACGGGCGCAACTCGCCAAGCAGACTCCTAGGAGTCAGGCAAATATAGGACATTTTGTGGATAAAACAACCGAATATAATTCCCCAAAGCAATTTCATTCAATACAATTCTATTGTATGTATCTATCTATGAACTGTGGACAATAGTGTCAGATTTCTTACACAGTGTCATATTATTTACAATTGATAATGTCAGATATTCCACAAAAAGAAAAGCCCGACCTTTATCAGATCGGGCTTTCATTTATGGCTCTTTCAATTAGAAATTGACAGTTTTCAGCACTTCATTCTTGATATCGTTCACATTTACCAAGATTGCAGCTTCCAATGACTTTGCAAAACCGACCGGTACATCTTTGCTTGCTACTCTTCCAACCGGTGCATCAAGTATTGAGAACAATTCAGAGGTGATGCTTGCTGAAATCTCTCCACCAATACCAACAGTCAAATAATGCTCATGAGCGATTACAGCTCTATTGGTTTTACGAACTGAAGCAAAGACAGTCTGGCGATCCCATGGTTTCAATGAACGTAAGTCAATCACTTCGCAAGAGATGCCATGCTCAGTAAATAACTCGTCTGCCGCTTTCAATGACAGATGGATGGCATTGCCATAAGAAATCAATGTGCAGTCAGTACCTGGACGACGAATACGAGCCTTACCAAAAGGCACGATGAAATCATCATCAGGAAGTGATGTTGAACTTGGTCTATAATTATAGAGAAACTTGGGTTCAAGAAACATGGTAACGCCTTTTGAACGAATGGAATTTCTCATGAGACCAATCGCATCATCCGCAAATGCAGGGCACACTACTCTGATGCCCGGAATGCCTGCAAAGATTGCATCAAGATTTTGGGAATGATATAATCCACCTTGAATATATCCGCCACTCGCAAGACGTATTGTGATATTTGGTGAGAATTGACCACGTGTTCTCCAATAGTCATGAGAACATTCAATCAATTGCTCCATAGCAGGCCAAAAATAATCTGCAAATTCTGCACCTTCAATCACGACCCGAATATCATCACGATAGCGAGTGAACCCATTTGCCGTACCAACGATATAATCTTCAGCAATCGGAGCATTGAAAATTCTTTCATTGCCGAATTCATCCAACATCCCTTTGGGAACATTGAAAATACCCTGTTTATTCACTGAAGCTACATCTTGTCCCCACAAGTACGTGTGAGGATTTTTCTGAAACTCTTGCTTCATCGCAATATTGATTCCTTCACGGAACGTGTATTGCTGGGCATTGGGATCATTCACAAAATCATATTCGCTTGTATCATCATAAGAAACCACGGATTCAGGCATCAAGTAATCAAGATAACTTGAACCTACAGGATCAGGAGCAATTTCAGCAATGTCTGCAGCAGCAAAGATGGCATTCTTATTTTCTTCCTCGATGGCTAGCAATTCTTGTTCGGTGGCAATCTTTTTTGCCAAAATTGCATTGCGGAAGGTGGGAAGTGGATCACGATCTTTCATTTCCTGAATTTCTTCAGGTTTTCTGTACAATTCATGATTGTCACTATTTGAATGTGAACCAATGCGATCGCAATCAGCATGCACGAATACCGGACCTGCTCCTGACAAAGCATAATCACGAGCTTCTACCAAAGCACGATAGGAATCAAAAACATCGCGACCATCACAATTGATGATTTTCAAATGCTTGAAACCAATGAAATTATCTGAAACGACAAGATTCGCGGTTTGTTCATGAAGAGGAACGGAGATACCGAATTTATTGTTTTGAATCACGAATACAACAGGCAACTTTTCACGAGATGCACCATTGACTGCTTCATAAAAGTACCCTTCGGAACATGCTGAATCACCACCCGAATAATACACAACTTCATCACCTTTGAATTTCTTCACTGCTCTTGCCAGACCTGCAGCATGCAATGAATGATTACCGGTACATGAAGATCCATTTTGAATACCAATGGACGGTTTCGCAAAGTGATTACTCATGTGTCGGCCTCCACCGGCCACATCTGCATCTTTTGAAAGACCATTCAAGATGATTTCTTCAATCGTAATACCCGCTGAAAGCGAGGTCATCAAATCACGATAATATGGAAAGAGAAAATCCTTGTTTTGACGGAAGATTTGCCCAAGCGCAATTTGAATACCATCATGACCTGCACATGGAGCATGATAAGACCAGCCCTTTGCCATCTTCAAATACAATGCTGCTTTTTCATCTAGGCGGCGTCCCAGATGTTGCATTTTGTACCATGCAATAATTGTTTGCTTATCAAACCCCTTCATGTCGAAAGCACTGAATTGTGCTTTCTGAGCGGGTTTGACCGACTTTTTCGACACAGGCTTTGTCGCTACTACTTTCTTCGCAATGGGTTTACTCTTGACGGGAGCCGTAACCTGCGCTTTTTTTGAAGCAATGGGTTTGACCTGTGCCTTTTTTGCACTCGATGCTTTCGGTTTCATCTTTGTTTTTGTGGCGGTCTTTGCCATAGTGATATCTATCCTGTATTTGAATTCTTGAATTTGTTCAATCACACATATGTCAACCAGCCATGATCATTGTTACCATCATGGATGATTTCGTAAAAGGCCTGTTGAATACGCTTTGTAACGGGTCCGACTGTACCATCTCCAACACTGATTCTATCCACCGAACGAACCGGAGTAATTTCAACTGCGGTACCGGTAAAAAAGATTTCATCGGCAGTATATAACATGGCTCTTGGCACGGTTGTTTCACGAACTTCATATCCAAGTTCTTTTGCCAATGTGATGGCCGTATGTCTTGTGATACCTTCCAAAATTGAAGATGACATCGGAGGTGTGAATATCACGCCATCATGTACGAAGAAGATATTTTCACCGCTTCCTTCTCCAACATTTCCATGTACATCCAATCCGATTCCCTCGGAATAGCCATTCATGATGGCTTCCATGCGGATCAATTGCGAACTCAGATAATTTCC
>Ga0172376_10002252_pt1 | contig 23719 bp, 17 predicted proteins | sample Lak35m_FD_121114 | JGI IMG/M metagenome (GOLD analysis project Ga0172376, IMG submission 121114) | Freshwater microbial communities from Kabuno Bay, South-Kivu, Congo - kab_092012_35m | ecosystem: Environmental > Aquatic > Freshwater > Lake | place: Democratic Republic of the Congo: South-Kivu...
GCCGATCGGAATTCGCTGCCGCCTGCCGTCGCCCTGACACCACGCACCATGACCTGACTCCCTCGAGGCTTGCGGAACCGACGCGACCGACCCGTCATTGTGACGACTCGACCGGTCCTTGACGAGACGAGCTCGCACCCACCCGAAACCGCTGTCAGACTCCGTTGGCACCCCGTACCGAGCCGGCGACGAGCGCCTCCGCGGCCCGATCGACCAGCGCGGCGGCGACGTCCGCCGCCGGCCCGAGCCGCTCCACCGTCACCCACTCGATATCCGGGGCCTCGCGTCGCATGCGGTCGACGGCGGCGCGCACCTCGCGTTCTACGTGACCGCGGAAGAGAAGGTGCGGTTGCACCACGACCCGCCGCACCCCGGCGATCCCCGCCGCCTCCGCGAGGGCCTCGTCCAGCCGCGGTCGCGCGACGGCGACGAACCCGCAGCCCACGTGGGCCGGCGCCGCCGGATCGCCCGCGATCGACCGGCCCACCAGCTCCTCGAACTGGCCGACGACCGTCGGATCGCTCGCGCCACGGCCGACCATGACGAGCGCCGTCGCCGCGGGCGTCACGGGGATGCCTCCCGCCAGCGCCGCGCGGCGGCGGTGGCGGGAGAGGGCGACGATGCGCGGATGGCAGCCGAGCGGCTCCGCCTGCGTGACCACGAGATCGAGTGACCGCGCCGCGGTCGCGAGCGACTCAGGCACGTCGCGGCGCGCGTGGCCGGCGGCGAGGAGGAGCAGCGGTGCAGCGACGATGTGCCGGCAGCCGCGGGCCGCGAGCCGCGCGAGGGCCGGGCCGATCGCGGGCTCGATGACCTCGAGAAAGCCCAGCTCGACGGGCACGTCCGGGAGCCGTGAGGCGACCAGCGCGGTCACGGCGGCCGTCTCCGCAGCCCCCAGGGGGTCGGCCGTGCCGTGGCCGACCACCACAAGACCGCACCGCCGCGGCCAGTCCCGCACCCCGGCGGTCGGCATGACGGCGACGGCGGGCGGTCGGGACCCCCCTTCCGAAGAACCGTCGTGCGCGACCAGACGGCCGCGTGCACCGGAAGGTTCCTCGACGTCGATCATCGTCATTTCGAGCAAGACCTCCCGCACACGGAGGCACCCCGGGGCCGCGGGCGACGACGCGCCCTTGGTATAGTACGCCGAAACGTCGTCCCCCCGCCTCGCCGTGTTCCCGAGTCGCCCCGTGTCGAGTGATCCGGCCAGCCCATCGACCGCCCACCAGCGCGAAGCGGCCGTGGAACTGCTGATCGCGGGCCGTGCGGGCCCCACGTTCGTGCTCGATCCGGCGATCGACAACGTCCTCGGTCGCGCCGCCGAGGCGCTCGTCGTGCTGCCGGATCGACTCGCCAGCCGCGTGCATGCGGCCCTTCGTTTCGATCCCGCGGCGAACGAATGGACGCTGCGGGATCTCGGCAGCCGCAACGGGACGTGGCTCGGAGGCACGCGCGTCACGACCGCCACGCTGACCGACGGTGCCGTGCTGCGGGTCGGCACGTCGGAGCTCGTGTTCCACCTCGCGGCGCCGACCGACGCGCCGCCGCATGCCCCTGAGGGTATGCGGCTCGTGCGGTGCGGCCCCGTCGGGCGGTTCGAGGGCGTGGCCCTCAAGCGGTCGGCGTCGTCGGCCGACGGCGTGCGGTGGCAGCTGCTCCTCTATCAGGCGGGCATCCGGCTGCTCGCGTCGCGCACGATCCGCGACGTGATCGGGACGTCGCTGGAACTGGCTGCGGAGCACTGCGGCGGCGCGAGCTTCGGCTGGTTCCGCGCCGGCGCGGATCGGCTCGATCCCGTGTGCGTCGTCCCGCCGGGATGCGACCTCATGGAGCTGGTCGCGGTCGATCCGGTGCGTCGCGTGATCGACGAGGGGCAGGCCGCGTGGATCCACGTCGAACCGCGCGACGGCCAGCGGCATGTCGCGCACGAACTCGTGTGCATCCCCGTCTCCGAACGGCGGCGCGGCGATGCCGTGCTCGCGGCGGCCGCCCCGGGAGGCAGCTTCCGGGACGCCGACTTCGATTTTCTCGTCGCGCTTGCGAGCCTCGCCTCGGCGGCCTGTGCCGGCCGCGCCGAGGACGTGGGCGGAGGCGGAGACTTCGACGACGATCCGGCCTCGCTGCACACCGTGCCGCTCGACCCGCTGCAGGAGGTGCCCGAAGGCACGCTCACGCTCTCCGCGGAGGCGGCCGAGGCGCTCGTTCGTGAGCCGCGACCGGGGGCGACGGACCAGCGCGTCGGGGCCTGTGTCACCGGCGCCTCGACGCTGCGGCTCGACGAGTGGCAGCGGGTGCTCGTCATCGAGGCGCTGCGGCGTGCCGGAGGCAGCGTGCCGATCGCCGCGAACGAGCTCGGCATCAGTCGCGCGACGCTCTATCGGAAGCTCGAGGCCTTCGGGCTCACACGCGCCGCGGACTGAACGCTCGGGATACGCATCCCGGCGGCGCATCCTGGCCACAGGTCCTGGCCACAGGTCCTGGCCAAGCGTCCTGGAGATCACCCGCCCGCGACCGCCTCCGCCCCGCCGGCGGGAGGATGCCCGATCCGTGGGATGAGCATCGTCACGCAGGCGAGCACGACGACCGCGGCGGCGTACGGCAGACCGTGCGATGGATGGAGGGAGAAGAGGCTCAGCCCGGCGAGCGGACCGAGGATGCGGGCGAGCGAGGCGAACGACTGGTTCACGCCGAGCACCTCTCCCTGCCGGTCGGAGCCCGACTGCCGCGAGATGAGCGCGGAGACGGAAGGATTGACGAACGCGAACCCCGTCACGGCCAGGGCCGCCGCGACGTAGAAGATCCATCTCCATGGACTTCCCGCCCCGGCGACACCGTCGCGTCCGGCCAGCGCGACCGCGACGCCCCCGACCACCGCCAGCCCCACGAGCATGAGCAGCACGCCGATCGTCAGCAGCTGTCGCTCGGCCAGCCGCTTCGCCAACGGCCGGTAGCCGCCGCCCGCGATCATGAGGACGCATCCGACCGACGCGAAGACGAGGAAGTTGGCGTCGTCGCCCATCCCGAAGGCACGTTCCGTGAACAGCGCGAGCGTCGACTCGAAGTTCGCCATGGAGAAGATGGCGAGGAAGTAGACGAGGACGAGGGCACCGATCGAGGGCATGCGGAGCACGGCGAGGCTGCGTGCGACCCGGTGCAGCGGCCGCGCCGGCCCGGCACCGGGCCGGCGGGTCTCGCGGAACACGAAGAGCGCGATGAGCAGGGCGACGAACGACAAGAGCGACGCGATGGCCCCCACCCCCCAGCGCTCCCGCTGAAAGAGCGCGAGTCCGAAGTAGGCGATGAGCGGCCCGAGCGTGAAGCCGCCGCCGAAGGCGATGCCGATCAGCGCCATGCCGCGGGCCCGGTTTTCCGGCGTGGTGCAGTCGGCGATCACCGCGGCCGCCGTGCCGACACTCGCGCCCGCGATGCCCGCCCCCACGCGCGCAAGCAGCACGAGGCCGAGCGCCCACCACGCCGCCGTCGCTGTCGGGGCGGGATCGGTCGGCACGCTGACCGCCCAGCCGTAGAGCGCGTAGAATACCACCGAGCCGGCCAGGCTGACGAGGAGCACGGGCCGCCGGCCGATGCGGTCCGAGAGCCGGCCCCAGAACGGACTGAAGACGAACTGCATGAGCGAGAAGACCGCGAAGAGCACGCCGATGACGGCGCCGCCGGGACCGCCCTCGACCGGCATGCCGACGGCCTCGAGATAGGGCTCGACCTGCCGCGGCAGCACGGGCAGCACGATCCCGAAGCCCAGCAGGTCGATGAAGACCGTGAGGAAGACGACGAGCAGGGCGCCCCGTGAGGCGGCCGGAGGCCCCGCCGGGGCGTTGCTGGAGCGCGGTGATGTCATGCGAGATCCGGGAGACGTGGGGCCGCGAACCCGGGACGCGGTTGGATGTCCCGAGGACCCGCGGGATATCGTGTGGCGATGGCCACGACCACGAGCGACGACCGACGCGACCCGCCTGCCGACGCGATGAGCGTGTCGGAGATCACCCGTCGGGTCAAGGAGCAGCTCGAGACACAGTTCGCCGACGTGTGGGTGGCCGGAGAGATCACGAACCTCACACGGGCATCGTCCGGACACATCTATCTGGCCCTCAAGGACGAGACCGCCCTCCTCCGCGGCGTCGTCTGGCGGAGCGCCGTGCCACTCCTGGCGATCGAGCCGGCCGACGGCCTGGCGGTGGTGTGCCACGGTCGGCTCGAGGTCTATGCACCGCGTGGCACCTACCAGCTCACCATCGACCGACTCCATGCCATCGGCACCGGCGCGCTGGAGGAGCAGCTGCGCAGGCTGCATGCCGCCCTTGCCGGTGAGGGCCTGTTCGACCCGGGCCGCAAGCGGATGCTCCCGCCGTTTCCCCGGCGCATCGCCCTGATCACGAGCCCGACCGGGGCGGCCATCGCCGACTTCCTGCGCACGCTGCAGGGCCGCTGGCCGCGCGCCGAGGTCGTCGTCGTGCCATCCCGTGTGCAGGGGGCGGGCGCCGCCGAGGAGCTCGCCGCCGCGCTGGCGACCGCAGGCCGACTGCGACCTGCGGTGGATGTCATCGCCCTGGTGCGCGGCGGTGGCAGCCTCGAGGACCTCTGGGCCTTCAACGAGGAGGTGCTCGTACGGGCGGTGGCGGCCTCGCCGATCCCGGTGGTCGCGGGCGTCGGGCACGAGATCGACGTGACGCTCGCCGACCTCGTCGCCGACGTCCGCGCGCTCACGCCCACCGATGCGGCGGTCCGCATCGCCCCCGATGGCCGACAGGTGGCGGCCGATCTGGCGTCGCTCGCCGAGCGTCTGCGCAACGGCCTCGCGCGGCGCGTGCGGCAGGCGCGGGATCGCGTCGAGTCGCTCGGTCGGTCGCGCATGCTCGTCGATCCGGCGCGGCTCATCGGTGACCGCCGCGAGGTGCTGGGCCAGCATGGACGCCGCCTCCACCGCCTCACGGCCGCAGCCCTCGAGCGGGGGCGGGAGCGGGTGGCCGCGGCCGCCGCGCGGCTCGAGGCGGGCAGCCCGCTCCATCTGCTCGCGCGCGGGTGGTCGGTGACCTGTCGTGAGAGCGAGCCGCTGGCACTCCGCTCGATCGCCGGGCTCGAGCCGGGCGACCCGCTCGTGACACGCCTGGCCGATGGCTCCGTGTCGAGCCGCGTCGTCTCCGTCACGTCGATCCCGCCCCGGACGTGAGGGACTTGCCGACGGGCGGCCCCGCTCGCTCGATCCGACCCGTCGGGGAAATTTTCGCGCGGGACGGCGGGAGCTTCGATACAACTCCGGGTCGGGAGAGACCGCGTTCGCGGCCGCTCGTCCCGGTGCGGGCATCACGACCTGCGGCCGTCTCCGCGGCGGCCCCGATTCCCATGGCCGATTCCCCCGTCACCGACCAGGATTCCCCATCCTTCGAGGCCTCGCTCGAGGCGCTCGCCGCGGTCGTCGCGCAGCTCGAGTCCGGAAGCCTGGGGCTGTCGGAGTCGATCGCGGCCTACGAGCGCGGTGTCGCCCTGCTGCGAAGACTGCATGAAGAACTCGACGCGGTCGAGGCCCGCGTCGAGGTGCTCGTGAGGATCGACGAGGAGGGACGGCCGATCGTCGTCTCCGGCGCGCCGGCCGAGACCGGGAGCGACCAATCCGCAGACTCGGCCCAGTCCTCCCGATCGAAGTCTTCCCGATCCGCGGCATCGCGATCCCAGGCCTCGCGAACCACCGCCCGGCCACCGACGCCACGCCTCCCCGGCATGGACGACGTCAACGGCGGCCCGTAGACTTTCCCGGGGTTCAGGGCGGATTTCCGCGCGTCTCGGCGCGCCGGCCGCCGTCGTCCGGCAGGATTCCCGATGGCAGGTTGCCAAGTGCCCGGCCGTATCGCAACGTCGCACCCGCGTGGGTCGCTGTCGGAAACCGCTCCCCCGCCCGCTTCATCCCGCTCCCCGACGCCGGCGACCGACGACCGGGCCACGGATGGTCTCACGCCTCCGATGCAGGGCCTCGTTGCGGGTGAGGACGACGTCGCCGCGGCCCTGGAACGCGTGCGTTCGTTCATCGATCCTCGCCTCGACGACGCACTCGTCTTCTCCGCTGACGCCGCCCCCCGTCTCGTGGAGGCGATGCGCTACGTCGTCCTCGCCCCGGGCAAACGCCTCCGCCCCGCGCTGGCGCTCTGGGCCGCGGAGGCGTGCGGTGGCTCCTGGGAGGCGGCGGCACCCGCGGCCGTGGCCGTGGAACTGATCCATGCGTACTCGCTCGTCCACGACGACCTGCCCGCGATGGACGACGACGACCTGCGGCGCGGCAGACCCACGTGCCACCGTGCCTTCGACGAGGCGACCGCGATTCTCTGCGGCGACGCACTCCAGGCGAAGGCCTTCGAGGTGCTCGCCGATGGCCTGCCTGCGGAGCGGTCGGGGCGGGCGTGCGCCCTCCTCGCCCAGGCGGCCGGTGCGGAGGCGCTCGTCGGCGGCCAGACCGACGACCTCGCCGCCGAGCGCGGCTGGGCCGCGGATCATGGAACGATGTCCCCGGTGGAGCGGATCGCCTGGATGGAGCGGATCAACCGTCGCAAGACGGGCGCGCTGTTCCAGGCGGCCCTCGCGATCGGCGGCCTTGCCGCCGGAGCCGACGCCGGGCAGCGGGCCGTGCTGGACCGCTTCGGGCGCGGCTTCGGCGAGGCCTTCCAGATTGCCGACGACCTGCTCGATGCCGAGGGCACCGAAGGCTCCATGGGCAAGCGTGTGGGCAAGGATGCCGGCCGGGGCAAACTGACGCTGCCGACGGTCGTCGGCATCGCCGCCGCCCGGGAACGGGGAACGGCTCTGGCCGAGGAGGCGGCCGCGGCCGTCGGCTCGCTCGGTCCCGACGCGTGCCACCTGGCGTCGCTCGCGCGATGGATCGTGCGCCGCAACCACTGACCTGCCTACCATTTCCATTGGATGGGAGCACCTCATGAAGACCGCGAAGGAGATCCTGCCCTCGATCGACTCGCCACGCGATCTGCGGGCCCTCTCGATCGAGCAGCTCGAGCGGCTGGCCGCCGAGATGCGCAGGGCGCTCTGCACCGTCGCGGGCACGCGCACGGCACACTTCGCCTCGAACCTCGGCGTCGTCGAGCTCTGCATCGCCCTCCACCGGGTATTCGACTTCTCCCGGGACCGGCTCATCTGGGACACCGGCCACCAGATCTACCCGCACAAGCTCCTCACCGGCCGTTTCCCCCAGTTCGCGACGATCCGCACGAAGGGCGGCCTCATGGGCTACCCGAATCCCGCCGAGAGCCCGTACGACCTCTTCATGACCGGCCACGCGGGCTGCAGTGTCTCGACGGCGCTGGGGCTCGCGAGCGGCGACGGGCTGCGGGGCGAGGATGACCGGCGGTCCGTCGCCGTGATCGGTGACGGCGCGCTCCCTTCGGGCATCGTGTTCGAGGCCCTGAACAACGCCGGCTTCCTGAAGAAGCGGCTCCTCGTGATCCTCAACGACAACAAGATGTCGATCTGTCCGCGGGTCGGGGCGGTCGCCGAGTACCTCGACCTCATCCGCACGAATCCGTGGTACCGCGGAATCCGGGATCAGGCGACGGAGCTGATCAAGGGCGTGCCCATGGTGGGCGAGTCGATGGAGCGGATGTTCTCGAACGTGAAGGACTCGCTCAAGGCGACGCTTCACGGCGGGATGCTCTTCGAGGCGCTCGGCGTGCGCTACTTCGGCCCGGTCGAAGGCCATTCGCTGCCCGGCCTGATCCGGTATCTCGAGCTCGTGAAGGACGAGGACGGCCCGATCCTCCTGCACGTGCTGACGGAGAAGGGACACGGCTTCAAGCCGGCCGAGGCCGACCCCGTCTTCTTCCACACGCCGGCACCGTTCGAGTGCGACGACGACGACTGCATCGTGTCGATCAAGCGCTCGTCGACGCGGGCGTACACCGACGTGGCCGCGGCATCGATCGCCGACTGCCTGCGTCGTGATCCCCGCGTCACGGTCCTCACCGCCGCGATGTGCCAGGGGAACAAGCTCGAGAAAGTGCGCGAGGAGTTTCCCGACCGCTTCTTCGACGTCGGCATCTGCGAGTCGCACGCCGTCGCCTTCGCGGCAGGCCAGGCGAAGGCCGGTTGCCGCCCGATCGTCGACATCTACAGCACCTTCCTGCAGCGGTCCTACGACCAGATCTTCCAGGAAGTCTGCCTGCAGAACCTGCCGGTGGTCTTCATGCTCGACCGGGCCGGCCTCACCGGTCCGGACGGCCCCACGCACCATGGGGCCTTCGACCTCGGATACCTGCGTCTCTTCCCCAACATGGCCGTGCTCGCTCCGGGTGACGAGCATGACCTGCAGGCGATGCTCGACTGGGCGCTCGAGCAGCCCGGCCCGGTCGCGATCCGCTATCCGAAGTCGGCCGTGGCGAAGCACGACGGTCCCCGCACCGCGATCGAGCTGGGTCGCGCCGAGTGCCTCGCGGACGGTCACGACGGTCTGGTCGTCGCCTGCGGCACGCTCCTCGGCGAGGCGCTCTCCGCCGCCGCCGAGCTCCGTCGCGAGGGACTCGAGGTCGCCGTCATCAACGCCCGCTTCGTCAAGCCGCTCGACACGTCGCTCCTCGTCGAGCGCTGCGAGGCGGCTCCGTGGGTCGTCACCGTGGAGGAGAACGCCCTGCCGACGGGGTTCGGCAGCGCCCTGCTCGAGGCCCTCAACGACGCGGCGTCCCAGGGAGACCAGCGTCCGACCGCCCCGATCGTGCGGCTCGGACTGCCCGACCGCTTCATCGAGCACGGCGAGCGGGCGGAACTCCTCGCGGATCTCGGCCTCGATGCGGCGGGCATCGCCGCGGTCTGCCGCCGACTCGCGGGCCGCGCACCCCACGCCGTGGGGCATGCCTCGAGCATGTCGTGATTCGCACGGCCACGACGAAGGACCGTCGAGACCGGTCGGCCGACCACACGAAAGGAGCGTGCGGAGCATGGCGAGCGCGAGGAGCGGCTCCCGCCTCGAGCCGGATCGACCGGCGGGCGGGCCCCTGCAGGTGGTCATCGTGGGGCCCGGTGGCGAGGGGCGCGTCGCGGCCGAGGCTGATCGCGTCGAGGCTCTCCTGGCGTCGCGGGGCCATGCCACCGCGCGGCGGCTCGCCGCCCGGGACGACTGGGGCGAGAGCCGCTCGAGACAGGACGGGCTGCCCGCGGCCGATCTCGTCGTGGTCCTCGGTGGGGACGGCTCGATGCTGCGGACCGCACGCTGGCTCGGACGGGAGCAGGTGCCCGTTCTCGGGGTGAACCTCGGGACGCTCGGATTCCTGGCCGACTTTTCGCGCGACGAGGTGGCCGCCGCGCTGGACGAGCTCGCCGCCGGACGATTCCGGTTCGTCGATCACCTCATGTTCGAATGCGAGGTGCATCGCGGTGGATCGATCGTGCATCGTCAGCTCGGGCTCAACGAGACGTCGATCCTCGCCGGTCCGCCATTCACGATGATCGAGGTTCGTCTGCTCGTGGACGGTGTGCTCGCCACCACCTACCGGGCCGACGGCCTGATCGTCTCCACCCCGGCCGGCTCCACGGCGTACAGCCTCTCGGCCGGCGGCCCGATCGTCCGCAAGGACCTCGACGCGTTCATCTTCACGCCGCTCAATCCGCACACGCTGACGAATCGCCCGGTCGTCGATTCCGCCGAGCGCACCTACGAGCTCCTCGTGCCACGGCCGAACGCGGGAAGCGCCTGCGTCGTCGACGGCGGCGTGCTGACCGCGCTCGAGGCGGGCGACCGGATCCGCGTCCGGCGGGCGCAGCACCGGTTTCGACTCGTCGAGATCGTGGACCACGGGTACTATCGCACGTTGCGGGAGAAGCTCGGATGGGGGGGCGGACTGAGAGCCGCCGAGCCCGCCGGCGAGTCGCCCTCGGGGGAACCACGATGATGCACCGTCCGCTGGCGACCGCGATGCTGCTGGTGGCGATCACGGCCGTCGCGGCCGACGTCCGCACGGAAACGCCCGTGCTGCTGAAATATCACTTCCACACCGGCGAGCGTCTCGGCATGCAGGTCGCCCATCGCGCGCTCACGGAGACGACGATGAACGGCACCACCCAGAGCGTCGAGACGATGACCGATTCGACGAAGACCTGGCATGTGGTCGCGGTGGATGACGGGGGACGCGCCACGCTCGAGCAGTCGGTGGACGACGTCACCATGTCGTCGCGCACGAGCGATCGCGGATCCCTGCGCTGGTCGAGCGACGACGAGGGGGATCCGCCGCCCGGATACGAAAGCGTGCGCGGGAGTCTCGGGGTACCGTTGGCCCGGCTCGTGATCGACCGGTCCGGCCGCGTGCTCGAGCGCCGTGACCTCCGTCCCTGTCCGCCGTCGAGCACGGGCGATCTCGTGGTCGTGCCGCTGCCCGAGGAGCCGGTCGCACCGGGGGCGGAGTGGACGATTCCCGAGGAGATCGTGGTCGAGGTGCCCAACGGGCCGCGGCGGGCGGTGCGCACCCGACTCCGCTACCGACTCGAAACGGTCGCCGACGGGATTGCGACGATTCGGGTCGACACGACCGTGCTCACGCCCGTGGACGACCCGCGCCTCGAGGCCAGGCTGCTCGAGCGCATCTGGGACGGCGTGATCCGCTTCGACATCGAGGAGGGACGCGTGGCGAGCCGCCGGACGGCGATCGACCGCCGTGTCGTCGGCTTCGGCGGGCCCCAGTCGAGCGTGCGCTACAAGGCGAGCCTCGAAGAGCGGCTCGTGGCCCCCGCAGGCGGGACGGAGCCGTAGGACACGGCCCGCTCCCGCCCGCCTCTCGACAGGCCTGGCGATCGACGCCGCGTGTCAGCCCGCGCGGAGCAGATCCTCGACGCGACGGATCGCCTCCTCCACGTCCCATTCGGTCTCCGCGAGCACGACCGGCGACCGCCGTGCCACCCACTCGCCCACCGTCCTCTGCGCCGCGATGACCGTGGAGTGGCTGCGCCGGCCGAAGTAGCGGCCGATGTCGGTCAGGGCGGCATGGGTGTGCTTGCGGGCCAGGAACATGGCGAGCATGCGTGGCTGGCTCACCGTCCGCGCCCGGCGTGACGATTGCAGGCTGCCCGGCTCGATGCCGAACGCCGCGCAGACCGCCCGTTCGACGTCGGCGAGCCGCACGCTCCTGGCGCTCGACCGCACGAGATCCGCCAAGGCCTCCTCGGCCATCTCGGCGGTCACGTCCACGCCGAGCATCAGGCTCGTCGCCTCGAGCCGATTGACGGCACCGATCAGCTCGCGGGCATGCCGCGTCATGTGCGTGGCGACGTGATGCACGACGGCGTCGGGCACGGCGAGCCGCCGGCGTGCACACAGCGCCGCCACGATGCCCCGCCGGACCTCGTAGTCCGGGGAGAGGATCGGGGCGTTCATGCCGCCGCGCAGGCGGGTGACCAGTTCCGGCCCGAGTCCCGGCAGGGAATCGAGTTCGCGATCGCAGGTGAACACCATCTGGCGGCCCTGCCGATGGAGCGCGTCGACGGTGAGCTGGAATTCGAGCAGCGTGGCCCGCTTGCCGACGAGGAAGTGAATGTCGTCGATCACGAGCAGATCAGCGGAGCGGCAGGTGCGGCGAAAGCCCGGCAGCCCGCTGCCATGGAGCGATTGGAGGAAGCCGTTGGTGAATTGCTCGGCAGACAGCGAGACGATGGAGGCACCCGGATGGAGTTCCGACGTTCGCGCACAGACCCCGTCGAGCAGGTGCGTCTTGCCGACGCCGCTCGGTCCGTGGATCACCAGGGGCGACACCTCTCCCGGACGCGATGCGACCAGTTCCACGGCGCCGCATGCCAGCCGATTGCTCGTACCGACGACGAAGTCGGCGAGGCTCCTGCCCTGTGTCGGCTCCCGGCCCTTGGCATCGCCCCGCTCTCCGGGCGTCCCTGGCCGCACGGACTCGGCCCGCATGCCATGCGCGGACTCGGCCCGCACGGGTTGGGCCGACTCGGCCCGCACGGTCCTGCCCGCACGCGCCCTCGGCGCACGTTTTCCCGTGCCGCGAGCCGAAGCCCCACCGCTGCGGTCGGCGGCAGGCGGCGGATCTGCGATGGAGTCACGGCTCGAATCCGGGCTCGAGTCACGGCTCGAATCCGGGCCCGTACACGGGCTTGCCTGAGGCTCCCACACGAGCTCCGCCCCAGGCCCGCACACGTCCCCGACGGCGGCCTCGACGTCGCGGCGAAAGGTTCGACGCAGCCACTCGTGCGTGAGACCGCTCCCCACGCGGAGAATGACTCGCTGACCACCGGCGGGCGGCCGCGGGGTTGCGACGTCCCCGGCCTTCCTGCGGCGGCCGCGCGGGGCGACCACGGTGGCGCGATCGACCGGTGACGATTCGACACCCACGGTCATCGACCGACCGAACCACACGGCATAGCGGTCGGTGCCGATCCGGCTCTCGAGCGCCGCTTCGATGCGAGCGGCGAGACCTTCGGAGTCGGATGCTGACCGGGCGGCGTCCAGCGAGTTCCCCATTGGCTCCTTCCTGCCACGGGCCTCCCGCCGCGGCCACCGTCATCCATCCGTAGACCACGTCGTCACCCGACGTCGGCGGGCGAGTATAGAAGTGCTTGCAGTGCTGTCAAACCAATCGCTCACACGCTGGTGAAGGCGCGAGAGAACGACGTCGCACAGCCACTCCCGTCCCGCACGCACCCCGTGCATCAGCGGTGCATAACGTGTGGATTCGATCGCGAATGGCGGGAGAACCGCATGCGCATCGCACGCCGCGCAACGGGCCTTATACTGGCGGTTCGCTGCGGCGAGCGACGACGGCGTGACGCGACTGGCGTGCGCCGCGGGCGGCACACGCCACGAAGCGGCGAACGATCGGGCCTCGACGGGCAAAACGGGGCGTCAGCAAGACCGACGCGCCAGCAAGACCGAGGCGTCAGGAAGACCTGGAGTCAGGGAATGTCCTCGCGGCACGGCTCGTGTGCAAGACGGCGGCGAACGTTCGTGTCGTGCCCGGCGGGAGTGACCCGCGGCGCGCTGCTCCTCGCGATGTGCCTCGGCGGTGCCTCCGGCGCCGCGCGCTCGCAGGAGCAGCCCGCCGCACCGAAGGCACCACCGACGTTCCAGCCGGGAGAGATCTCGATCGGAGAGCCCGTGACGCTCCCCTTCGGTGGCGTGGGGCCCAGTTCCGAGCCCCGGGCGACCGGCGGCGGCGGCTTGACCTCCGCCGAACCCGGTGCGATCGGCGTCCGGCAACTGGATGAGGCGACCGCGAAGCTCGGGCGCAGCGGCTGGCTGGGCATGGTGGTCGCCGAGTCGAACGTCCCCGGACGCTGGAGGGTCGACGAGGTCGCTCCCGGTGGCCCGGCGGATCTCGCCGGCATTCGCGTGGGAGACGAGCTCCGCGCCGTCAACGGCGTGGCGCCACGCAACGCGGACGAGGTGGCGCAGGCACTCACGTCGATCGTGGCGGATCAGCCGGTCGCGGTCGCCATCGCGCGGGCTGACGAAGTGTCGGACATCACCGTTCGGGCCGCACCACGCCCGAGCACGCCGCCCGCACCACGCGGGGTCGCGGCACCGGCCGCGGCACGTGACGACGGTGGCACGGCGATCGGAAGTCTGCCCGGCGATCCACGCTCCCTCGGAGGGCCTGACGCAGCCGGCCCCGCGACGCTCCCTTCGACTCCTCCCGCCTTCACGGCCCCGTCGGTCATGACACCGGCCCCTGCCGCGGCCGCTGGCATCGCCGAAGCCGCTGCCGCCGCGCCGCCGAATCCGACCGGATCCCTCGTGCCACCGACGGTCGGCCTCCCTGGTCCGGGTGCCTCGACCCCCGTGCAGCCTCCGGATGTCTCCGTGTCGGTCCCCGGTGGGCCGACACGTGCGGGCGAATCCGCGCCGCCGGGTCGCTCCATGCCGGCGACGCCGCAGGTGCGACCGGATGCGACCGTCGCATCCCCAAGCGCCCGCACACCCGCCGGCTTCGAGGCCGCCTCGGGGCTGCCTTCGGGCTTCGGACCATCGTCCATCGGCGGAGCATCGCCCCGCATCCCGCGTGAAGCGGTCGGACGATCGAGCACGTCGGGCGGCCGTACGGCGCTCGGGGTGCGGACGATCCCTCTCGACCCGGTGACGCAGGCGCGGTTTCAGCTCTCCGCCCCGGACGGCGCCTACGTGATCGGCGTCGTGCAGGATCTTCCCGCGTTCCGCGCCGGAGTACCGCCGGGCAGCGTGATCGTCGCCCTCGACGAGCGCCCCGTGCATTCGCCGACCGAGCTCACGTCGCTCGTGACGAGCGGGCCGATCGATCGACCGGTGCGCGTGCGCTACGTCCTCCCCGGCGGCACCGCCCACAATGCCGACGTCGTGCTCCAGGCCATCGACCCACCGCTGTTGCGAGCGCTCGGGGCGGACGCTGCGGACAGTCCGGCCGCCGCGCCGGAACCGCGGCTGGCGCGGAGGCCGGTCGAGGAGGCCGTCGTCACGCTGCGCCGTGAGATCGTCCTGTTGCGGGAGTCGCTGCGGGATTTGGAGCAGCAGCTGGACGGCCTGGTCGACCAGTCGAGCCGCGGGCGATCGCGCTGAGCGTCAGGCAGCGTGGGCGCGGCGTGGCGCCGGGCTGCCGCACACCCGATCGAGTTCTTCCCTGAGCGGCACACCCGCCGGACCCGCGACCGCTGCGGCCCACCGCGCCACGCGCGACGGCTCGCGCCGCACCGCGACGGCGTTCGCGCGCCGCGTGCCTTCGGTCGCCCATGCCTCCGCGTCGTCGCTCAGCCGGATGAGCAGTCGCTCGATGCCCGCCCGATGCCATTCGATACCGTCCCGATCGAGTCCTGCGGGCACCGACACCGCGCGACTCACGATGGCCCGTGCCCGGGAGTAGGGCCTCGGGATCGCGAAGGCATCCCAGGTGGGAAGGCGCCACGGGCGTGCATAGCCCAGTCCCATGGCGACGACGGGGATGCCCAGGGTGCCTGCCAGGTAGACGCAGCCGGGCGCGAGTCGCCGCCGGGGGCCCCGCGGCCCGTCGGGCGTGATCGTGAGGTTGCCCGCGCGCGCCCGTTCGGCCAGCTCGCGCAGCGCCGTCGAGCCGCCCCGGAACGTGCTGCCCCGCACGACGCCGAATCCCATCATGCGGGCGACCCGATCGAGGATGTGCGCATCGGCATGCCTCGACAGCAGCATCGAGATGTTCGAATGCCCGCGCAGGAAGAGCGGCAGCAGGATGTTCTCGTGCCAGAAGACGTAGATCTTGGCGCCCCGGTAGGCGGGATGCACCGGATCGACCTCGGGGTCGCTGAAGTCGGCCCGGCAGTCGAGCGTGGACATCCAGCCGCGCACCACCGCGGTCGATGCCAGCGACCAGGCGCCGATCGAAAACGGGGTCGTTGGCTTCATGCCGTCGTCGCTCCAGAGGCTCGATCCGCTCCGCGGGCCCATCGTGGTGTCCGCATCACTCGATCCACGTTCCCTCGAACACCTCTTCCGCCGGCCCCGTCATCACGACGTGCCCGGCGGCATCGCCACGTTCGAGCCATTCCAGTTCGAGCGTGCCTCCCGGAAGCTCGGCCCGGATGTGCCGCTCGGTCCGACCGCCGAGCGCACCGGCCACACAAACGGCGGCCGCACCCGTGCCGCAGGCCTGCGTGATGCCGCTGCCACGCTCCCACGTGCGCATCCGCACCCGGTCCGACGCGAGCACCTGCACGAAGTGCACGTTGACGCGACGCGGGAAGAGCGCCGCGGTCTCGATCCGGGGACCGATCACCTCGAGCGGCACGCGTGCGACCTCACGACACCAGAAGACGACGTGCGGGTTGCCCATCGACACGCAGGTCATGCGCGGGTCCAGGCCGCAGGCCGCCCACCACGGCTCCTCCGCCCCGAGCGCCGTGCACGGGGCATCGACCACCGGCCCCGATCCGCCGACGTCGACGGGGATCGCCGCAGGATCGAGCATCGGCGCGCCCATGTCGACGCGCACGCGGGAGCTGCGCGCTCCCGTGGGCGTCACGTCCACGGTCAGCAGGCCCCGCCCGGTCTCGATCGCGACGCCTCCCGGTGCGGCATGTCCCCTGGAGACGACCAGGTGCGCCACACAGCGGATGCCGTTGCCACACATCTCGGCCTCGCTGCCGTCGGCGTTGAACATCCGCATGCGCGCCGCGGCGACCGTGGACGGCTGCACGAGCACGAGCCCGTCGCCCCCGACCCCGCGGTGACGATCGGCGATCCGCGGTGCGAGCCCCACCGGATCGCGTGGGGTCGGCTCGACGAAACAGTCGACGTACACGTAGTCGTTGCCGGCGCCGTGCATCTTCACGAACTTCATCTGCGACACCCGTATCCGTCCCGTGGTCACGTGTCCGGCACCGTGCACGACCGTCACCGTCACTCTAGCGACCTGCCGGACCCGCGATCCATGCCAAACACGAGCCGACCCGCAGCGCCCTCTCGTCCCGCACGAAACGGCTCACGGCCGCAGCGCCGTCCGCGGCCCGCCTGCCGACTGCCGCGCCTGGAGCTTCTGCAGCGCGGCCGCGAGGGTCGGGAAGGCCTCCGTCGACGGCTCGGGCTCCGCGAGCGTGCCATCGACGTGAATGAGCATGAACTGGCCGCTCGCCCCACCCAGCAGCCGCTTCATCGCCGGCAGCTGCGTCTTGGCGTCTCCGACGATCGAGCGAAACGTGAGGTCGAGCCCTCCGTCGAAGTCGACGGCACCGGCGCCGACGAGGCTGATCGCGTCTCCCGACAGTTCGATCGTGTCGAGATACGCGTGCGGTCCCTCGATGCGAAAGTCGACGAGGCTGCCCGTGAAGGCGTTCCGGTCCGGTGCCTTGACGCGCAGGATCTTCAGGAGGGCCACCACCACCGGCAGTTCGTAGAGGTCGGCGTCCCGCAGCCGCATCTGCCCCCGTCCCGTGAGCGAGTGGCTGCCGGTCCGCGAGCCCGAGATCTCGAGTCCGGCCTGCATGCGCCCCCGGTAGCCATGGGCGACGCCGGTCGCCTCGCTCGTGAGCCGCTCGAGATCGGCGTCGCTGAGCGCCGCATTCACCGTGAAGCGGCCACCGGGTCCCGCCGTGACCTGTCCATCGACCAGCAGCATCCCCCCGGCGACCCGCGCGCCGAGCCGCTGCCCGCCAACGCCGTCCGCGGCCACCGCCGGAGCGCCGAAGCGCATGCCGGCGGGGTCGAGTGCGATGGGCCCCTCGAGATCGGTCAGCTGCACGCCCCGCACGATCGCGCTGTCGAGCGACACCTGGCCGTCGGCCCGCCAGTTCGTGCCGTCGCTCTGTCCGCGCAGACGGATCCCGCCGTGCACGTGCTCGAGCGGCACCCCGACGTCGACCTCGGCCTGCGCCATGTCGAGGTGCATGTCCCACGCCGCCGCGACCCCCGTGCGCTCGGAGGGTGGGCCCGCTGGGGGAGCCGACGGCGCGGTCGAATAGATGTCGAGCGTCCCTTCGAGGGACAGGAGGCCCCGCAGATCGACGCCGGCCACCGCGTCGCGGAGGCCGTCCGGAAGCGCCTGCAGCAGGTCATGATCGACGCGGAAGCGGTCCGCGCTGAGCCGCTCGAAGGAGACGTGCCACCCGTCGTCGGCCGTGAAGATGCAGCGCCCCTCCGTCGCCACGACCGTGCGCTGATGGACGCCCCGGATGCGCTCGAAGCGCAGCTGTCCGTCCCGCCACACGAGTCGCCCCTGCATCTGCTCGAGGCGATATGGAAACCAGGCGGGCTCGATCGAGACGCTCTGCCCCTCCGGCGTCGCCTCGAGCTCGACCGACGTCCGATGCGTCTTGACGCGGTGCCGCACCGTGGCGGTGAACTCCGCCGTCCCGCGGGGGTCCACGTCCTCCCAGATGCGCTGCATTCCCTGGGGCAGTGCGTCGCGCAGCTCCGGCTCGAGCACGACGCCACGGCCGGTGAGGCGGAGGGTCAGTTCGCCGTCGTCGTCACCGACCGGCTCGAGCCCGCCGGAACAGCGGATCACTCCGGTGTCGTTCGCACCCACCAATTCCCGGATCGTCCACCTGGTCCCCTCCATGCGCAGCAGTCCACTCACGCCGGACAGCGGGTAGGGAAAGCCCGCGTAGCTCATGCTCCCCTGCACGACGCGCAGGTCGAGCGTATTGAAATAGTGGGTCGGAAACCGCGGCCCGCGCTCGTGCCGGAAGCGGAAATCGAAAGTCCCCGAGGCACGCAGCCGCCGCACGATGTCGGCGCTGCGGGCAGGCAGCGCCGCCAGCAGGGCGTCGTCGATGCGCATGCCGTCACCATGCACCTCGATGAATCCCTGGCCGCCGGGAACGGACGTGTCCACCGTGCCGGTGACATGCACCGGATGCCCGCCGGCCTGTCCCGTGAGATGCAGCGCCAGGGTCCGCGCACGGAAGGTGACGGTGCCGACGGTATGGTCGAGCCGATACGGAAAGCGATAGTGGGTGATCGACACGTTGCGGCACCGGACCGCGACATCGGGATCGAGGACGCCCGCACGACGCTGCACGCGCGCGCGCACGTCGATCTCCCCGGCGGGCAGCAGCTTGTTCCACTGCGCCGACAGCGGCTCGGGCAGGAGCCCCTCCCAGTGCCGGCCGACGTGCAGTCGCTCGCTCTCGACGACGAGGTCGAAATCGGCGGTCGACGACCACCCGTGGAGCCTGCCGCTGCCGCGCACGAGCGTCGGTCCGGCATGCCCCTCGAGCTGCTCGCACACCGCGCCGCCGCGATCGGCTCGAAAGACCGCCGAGATATCGCTCACGGCGAAGGGCAGGGTCGCGTGCTCGAAGCGGCCGGAGCGCAGCCGGCCGGCCACCGTGAAGTCGGCCTCCGCAAGGCGGTCGAGGCCGCCGGTCACCTGCCACTCCAGATCGACACGACCCCGCAGGCCGTCGGGCCACGGCCCCACTCCCACCGTGGCGGCCAGGCCACCTGCCTGGGGCGCGAGATCGAGTCCGACGACGTTGCCGGCGAGCTGGAAGGCGCCGGAGGATTGCACGAGCTGCCCCGTGAAGGCCGCGCGATCGAAGGGATCGCCCGTCGCCCCCCCGCTGAAGATCAGCGCGGATCCCGCCTCCGTCGTGGTAGGAGCCACGTCGATGCCGAGATGTCGCACGGTGACACGCTGCCGCGTGCCCGCATCGTCGACGACGATCGTCGCGTCGTCGATCCGCACGGGCAGCGCGAGACCTCCCGGGCGGCCAACGAGCACGTCCGCGAGATTCCACCGGCCATCGGCCGCGCGTACGACGTGCAGCGTGGGGCGTTGCACGCGCACGGACGTGACGCGCACGTCGCCCGCCGCCAGATCCGTCAGCGCCGTCGCGCAGGCGAGGTGGGCCTCATCGACCGTGAGCAGACGCCGTCGCTCGGGATCGTCGATCGTGGGATCGGCCACCTCGATCCCACGGATCACGAGCCCCTCACCCTCGACGAGGCTCGCCGCGCGCACCCGCACCTCGAACGTCGGGAACTCGCGCTGCAGCCTCGCCTCGACCCGACGACGCACCTCCTCGCCCAGCCGCGTGGTCCCGAGGGCCACGGTGACGAGCACCGCCGCGGCTGTCAGCGGAAGCGTCCAGCGGACGACGGTCCACAAGAGGTCGGTGAGCGGCTTCACGCGCGCAGGCGGCCGTCGGGCCGCGCCTCGAAAGGCGGTGTTTCTCCCGGGTGGGCAGCCGTCGCGCCGGGAGCGGGGGCGGGAGGGTAGGAACGCGTTCATGCACGGTCAAGTCGCCGCGCCGGGCCCGCAGGTTTCCCAGCCCGCCACTCCGCTGCTATAACCCGCGTCCGACCGACACGGGGACGGGGATCGGCCATCGGGCCGACCGGGCGTATCGCGCGTCGGCCGCTCCCGGGAGGCCTGACGCATGGCCGCGGAAATGTCCGCTCGAGAGGCCTCGGCGCCGAACGTCCACCGACTCCTCTGGGCAGGGTTCATGGCGATCCTCGCCGCCGGAGTGGGGTTCTCGATTCGGGCTGGTATCCTCGGCCAGTGGGCCGAACAGTACGGATTCACACAGACCGAACTCGGTGCCATTACCGGCGGCGGCCTCACGGGCTTCGGGATCATCATCCTGCTCTCGAGCCTGATCGCCGACCGAATCGGCTTCGGTCCGCTGATGTTCGCCGCCTTCGTAATGCACCTGATCAGTGCCGCCCTGACGCTCGCGACCGGGGCGGCCTTCCAGGCCGGCGGCAAGCCGCTTGCCTTCCAGTGTCTGTTCTGGGGCATGTTTCTCTTCGCAATCGGGAACGGCATCGCTGAGGCGGTGGTCAACCCGCTGGTGGCCGCGCTGTTTCCGAAGAACAAGACCCACTACCTCAACATCCTCCACGCCGGTTGGCCGGGAGGCCTGATCCTCGGCGGCTTGGCGAGTTATTTCATGGCAGGTGACGAGAGCTCGAAGCCCGTCGCTTGGCAGTTGCAGATATCGCTGTTTCTCGTCCCCGTGATCCTCTACGGGCTGATGATGATCGGGCAGCGATTCCCGCGCAGCGAGGCGAGCACCTCGGGCGTGTCGTATCGCGACATGCTCGGTGAGTTGGGGCTGGCCGGTGCGGTCGTGATTTGCGCGCTGCTCGCGCTGTTCTTCAAGAGCGACCTCGGGTTGACGCCGATGGTGGCCGCCGCCATCGCAGCCGGGCTTCTCGCCCTGTTCGGGGCCGCGACCGGCTTTCGCTTCGGCCACCTGTTGCTTGCCGCCCTCCTCGTGATCCACGCGTTGGTCGGCTACGTCGAACTCGGCACCGATTCCTGGATCTCGAAGATCACCGGGGCGATCATGGCAAGCCCGGCGAACGGCCTGCTGCTATTCGTCTACACCTCAGCGCTGATGTTCGCGCTGCGGTTCTTCGCCGGACCGATCGTCGAACGAATCTCACCGCTGGGGCTGCTGGCGGTGTCTGCCCTGTTCGGTGCGGGCGGCCTGTGGCTCCTCGGCAACGCCGAGGGAGCGGTGATGTGCATTGTCGCCGCGACGATCTACGGAATCGGCAAGACGTTTCTCTGGCCCACGATGCTTGCGGTCGTCAGCGAGCAATTCCCCAAGGGGGGTGCGATCACGATCGGCGCCGCCGGCGGCGTAGGAATGCTGTCGGCCGGCTTGCTCGGTGGCCCAGGTATCGGGTTTCTCCAAGACCAGAACGCCTCGCGGCATCTCCAGCGTGCTGACCCGGCGGTGTACGAGCGCTACAAGTCGCCCAAGGAGAACGAGTTCCTGTGGATGAAGACCGCGGGGCTCGACGGATCCAAGGTGGGTGTGCTCGCCGACGGCGGCAAAGAAGCGGAGCGGGCCCTGAAGCTACTCGAGCGAGAGAAAGCCAAGCCGGAGGCGATCGCCGCCCAGCAGGCACTCGTCGATTGGTGGACCGGGGCCGCCAGTGCGACCGCGGCCGCTGACAAGGCGCTCGTCGATGACGCCGGCCTGTTCGGCGGACGACGGGCACTGATCCTCACGGCCCTCGTTCCGGCCGCGATGTTCGTCTGCTACTCGCTTCTTCTGGCATGGTTCAGGGCCCGGGGTGGATACCAGGCCCGCGGCATGCCTGGGCACTGAGACCCCTGCAACCGGCCGTAGCGACCAGATCCGCCAGTTGGTCTTGGTGTGCCTGCCAAAGGTGCTCGTGAGGGCCGCCCTCGCGGCGCCACCGCACAGCGAAGCGCTCGGCGATCGATTCCTTCATCCCGGCGACCATGGCCGTGATCTATCTGGGCATGCTGGCCTCCTTCGCCAGCATCGGTGGCTACCGCCGCGTCGAGATGAACGGCTGACGCGGCCCCACGTCGAGCGTGGCCCCCGGGCCGGTCGACGCACGAATGCCGCCCGGCAGGTCACGCGAGGAGGCTGCCCGGTCCTCGGCGGCAGCCGTGCCCAGGAGCCGAACGAGCGTGCGGTAGTGGGCTTCGGTCATGTCGCGCTGCGGCCAGCCCTCGCGACGCCAGAGGGCGACGAAGATCTCGGCCACGAGCGGCGGAGCGAGGGCGGCGAGGTCACCGGCGCGGAGGCGGACCGTGCCATCGGGCAGGCGTTCCGCGTGCCGGTCGAGCAGATAGCCGGCTGCCGAGGAGAGGGCGTCGGCGACGCCGGCCGCCTGCACGCCAAGCCGCACGAGCGCAGCGGCGCTCGCCGGATATGGACCGGCCGCACATCGGCTGAGGATCTCGTGCCGGAGAAAATTCCTCGCACGGGAGGTATCGGTATTGGTCGCGTCCTCACGCCAGGCCTGCCCGAGGTGGGCGAGAAACCGGCGCATCGTGGCGCGTGAGACGGCAAGCAGCGGCCGCACGAGCGCGATCCCGTCGGCAAGCGCCCGCGTCCGCCGCATCCCCGCCAGCCCCGCCACGCCGGTGCCGCGCAGCACGCGGTGCAGGATGGTCTCCGCCTGATCGTCGGCCGTGTGCGCGACGAGCACGTGATGCGCGCCTGTCTCCCGGGCCACGTCCGCCAGGAAGCCGTAGCGCAGACGCCGGGCCCGGCCCTCGAGCCCCTCGCCTCGCACGGCCGCGGGATCGCGCACCGTCAGCCGACGCCAGGTGACGGGGACGCCGACGCCCTCGGCCAGACGCGTGACGAAGGCCCGGTCATCGGGCGCCTCCGCCCGCAGATCATGCTCCGCGTGTGCTACCACGAGCCGCCGTCCGACCGCGGGGCCGAGCTGCAGGAGCCCCAGCAGCAGTCCCACGCTGTCGGCTCCTCCGGACACCGCGACCACGACCGGACTCGACGGCGTTCCGAGCCACGCGGGCTCCGCCGAGAGGGCGGCGAGCACCGCGGCGGCGGCATGGTCGAGCGGGGATGCTTCGCCGGCTGACACTCCCATCGCACTCCGGTGACGATCCGACCCTGCGCGACACACGACCGCGTTCCCGAGTGTCGCACAGCGACGCCGCCCGAAAAACGCCTGCTCGAGCCACGAAAACGGGATTGAGAGGACGCGACCCCGCCGCTACCGTCCCCATGATTCCCCCACCGGACTGCCCCCCACACCGAGGAACGTGCCATGTTCCATACCCTGCCGCGCGGCCTCGTGGCGCTCGCCCTGCTGCCGCTGCTGTCGGGTTGCTCCACGCTGCTCACGGTCGCCTACCTCGTGCGGCCCAATGACGTCCCGGCGGAATATGCCGGCCTGAAGGGGTCGCACGTGGCCGTCGTCTGCCGGCCGATCGTCGAGCTCGAGTTCAGCGACGCCGGTTCGGCACGTGAGCTCGCCGGCGTGGTGGACCAGCATCTCCGGGACAAGGTGCGCGGGATCAACGTCATCGGTCAGCACGAGGTCGCCCGCTGGCTCGACGAGAACGCGTGGGTCGATTATCCGGCCCTCGGCGCGTCGCTCGACGCCGATTACGTCGTGGGCATCGACCTCGAGCAGTTCCGGCTGTTCGAGGGATCGACGCTCTACCGCGGCAAGGCCGCCGTCACCGTGCGCGTGTTCGACGTGAAGACCGGGGACGTCGCGTTCGAGAAGCGGATCGACGATTTCTCGTTTCCGGTCAACGGCGCGATCCCGACCTCCGACCGGACCGAGGCCGAGTTTCGCTCGATGTTCCTCACGATTCTCGGCCAGCGAATCGCCCGCTCGTTCCACGCGTACGAGAGCCGCGACGTCTTCGCGGAGGACAGCCTGACGTTCTGACTTCACGTGCGACGAGCCATCCCTGGCCTCGTCGCACGGCGAGTCGGGCGGAAAGCCAGAGGTTTCCTCCCGACTCGAGGGCCGCCGTCCGGGCGGACTCCTTCACGTGCGACGAGCCATCCC
>Ga0172376_10002253_pt1 | contig 23715 bp, 37 predicted proteins | sample Lak35m_FD_121114 | JGI IMG/M metagenome (GOLD analysis project Ga0172376, IMG submission 121114) | Freshwater microbial communities from Kabuno Bay, South-Kivu, Congo - kab_092012_35m | ecosystem: Environmental > Aquatic > Freshwater > Lake | place: Democratic Republic of the Congo: South-Kivu...
CTATCAGCAAGCATAAAATTAATTTACCAACACCTGTAATGGCAGGAGTAAGAACTCCAAGTAGAAATTATGCAAGTTGTTGTTTAATTGGAGTAGACGATTCTCGTGATAGTATTACTGCTAGTGCGACTGCTGTTAGTATGGCAACTGCTAGTAGATGCGGTATCGGTATTGATGTGTCTAAAATTAGAGCTATTGGGTCACCTATTAAAAATGGTGAAGTAGTTCATACTGGTCTAATTCCATTCCTTAAAATCTACGAGAGTAGCGTAAAAGCATGGCAACAAAATGGATTACGAGGTGGTAGTGCCACTTGCAATATTCAATGGTGGCATTATGAGATTGAAGATATTGTAGTGTTAAAAAATAACGCTGGAACAGATGATAATAGAGTTCGTAAACTTGATTATACAGTAGGTATGAGCAAACTTTTCTATGATAGAGTTTTAAAAGATGAAGAGATTACTCTCTTTAATACAGCTGAAGTTCCAGAGTTGTATGAAGTTTGGGGTACGAAAAACTTTGATAAAGTATATAAAGAATGTGAAAGTAAAAAATTAAAAATCAAAAAGAAAGTATCTGCTCGAAAACTATTCTCATTAATAATCAAAGAAAGAGTAGAAACTGGTAGAATTTATATTCTTAATGTTGACCACGCAAATGATCATGGTGCATGGTTAGATAAAGTTACAATGAGCAATCTTTGCACGGAAGTTATTCATCCGACTATGCCATTAAATGATTATCATGATAAAGAAGGCGAAATTGGCATGTGTATTCTTTCGGCAGTCAATATGCTAGAAATTAAAAATTGGCAGGATCTTGAGAAGACTTGCGATCTTATCGTAAGATTTCTTGATGAAATCATTGAAATTCAAGATTACTTTAATATTGCTGCTGAAAATTTTGCAAAGAAACGTCGTAGCCTTGGCATAGGCATCACAAATTTGGCAGCTTATCTTGCTAAAAATGAATTAAAATATACTTCTGATAAAACACTTCCAGTATTAGATGAATGGATGGAGCATTTTCAATATTATCTTTTGAAGTCTAGTCTTGAATTAGCTAAAGAAAAAGGTAAGTGCAACAAATTTGATAGGACTAAATATTCTAAAGGTGTCCTTCCTATTGATACATATAAAGATAAAGTAGATGAAATTTGCAAACGCAAACTATCTCTTGATTGGGAAAAGCTAAGGAAAGACATTAAAGAATTTGGATTAAGACATTCAACATTATCATCTTGCATGCCTTGCGAGAGTAGTTCTGTTATTCAATCTTCCACAAATGGAGTAGAACCAATTCGTAGTCTTATTACTTATAAAATGAGCAAGATGGGCAAATTACCAGTATTAGTTCCAGGAATTGGTAAATATGATAAGAATTATGAATTAGCTTATGAATTAAAAGACAATTCTGGATTACTTAAAATAAATGCTGTAATTCAAAAATATATTGACATGGCTATATCAACTAATGTATACTATAACTATTCTCATTATGAAAATAATGTTTTACCAGATGCTAAAGTCATGAAAGAAATTATGCAAGCTTATGCTCTTGGACTAATTAGCTTGTATTACAATAATACTGATGATGGTGATAAAGAGCAGTTGATGAATCAAAAAGAAGATCGTGATTGTTCCTCTGGAGCGTGTAAATTATAACCCATGAAAAGCGTTCTAAATATAAAAAATATAGATCATACCAAACAACCATTATTCTTTGGCGAGGATCTTAATCTTCAGAGATATGATCGTTTCAAATATCCTATATTCTTTGAATTATTTAAGAAGCAAGAGGAGTTCTTCTGGTGGCCTCATGAAATTGCATTAAATAAAGATCGTGGAGATTATAGAGATCTTGCTGGTCAAGAAAGATTTGTATTCGATACTAATTTAAAATTCCAAACTCTTGGAGATAGTATGCTTTCTAGAAGCATTCATTCTCTTAAAGACTATGTCAGTAATCCAGAGCTCGAAATTTGCATGAATACTTGGCAAAGATTTGAAGGTATTCATAGTTACTCTTACTCTTATCTACTTAACAATGTTCATCCAGATGCCAGTAAGTTCTTTGATAGTATTATGGAAGATAAAGAAATTGTATCTCGCGCCGAACTAATTAGAAATAATTTTGATAAAATTCTTGGAGATGATGATAAAAAAGATTTAAAACAAAAGATTTTTGATTGTATTCTTTCGGTCAATGTTATGGAAGGGCTTGTATTTTATGCTAGTTTTGCTTGTTCATTCTACTTTGGATATCGTGGTAAAATGGAAGGTAATGCTAAGATTATTAAGTTTATTCAAAGAGATGAAGCTTTACATTTTGCAACAACTCAGAATTTAATTAAGATTCTAAGAGAAGAAGATAAAGAAGGTTTTACTTCTGTAGTAAAAAAAAGCGAAGATAAGATTTATGCGTTTTATGAACAAGCCGCGAAGAATGAAATTGAATGGGCAGAATATCTCTTTAGCAAAGGCTCTCTCTTGGGATTAAATGCAGAGGTTCTTGCTGGCTATTCTAAATGGCTTTGTGATGCTCGTTTACGATCATTAGGATATAAGAAAATTTTTAATCAAAAAGATAATCCTATCGCGGGATGGTTAGATAGTTATCTTGATAGCAGTAAAGTACAAGTCGCTCCTCAAGAAACAGAGATCTCAACATATAAAATTGGCGCAAGAAAAACAGATATTTCTGATGATGATTTTGGCGATATGAAGCTATAATACAATCTAATAGTGTATTATATAGTGTGATAGAAAATAAAAAAAAGAAAAAAGTTAATCAACTTAATATCAAAGAATGCGAATCTATACTTCATAGATTAGCTGGGCAAATCGAATGCAAATATTATCAGCATGTTTTAAAGCATTACAGAAGGCTTTTACCGCCTTTCTCTGCTTCAATCGACCTAGGCAAAGTCCCTAGCGATAATAATGCTACCTTGCCATAATTTTAATTAAAAATATTAATCTATAAGTGTAAATATATGTATGCATTTGGATTTAAATTCTTTATTTAATATAGTCCTAGGAGCATTAACCTTTTTAGGTGGATGGTTATTTACTAGAGTATTTTCGTTATTTGACAGACAAGAAGACCTAATAAAAAATATAAATGATAAAACCTTTACGGATTTTATATCTTTAAGAAAAGAAGTGGAAGAAGAGAGCAGAAAACATCAACAAGAAATAGCGGATTTAGCACTTAAAGTTAGCACTACTTATGTAACTAAAGAATCTTTTGAAGCTTATTTTGATAGAATTGAAGCTAAACTTGATCGTAATTTTGAAACTATACAACAACATTTAATGAATAAAAAATAATAATTAGATGTAATATCTAATGTGACTGTTTCTGAGAGAGATATAGACTTTTTTGCTAAGAGATTAGGATTATCACCAGAAAAGACATTCCTACTTATTCAAGATCCAGATTGTCTTCCAGAAATAATAAATAAAATAACTGAAGAAGACATAAATGGAATCGTTGATATTAGCTTTCCAGTTTTCGCTGAACTTACAGTAGTAAAATACAGTAAAGATATAAAATGCTCTTTTAAAGAAAAGGAATATGTATCTGAAGCAGTCGGTAGTAAATTTTATGATCTTATAGAATATCCTTTGCAAAATAAATATTTTTTTCAATTAGAACAAAATGAAGACACAGCTAAATCTGTCCTAGTATTTCTTGGATTTTTTTATAAAAATTTAGAAAAGCTTCGAAGATCATACCCTTCTGAAAGTACATACTATAATATTGCTAAAAATGGATTTGAGAATTCAAACAAAGACGAAGTTTCTTATCATCTAAAAGACTGGATAAAAGTATTAAGAAGAATCCAAAACGAAGTTTGGTACTAATTACATATTTAATTTAACTAAACAATAACCATTCTCATCAATTTTACTTAAAAACTTCCCTATAACTACAGTTGCGTCTGTCGCAATTCTTCCATTATCTCCTACATATGCAAAATCACCAATATTTGGATTTCCACCACCAGAAAAACGATTAGATGTATCTATATCATTAATATAAACAAGTCCTTTAGTCAATATTGGAACAGTTTGCACATTTGGCAAAACAACTCCCATTTCTATAGCTTTCCTTGGATTATTTATGAGTCTTTCTCCGTTTTCATCATATTCCGCTACGGTATTTAAAATAATTCCAAGTGGAGATGGAATGTCATTATAATTTGCTACTGGAGCTACAGTTCCAACAATATCAAAAAGATTTGCCACTACATTTGAATAAGTCGCTCCAGCGCTATTTGATCCTAATTTTAATGGACCAGCTGAAGATAATTCTGTCCCAGAATTGTCTTTCCATGATCTAGTAGGTTTAACTAATGTTCCTTTAGTCGCTGATATTGTACAACTAAATATATTTACAACATCATGTTCAGAATAATCTCTAAATGGTCGAAGATTAGGCATATATAAATATTACACTTTTTTAAAAATTAGTGTAAATGTTTTCAGTTCTTAAAAAACAAAATTGTCCATTTTGGGTGAATTCGGTGGAAATCTCAAGTAGACTATACCGAGCCAAGACGACTGGGAAAGATAGGTCGTAAGGTGTAACGACTAGGCGATTGAGTCCCAACAATAAAATTGCCCATGAGCGCCCAAACTTATTTAAAATAAGAAGATATAGTCTGAACTTTATAGTGATATAAAGATATTAAATATAAACAATTTAATGATAACAATTTGATCTGAATTCATTTCCGAATTCAGCCCCCCACGAGAGGGGGCTGAGGTAAGCGAATTATCACAACGGGGATAAATATGAGTTTGTCGAAGAAAGATTTAACGCGTTTAGGATTTGGCGGAGTTTTAGGCGCAAATAAAGAAGCGTCATTTGTTGATGATAATAAAATATCTCACAAAAAAATGAGAGATATAAATATAGATATTATCAATAAAGGCACTTTAAGAAAACAAGATCCAGTTTTGATTATTAGAGAAAATATAGACAATCAAAGAACTTGGAAAACGGATATGATTACAGATCTTTTGGACAAAGAAGATAAAAATTTTTATTCTGAATATACATTAGAGCAAATTCCTTTTGGACAAATTTCTTTTTTTAATAGCGATAAATTATACTATGGTTTTAATAATAATGATTTTTTTGCTCCTTTTACAGAATTTAAACAGCCAAACATGAATTTTGGTTCAGACAATGATTTTCAATATGTTAGGCTTTCTTATCCAATTGCTCAAAATGCAACTTCAATTATTGGCAAAAGAAATACACGCGAAGGTTTACAGGATGTTATATATAATGGAGCAACAGTTACATTTCCTGGAATTAAAACAATTAGAAAAAATCGTCAATTTAAAACATGGATAAGTTCAAATACTGAAAAATATAACGCTGAAAATTATACAAATTTTTATATACCATACCCAACAACTCTACAAAATTATAACTATAATGCTTATAATTGTGATATTAAAATAGCCCCATTTCTTAATCAACTATCATCTTTTGCGCAAGATATGAATGGGCTTTTAATAATATCAACGGGTAATAATATTTCTCAAAAAATTTGTTATATCTCTCCACACGGTTTAAGTACTGGATATAGAAATACGATAGTATACATTTCTGGATACTCAAAAAATCCTAGCACGAATTTAGTAGGACAAAGAAAAATAGCCACAGGAATATTAGCTCCATGTTTACTAATAGGATCAGAGTATTATTCTGGAGATATATTTCCAACTACTGGCGTAACATACAATGGAGATATACCCAGTGGAGAATATTCTAAAGATTCTGTTACTGGAATTAGTGGTTTTGTAAATAATATGAAATTAGACCAAGATCAATGCTTATTTCAATCTACTCCAATTCAAGATACATTATATTATAAATTTTATAATAGTATATATACAGGCATAAAAGATTTTAATACTGGTACTTGGAGTGGAATTATACCTTCTGGAACACCATTTTCTATAGAATTAGTTTCTGTAGAATTAAATAAAGAAATTGGTACAAAAAATCAATTTTACATTCTTTATTCTGGTTTTGGAACTAATGATACAATAGACGCATTAATAACTAAATATTTAACTAGAAATAATATTGAATCTGGAAATTTCATTGGAACAAATATTTATGTTGGAGAAGAAAAAACATATAAAGGAACTGGTAGGAATATAGATCCTAATCCACAAAAATCATTAATTAATGCAATTATTGATTCACGTTATATTATACTTACAAAAATAAGTAATCTTATTAAAAAATATGTTCCTCAAATTATTAAAGAAAATAGAAAGTTAAGAAAGTTACGAGCCTATCTTAATAGGTAATATAAGGAGAAAAAAATGGGATCAAAATGTTGCGATTGTAAAACAAATTACTGGCTCGAAGAAAAAACAGTAATTTTATATGCTAGACCACAAGGCAGTATTTCAATTACTCCAAGCAAACCAACTCCATCGAATAAATACTGTAGAGTTATTTTAAGAGGTCCCGACGCTTCTGAATACGGATGGCCCCAAGATACTCTTACTAGTTCTCAAATATATAAAAGGCAAATATTTCAAAATCCTTCATTTACATGTGAGTGCCTTAATGTTAATGGAGGAATTGAAATTGATAGTACTCTTATAAGCATAGATCCTAGAACTCTTACATCAAAAGTTAGAACAAGTAGAGGTTGGTATTGGGAAGTTACTTGTCCAAGTTTATTTGGGTCGTCCCTTCAAAAAATTCCATGCGTAGGAAAACAAAATTATAATTTTGTTGCAGAAACTAAAAGAATGGTTTATGAATATGCAAAAGAGCATAAATGTGGCCCTGGTTGTCCAGGAAATGGATTCTATGTTCCAATAATAATGGATAAAGAAATTCCAATATTTACAGAACTTTATAAAATATCTTATCTACATCAATGGCCCTAATTAAAATAATTTAATTTTAAGATTTTGGATGTTTTTTACCCTTTCTTTTTTTAGACCAATCTTTATAATATTTTTCTTTAACTGGATCCTTACCGTATAGTTGAGTTCTTTTTTCTGAAAGCTCTCTACTTCTATCCCAAAGGTCTCCAACGTGACCTTTTTTATTTTTAGTTTTTTCTGCAAAATCTTTAGCTGTGCTATTAGCGTCTAATTTACAGTCTACATTAACTTGAGGCACAGTAAAAATCCTATTCCATTTGATCCCAGCTTCTATATACTCATGTTTGTCATGAACGCTTTGAATGATTTCTTTTACTTCGCTGGTTTTTGGATTCTGATAAATATAAATTGGCATATCATTTTAATAGTTCTATTATATTTGATGCAGTTTCATCTAACGTATATTTTTTTTGAAGGGCTATGCCATTTTCATTGACTCTATTTTTTTCTACTCTATCTATAGCTTTTTCGCAAGCATTAATAAAATCATCTTCTTTAAAAGAAAAGATATTACCTTGATTATATGGAGACCCTTTATGAAAGAACATATTATCATATACTTCAATTTTTTCCGAAGGCTCTACCATTACAGAGTTAGAATTATTAGCCCAATCTTTATATGAATGTGCATTTAAAAAGACTCCATGTTTACCTAAAGCCAGAGAATGAAATTCTGGTAATCCCCAACCTTCACCACCACTCATTCCTAATATTATATCTGCACTGTTTAAATAATCATTATAGACTTGATTAGTCTGCATAAAACTTAGAAAGGAAATATTAAAATATCTTTTGCCATCCAATATCGAATTTATTAATGTATTCTGGTCTTCTTGTTTTAAGAAGTGGTTATAAACTGAACATTGTAAGAAATACTTTGGATTATTACCAAACTTCTTTAACCAAGCTTGAATTGTCTTTTTATGATTCTTTCTTTTTTCTAGTTTACCTACTAAGTTAAAAGTTATTCTATCGTCTTGAAAATACTTTTTATTCGTTATTTTAAAATTATTTTCATCAAAAAATAATGGAATATATTTTACATTATTACAGCCATAAGCTTTAAATATATCACATGTGTATTTAGAAGAAAATACAACATTATGATTATTTTTTACTATATTCAGTTCCGTTTTTGTTGGAGTGTCTAGTTCGTAGAAAGACAATAATACCTGTTTATTACAAAAACTCTCTAATGAGCCATTCAAGTGCCACAATTTGAATATAGTATCATCTCTTCTTATCTCTTCAAGAGAAGATGAAATTGAAACTCTTAGCCAATCAGCAAAATCTTTATTAACGTTACTTTGCGAAGAAATATCTACATTATTTGCAATTGGTATAATTTTTGTATTATATTTTTTTTCGTAGAAATATTTTACTAAAGCAAAAGATATTTGTCCAAAACTAAGATTATTTAAAGCTAAATTTAGATTTACATCCATTTATAGGAGTTCTTCGTCAGCTTCAACTTCTACAGTTTTCTTTGAAACCTTTTTAGGTGCTTCTAGCTTGGATTCTACATTAGTTTTTGAAGCGATAGATGGTTCTTTTGCTTCAGACTTTTGCACATCTTTTGATAGATAGACTCTAAAATCTGGAGCCGTATCTTTAGATTTATTTTTATTACTAAAAACTACTACATTTACTTTAGTTTGAGTTCCAAGTTCGTCAATAGTTAAATATCCAGAAAGATACTTTTGGCTTGGGCCATCTTTTTTCCAAAGCGCGCCGATTTCTCTTTTAGACCATTCATTGTTTTTATTGTTATTTTGTGTATTCATATTATTTATATTATATATCTCCTTTATATAAATGTCAACTAAATATTATCATTAAAATTATTATTTTTGACTTTATTTTTTAATAAGATAATATATTTATTGTACAAATTTATTGCGGTTTGCGTGCTTATTTTTAGTTTTTTACCGATAGCACTCCAAGATCTGTCTTTTTTATTCTTAGAATAAAATCTCATTTTAAATATTTTATATATTCTTTTATCTTTTATAGATTTAAGGATATTCAATAAATAATCACAATTTTCTTTTGTTAGGTCTAATTTGATATCTTGCGCATTTTCTATAGTATTCTGGATATAAGAATTATCCGTAGGATGATAATGGGAGTATTTGTTTAAAAAATTTAGACAGTGATACCTAGCCTGATTACCAAGCCAAGTTGAAAATTTAATATTTTTTTCTTCATTAAATGATAAAGCAGATTGATATATAACCATTTCTTTGTCTTCAAACAAGTCTTTTGGATCGTGACCATTTTGAGATATAAAATGCTGATATCTTTTGACAATTTCACAAAAAATACCGCTATGTCTATTAACTAGGTCTTTTAAAGAATCGCTATCTTGTTTATGTTTTATATTCTTAATTAAATCTAAGTCTGTCATAAATTTTTTCTAAGTTTTTTCTTGTTAGTTCATATAAAGCGTTTACATCTTGGCATGTATCCCAACATATAGAAAAATCTGAAACATTTTTTAATTTATTATCATTTGATTTCTCTTCAATATTGGCTGGTTGTACCAAAGATCCGTCATCAAATTTCCTAGAAATATGTATTAAAATACCATCATTGTTTTTAAGCCAAGCATATTCATCATCTTTGTATTCTATATATCGAATGTCAGTTATTACTGGGATAATGTTATTTTTTCTAAGTTCTTTTATTTTTGGTTCTGCAAGAGAAGTCCAATATTTTCCATCAGTTTGTATTCTTCTACACTTACCATAAGCTACCATAAGTGGTCTAATCAATTCTTTATCTTGGCCATCGCATTTATTAATATTAATTTTAAATTTTTTTTCTATGAAATCTTGAAGCTCTGTTTTCAACTCATCAGCTAAAGCGACCCTATCTGAGTCAATATTTTTTTCTTTTAAAAATCTTTTTAAGATTGAATAGAATGTATCTTTACCTGATCTTGCGACGCCAGTTATTCCTATGAGCATAATTTGTATTATAATTTAAATAAAATATCTTGTCAAGAATATAAAAGCATTGTATTATAAAACAATGGAATTGAATTTTGTACTAATTGTACTATTTTCTATATATTTATATTTTAATTTATGAATAGATTTTCTATTGAAGATTTAGCTATGGAAATAGCTTTAAATGCTTCTAAAAGATCGGAAGATTTTTATAAAAAAGTAGGGTGCGCTATCTTCAATAAAGATGGAAGATTACTCAGTATAGGATATAATGGCTTTGCTCCAAAACAAAATGTTCCAAATAAGATTTTAGCAAATCGGGACGAAAGAAGAAAATATATAATTCATGCAGAAGCAAATGCTCTTTCATGTATTTCCAGATATGAAAATCCAGAGCTGTTAGCTTGTACTCTTCTACCTTGCTCCTCTTGCGCTATAAATATAGCTTCGTATGGTATAAAAAAAGTTATATATAAAGAGGAATATACAAAAGATAAATTAGCGCATGATATATTTAAATTTTATAAAATACAAATAGAGAAGCATTAAATATGGAAATACTTTTACCTATATATAAAACAAGCTCAATAATCTTTCCTCCAGAAAGAATTTATAAAAATTTTTATAGATTTTTTTCTAATATAGATTATGAAATCATCAATGAAAGAGAGAATATAATATCTTCTGGTTTTTTCTTGAAGAATATTACATTTTTAGTAACGCCAAGCGATATATATAAAAAATATAATATGATTGCATCCTCCTTTATAAGTGATGGGGCTGAACTTGCAGTTAATGCCGTATGTTATAAAAAGAATAAAAAAGATCCTTTTTTTGCGGAAAGATATAAAGTAATCGAAAAAAAGACTTGCATTTTTTATTTAAATATACTATCATCATCGAATGAAGAAGATTACATTTTTAATATTGTTTAGTTTCTATAGTTTAAACTTAGGACTAGCTCAAGATAAAACATATATTTATAAAAATTACGAAAATTCTATTATACGTAAACCATATCCTGGCTATGTAATTCAAGGTCAATATATATACAGGCTTTATCCAAATTCAATTATTAGAAAACCATATCCAGAATTTACTATAAAAAGCAATTATATATATAGAAATTATGAAAATTCTATTATTAGAAAACCTTATCCTATAGGTACTTTAGATGGAGAATTATCAGAATAATATATTAATTGCTATTGGCTTAAATTCTACAATATTAACTGTATGGTTTTTAACGAATGCATTTTTTGAATACTTTAAATATTTAAATTTTATATTTAAAGATTATAACGAAGAGATAAAAAAACAATATATCTATTTTACTGATTTTCTTTCTAAAAAACAAGATTTTTTATCTAAACTTTTTTCTTGTCCATTTTGCATAGGGCTTTGGTCAAGCGCTATTATCTCTATATGTATTTTAAATATTTGGTTTACAGGTGTAATATATATTGCTTCGTTACTAATATTTTTTAGTATGAAGAAATTATGTTGCAGCTAGTAGAATTCAAAAACTCAATAGACTATTTAAACCTTTTGCAAAAATTGGTACCAATTAAACCTAACGATATGGCTCTTCAAGCTGTACTGTCACAAGTATTAAGCTTAGAATCTGGATGTAGATGCAATAGGACTGGTAGATATAATCAAGCAAGAAATAAAATAAATTTTTATGTATCGAATCTCTCGGAAGAAGACTTGTTATTTTTGAAAAAAGAATACGATACTGAAAGCTTAATATTTAAAGATTTAGTAATGTATTGATTTTTATTAAGAATTTAAAGCTTGATTTTTTTATTAAATTATATTAGAATTTAAGTATGGATGTAAGTCTATTCTTAAAGAAACATAAAGATATCCTTCATCTTGACGACCTATCTTTAGGTAAGGATGAATTAACAGATTTTGCTTTTAATTTTTTCAAACATAGGCTTTTTTTTTACACACCTCAGAATAGCGTCTACATCGTAGAGGGTGTAAAAGGAGTAGTTTTATACAGGGAAAATAATAAACAAGTCCAATTATTTATAGTAGAACCAAACTCGGTTATTCCTTCGCATCATCATCCAGATGTAGATAGTTATGAGATGCTTTTATGCGGTATGGAATTTAATATTAATAATAAAATCGTACTACCCCTAAGATTTTCCAGATTAACAGATAAGAATAATCACCCATTAGGAGCAAGATATCTTTTGAGGGTCAAACCAAATGATCCTCATGGAGGAAAGTCTGGACCAAATGGAGGAGCCTTTTTATCAATACAGTGCTGGTTAAATGGTAAAATCCCCACAAGTGTTGGGGAAAATTGGGTTGGAGAAACTATGGGCGGAATACATCAATCTAAGGTGCTAAATAAATGAAAGAACAATTTAAAGAAGCGTTAGGATATGACGACATATCTTTATTACCAAACTTTTCTAATATTGTATCAAGAAAGGAAGTATCAACAGTAACAAAAATTAGTAGGAATAAATATATTGATATTCCAATCATTCTGTCTCCAATGGACACGGTTTCCTCTGTTAAAACATGCATAAAGATAAATCAAATAGGTGGTGCTGGGGTGCTGCACAGATTCATGTCAATAGAGGATCAAAAGACAAAAGCGAAAGAGATTAAAGACAATAGTAATTTTTGTATAAATGCAATTGGTTTAAAGGATAGTTTTAATAGAATCGAAACTTTAAGTCCATATACGGACATATTCTTTTTGGATACGGCAAATGGATTATCTATCCAAGTAGAAGATTTCTTGATAGCTTACAAACAATCTAATTTCACTCAAGATATTATCGTAGGCAATACATTAACCAAGCAAAGCGTTTATAGACTAGCCAATCTTAAATCTGATGGCTTTAGGCATTTAATTGGTCCTGGAAGTATGTGCCTTACTCAAATGAAAACTGGAATTGGATGTCCTAGTGTTACTGGATTATATTACGCTTGGAAAGCTGTTAGAAATTGGCATCTTTCAAATTTAGATTATTTTAGGCATGAAATCCCAAAAGAAGAAAATAGACCCAGTATATTAGCTGATGGCGGTATAAGATATCCTAAAGATTTAGTTAAAGCAATCGCGAGCGGAGCAGATGCTGTTATCTGCGGGAAAATTTTTGCTGGATTAATCGATACAGTAGAAGAAAAAGACCTGATTAAAAAAGACGATAAATATTATGTTAAATATCGTGGAATGGCAAGTCAAGATGTCGTAGAAGATTACGATTTATATGATGGCACAAAGAAAAATTTATTTGTAGAAGGCGATAAAACATTAGTTGAAGTTTCGACAAAAACTATAGAAGATATCGTCTATGATTTTGCTAATGGCTTAAGAAGCGCAATGAGTTATTTAGGATTTAGATCAATAGAAGAAATGAGGGGTGGATTGTGGGTAAATAAAATTCAAGCCGTTAGAACTACTATCAATAATATGTATGAGGGTTTTGCTCATGGAAAAGATTGAAGAGAATCTATTACTAGAAATCAAAAAGTATTTTTTAGAAAATAAAAATGAAGAATCATGTGGGTTAATTTTAAAAGACGACAATGGTTTAAACTTTTACAGAACAAAGAATATTGCTAATTTAAAAAAAGATAATTTTATTATAGATTCAGAAGACTATATACAAGCTAAAAAAAATGGGGAAATAATATGGTACTGTCATTCGCATATAAAAGATCGCTCGTTCTCTATTCAAGATGTAAGAAATTCATTAAATCATAAAATTAATCATTTGCTATATAATATACAAAGAGATAAATTTTATTTTTTATTTACAGAAAAATTTTTAAAATATAAAAAATATCTTGATAAAGATTTTATCATTGGCAAGAATGATTGTTCTACATTAATATCATTATTTTATAATCAAGAATTAAATCATGACTTTAAAATTCAACCACCTCACCTTAACAAAGATATTTCATATGACGATATAAAAAAAGATAATAAACATATTTGGTCTATACAAGATTATAAAGAGAACACTAAAGATTTTGTTATTTTTCATCCAAAATCGTACGAAGAACTAGAAGAGAATGATATAATAGTATTCAAAGACAAGCATGATCTACCAACTCACGGAGCAATTTACCTCGGGCAAGAACTAATATTACATCAAAGATTAGATTCAAAATCATTAATTGAGGGGCTTAGAAAAGCTCACGTTAGATATATAAAATATGTTGCTAGAAAAATCAAATGAAATTTGAACAAGACATCTTAGACAAGATAAGAAGGCATTGCCTTTTAAAACCAAATCAAGAGTCATGCGGCCTCATATACAATGTAGATAATCAAGATAAAGTTTATTTCTGTAAAAATATAAGCTCAAATCATAAAAAAAATTTCTTGATAGACCCAGAAGACTATAGATTTTGTTCGATTAAAGGAGAAGTATTATGTTGCTATCATTCTCATATAAATAATAGAGGATTTTCTTATGAAGATATATATAATAGCTTAAAGTCTGAAATACCATATTTATTATATAATCTTAAACAAGATGAATTTTTCTTTTTTGATCCTATAAAAGATCAAACATATAAGAAGTATATAGGATTAGATTATAAGAATGGCGTAAATGATTGTTGGTCAACTATTGAAAGATACATTTCTGAAGAATTGAAGATTCCAATAGCAGATCCAGAATCCAAAAGATCTGAAAAACCAGATGAAAACCTTTCTTGGGCATATGAAGATAGAAAGGAATGGATGAAAAAAATGAATTTAGAAAAAATAATTCCAAATAGCATAAAGGATTTAAAAGAAAATGATATATTAGTTTTAAAAAGTTTAAACGAAAAAATTCCTACATCTGGCGCGATATTACTTAAAAATAAATTAATACTTCATCAAAGAGATCATGATATTTCTAAAATAGAATGCCTTAGAAAGGCCCATTTTAAAATGATATGTTATATAGGAAGATTCAAAAGTGAATAATAAAATTTTACAAAAGTCATTAAAGAATAAGATTAGTGGAGCATTTTATATGCCATTATCTTTTGATACGGCAAAAGGATGCATCATAAAGGATATAGAAGGAAACAAGTATATAGATTTGTCTTCTGGATATGGAGTCGCAAACATAGGATGGCAAAACGACGAAATGCTTCAGCATCAAATTAAATGCATTAATAAATCAAACTATGCCCCACCATGGCTAGCTACAAAAGAAGCAGACGATTTAGCAACAAAATTAATTTCTTTTTTTCCTAATGCTAATTATAAATGTTTTCGTACAACTGGCGGAGCAAATGGAAATGAAGTTGCAATATCCGTATTTTATAATATTAATAAATCTAATATAGGTACTTTCGAAAGATCCTATCACGGATGGAGTCAAGCGACAATTGGGATGGGGGAAATCAAAAAATATAAAATGCCTTTTGTAAAAAAAGAATATGAATCTAAAAAAATACCACCGCCAAACAAATCTTCATTAGAAGAAGTTGATTTATTTTTTAAAAAAAATCAAGATGTAAAAATATTTATAGCAGAACCAGTTTTGGGTAGTGGGGGAGTGATTGTACCAGATAAAGGATATTGGAAAAAATTTTATAAAATATGCCAAGAAAATGAAGTATTTTTAATTATGGATGAATGCATAACTGGGTTTGGCCGAGTAGGGAAAATGCTTGCTTGTCATCATTACGATATTGAACCAGATGCAATTATATTAGGGAAAGGCATATCTTCTGGTTATAGTTCTATCGGGGCAGTCTTGGTAAAAGAAGAACATTTAAAAAATTATAGATTTGGAGATGTATCGGCAACTTTTTCATGGACACCGTTTGCTTGTAGTGTAGTTTTAAAGAATATAGAAATCATTGAAAAAAATAAGCTTTGTGAAAAATCGAAAATCATAGGCGAATTATTTAAAATTAAATTGACAAATATTTTTAAAGAATTAAATTTTGATAAATATGAATTACGCATTATTGGATCAATGATCGGGCTACAATTTTTTAACAAAGAAAATCAGCCAGACATTTATCTTCATGGAAGACTGCTTTATGAATTTGCAAAATCTAATATAATCATATGCACATCAGGAGATAATGATTCTATTATATTTTTACCACCATTATCAATTGATGAAAAGACGCTTAACTTATCAATAAGTAGAATAAAAAAGATATTTCAAACCAAATTTATTTATTGATTTTATCTAAATATTAATATATAATCCTTAAATGAAGCAAAAAAATTCTATTAAATTTAATATCTTGAAAAGAATGCTAGGTAAAAGAGTTGCAGTTATTACTGATTATGCTAAATTTGAACACTTTTATGGAGAAGTCTCTGAAGTTCTTAATGAAGAGCTTCTACTAATTAAGAGTGATAAGGGTGAAGATTTAAAAATTTCAATCTTTGATGTAAGAAATCCTTCTCAGGAACTATAATGGAACAAGAATCTAAAAAAATAGAATTTACATCTGAAAATGTAAGTTTATATGTTCAGCCGTATATGAACGGTCCAATTAGAAGACTTGCGCCAAAGATGCAGAGGAATGATTTGTGCCCAGTTAATGATGTAAAATTTAAAAAATGCTGTGGCCAAGACGGTTCAAATTTTTGTAAAAAAATGCTTTCTGATTACTTAAATGAATTGCAAGAAGCTCAAAATAAATTAAAAAATGATCAGAGCGGTTGATGTTATATTCGGATTAGCTTGGGGCGATGAGGGTAAGGGTAAGATAAGTAATGCAATATCTAAAGATTATGATATAGTTTGTCGCTGGAATGGTGGACCAAATGCGGGTCATACAGTTTATTTAAATGACAAAAAATATAAAACACACATTATCCCTTGTGGAGTATTTCAAAATAAGCTTAGTATAATCGGGCCAAATTGCGTAGTAAATGTAGATAAATTTTTTGATGAGATAGATTATCTTAAAAAAGAAGGATTCGATACCTCTTTGATTAAAATTAGTCCTAAAGCTCATATAATTACTCATAAGCACATTCAATATGATCTTCAAATTCTCAAAAAGAAACTTGGCACAACAGGTCAAGGCATAGCCCCTGCATATAGCGATAAAATGTTGAGAACTGGTAAGCTTGCTAGAGATTATATTGATAAACAATATCTTTGGGATGGTAGTTTACATGGAGATATACTTTGCGAAGGGGCGCAGAGTTTTTGGCTTGATATAAATTATGGAGAGTATCCATATGTTACCAGTAGCGAAACACTGCCATACTCTGCATGTTCATTAGGCTTTTCTCCTAAAAAGATCAGACAAATTATAGGAGTAGCTAAGATTTATGATACGAAAAGTGGTGTAGATCCACTTTTTCCAGAGAGTCTTTGGGAAGATCCAGAATTAAATTATATAATTGAGATCGGAGAAGAATTTGGCTCTACAACTGGAAGAAAAAGAATCGTGAATTGGTTAAATCTAAATAAATTAATTACAGCGGTTAAAATATCTGGCACAACTAAACTAATAGTTAATAAATGCGATGTTTTAGAAAAAATTCATACTTATAAACTTTTTCAAAATAATAATCTTTATAAATTTAATACAATGCAATCTATGCAAAGTTTTATAAAAAGCCAGTTAAATTACAGTCTAAATGATTTTGTCGAAATTTTGTTTTCTGGAAATAAATCAGTTATTTAAACTTGGACCTGCTCGGAGTTGAACCGAGGTCTTTTAGAAATATAAATTAAAATACTACAAGTTTAGTTTATCTTAAATTTTAGCTTTGTATAGATAATAAACAAACATACTAGGCGTATTCTATCTTGAATATTATTATTTAAAGAATAGAAAAACTATTAAATAATAAACATCTAATAACGCAATTATCCAATAGATGTGTCATGGTAATCACGCTGTAGAACTTAGGCTACAGAGGCGGTCTCTTCGACTAAAGAAACTCTAGCAGAAAGATGACCTTTGTATTTAGCTGTTTTGGCAGTTAATACTTTTAAGGCTTTTTAAAGAGTCCCACCTAAACCTCTACTTGCATTTTAATTCTAACCACTAAAATCGAAACCAAATTCAGGCCCAATGTCAATGAACTATATAATATAATACATTACATTTAGATTTTTTTCAAATTATTTATTATAATATATATGGATAAGATAATTTATTTATTAGATCAAATAATAGAAAAGAATATTTGGGAAGACTCCTTAACAAAAAAGTCTGGAGACACAGGAGATAACTGGAATGTTCATCATCTTAAACTTCTAAAATCTTTAATATTAGAGGAGTCAAAAAATGCCAAAAACTAAAAGAAAAAAATATTACGCAATCTATTCTAAAAATGATAATTTCCTTCATGGAGTTTTTCCTTTATCAAAAGAAGGATTTAAAGAAGCCAAAATATACATACAGAAAATTTCCCCTAAAAATCCAAAAAATTTCTATATAGAAGAAAAATAATACAAATATACCCAACAGTGTAAATTATTATGTGAAAGCTGAAATTGCAATTTGTCAAGAGTTTTCTGATAAGATTCACTATAAAGAATCAGAGAAAAGCATTCTTATTTCTATAAATACTGATTATTTTGAAGATTTAAAAAACCAATTAGATAAATTAAATTATAAAGTAATATCAAAGAGCACAGAGAAAGATAAATTAACAGTAGAATTCGCTAAAATACATAAAGTTTATTAAATTAGCGTGTGGCGCAATTATTGGTGGATCATGGGTTAGCGCAAATGACGAAAGCATAACACAATATAACATAAGTGCAACCTCATTTAATCCTACTGGCGGCTATAGATTTGACGCGGGTTTTGCTTTGGCTGGAGGACAAGGAGCAGGAAAATATCAAGGTAGTGATACTGTAGACGCTCCAAGTACAGCTAGACAAAATTATATAGCTCAAAATATAGATGGAAATGATAGTAATGTTTTCGCTTTAATTGCTACGAATTTGACAACCACAAGTACGGACGTATTTGCTTCAATGCAATGGCGTGAAGTTAAATAATTTATAAGTATAATTTTAATTTTAAGGTGTAATATCAACTGATATGCCTAATATTAATTTAAATGACCCTACAGAAAAGAGAATATCTCTTGTATATGACCCAAGCACAGACTCTTACAAAGCTCAAGAAGCTATTACTTTAGACGATTTAACTTCTAAAGGTTCAATAATGTCTAATAATACAATAAGTGGTTCTAATGGTACGATTTTAGAGGAGAATAGCAATAGAGAAGAACTTTTTATACAAAATTTACAAAGTGGTTTACTTTATGTAAAATATGGCACTTCTGCTAATTCTAATTCATTTAATTTTGTTTTAGCTGCAGCTACAGCATCAGGTGCTGGCGATGGTGGTAGTTTAAGTGATTTAAATTATTCTGGCATAGTAAGTGTTAGTGGTGCAATTCCAAATTATATTTGTTGGGAACGTTCATAAAATGAATAAAAAAGAACTAGAGATTGATTTTACCTCTATTCTAGCCGAAAAGAAAAAAAGCAAAGCGCCATTAAATAAACCATTTAGACTTCCTTCTGGCAGTAAAAAGAAATTTGGCGTTTATGTAAAAAACGATAAAGGCAATATTGTAATGGTTAAATTTGGTGATCCAAATATGTCCATTAAAAGAGACAACCCAGAAAGGCGCAAAGCATACAGATCTCGTCATGGTTGCGATAATCCAGGACCAAAATATAAAGCAAATTATTGGAGTTGCAAAATGTGGAGCGCAAAACCAGTTAGCAAGATAACTGGAAGTGAAGAAGAGATTACTTTAGAGGCAGAAATTCAAGCCAAAGGCAAAGGTCTTTGGTATAATATTCAACAAAAGAAAAAAAGAATGGGTAAAAATTATCGTCCAGCGCCAGAAGGTTCTAAGGACCGCCCAAGTAAAGAAGCTCTTAAAAAAGCTCAAGGGTCTGATTATGAAAATGAAGCATATGAATGGGATGGAGAGACTGAATTTGATCAAATAGAACTTTTAAAAATAGATCAAAATTTAGCTCAAGTAGAAGAAGTAGAAGAAGCAGAAGAAGCCGAAGTAGAAGCATCTACAATGTTTGAAGTTGGTGATAAAGTAAAAAATATTAATCCAAGTTGCAAGCACTATGGTAGCGAAGGAGTAGTTAAAGAAATTTTAGACCTCGGTATTCGTGTCGAAGGTCAATCTCAAGGGATTCTAGAAGACATAGGATATGCAGTAGTTTACGAATGCACAAACGAAGGAATGACTTGGAAAAAAGGCGATTTGTTGGGCAAAACAGAAATCCAATTAAAAAAAATATAATTTAATAAAAATATATTATTATATATAATATATTGTGATAATATATCAAGTAACACCCTGTAGACTTTATCCAGATATTTTAAAGAACATCTTATCTTCTATAAGAATAGAATCTTTAGATTTTCATTATCCATTTGATTTAAAAAACGATAATGATTATACAAATCCAAACAATATCATGAAATCTATACCAAAGACTTTTAAACATTTAAGATTTGATGGATTTTTATATGGATCTTTTAATAGTTTACATTTAAATAAAAATGAACAAGACTTTGTTTTTACTATAATAAACGATCCAGTAGATCATATATATGAAATCTATGCTTATTGGAATTTCGTTAAATACATAGAAGATCGTCATCCATCTTCAAATATTTGGCAACATAAAATGGGAATAGAATTAATAAAAATTAAAAATTTTTTATCAATTGAAGAATATATAGATTCAATTTTAGAACAAAAAGAAATATCTATAAAATATAAAGACGTAGAATATCAAGTAACGAAAGAGATTATTTTTGGATATAAGCGCTCAAACTTTAATTATATAGGTACACTTTCAAATTTAGATAAAACTATGGAAAAATTAAGTGAAATTTTTAATTCTAAAATATTAAATTTGAAAAAACCATACTACATTAATGCTTATAATGGAGTTTATTACAGGAAAGACGATTTAAAAAAAATATTTGAAGAACAGATTGATTTTTATAATAGCTTAAAATAATATTGACTTTTTGTTATTACTATGTAAAAATTATAGGATATGAACCCTATTACTCAAGAGCATAAACTTGATGAAAAAAATTCATATATAAAAGAAGATTTAAATATAAAAGCATGGTTTTTATACACAAACCATTATGATGTTGAATACTATAAAAAGTTTATCATACCCGCTAAAGCCAAGAGAGAATGGATGGATCAGGAACATACAAAATATGCATATAATTGTATTCCATTAGTTTCTGCAAATTCTTTAGGATGGTGGATCTTAAATTCTCAAGATATTAAAGTTAAATGGAATGGAGGGAATAATTTAGCAGATGTTGAGATTGAAGATAATACCTCAACGAGAAATTATAAACTTGTTGCTAGTCATTTTGGCTCTGGCATATTAACATTTAGCATACCAATCGTATTTGAAACGCCACCAGGATGGGGATTGATTGTAAATGGCCCATCAAATTATTATATAGATGGTTTATACCCACTTGAAGGAATAGTAGAAACAAATTGGTCGCCTTTTACATTTACCATGAATTATAAAATAACTCGACCAAACCATGAAATACACATACCATTTAAAATGCCAATCTGTAGAATAATCCCAATCCCATTAAATTTAAATGAAAAAACTAGGATAATTTTAAAACCTATTGATAAAAATAAAGAACTAGATACAAGGCAAAGAGAATGGCATGACGAAAGAAGAAAGCATTTAGATGAAGAAAAACCAGGAAGGATGTTCCACTATAGAGATGGCATAGATGTTAGAGGATGTCCATTCAAAGGCTTTCATAAAATGTTTTATAAATATAAAGAAATAGAGTAAGTGTAACTTGTTAGTGAACAATAAAGAAGAAGTCCTAGCCATATGCTCCGAATTTACAGAAGAATATGGATTCAATATAGAAGAAGAAGATACCCTAGTCGTATATATTAAAAGTGAATATCTTAATGAATTAAGGAGAATGCTTGAAAAGCAAAACTATAAAATACATTCATATCAAGTATATGGCGACGAAATGTTAGCATATTTTATACCAAATAATTAAATTGACTTTTTAATATATATTTATTAAAATATATATATGAGGATTTTATTATCTAAATTTTTATACCATATTGGCGACTTTATAAGCAGAACAATTATGGTATACGGAGATGGATATGGATATTCAATATATAGAAAATTAATGCTTTGGAGTTGCGATTTAGATAAAGAAGGAAAAATTTGGAAATATGTAAAAAATAAAAAGGAGACTAAAAGAAAATGATAAGCATAAAAGATATTTCGAATCTTAAACTTTCAAAAAAGCAAAGAAAAAAACTACTTGCAAAAGGTAAACTTAGAGACCCATTCGAAATATGGGTTGATCACCATAATCATAAACTTGAAATTATAAGAACTTGTGCTAGCTTTATAGGAGCCATAGTGTCTTCGATTGTTATGCTTAAAGTTTTTGGCATTTTATAATGACAAAAAAAATATATTATAACTATGGGATATCCGAAACGAATGATAATGGTTTAGAACCATTTCCAGATGATTTTTTTTCTGGTGAATTAAGAAAAGCTTCAAGTGAAATAAATGAAATATACGAGCATTCAAAATGTCCATCTGTTTTAGAGTGGTATAAAAATACTTGGATTGTCGAAATGCCATTCGATTTAGAAATAAATTATGATTTATCTCAAAAAAAAGTGGAGGTAATAAAGCCAGAAAGAACAAAAGAAATATTTAACTCAGAATTTTTAAAAGTACACGAGTCATATCTAAAAAACGATGGTATACTAGAATTGCAACTTATATACTTTTATTTGTTTTGGACAAATCAAAAAGATATATGGGTAGAAATATCTCATCATCCTGCTCTTTGTAGACTCGGTATAGAATTAATTCCAGGAACTTTTCCAGTATCAAGCTGGACGAGACCATTGAATTTCGCTTTTAAGATATCTAATACAGAAAACAAACGTATATATATTCCTAAAAATATGCCAATATATTATATAAAATTTTATTCAAAATATGGAGGCATGAATATTAATTTTTCATTAGAAAAAAGATATCCATCTGAAGACGTTCTTAAGAGATGGAATAAAGAAGGGCTTATAAAATATTTTAATTCAAGAGACTCTTGGAATTTTTTAAAGAATAGAGAGCTAAATGCAAATAAATGTCCATTTAGTTTTTTTAATAAATGAAACCAATTACCTTAACAATCATTAATGGATCTATTGGCGGAAAAAATGGAAATACTGCATCCTTAATTAAAAAAATTAGAAAAAAGATAAATAAGATTGATCCAAATATAAAAATTAAAATCTTGCATCTTCATAAAGATTTCTTCTGGCCGAAAGTAAGGCATATAATTAAAGAAAGCGATGCTTTAATTTTTTGCACAGGAACATATTGGGATTCTTGGGGATCTAATATGCAACAACTTTTTGAAAAGATGACAGAAATTGAGGGCAAAAAACACTTGCTTGGCAAACCAGCAGGAGTAATTGTAACCATGCACTCTGTTGGCGGTAAAGAAGTAGCGTCTAGGATGCAAGGCGTTCTTTGTTCTATGGGGTGTGTTCTACCACCATTTTCTGCTTTTGCTTATAGTTATGCAGATCATGTGGCGCATCAGTCTAGATATCTTGGTAAAAAATTACTTGACGATGTATGGCATATTGAAGATCTGCAAGCATTTCTTTCAAATATCATAAATTATTCAAAAGGTGAAAAAATTTGGCAAGTTTGGGATTATCTTGATACTGAAGCTTATAATCCTACATCTGTTTGGTTAAAATGAATATATTAGTTACTGGATCTGAAGGGTAC
>Ga0172376_10002254_pt1 | contig 23702 bp, 22 predicted proteins | sample Lak35m_FD_121114 | JGI IMG/M metagenome (GOLD analysis project Ga0172376, IMG submission 121114) | Freshwater microbial communities from Kabuno Bay, South-Kivu, Congo - kab_092012_35m | ecosystem: Environmental > Aquatic > Freshwater > Lake | place: Democratic Republic of the Congo: South-Kivu...
GCTGCAGTGCGTCGCGATCGCGCTGGTGCTCGCCGATCGGGCGGGCGTGGGCGCGCGGCTGCCGGAGGGGTTCGCCATGACGGAGGTCGCAGCGTGGACGGCATGGGCCGCCGTCGTCGCCACGGCCTGGTCCGGGCTCGAGTATGTCGTCGCGGCCCGGGCGCTCGTCCGTGACGGCGAGGGCGACACCACCCACGCGACCTGAAGGCCGAGCGCCCGCGATGCAGTTCGACGCCGTCGCCAACGAGACCGTCGCGGTCGATCCTGTGCCTCCCATCGCCCCGACCGCGCCGTTCTGGGTCGGGCTCGGGATCGTGGCCGTGGGGGCGAGCCTCATGATGGCCGCCCGCGTCGGCGCGCGGCTGCGTGCCGGTGTGCCGGTGGTGGCCCGCCGCCCCCATGCCGACGTGCCGTGGCACGGGATCGATGTCGCGGTCGTGGCCGTCGCGTATCTCGCGGCCGCATCCGTCGCTAGTGCCTGCCTCCCGCCCGGCCCCGCGGTCGTGGCGGTGCTCATCGCCAACCTCGCGGCACTGGCCGTTACCACGCTCTTCGCCGTCTGGCATCTCCACCTGCGTGGCGCCGACCTCCGCTCGTTGGGCTGGGACTCGGCCTCGTGGCGCGACGACGTGCGACTCGGAGTGGGAGGCCTCGCCCTCGTCGTGGCACCGCTGCTCGGACTCGCGACGCTGCTCGACCGGATCGTGCCCTACGAACACCCGATCGTCGATCTTCTGCTCGCCGACCGGAGCGGACTCACGCTCGCCGTCGTCATCGTGTCGGCCGTCGTCGCCGCGCCGATCGCGGAGGAGCTCTTCTTCCGACGAATCCTGCAGGGCTGGCTCGAGTCGAGGCTGCCGGCGCCCCAGCGGGGCGGTGCCGTGCTCGCCTCGGCCGGGCTCTTCGCGGCGGCCCACATGGGACAGGGGCTGGCTCCGGTGCCGCTCTTCGTGCTCGGGATCGTTCTTGGATGGATGGCGCTCCAGACCGGGTCGATCGTCGGGTGCACGCTCCTGCACGCGCTCTTCAACGCCGTGAGCGTGGGGCTCGTGCTGCTGACCACGCGCCCGACGGGTTGAAAACGGCCGGTTTTCCCGCGGAAATCGACCTATCACCGGACGGCGGTGGCGCGGCACACTCCGCACCTGCACCAGCGGGCCGATCGTGCGAAGCCGCTCATTCACCACCCAGGTCGCCGACGTCGCCGCCTACGTGGCGGTGCGTGTCGCCATCTGCGTGGTGCAGTCGCTGCCGCGGTCCACGGCCGAGCGATGGGCCCGGTGGCTCGGCGGCTTCCTCGCCCACCGCGTCCGCATCCGACATGAGGTCGTGCGCGAAAACCTGCAGACCGCGTTTCCCGACGCTTCTCCCGCGACGCGTCTGGCGATCGCCCGGGGCATGTGGGAGCACCTGCTCTTGATGGTGGTCGAGATCGCCCACGCCAACCGCGTCATCCACAGGACGACATGGCGGCGCTCGCTGCGGATCCACGGCATGGAGGAGATGGTGCGGTTTCTCTGGCTCGAGCGGCCGAAGGTGCTCCTCTCGGGCCACTACGGCAACTTCGAGCTCGCGGCCTATCTCTTCGGCGTCTTCGGGTTCCGGATCTTCTCGGTCGCTCGCGAGCTCGACAATCCGCTCCTCGATCGCTTCGTGACCGAGTTCCGCGAATCGCGCGGGCAGCGGATCCTGCCGAAGAAGGGGAGCGCGCCGGACGTGGCCCTCGTCCTCGAGGAGAACGGCGCGATCGGGCTCCTCGGCGATCAGGCGGCCGGCCCGAAGGGCTGCATGGTCGATTTCTTCGGGCGGCCGGCGAGCGTCCACAAGGCGATCGGGGTCTTCGCGCTCTCGAGCGCGGCACCGGTGATGGTGTGCTCGGCGACGCGCGGCAAGGGCCTCTTCGATTTCGACCTGCGGGTGGAGGGGATCGCCGACCCCGCGCAGCAAACCGCGGAGACCGCCGATCTCCGCGCGCTCTCGCAGTGGTACACCACGCTGCTGGAGGATGCCGTTCGTCGGCAGCCGGCGCAGTACTGGTGGGTGCATCGCCGGTGGCGGGTGCGGCCTGCCAAGGCTACAGTGAGGCGTCCGGCGGCCTGACGCGTGACGGTGCGGCCGACTCCCTGCCTCCGCCGACCGTGACGACGTGCCGCCGTTGCGTGGGTGTCGCGCGGGCTTCGCCATGTCCCACATGTCCCAGTGGATTCCCATCGCCACGGCCGACGAGTGTCCACCCGGGACGGCGATCGAGCGCCTCGCCGACGGCCGCATGGTGGCGATCGCCAACGTCGGCGGCACCTTCCACGCCATCGACGGCCTCTGCCCGCACCAGGGCGGGCCCCTCGGCACCGGCAGCCTCTGCGGCACGGTCCTCACGTGTCCCTGGCACGGCTGGCAGTTCGACGTCGCCACGGGGCGCCACCTCGTGTCGGGGACGGTCCGACAAGCGGTCTACGAGGTGCGGGAGGAGGGCGGACGGCTGTTCGTGCGTCCCTCGCCTCACGGCCACGCCACGGGGCAGACGGAATGATCGCGTTCCGTTGCTTCCGAAATGACGATCCGCCGCGCCTGGCGGACACGTGGCGATGTGCCGACCTCGGCCCCGCGGCCGTCCAGCCGATGACCTCGGCGCTGCTCGAAGCCTGCGTCTTCTCGAAGCCCTACTTCGATCGCGAGGGACTTCTCGTCGCGGTCGACGGAGCCCGTGTCGTGGGCTTCGCCCACGCCGGCTTCGGGCCGAACGCGGCACGCTCCGCGCTCGACACGTCCGTCGGCACCACCATGCTCGTGGTGGTCGTCCCGCACGAGGAGCACGAACGGATCGCGGCCGGCCTCGTGACCCGCTGCGAGGACTACCTGCGATCGCGCGGAGCCCGGACGCTGCTCGGCGGAGGAGGTCCGGCGCTCGGTGGCTTCTATCGCGGCTTGTACGGTGGCTCCGACGTGCCCGGCATTCTGGACACCGCGCCGGCCATGCAGGCCGTCTTCGAGCGGGCGGGCTACGCGGTCGCCGACCAGATCGCCGTGCTGCGTCGCGCGCTCGGCCGGTTTCGACCGCCCGTCAACCGCCTGCAGGTCGCCATCCAGCGGGCCACACGGCTGAGCGTCGTCGATGAACCTCCACGCCGCTCCTGGTGGGAGGCCGCGGTGACGTCGGGCATCGCACTGCGACGCTACGTCCTCTCGAACCTCGCCGGCGAGACGCTCGGCACGGCCACGTTCTGGGACATGCAGCCACTCGCCTCCTGCCTCGGGGTCACGGCCGCCGGCCTGCTCGACGTGGACATCGAGGGGCCGCGACGACGGCAGGGGCTGGCCAACTATCTCGTCGCCCGGGCGATGCACGACCTCGCGCAGGAGGGCGTGGCCGTCGTCGAGACGCACGTCGCGGCCTCGAATGCCGCCGCGTCGAGCCTCTTCGAGAAGCTGGGCTACGAGGCCGTCACCCACGGCACGATGTTCGTGCGGCCCGCCGGGGTCGAACCCGCGTGAACGAGGCACGCAGTCGCCGTCAGTGGGCGCCGGTCCGCACGGCCAGTTCCTCGAGGTGCTTCACGACCTCCACCGCCGCGTCGCCGCCCAGCCCCGGGGCGTGCCGCAGCCTCTGGGAGAGGGGTGCCGTGGCGCTGTCGCGTCGCAGGTCGGTCAGGTAGTCCTGCAGCGCGGCCCGCCGCTCCGGGGTCGTGCAGAGCAGCCAGTGGGTCCAGCACCACGCCTCGGCGTAATGGTCCTGTGACAAGTCGGCGGCGGACTCGAGCGCCTCGAGCCGGGCGAGGTCGGGCCACCAGGTTCCTTCGAGGCGGCGTCCGGCGAGGTGTGCGATGTGGGCGCGATGGAGCCCGGCCTCCAGCTTGGGCAGCTCGAAGAACTCGGCGATTCCCTCGTCGAGCCAGAGGGGGATCACCGGGACCACCGCGTGCAGGTAGCCGTGCGTCGTCTCGTGTCGGAGATCCTCCGCCACGCGATCCTGCCACGCAGCGTAGACCGACAGCGTCGTATCGGTCTCGACGAAGAATGCGCGTCGTGCCGGAAACGACGGGAATTGTCGGACGACGAATTCCTCGTAGCGCGCCGGCGTCTCGAAGAGGTAGAGATTCACCGGCTCGTCCGAGATCGGCAGGCCGAGCGTCTGGCTCACGTCGACACGCAGCGCCTCCAGTTCCCGCACGAGGCGATGCTGGCCCGGCAGGGGAAAGTCGGCGTGGATGACGAGCTGACTGGCGACGATTTCCGTGCGCTTGGGCAAGCCGGCCGCGGTGGTGCCGAAACCGTGAATCGCGTGCTGTCGGATCGCGTCGTCCACGCCACTGAGGTGCGCACATCCCACGATGAGGCACGCCACGGCGACGAGCAGGCCGGGGGCCCAGCAGCGGGCATCGCTCGGACTTCGGAAAGGGGCGAGACGCAAGGACACGGCCCCGGCGGGACGGCTCGGAGGATGGCGAAGGCGGGGATGCTAGCGAGCCCCGCGAGGGGCTCCAAGAGCGGTCTGGGCCGTAATTGCGGGCTGCATCAGGAGCGCGCCCGCGAGCGCCTCGAGCCCCAGCGGCCGCCCGAGGACCGCGGCGGCGCCGGCTCGTAGCGCGGCGAGCACGCCGTCACCCCGCGGAAACGCCTCGACGAGGACGATGCGCCGTCCCGGCTGCTGCGACGCCAGCAGCCGCAGCCACGAGAGCACGGCCGCGTCGATGACCGAGACCTCCCACAGCACCACGTCGCTCGGCACGTCCACGGGCGGCCTGCCGGCCACGCGCGACGCGATCCCGTGCCCCAAGGCGGCGACCTCATCCGCGAGCCCCTCGACCCCGAGCCGATCGACCGCCGCGACGCTGACACGGTGCACCAGTCGCCCCCGCGACCGGGCCACGGCATCGGCCGCCTGCAACAGGCGGTCCTCGCGCCGGGCCGCCGCCGGCAGGCCGAGGACGCCCGGCAGTCCGAGATCGAGATCCGCAAGCCAGGCACAGAGCCGCGAGGGAAACTCGTGCCAGGCGATCTCCTCGATGCCCGGCAGTGGCGGACCCGAACGGCGGCGTCCGTCGGAGAGCGTCGTGGCGACGGCCACGATCACGGCGAGCGGCCAGCGACGCGCGAGCACGATCGCGTCGTCGATCCGCCAGCGACCGGGTGCGTCGGTCGCCAGCACCACGACCGTGGGCGCGCCACCGTCGGCCGTTCCGCCGGGATCCATCCGCGCGTCCTTTCGCGTGTCCATCCGCGCATCGGTCCGCGACCGCGGGGCTCGCGCGTGGTCATCGGGATCGCGATCGGCCGACTCGGGGACGGCGACATCGCTGACACGCACGAGCCCGGCCGTCGCCTCGCGGCACCAGGCCAGTTCGATTCCCGGCGCCCCCCCAACCCACGCCACGGCCCATGCTCGTCGAGCACGATGGCGATCGGCTGCGGTGGTGATGGGGACGACGTGCATCGAGGGGCGAGAATCGTGCGCGGGCGGGGCGGTCCTGGCAGATGGGGCAGGCTGCGTTCCGTCCCCGTGCCCAGAGTGGAGCGTGCCGCCATGAAGCGTCGCAAGACGATCTTGACCGGCGCGCGGTGCCATCGACAATCCGCGATCGATCGGGGCCGTGTTCATGGATGAACGCGGCCGGAATCAGACAGGCGATCCCACGGGGCTTCCCGTGGTCGCCGCCGGCAGGAGGCCGTCATGCGAGACACGGTGCGGGGTGGCGACTCGGGGTTTCGGGAGCGATCGGCCGCAGGCAGAACGGTGTCCGTCGCGGCGATCGTGCCGCGGGCCCGCTTCATCGGCTGCGATGACATCGCGACGACCGGCATCACGGACGTCGCCTCCCGGTGCGGACCCGGGGACGTGTTCGTCGCCCGGCTCACGGAGCGCGGCGATGGCCACGATGCGGTCGCCCGGGCGGTGTCCCGTGGTGTCTCCGGCGTGATCGCCGAACGTGTCGTGCCGACGTCGGGCGTGCCGCTCAGTGTCGTGCCCGACAGCACGTGGACGCACGCGCGGCTCTCGCACGCGCTCGCGGGCGACCCCGCACGTCGCCTGCGCGTGATCGCCGTCACCGGCACGAGCGGCAAGACGACGACCGCCTGGCTCACCGCGGCGGCGCTCATGGACGAGGTCGGGACGGTCGGCATGCTCTCGGACGTGGGCTGCCTCGGCCCCGAGGGGAGCGAGCCGATGGCGACGGACCTCGCGCAGCCGGCGTGCCTCGCGGCGGCGCTCGCCCGACTTGCCGACTCGGGCTGCACGCACGTGGTGCTCGAGGTGTCGAGTCGCCAGCTCGCCGGCCATGCGCTCGCCGGCGTCGCCTGCGACACGGTCGTCGTGACCAACGTCGCCCGCGCGCACCTCGACCTGCACGGCACGGCCCGCGCCTACCGCCGGATCAAGTCGCGGATCCTCGATGCGCTCGCTCCCGACGGGTGTCTCGTCGCCGATGGTGACGGTCGTCTCGACAGGCTCCTCCGTCGGGCCGCCGCCAGGTCGGGTGAGGGCGCGGCCGCGACGACGAGCCTCACGGCGGGATTCCGCTCGCGATGCGACGTCCGCGGCCGCATCGTCGAGCGCGGTCGGGACGGCCAGACGTTCATGCTGACGACGGGTGGACGCACCGTGCCGGTCACCCTCGCATCACCGCTGCGGTCGTTCACGCGCGACGCGCTCCTGGCTGCGGCCGTCGGCCTGCGCTACGGGCTCGAGCCGCGGGCACTCGCGCATGCGCTCGAGGCGGCCGACGTGGTGCCGGGACGCATGGAGCGGCTGGATCGCGGCCAGGATGTGCCGGTGTTCGTCGACGCCGCCAGCAGCGGGCACGCGCTCGCCTCGACGCTCGGCGGACTGCGTCGGCTCACTCCCGGCCGGCTCGTGCTGCTCGCCGCCGAGTCGACCGCGCTGGCCGTCGCGGGGCGGGGCGGACTCGAGCGGCGGGTCTCGCGGTGGTGTGACGAATGTCTCGTGGCCCCGCCGAGCATGGTGGACGAGGACTGCGATGCCACCGCCCTGGCCGCCTACGCACGCATCGACCGGCTCATGTCGAGCCTCGGGAGCCGGGACTGCGTGCTGGTGCTCGACGGTCCCGCGGGGGGCCGGGGCCCGGACCACCGGGGGGTGCCGCTGGCGGCTCTGATCGACGGCTGGCTGCGGCTGGCCCATGACCCGGGCCTCGCCGATGCGTGGCGGCACGCCGCGTGAATCGCTCGGCGGCGGAATGGACGGGCGCGGCCCCGCTCCGGCACAATCCCGGTGGTCGTGCGGCCCAGGATCGCGCGATCCTGTGACGGACTGCACGAGCCCGAGCGCGACTGGAAGCACGACCGATGAAGCAGAGCGGGCGGACGCCGCGCCGGACGGCTGCGGCGAGCGATCAAACGCCGTTCGACGACCTGGGCGTGGCCGTTTCGCGGGCCGAGCCACTGTCGCATCACACCTGGCTGGGTGTCGGTGGAGACGCCGCCTTCTTCTGTGAGCCGGTGGATGCCGACGCGTTGGCCCGGATCGTGAGCCGCTGTCAGGCGGAGGCGGTACCGCTGCGGATCCTCGGCGGCGGCTCGAACGTGCTCGTGCCCACCGCCGGATTCGCCGGCATGATCGTGAGGCTTTCGGCGCCGGCATTCTGTGGCATCGACGTGCGCCGGCCGAGCATCGTCGCCGGGGCCGGCGCCAAGCTCGTGCACGTGGTGTCGGCTGCGGTGCAGGCCGGGCTCGCCGGCCTCGAGACGCTCGTCGACGTGCCTGGGACGGTCGGTGGTGCGCTGGTCGGAAACGCCGGCGGCCGCGGAGGCGACATCGGCCAGCGGGTGCGCGAGGTCACGGTCATGCTGGGCGACGGCACCGTCGAGCGGCGATCCCCGCCGGACGTCGCCTTCCAGGCACGGTGGAGCAACCTCGACGACTGCATCGTGCTCGGCTGTCGCCTGGACCTCGAGGAGGAGGGGGCCGAACTGCTCACCAAGCGGATGCAGCGCCAGTGGATCGTCGGGCGGGCCGAGCAGCCCGGCGGCACGCGAACCGTGGCGATGATGTTCAAGGACCCGCTCGGCACCACCGCCGAGTCGCTCGTCGTCCAGGCGGGCGCCCGCGACCTGCGGGTCGGCGGCGCGGCGGTCTATGGTCCGCATGCCAACTACGTCGTCGCGGGCCCGCACTGCTCGAGCGACGACATCCGAGCCGTCGTCGAGCAGGTCCGGGCCGCGGTGCGGGATCGGCTCGGTGTCGAGCTGTCGCCGCAGATCGAGGTCTGGTGACGTGACGCAGCGAGGCCGCCCGGAGGCGGATGAGCCGGTGACGGGCGTGCGTGCGTTCATTGCGGCGCGACGCGCCGGGCTGGGCACGCTCGTCGTCCTGGGCGCGGCGGCCATGGGCGGCTGGGCCCTGTGGGAGCGGTTCGCGGCGGACGTGCGGTCGGACCCGAACGCGGTGCTCCTGCCCGAGGCGGTCTCGGTGAAGGGGCTCGCCCCATGGGTGCGGGGCGATTTGAAGAACGTGGTGCTTCACGACGCGAGCCTCGACGGCGGCCTGCCCCTCGACGACCCGGAGCTCGCCGGACGAATCGAACGCGCCTTCGGCATGCACCCGTGGATCCGCGACGTGGTGGCCGTCACGCTGCGACACCCCGCCGCCGCGGAGGTGGAGGTGCGCTGCCGTGAACCGGTGGGGATGGTCGCCGTGCCGGGAGGCCTTCTGGCGATCGACGCGGAGGGGGTCGTGCTGCCGAGCGAGGACTTCACGGCCGAGTCGGCGGCCGCCTATCCGCGGATCTCGGGCATCCGCTCGAGCCCCGTCGGGGTCGCCGGGTCACGCTGGGGCGACGCGCTCGTGCACGAGGCCGCGGCGGTGGCGGCCGCGGTGGGGCTGGAGTGGCGGGACCTGGGGCTGCGCGACCTGCGGCCGACGGAGGACGGCGCCCCACGCGGCTGGGAGTTCGTCGACGCGTCCGGCCGCGTCATTCATTTCGGGTCGGCGCCGGGGCACGAGGCGGACGGCGAGCCGAGCATCGCGGTGAAGGTGGGGCGCCTCAGGGCGCTGGCCACCGCGGACGGCCGTGCCGAACGGACCGATCTCACGAGTCCCCCGTAGCGGCGGGCGGACGGTCCACCACGAGACGTCGGACGTCCTGAAACCGAGGGTGCTCCGCCGTGCGGCACCATTCGAAGAGCACGGCCTCGGAGGTGACGAGCACCGCGCCGGCGGCCTCGAGCCGACGCAGCGCCGTCTCGTGATCGACGCCGTGACGGGACGTGACGGCATCGACGCACACCGCCACGCCGAGACCGTGGCCCAGCAGGTCGAGCGCCGTCTGCGCGACACAGACGTGCGTTTCAATCCCGGCGAGCACCGCGACGTGGCCCCGCCCGTCGATGGCCTGCATGAACGCGGCCGATCCCGCGCAGCTGAAGGTCATCTTCTCGATCGCCGCGGGCAGATCGTCGGCGAGTTCGCGCGGGGTCCGGCCGAGGCCCCGTGGGTACTGCTCGGTGAGCACGGACGGCACGCCGAGGATCTTCGCCGCAGACGCCAGTCGCCGGCAGCGGGAGACGACGGCCTCGGCGGCGGGCATGGCCGCGAGCAGACGCTCCTGCACGTCGATCACACACAACAGCGACCGCGAAGCTTCCACACGCATGGCCATGGTATGGTAGCAAAGTGCGCACGCGGCGCGGGTGCGACCGTCGCCGCAGTGCCCTCTGCCGGCGTCCGGTCTGGAGACGACCATGCACGTGGAACGAGTCAAGTACGTGATCTGGGCCGCCGACACCGATCGCGCGGTGCGCTTCTACTGCGACCTGTTCGGCGGCCATGTCGGCCGCCAGAATCCGGCGATCACCGAGGTCGAGATCGCCGGAGCTGTGATCGGCATCCATTCGGGCGGCGAGGGGAGGCGGACCTGGACCGGCCTGAGTTTTCAGGTGCCCGACGTCGTCACGGGCGCCCGCGAGGTGGAGGCGGCCGGAGGCGGCCTCACCCACGAGCCCCGGCCCGAGAACGGCGAGCCGCCGCATCTGGCGATGTGCATCGACACCGAGGGCAACGAGTTCATGCTCACGCGTCGTCGCGGCTGAGCTTCCTCGCGAGATCACCGGGCGTCGGTCCCGCCCAGCGCGTCCACGACCCGGGCGGCGATCGCGCCGTGACCGACGAACGCGAACGTGCGGGCGGTCGGTCCGTCGATCGTGATCGTGACGTCGATCCGCTCATCCGGCAGGGCGGCGGCGACGCGCTCCGGCCACTCGAGAAACACGCAGGCGGCCGCGGCCACCGCGTCGTGCCACCCGGTCTCCGCCAGGTCGGCCGCTGCGGAGAGCCGGTACATGTCGCCGTGCACGAGCAGCCCATGCGGACCGACGTGCTCGTGGATCAGGCCGAAGGTGGGACTGACGACCTCCGTCGGATCGATGCCGAGTGCGGCGGCCACAGCCTTGACGAACGTCGTCTTGCCGGCGCCGAGATCGCCGTGCAGCGCGACGAAGGCGCGTGGCGGCAGCAGTGCGGCGACGGACCCTGCCAGCCGCGCGAGGTTCGCCTCGTCGGCGACGGTCACCTGCACGACGCGCGGGGCGGGGGAGCGCATGCCTGGGGCTCACCCCTCGAGTGCGTGAAGAAAACCACGCGGCACCAGCGGAGCGAGCGCACCGTCCTGCTCCCGAACAAACAGTCCGCATCCCTCGATCACGTCGCCGATGATCGTCAGCGGGACATCCAGAGCCTCGGTGCCCGAGGCCGCGACCGCCGCGGCGGCGACCTCGGGAGCCATCGCGAGGACGAGCTCGAAGTCCTCGCCGTCGCCGAGCGCGTGCTCCAGCGGCGACCGCGAGTCCCCGGCCTGCCGGCTCATCGTGACCGCGTCGGCATGGATGGGGATCGCAGCGAGATCCAGCACGGCGCCGGTCCCACTGGCGGCCATCATCCGGGCGACGTCGAGCGAGAGCCCGTCACTCACGTCGATCGCCGCGTGGACCTTGAATCGCTCGGCGATGCTCGCTGCCTCGCGGCACCGCGGCACGACGGCGAGATGCCGACCGAGCAGGCTGCCGCCGCAGGCCCCGGTGACGAGCAGTCGATCACCCACGCGCGCGCCATCCCGCCGCCAGGCACGGCCCGGCGGCACGCTGCCGATCGCCGTCACGCTCACGACGAGCGGTCCGTCCCACGCGTTCGTGTCGCCGCCGGCGATCGCGACCTCGTGCCGCGCCGCGAGCGCCGCCAGACCCGTGTGGATACGCCGGCCCAGCGACTCACCACCGCGGCTCGGCAACGCGACGGCCACGACGACGGCCTCCGGCCGCGCGTTCATCGCGGCGAGGTCGCTGAGGCTCACGGCGAGCGCCTTGTGGCCGACCGCCTCGGGTGGGCAGTCCGGACCGAGCACGAAGTCGGTGCCCTCCATGAGCATGTCCACGGTGACCACGGTGCGGCGCGAGGCCGGCGGCCGCAGCACCGCGGCGTCGTCGCCCGCCGGCACCTCGAGCCTGGGATCGGTCGGCACGTGCCGGACGAGCCACTCGACGAACTCCCGTTCCATCACCGACCTCCGGGGCGATGGCGGATTCTACGCCCAGGGTCGCCCCTCAGCGCGTCACCGTCTCGGAGACGAGATGTCCGAAAAGCGTCTCGCGCCCGCGCAGCACGTAGAACTTGATCGGGTTGAGATGCTCCTCGTCGGCCTTGTCGAGGATGTAGACGAGATTGTCGATCGCCACGGTCTCCCAGATGTGGAGGCCGACGAGGATGTCCCCCTCGCGGATGCCCTGCTCGCTGGCCGGACCGCCGGGGCGCACCGACGTCACCGTGAGCCCGCCGCGGTAGCGCGACTGGAGCTTCTGCACCGTCGGCGCGGGAAGGGGCTCGACCCGCAGGCCGAGCTCGCGCCAGCAGCGGACGTCGATCGGCACGGCGTCGCGCCGCATCGCGAAGAGCGGCAGCGAGATGCACTCCTCGGCGCCGGCTCGCACGACCGTGACGGGCACGCTGTCGCCGGCCTTGCGGCCGAGCAGCCCGCGCTCGATGTCGAACTGCCGGGCGACCGGCACGTCGCCGACCCGCACGATCACGTCGCCCGCCCGCACGCCGACGCTCGCCGCCGGACTCTCCCCCCGCACCGTCTCGACGACCGCGCCCCGCGAGCCATCCGGCCGGGCGACGATCCCGTGCCACGTGTGGTCGACCCGCTCGACCGAGAGAAGGGAACTTGCCACGTCGAGCACGCGGTCGATGGGAATCGCGAAGCCGATCCCCTGCGCGCCCGCCCTCACGGCCACGTTGATGCCGATGACCTCGCCGTTGATGTTGAGCAGCGGGCCGCCGGAGTTGCCCGGATTGATGCTCGCGTCGGTCTGGATCAGGTCGTCGTAGCGCTGCGTGCGGCTCACCTCCACGTTGCGATGGAGGGCGGAGATGATGCCGCGTGTCAACGTGTGCTCGTAGCCGTAGGCATTACCGAGCGCGAGCACGGTCTCGCCGATCATGAGGTCGCTCGACGTGCCGATCGTGATCACGGGCAGCGGCGTCTCGCTCGCGATCTTGATCACCGCGAGATCCGTGCGCGGATCGTGCGAGACGAGGGTCGCCGACGTCGTGCGGCCGTTGGCGAGCGTGACCTCGATGCGCCGCACACCCTCGACGACGTGGTAGTTCGTCACGACGTAGCCACGGGGATCGACGACCACCCCGGTGCCCATCCCGTTGACGCGGCGCAGCTCACCGCCTTCGTCGTCGTCGGACGGGGAGACGAACTTCTGTCCGTGGATGTTGACGACCGCGTCGCGCTGCGATTCGACCGCCCGCACGATCGCGGTGCGGCGGAGGTCCTCCGCGCGGCCGGGTCGTGCCGCCGAAGCCGTGATCGAGACGGCCACGAGCGACACGACGACCCACGGACACCGCATGGCGGACGGACTCCCCCCGACCCCGAGACGCGGCGCCGCGATGGCGCGCCGCCACAGGTCGGAATCGGCCGGTTGCGGGCACAGGTTCCATGTCGGCAACCCGCGGTCGGCAGAGTCAACCCAGACGGAACGCGGCCCTTCGCCAGATTCCGTGGCCTGCGGCGTCAGCCCGGCCTTCCCGGTCGTGTCTCGTCGCCACCGGGTGACGGCGGGCGGGCCTGCTCGGCACCGATGAGCAGCGGCACCAGCTGCAGCGCGAGGAACACCGTCAGCGTCGCGAGCACGATCCCCGGCCAGGCGCCGGCGACCCGCTTCCCGAACTCCCAGCCGAATTCTCGGGCGATGCCGCCGACGAGCGTCGCGAGCACGAGCACGAACAAGCCCAGGAGGACGAGACCGCAGCCGAGGGACGCCATCGTGCCGCGAAATGTGCCGATCTCCGAGAACTCCTCGCGGTGCAGATCGACCGAGCGTCCCTTCACGAGACTGCGTGGCACGGTCTCGGCAAGCTCGATCGCCCGCGATGCGTCGGCCCACGAGGCGGGAGACACGCGGCCGAGTGGCGGGGCTTCCGCACCGAGGACCGCGCGATCCAGCACGGCACGCATGGCCTCGCCCCCGTCGAACGCGGCGGTTTCTCCGGGCGGCCCCGACCACGTCCATCGTCCGTCATCCGGTGCCTCCACGACGACACTCCCGGCCGCGTGCTGGAGCGTGATCGTCAGGCCGGACGGACCCCCGGGCCCGACCTGCCACCGCGCGGGCACCATGGTGGGGCCGCTGAAGCCGACGGCGAGCGTGCCCCACGCGGCGTCTGCATCGGCACCGCCGAGCGTCGCCAGCCGCGCCGGCTCGCCGACGAGCACCCGCACGAGATCGACGTCCCGCGCGAGCGATGCCAGCACCGCGTCACGGGTGCGGGATCCCATGCGGCGTTCCAGCCGCAGGGTTTCGAGCGGGCCGAGGCTCCCGCCGCCGGCCAGCGCGACCTCGACCGCCCCGACGAGGCGGCCGATGTACGGGTGGAGACGGGCCGGGAGCCAGGGGATGAGCACCGCCCCCGAGTCGCGGCGGATCATGTCGAGCTCGTAGGCCCAGAGCATCGACGACTCGAGCGGGTGGGAAAGGACGAGCGTCCGCCCCGCCTGTACGAGCAGCCGCACGGTGTCGGCACGCAGGGTGGGCTCGTCTTCCGGCCATCCGTCGGCGCCGACGGCCACCGCCGCGCAGGCGGCTTCATCGAGGAGTCGGTCGACCGCGGGGCGGTCGGTGGGATCGGCGACGGTGACGATTCGATCACCCCGCGCCAGCGCCGCCGCCACGAGGGCCTCGATGTCCGCGCCACCTCCCACGACTCCGATCTGCATGCCGGCATTGTGGTCGGCCCGTGGGCGCGCGGCCAGTGCAGGGGATCGAGGCTGGGCAGGCGGCCGTATCGGAGGTATAGACGGGGCATGGGAGGCGCCGTGTCGCTCGTGGGTGAGGTGATCGCGATCGGCGACGAGCTCGTGTCGGGCCAGCGGCTCGACACGAACAGCCGCTGGATTTCGGCCGAACTCGGAGTCCTGGGAATCCCCGTCACGTTCCACACGACGGCCGCCGACACGCTCGAGGCGGGGATCGCCGCCTTCCGGATCGCGTGCACGCGGGCCGACGTCGTGATCGCGACCGGCGGCCTCGGCCCGACCGCGGACGACCTCACCCGCGACGTCCTCGCGGTGGTCTCGGGCGCGCCGCTCGAGGAGTCGCCGGAGGCGTTGGCGATCATCGAGTCGCGATTCGCCCGACGCGGTGTCGCGATGCCGGCGAGCAACCGGCATCAGGCGGCCTTTCCCCGCGGCAGCCGCATCATTCCCAACCCGCACGGCACCGCCCCCGGCATCGACGTGGACGTCGTGCTCGATGGACGGTCGAGTCGCGTCTTCGCGCTGCCCGGGGTGCCGGCCGAGATGCGGGTGATGTGGGAGCACACGGTCGGCCCCGCACTCGTCGCCCTCCGGCCCGGTGGCGGCACGATCGTGCAGCGGCGGATCAAGTGCTTCGGCGCCGGAGAGAGCGCCATCGAGGCACGGCTCCCGGACCTCGTCCGCCGTGGCCGCGAGCCGATGGTCGGCATCACCGCCCACGAGGCCACCATCACGCTGCGGATCGCCGCAGCCGGCGCCGACGAGGCGGCCTGCCGCGCGGCCATCGCGGGAACGGAGTCCACGATCCGTGCCTGCCTCGGGGAGCTCGTGTACGGCGTCGAAGACGACGAGGTCGAGGACGCCGCGATCGACGCGGTGCTCGGAGCGGGGGCCACGCTGGCCGTCGCCGAGATCGCGACCGAGGGACGCGTCGCCGCACTGCTCGCGCAGGCGCAGGGCCGTCGAGGACATGCCGTCAGCGGATTCATCGGCGGCATCGTCCATCCGCCCGGCCCCGACGGCATGACCGCCGATTCCCTCGCCGCGGACGCCCGACGGCGGTTCGGTGCCACGCTCGCGATCGGCATCGGTGCGGCCCGGCCCGGCCCGGAGGCGCGCGAGGTCGTGGACATCGTGCTCGTCGGCGATGCGTCGACCCGCCGCTGCGAGCACGTCCTCGGCGGCGGCCCCCTGCTGGCGGCGTCCCGAGCTGCGAAGACCGCGGTCGATCTCGTGCGCCGCGAGTCGGCGCAGGTGTCGGGGATGAGGCCACGATGACGCCTCCCGCTCGTGCGCCGCTGCTTCGATCCGCAGACGTGCGCACGCTCGTCCTGTTCAGCGGCCTGGTCGTGCTCGTCGTCCTGCTCGCGTGGCCATCGTTCGTCGGCCGGCTGCACTATGCCCGGACGCGCGCCGAACTGCGGGCGATCCGTGATGCCGCGAAGGTGGCCGAACTCTCGTCGGTGGGCAAGCTCTTCACCACGCTCGCCCGGCTCGTCGGACCGGCCGTCGTCAACGTCACCGCGAAGCGCCGGATCGTGATCGTCGCCGACGAGATCGCCGCGCTCCGCGGAGGCGGCTTGACCGGCGCCACCGACGAGGTGGTCGGATCGGGGGTCGTGGTCGCGGCGGACGGGGTGGTCGTCACCAACTACCACGTCGTCGCCCGGAGCGACACGATCGAGGTCGCCCTCGCAGACGGCCGGCGCTTCGCAGCGGATCTCCTCGGGGCCGATGCCGCGACCGACCTGGCCGTCCTCCGGATCGACGCCCGCGACCTGCCCATCGCCCAGTGGGGCGACAGCGACACGGTGGAGGTGGGCGAGATGGTCTGGGCGTTCGGCAACCCGTTCGGCCTCGATCGCACGCTCACCTACGGGATCGTCAGCGGCGTCGGACGACGGGGTGTGGTGGGCAATCCGCTGCAGGAATTCCTGCAGACCGACGCATCGATCAATCCCGGCAACTCCGGTGGGCCGCTGGTCGACGTGCACGGCCACGTGATGGGCATCACGACCGCGATCGTGGGCCGCTCCAACACGGGCATCGGCTTCGCGATCCCGAGCAACACCGCGCGGGTGGTGAGCGAGCAGATTCTCGCCAACGGCCACGTCGAGCGCGGCTATGTCGGCATGGCCCTGCGGCCGGTCGCGACGGGCGGTCCAGGGGCCGAGGTCGTCGCCGTCGAAAAGGACTCCCCGGCCGCCCTGGCGGGGCTCGTGCCGGGGGACGTCGTGCGCTCCTTCGACGGTGACGAGGTGCCCGATCCGGCGGGCCTCGTGCTGATGCTCACGCGATCGAAGGTCGGCACGGAGGCATCGCTCGAGGTCGAGCGTGGCGGCACGACCGGCACGGTGCCGATCCGCATCGGCAGGCGGCCCAGGGACCTCTGATCGCCGCGCGAGGGCGGCCGACCCGGTCAGCCACCAGCCGCCTCGTCCGGGCGCGACACTCGATCCGGTGCCGGGCCGCGTGCGTCGCCGCCGGCGTCAGGCTCCTCGTCGAGCATCTTCGTGAAGTCGAAGTCACCGAAGCCGCCTCCGAAGTTGAACGACTCGCCTCCTGTGGCGTCGGCCGCCGCGACGGCGGCTGCCGCGGCCGGCGGCGCGTGCGGCACGGCGGCCGGGGCCGGTCGGGCCGCCGGATCGCCCTGCGGTCGGGCCGCCATCCGTCCCGCCACGTCGGCGAGCCATTCGGGGGACGGAAAGGCGTAGGGGCGGAACTTCTCGAGCGTGCCGGTCTCCTCGTGGATGAAGAGCGCCCGCTGCGGGCCGAGCTTCGCGGCGAGCGGACTGTCCACGAGCTGGCTCGAGTCCGAGCTGCTCATCTGGAAGAGCACGCGGAGCTCGAACTCCTTGATGGCGTTGCGCTCGAACGTCCGCTGCAGGTTCGTCAGCGAGTCGCACCAGATGAGCGTGTGGATGCCGACGGTCGGCCCGTCACGCAGGATCGTCATGAAGTTCTCCGCCGGGCCGGCCTGCTTGTCACCGCCGAACGAAAAGCCGAAGTCGCCCTCGCTGCGCCGCAGTTCGCGGAACCGGGCGAGATCGCGCACCACGAGGAAGACCGCCTCGCCGTCGAGCACCTGCTCGTCGAGACGCCGCTTCACCTCGGCGGCGAGCTGGGCCATGCCCGCCGCCACGGCCAGCCGGCCCACGACCTCCACCTCGTGGGGCAGGGCGGTGGCGAGCTTCTCGAGCATGATGTCGGGCTTCTCCTCGGCGATCGCCGGCTCCAGGAGCACGAAGCAACCAGGCCGACCGAGCGCCCCGCCCGGATGCGGATCGAGGCCGGCGGCGAGGCTCACCATCGCCATCGCCAGCAGGCTCGTGCCGAGGTCCTCTCGCTGGCCGACGATGAGCATGTTGGCCCCGCCCTGGCGTCGGAAGATGGCGGCCGTCGGGTCCTTGATCGCGATCGCGTCCCCCATCCAGGCCAGCGGTGCGACCGGCTCGCGGCCGTGGACCGTCCCCTGGGCCAGCAGTTCGGTGAGCAGCGCGTTGCCGGCGGGATCCGCGGCCTCGTTGCCGTCGAAGACGATCCGCGGCAGATGGGGGATGTCGGTGCGACGATCGGCGAGCGTCCGCAGCGCCCCGAGATAGCGCTCCCGACGCTCGTCGTTGAGGAACACCACCTGGAACGGACTGTTGCCGTCGACCATGCCGTTGGCGTCGTTGTAGATCGCCTCGCCGGGCCGGGTGAGCAGGCGGGCGGCCGTATTGTCCTCGGAGAGGATGAGACTCGAGTCGGCCTCGTTGCACTGAAGGGCGACGCGCACCGCCATCTGCCCCATCGTCGCGCGGGGCAGGCTGTACGACCCGCCGAGCGTCTGGGAGCCGAGCAGCACGTGCATGCCGAACGCACGACCCTGGCGGACGAGGCGGTCGAGGATGAGCGACGCGTCCTGTGCGAGCTTGTCATCCTCGACGAACATCTCCTGAAACTCGTCGATGAGCAGGAGGATGCGGGGCATCGGATCGGCGTGCCCGGTCCGCCGGAAGCCGGCCACGTCCTGCACGGAGAGCTCGCGGAACAGGTCGCCGCGCCGCTTCAATTCCGCGTCGAGCTGCTGGAGCACCGAGAGCCCGAACTCGCGTTCACTCTCGATCGCGATGACGCGCGCATGCGGCAGCCGGTAGTGGTCGTAGAGCTTGAACTCGACGCCCTTCTTGAAGTCGATGAGATAGAACTGGATCTCGTTCGGGCTGTACTGCAGCGCGAGACTCGTGATCATCGCGTGCATGAGGGTCGACTTGCCGGAGCCGGTCTTGCCGGCGATGAGGGCGTGCTGGCTGGTGCCCTTGCCGAGCCGCAGATACTGCAGCTTCTTCGCTCCCGCCGGGCCGAGCGGCGCGAGCACCTCGCTCGCCGTGCTCCCCTTCCACCATTCCTCCTCCGGCGGCGCGACGCGGTCGAAGGGCACCTCGACCCGCTTCGCGGCCTTCGCCGCCTTGCCGACCCGCTGGATGATGCGCGTGAAGATCTCGTCGGACGGCGCCGCCTCGACGGCGAGCGGCCACTTCGCGAACTCCTCGTCCTGCCAGGTGAAGGTGCCCCCGGCGAGGTTCAGCACGGTCGCGTGCTGCTCGAGCTCGGCGAGGCTGAAACCGGAGGGCATGACCTGCTTCGGGTCGACCGAGACGATCACGTACACGCCGCAGCGCGGCCCCGACGCGGCGATGCTGGCGAGCCGCCGTGCACTCGTCTCGGTGAAGTTCGCGGGGAAGTTCGCGACGCAGACGAACTTGTAGGGTTCCGCGACCTCCGCGTCGGCGTTGTAGTCGCCGATCGAGGTGTACTCGTTGCGGAGATACTTCTGAATGACCACCTCCATCTGCTCGGTGATGTCGCCGAGCTTCTCCTCGATCAGCGGCGGTTCGGTCCAGATGCGGCTGGTCACCAGCAGCTCATCGTGGTCGGCCAGGTGCATGAAGCCCGCGAACTGCTTGCCGAGCCCGAGGGGGTCGATGATCGTGAACCGGGTCTGTCCCGCGGGAATGCCGGTGGCGATCCGCAGCATCAGCGCCTGCATGAGCCCTGAGGAGGTCTCCTTCTGCTCCGCCGTCGTCCGGATCACGAGCGAGGCCTGCTCGGGCCACGGCACCGTCGCGGGCTGCTTCCACTCCGTCGGGCCGAAGGCGTTGAGTTCCGGCACGTCGGACACCCCTCCCGGCAGCGCGGCGAGCGCGAGGCCGAGGTCGCCGAATCGCAGGCCGGGCGGCACCACGGAAGGGAGGGGCACGTCGTCCTGCGCGAGCTCGTCCCACGGCAGGAAGGCCGCGGCGTCGAGCCGGCCGGCCTCCGTGTAAACCGCCGCGGTGCGCTCACGCACCTCGCGCCATGCGGCGGTCATCTCTCCCCAGCGGTCGTCCCGTCGCCGATCCGCCTTCGCGATCCGCTCGTCACGGGACGCCTCGCGCGTGCGCACCTCCTCCGCGAGGGCCGCGTCGAGGGCCGCGAGCCGCGCGGGATACTTCCGCTCGGCCTCATCGACGACCGCGGCGACCTTCTGCCGCAGGGCCTCGATCGCCGCGGTGTACTGCGATTCGAGTTCGCCGGTGGCCCGCTCGCGCTGCGTCGTCAGCGCCGTGAGCTTCGCCTCCACCCGCGCCTTGCGGGCCGCCGTCTCCTGCTCGTACTCCCTCTCGATCTTCTTCGCCAGTTCGTCGCGACGGGCCTCGAGCTTCCGCCGGCAGTCGGGTCCATGCTCGTGGGCCCGCGTCGCGATCCCGCGGAGGCCCGCCCAGTCGTGGCCGAGGCGCACGCGGGCACGACCGACCGACCGCAGCACCTGCCAAAGCGCCACGCCCATCCCCGCCGAGGCCAGCACGGCACCGATCACCGCCGGCACGACGAGCCGTCCCGCTCCTTCGCCGGTGACTCCGGCTGGAACCGCGAAGAACGCGCCTGCCGCCGCCAGCAGGCCGACCAGCCACGGCAGCGCGATCGCGGCGCCGAGCATGCCACCGGAGAAGACACGGCGGGCGGCGCGATCCCCGAGCAGCGCCTTCGCCTGTTCGGCGATCGCGATCCGCAGCGCCTCGACGAGGGCGAGCGGGTTCTTCGTGTCGGCGGCGGCGGACGCAAAGCGATCCGTTTCGACAGGATCGGCCGCTTCGGCCTGGGGCGACTCCGGCACCTTCCACTGCTTCAGTTGCTTCGCGACACGGCCCGCATCCTGATCGATCTCGCCCAGGAGCCGCGTCAGATCCTTCTCCGCCTTCTGGAAGAGCCTCGGCGGCTGCTTGCGTTTGTCCCTGAAAACCTCCTGCGCGGTGTTGGACTCGAACTCCTCGTCCTCGCGCGTCTTCTCCTCCTCCTGCCTCGACTTCCGGTCGATGGCGGAGGCCTTCGACCGCCGCGCGTCGTCGAGCTCCTTCTTCTTGGCACTCTCGTGTGCTCGGGCCTTCTCGAGCACGTCGGCATGCTCCTTGCGAGTGGCGTCGGCCTCGGCCGCATGCTTCGCGCGGGCCGAGCGGATCGCGGCCTCGGCGGCGGTGCGGGCCTGTTCGGCCTCGGCGACGTGTTCGGCGGTGATCTCCTGCTCGAGGCGGGCCCGTTCGGCGGCAGCCCGCCGGAGCGACTCGATCTGCGTGCGGAGGACGTCCGGGTGATAGGAGGACTGGTGCACGATCCCTGCATCCCTAAAAGTGGAAACGGGCGGTGGAAACTGGTGGGGAGAGAGGGGGAAGGGGGGTGTCGGCCGCGCGGGACACGCTGGCGTCACAGGCCGTCCTGGTCACTCACGTCGCGGGCGGCTCGGGCGAGCACCTCGGCCAGACGACCGATCGATTCGAGCGTTTCCTTGACGCTCGGTGTGAGCGGCTCGATGGCCCGCTCATGGAAGGCCTTCGCGGTGCCATCGTGCCACGCGTCGCGGGCCGACTCCCACTTGAGGTTGAGCTGCTTGAGCGACAACGCGAGCTTCGACGCGCCGCCGGAGAGGTCGCCGATCTTCATCGCCCGGCCTCCGTCGTATCGGTCGCGGCCGGTGCGACGGGTGCCGCACCGTCGGCGGGGACGGCGCCCGCCGGCTCGACCTCGCGGGTGACCGACGCGGCCTGCGACCCGCCCCCCTCGGTGCCACCGCGGGGCGAGGTCGTCGTCCGGTAGGCGTCGAGTGCCTTGAGCATGCGGTCGAGCTGCGCCATCGCCTTCGGGCAGTCCACGTCGGTGACGTCGCGGAACCGCACCAGCCGCACGCATGTCTCGCGAAACTGCTGCTGCACGACGGGGGTCCACCGCCGCACCGCCTCCGCCTTCGCCTCGGCGCGGGCCAGACGCTGCTTCGCCCGCTCGAGCGCCTTCTTCTCCTCGACGCAGGCCGGGGTGTTGTCCCCCGTCTTCTTGAACGTGCGGCAGTGCTCGAGGTCCTTCATCGCCTGATTGACCATGTCGGCGGCCCGGCGGATCTCGGCCTTCCAGTAGGCGGCCTGATCGACGCAGATCCAGTCGATGGCCCGCTGCCCCTGCAGCTCGACCTCCGCGAGCGCCTGGTTGGCCTCATGGGCGAAGCCCGCAATGGCCGCCTTCACGAAGGCCAGCGTGTCGATCGACTTGACATCCGCCTGGTCGGACATGCGCGTTCCCCGGCGGTCCTCACCGCTGCTGCTGGTACTCCTCCACCCGTTCCGCCTTGCGGATGAGGTAGGGAACGTAGTCGCTCGTCGCATCGACGAACCGGCCGAAGGTCGTGAGCTGCTGCTCGAACTCCTCGGCGAACTTCTGATGCTCTTGGTCGCGCCACGTGGAGCCGAGCGCGGCCAGCTGCCGCTGCACCATCTGCATCTGCGCCATGACCTCGCCGCTGAAGTGCCGCAGCCGCGCCGCGAAACGACGCAACTCCTGTGGATCGACGATCGCCTGTCCCATGGCATCGGCCCCCGCGGCGTCCTCAATCGGTCGGCGGTCCGCGACCGCCATCCCTCACTTCATCCTACCGCGGGCCGCGGTCGGCCACCAAAGGCCGACCGGGGACGCCCGACCCGCGGGACCGTCCGCGGCTTGCCGGCGAGCCCTGCTAGACTCCGCCGGGTTCGAAACCGCGACCGGATCGACGCGTTGGCCGCGCCCAGGCCGCCCCGCACGAGCGTGCCGCCACCGGGCACGCGTCAAGGAGATGCACGCCATGAGCCAACCTGCCGCCCCATCCCATGGTCCTCAGGCCGCCGGCCGGCCGGCGGGGCCGCCCGCACCGCATGGACGGCCCTCCGACACCGTCTCGGCCGCGGTCGAGCCGCTCACCGGCTGGCACGTCACCCACAGCTTTTACACCTTCGACCACCATCGCCTCGCGCAGCTGACTCCCGCCGAGGTGGCTGCCGGACGGCAGGCCTGGCACGCGGCGCTCGACCCGCAGGGTCCGGACGCGCCGACCCGGCTCCAGACGTGGCTCGTGCCCGGCCACAAGGCCGACTTCGGCGTCGTCGCGATGGATCCATCGCCGCTGCGTGTCGATGCGGTGCATCAGCGACTGCTCGCGGGCCCGCTCGGCGGCGTGCTCGTGCCGACCTACTCGTTCGTGAGCCTGACGGAAGTGAGCGAGTACGTGCCGACCGTCGAACAGTATGGTGACCGTCTCGTGGAGGAGGGGGAGGTGCGCGACAGCCCCACGTGGAAGGCCAAGGTGCAGGGGTATGCAGCCCGCGAGGATGCGATGCGCCGCGCGCGACTCGAGCCGGAGCTCCCCCCGTGGCCGAATGCCTGCTTCTACCCCATGAACAAGAAGCGGAAGGTGGGCGAGAACTGGTTCTCGCTGCCGTTCGCCGAGCGGAGCCGGCTGATGGCGGAGCACGGCCGCACCGGCATGACATTCGGCGGCCGCGTGACGCAGCTGATCACCGTGTCGGTCGGGCTCGACGACTGGGAGTGGGGCGTGACGCTCTGGGCGAAGCGACCCGAATTCCTCAAGGAAATCGTCTACACCATGCGGTTCGACGAGGCGAGCGCACGGTACGCGGAGTTCGGTCCCTTCTATACGGGCTATGTCTCCACGCCCGAGGCCGTCCTCGCCCACTGTCGCGTGCCCGGCGTTTGAGTCATTGCCGCCACGGAAAGCAGCCTCCCCACGCGCCTGGCGGCTCGGGCGATACGTGTCGCCACGGCCGGGGCGTTACGGCGCGGCCGGGGCGTTACGGCGCGGCCGGAGGTGCCGGCGCGAGGATGATCTCGACCGGCGTGCCTCGCGGCGGCACGCGTCCCTCGAAGACCTCGAAGAGCAGCGCGTCGTTCGACTGGGAACTCTCGATCGGGATGTCGAGTGTGGCGGTCGGAAAGTTGGAGACGCAGATGAGGTCGCCACCATCGGCCTGGTAGTACTCCTTGCCGTCAAGCGGGTCGGTCCAGAACACGCTGCCTGCGAAGATGAAGTCGACGTCGAGCGGCCTGCCGGTCTCGGCGTTGCGGATCCAATCACCCGCCCGCGCCTCA
>Ga0172376_10002258_pt1 | contig 23665 bp, 21 predicted proteins | sample Lak35m_FD_121114 | JGI IMG/M metagenome (GOLD analysis project Ga0172376, IMG submission 121114) | Freshwater microbial communities from Kabuno Bay, South-Kivu, Congo - kab_092012_35m | ecosystem: Environmental > Aquatic > Freshwater > Lake | place: Democratic Republic of the Congo: South-Kivu...
AAATAAGAAGGATTGTTGCTAATAATCTTTTTAGTCTACAAAAAAAGAAAGAACTGATTAGTTCCTTCTTTAGGCATTCTGATTTTCTTTAAAAATCCTATTATTTTACGAAAGATTAGTATAAGGCATTTAGATGAGTCTGTTTTTGAGTTATATAAATCAAAATCACAGATAGAAAAAATTATTTGAAGCAAGTTTGCTTATTCTTTTTTTGGTCCTTTATATATTGCTAAATATTTTGAAAAAAATGGAAAAATACACAGAGATTTTGGTGGTAATATAGAGCAGGGAAACGAAATTATTTCTCAATATCCTATTTAGGAGGGATAAATGAGTATTATTATAAAAGCTATTCTTATGATTTTGATAGAACAAATTTTGCAACTGAAGATCATACAAGGGCACTACAAATTGTAGAATTTCGTGTAAATAATAAACGATTACAAATTCTGAATGTTCATGGTTCACATTCAAAAAATAAACAAGATAGTGAAAAAACAATAAAACAATCAGAATATATTCTCAGTGTGGTAAAAAGAAAAGATACACCAACAATTATTGTTGGAGATTTTAATCTTCTGCCAGATACAAAAAGTATAGCGATGTTAAATAATGAGTTTAGAAATCTCATAAGTGAGTACAAAATTTCTACTACAAGACCTGATTTTAGGGATAATCGGGATGTGGGAAATAATGTTGTTGATTATATTTTTGTAAACGAGAAAATAAAAGTAAATAATTTTGAAGTCCCTAATATAAATATATCGGATCATTTTCCCTTGATTTTAGATTTTGAGATAGGAGAATAATTTTTTTAAAGTCAATTTCCTCAATTTTGTTTTAACTGATTTGTTTTATAGGTTTGTTCATCAAAAATAATATTCATATTTTTGATAAGTTGATCTCAAGAATCAGGAATAACTACAAAAGAATTTTTTGTGAGAATATCCTTATTATTTATCAAAGTATCAAGTAAAACTTTGTTATATTCATTCAAAAAAGTATATTGACTAAGAAATTTATTTATAAAAATAACATAAGTTCTTGCATAGATATAATCATTTTTTAAAACAATATAATTATTTATATTTTCTATAGTTGAAGCACTATCAAACTTGGAAAAATCACTTCCAATTTTTGTTTTTAGTGTTGCTACACTACTATCATTTCTTGTCATAACTCCTTCCAGACCTGCTATTTGACTGGTGAGAACTTGAGCTTTGATTGTTCAATCTTTGTATCTCAAAGAAAGTTGATTGATAAATTCATTGAGAGTTTCTTCTCTATTATAGGAATTATCAAGGAGAGCAGGAACTTTTGTTTTTAAGAGATTATAATATTCTTTTATAAAAAGCATATTTCAACTAATAACTTGTTTATACACGATTTTTCCATCACCTGTTGCTGTTCAAATTTCCAAAACATCACTATAAGAATTTACAGGAAGATTTACTCTTTGTGTATATCTCATTCCTATATTACTACTGAGAGCAACACCTATTCCTCATAAATTTCAGTATTTTGCACTTTTTAAATCTTGAGGCACTCCTTGTATACTTCAAAAATAGGATTTACCTGCAAAAATTATTACAAAAAATACGAGAGTTAAAACAATAAATTTTACACTATTTTTAAAAATTTCATTATTCATTTCTATTTTTTTTAATATTTATTTATCTGATTATAACACAAAAAATAAAAAAATAAAAAATAATGCCTATTTTTATAATAATTATTTTTATAATTATTTTTATAATTATTTTTATAATTATTTTTATAATTATTTATTTATACTTGTAAATGATAAAAGTCTTTTCAATAAAAAATAATGTTTATAATAAAGATTATTTATTACTAACATATTTGTATAATGAAAAAAATGACTCATAATGGTTTTACTTTTGTTGAACTTATAATTATTACTGTTATTCTTATCATACTTTCTTCAATTTGATTTATTTCATATACCGCATACATATCTTGAGCAAGGGATACCAATAGGATTTCTCAACTAAATTCTATAAGAGATGGACTTGAAATACTTAAATCAAATTCTTCTCTTCCATATCCAGAAAATTCAGTTCAGATATTGGCAAGTGGAATTTCTATCTGATATCAATGATATGCTTGAAATTCAACTCTTGCTCGTATCGATTTTAAAGAATGATGAAAAGATCCAAAAGATAATATTTATTTTAGCTATTATCTGACAGAAAATAAAAAATATTTTCAATTAATGACATTTCTTGAAGAAGAAATAAATAATACAGCTTTTTTAACTCCTCTTGCTCATGCTGCAGAAGATTATACAGAAAGATTTCCTCGTGTAACCTGAAATAATCTCGGAATTTTAACAGATGCTTATAATTCTCCGATTCAAGAAGTAATAACTTGAAGTCTTGATATAGTTACTACTGGAACTTCCTATATAGCCTATATTTCAAATACAAAAAAATTTTCTTGAGATGGAACAATTTTAAAGCAGAGTATACCAAATAGATCATGTAAAAGAATAAATGAAATAGGAGGAAATAATGGAGATGGAATATATACGATAAATCCAAGTGGAGCAATGGAAATGGAAGTTTATTGTGATATGACAACCACTGGATGATGATGGACTCTCGTACATAAAACAACAAATAATTCAAATAATCTTACTTGAACTCTTGATACAACAGAATGATATGCAAATTGGGATACTGACAATGAATATAGACTCAGTATCAATTACTGGAAAGATTTGTCAACAGAGGCAATTATGGCAAAAAATATAAGAGTTGATTGATTTTCTTGGGATGATATAACTGATGCAACAATAAGTAATATATCAACCAGTGGAGTCACTCTTAACAAAGTTGATCCATATTATATTTTCAATATTGATTGAACTTCTTCTAGTTCATCTGCTACTTTCGATGGCACAAACTATTGGAGAAATTCTACTGATAAAAGATATGTAAATAATAATGATAGTACAAATTATTGAACAGTTAATCAGCCTATGATAGCTATTAGCCCAGATACTTCTTATTCTTGATCAGCAGTAGAAGGAGCTGGTGGAACTAATGACTCAAATTATCATGTACTTTCAAAAATGGGAATTTTTATAAAATAAACTTTTTAAATCTTTCTTATCTTTTTCCAAATAAATAAAAAACAAAAAAAATTGACTCTGAAAAGGTCTGTCATTTCGACCGAGAGGGAGAAATCTTTCTTGCAACTTTCTTTTTTAAATAAAAGATTTCTCAATAAAATTGAAATGACAAAGAAAAGCAAAAATTATTTTTTTAATACTAAAAATTTTTCTTTCTCTCTAATCTTTCTAAAAAACAAAAAAGATATCATTACAAAAAATTAATTTTTAAAAAACAAAAATGTTTGAGCTCGTATCAAATTATAAACCAACCGGAGATCAGCCAAAAGCGATAGAAGAGATTTTTTCTTATCTAAAAAAATGACATAAATATCAAACTTTGTGGTGAGTGACGGGAAGCGGAAAAACTTTTACGATGGCAAATATAATAGAGAAAGAACAAAAACCAACTCTTATTATTGCTCACAATAAAACTCTTGCTGCTCAGCTTGCAACAGAATTTAAAGAATATTTTCCAAATTCAGCGGTACATTATTTTGTTTCGTATTACGACTATTATCAACCAGAAGCTTATGTCAAAAAAACTGATACTTATATAGAAAAAGAAGCAACCATCAATGAAGAAATTGATAGATTGAGGCATGCAGCAACTCAAAGCCTTATTACGAGAAAAGATGTGATAATCGTGGCTTCTGTTTCGTGTATTTATGGTATTGGAGATATTTCAGCCTATCAAGAAGCAACTTTTGATATCGAAGTAGGGGAGAATTATAAAACAGAAGAACTCTTAAAAAATCTTGTAAATTTGCAGTATAAAAGAGCAGGATCAGATTTCAAGCCCTGAACTTTCCAGATAATGGGAGATTTACTCGAAATATTTCCAGCCTCAGAAGAAACTATTTTTTCTGTAGAATTTTGGGGTGATGAAGTTAGTCAAATAACGAGAAGAAATTACCTTACCGGAGAGATTTTTGAATATTTTCAAGAAGTACAAATATTTCCAGCGAGCCATACAATTACCAGCAAAGAAACGATAGCAAGAATTATTCCAGCAATTCAGGAAGAACTCAAAGAAAGACTTGCTTATTTTGAAGAAATCGGCGATGTTCTCAAATATGAAAGACTCAAAGCAAAAGTAGAATATGATCTTGAAATGATGCAAGAAGTTGGCTATGTCAATGGAATAGAAAACTATAGTCGTCATCTTGATGGCAGGTCGCCTGGAACTTCGCCAGAAACTTTGATTGATTATTTTCCTTCAGATTTTCTTTGCTTTATTGATGAATCCCACATGACTATTCCACAAATAGGTGGAATGTATAATGGCGACCGAGCAAGAAAAGAAAATCTTGTAGAAAGTGGTTTTAGACTTCCTTCTGCTCTCGATAATAGACCACTAAAATTTCACGAATTTGAAGAAAAACTGCAACAAGTTATTTGTGTTTCAGCCACTCCATGAAAATTTGAAATAGGTGCATCAAGTGATAATCCACAATGATTTTTTGATTTTGATCCAATTCGTGGAGATATATGGAAATCAAGTGAAGAAAATAGAATTATTGCTCAAGTTATTCGTCCGACAGGACTTCTTGATCCAGAAATAGAAGTAAAATCTATGGAATTTATGGTGGATGATATTATGGCGACTCTTTCGTGAGTCATTGCAAAAAATCAAAGAATGCTTATCACCACGATTACCAAACGATCAAGTGAAGAACTGGCTGATTATCTTCTCGGAAATGGCATAAAAGTGAGATATCTTCATAGCGAAATTGATACTTTGGAACGACTCGAAATTTTGAGAGATTTGAGAATGGGAACAATTGATGTTATTGTATGAGTAAATCTTTTGAGAGAAGGACTCGACTTACCAGAAGTATCAAAGATTGCTATTCTTGATGCCGATAAACAAGGTTTTTTGAGAAGTAGTTCTGCACTTATTCAAATTATTTGAAGAACCGCAAGAAACAATGAAGGAAAAGTTGTTATGTATACAGAAAAATTAAAAAAAGTAGAAAATATACATATTCTCGAAAGCGAAAATATATTTTTATGAAATTTTGAAGAATATAAAATAGGGAAGATGAATAATGGAAGATGGATAATAGAAAATGAAGGACTGACAGTTTCTGAAGCGATGAGAAATGCAATTGCTCTCACTTATTACAGAAGAAGATTACAAAATGAATATAACGAAAAAAATGGAATAACTCCGACAACGATTTTAAGCTCTATAAAAAATATAGGAGTGAAGTCAAAAAAACAAGATTATTGAGATATTGATGTGAAAAATATAGAAAAAGAAATCAAAAAACTTGAGCTTGAGATGGATATTGCTTCGGCAAATCTTGATTTTGAAAAAGCAGCAGAACTCAGAGATATTATTATTGACCTCAGAAAAAAGAAAAAAGGGAAGTAAAATTAAATAAAAACACTCGCAAAATTTGCGAGTGTTTTTTTATTTTTCTCCATTCATTTATGTTTTTTTTGTTGAAAAAAGTTTTTCCTGTTGAATCATAAAAGAAGATCCTCACACTATTTCTGATTTTTTTGTTGGATAAAGTTTTATTTTATCTCAAGGAGTAAGTAAATCTCATGGAATTCAATCTTTTCCTTTTTCTAAGAATCAATTCTTTACTCTTAGGTAATCTTTATTTAAGTGAGGATTTAATTCAATAATTATAAGAATTTCTAAATATATCTGATAATCTGATTTTGATGAAAAAATTTCTTTTACTATACCCCATAAAGTATCACTTTTTTTTACTACATAGTAAGCATTTTTTTCTAAATTTTTTTCTAACCAATATTCTTTTACATCTCTCGGATCCATTATTATTATTTTTCATATTTCTTCTGTAGTTATAGTTCAAGCTTTTTTTCTCGCTGATATTTCTGAATCTCTAAAATTCATTGAATATAAATAATCTTTCGCATCTCTCGGATTCATTTTTTTTATTTTTCATATTTCTTCTGTAGTTATAGTTCAAGCTTTTTTTCTCGCTGATATTTCTGAATCTCTAAAATTCATTGCTTCTTCTGTTGATTTTTTTTGTATCTAAATAATCTTCCATAATATTAAAAATTAATATTAAAATAAAATACCCTTTTATCATATCATAAAAATTTAAGTGTCTCAAAAAAGTTAACTTTTTTATTTTTTTACACATCCACTTCAAATCTTTTTTCTTTTCAAGAAATAATATCTTCAACGATTTTTAAAATTTCCTCTAAAGAATTTTCTCTGTAATTACTCATATCAAGAGTACTTTTTTTATGGAAATTTGTTTTCACTATACTGGGATTGATTATTTGAATTTGTAGCTTTTTGTAATCATTTTTTAGTCCCATTGCAAAGCCTCTGAGTCAAAATTTGCTTGCCATATAACTTGCTCAAAATTTCATAGATTTTTTACTCGCAATACTTCCGATAAAAATAATTCAGGTTTTTATTTTTTTTTGCTTCAATAATTTATGAAGAAAAGAAATAGGCGAGAGGAGATTGGTTTCAAGCATTTCTTGGTGCTGATTTTCTGCTATATTTTCAAACTCTCAAAAATATCCAACTCCGGCATTGATAATGATATAATTCATAGAATCAAGACTTGAAACGACTTTTTCTAAAAAATCATTTTTTCGTATATCTCAGCAAAAAAAAGAAATATCTGGAATAAGATTTTTTTGTCTTGAAATTCCAGTTATTTTCTGTGTTTTTGCAAGATTTTCTGCAAGAAAATGACCTATTCCTGAGCTTGTTCCGGTGATAAGGATTTTCATATTTCTTTGATAAAGCAATATTTTCTTGAAGTATATTTATTTTGCTTATAAAGTAAAAAAAGTTCTTTGATTTTTATGGAAAATTGACTATATTATAAGCAAATTATATAGTAATGAAAAAATATGCAAAAACTTGGTATTTTACTCAGTGAAATAGATAAAAATCTTGCAATACTCAAAAAATCTCGTCCTTTATCAAATGGGGAATTACAAGACTTAAGAAAATCTCTTTGAGTAATGTTTGTGCATAATTCAAATGCGATAGAGTGAAATAGTTTTTCTCTCTGAGAAACAAAACTTTTGCTAGAAGATGGCATAACTATCTGAGGAAAAACTTTGAGGGAACAAAACGAAATTATCAACCACAAAGAACTTTTAAAAATGCTTTATGATTTTTTAGAAAGAGAAGAAAATTTAAGCGAAGAATTTATCTTGGCTATCCATAGGGAAGTGCTGAAAAATATAGATGATGAAAATGCTTGAACATATAGAAAAATACAAAATTATATTTCTGGTGATACCGAAATTCCTCCAAAACCTGAAAAAGTCCCAGCACTTATGCAAAAATTGTTAGCAGATTATGAGAGAGATACAGACCTAATCAATCCTGTTGTCCTTGTTTCAAATTTTCATTATGATTTTGCAAAAATTCATCCGTTTGTTGATGGGAATGGGCGAACAATTCGTCTTCTTCTCAATATGATTTTGATGAAAAAGTGATTTCCTATGATTATTATTCCAAATATCAGAAGACAAGAATATATAACAAGTCTGAGCTCATATAAGAAAAAAAATGATTTTATCCTTTTTATGGCTGATGTGGTAAATGAAAATATCAAGGATTATTTGAGGATGATAGGAGAGGGGAGAGAATTTTAGAAATATAATAAATAACTAAAATGTCATGATTAATCAATAATGAAAAATATTTTTTAGATGCTGTTTTCCTCCTAGAAAAACAGATAGAATTTAATTATAAAAGTCCGTTGTATATAATACATTTTGATTTTTTTCAAAGAAAATATGATAGAGACTCTTTTAAAAATGAAAATATTATTAAAAAATATTTTAACACTAAAATAAAAAATAATATTTTTTATTCTATAAGTGATGATTTTTATTTATACAATTATCCAGTGCCAAAAGGCATTTTTTGAGTAAGAAATTATACATTTTTTTCGTATGAATTATATTTAGTATATTATTCTTTATGAGTTTATTTTTTTCATTTAAGTTCTAAACTTATTGAATATAAAAATTTATTAACAAAGTCATTAAATGAAAATAACTCATTTTATTTAACATATTCAGGTACTAAAATTTGATATATATGAGATAAAATAAATACTAATAAACCAGTATTTAAATATCATGAACACTATAATGATTTTTATAAGAATATTAAAAAATACTCAAATTGTAAAATTAAAAATAAAATAATAATAAAATTAGATTTACAAAATTTCTTTGATGATATAGATTTAGAAATATTTTTAAATTTTTTAGATTGAAATATAAATAATAGAGAAGATTTAGAATTTAATGATAATATGAAAAAAGAGATATTAGATTTTTTTAATTTTATATGATTCAAAAAATGAATTCCACAATCAGATGAAAATATAATTTCGAGTTATATTTCAGATCTTTTTCTTTTGAAATCAGATTTTAAAATAATAGATTTTTTAAAAAGTGAAAAAATAAATTTTTCTTTTTTTAGATATGTAGATGATATGTTTTTTATTTTTGATGAAGATAATTTATGAATATATAAAGAACAACCTTTTTTACTATTACAAAAATTTTCAGATATAATTTATAATGAAGTTAATATTAGATTAAATAAAGATAAAAACAGTATATTTTATCTAAATGATGAAGAAAAATGGAGAAGTTTTTTAAAAGAAATGAAGAATATAAGTCAAATATCTCATGTAATTGAAAACGATGATGAATGAAAAATTGAACACAAAGTTAAAGACATTTTTGATACAATAAAAAATATAAAAAAATTACCAAATAAAAATAGATGAACTTGATTTTTATGAACTTTAGAATGAAGCTATAAATTAAATTATACAAATTGAGATTTAAACAAACTAAATAATATTTTTAGTAAAGATAAAGAATGAGTAAATTTATTAAATATTATTTTAAAAAATAATAGTAAAGATTTTGTTAAAAAATTTAAATGATTTAATTTTAATTATATTAATTATATATATAAACCATTATTAGCATTAATAGAAACATCAAAGGATTATAAAAAAACATTTAATATTTACAAAAAATTTATAAAATTTATATATAAAAAAAATTTAAATAGTTTATTTGATATTTTTTTATTATCAAAATATATCATAAAATATAAATTTTTATTTGAAAAAAATGAACAAAAAATATTAAATTCAAAATATTCATTCTTAAGTTTATTTTATAATAAACCTGTGAAAATTACTACAAATATAAGTTGATATTATAAAAATATAAATTTAAATATTAATATAACTGAACAAATAAAATATAGAATTATTTATGAAAATTCTAAAGATTATTCAAGAGCTTTTAGTCATCTATTAAATGAATTTCATAGTATTATTTTTGATTTAGATAAAAGCAAAAAAATAAAGGATTATAAGCAAGATGATGTAAAAAAATATTTATTATGACTTTGAAATATTTCAAGTAATGAAATAATTGAAATATGAAATTTTTTTGATAGAAGAAATAAAAATAATATATCACATTCAAATTGATTTTCTATAACAGAAGATGAATATTTTAAATATAAAGAATTAGTTTTAAATATTTATAAAAAAATATAAATATAATAAATAATTTAAATTATATCTTCTTGATTTGCAAAAAACTTCAAAAAATTTGCTTTTAGCGAAAATAAAATATAATTTCCCCACTTTTAGATTATAACAAAAAAATTATGCAAAGAAGTTTAGTTTTACTCAAACCAGATGCAATTCAAAGAGGACTTGTATGAGAAATAATTGCAAGACTAGAAAAAAGAGGTTTAAAAATCGTTGCTATGAAAACTATGCAACTTGATGAAACTATTTTAAAAGAACATTATGCTCATCTTGCTTCTAAACCATTTTTTCCAGAAATAGTAAGTTATATGACTCTTTGTCCTGTCATTGCTCTCATTTTAGAATGACCAAATGCAATCGGAGCTCTCAGAAATACTCTTGGTGCAACAAATCCACTTGAAGCAAATCCTTGAACGATTAGAGGAGATTTTGCTCTTTCTATCGGATTTAATCTTATTCATGCTTCTGATGGAGAAGAAGCAGCAGTTGCTGAAATAAAGAGATTTTTCAAGAAAGAAGAAGTTTTAGAATATTCAAGAATTGATAAAGAAATCCTTTAAAAAAAGGGAATTAAAAAAAATGTCATTCTGAACTTAAGGTGAATTGCGAAGCAAAAGAGGATCCTCTGGGGGATGTTTCAGAATCATAAAAATGTATTTTCCTTTTTATAGATTCCTGTTTCACAGGAATGACAAAAATTTCTCTTGTCATACCGAGCTTGTCGAGATATCTTTTTATAAATTTAATAAAGATTTCTCACATTTGTTCGAAATGACAGAAAAAAATCTTTACAAAACCAAGACAAAAGTTAAACTTGAAAACAATTTTAAGTTTAACTTTTTTTTATGGCAAAATTTTACGATACACTCCTCGGCGAATATATAAAAAATCCATGACAAAAAAAGATAGGACTTGATAGTCTTGCTCTCAATTGTTTCAATTATAAGATGATTAGCTATGATGAAATAACCGGAAAATGAAAAATAAATTTTAAGGATGTAAATCTCTCAGATGCTTCTGTCTATTCAGGGGAAGATGTGTATATGACTCATAAAATTTATGAAAAACAAAAAGAAGAAAAAATAAATGAGAATAAAGTATTACAAGAGATAGAGATACCACTTTTGGAAGTTCTAAAAAATATGGAAATAGGTGGAGTAAAAATAAATAGAGATAAACTCAAAGAAATAGGTATGCTTCTTGAAAATGAGATAGCAAGACTGGAAAAAGAAATTTATCATCTTGCAGGAGAAAATTTTAATATCAGTTCACCAAAACAAGTCGGAGAAATACTTTTTGTAAAACTGGGAATAGGAGCAACAAAAAAAACAAAAACAGGTTTTTCAGTGGATAGTGATGTTTTAGAAAGTCTTTCGCATAAATATCCTATTGCTGAGAGTATCAAGAATTTTAGACATTATAAAAAACTGCTTTCTACCTATGTGGAAGGACTTATTAATGAGATGGATGATGAGGAAAAAGTGCATACGAGCTACAATCAAACGGTGACAACAACCGGAAGACTTTCGAGTACCAATCCAAATCTCCAAAATATTCCGATTTGAGAAGGAATTGCTGGAGAAATACGAACTGCTTTTATTCCTTACAACGAACAAGATTTTCTTCTCGCTTTTGACTATTCTCAAGTAGAAGTAAGATTATTGGCTTTGATGTCGTGAGATGAAAATCTTATTTCTGCTTTTCAAAATGGAATAGATATTCACTACAACACGGCAAAATTTATTTTTGGGAAAGAAAGTATTTCAAAAACAGAAAGAAAAATAGCAAAAGCGGTAAATTTTTGAGTGATTTATGGAATCAGTCCTTTTTGACTTTCTGAAATGCTTGGTATTTCAAGAAGTGATGCAAAAAATTATATTGATAAATTTTATGAAAATTATCCAAAAGTAAGCAATTTTTTTGATGCTATCATCAAAAATTGTGAAGAAAATGGCTTTGTAGAGACAATTTTTTGAAGAAGAAGATACATCAATGGAATCAATGATAAAAATAGAATTATAAAACAATCTGCTGAAAGGGAAGCGACAAATATGCCGATACAGGGAACAAGTGCTGATATCATAAAAATTGCAATGATACAAATATACGATTTTTTAAAGAAAAATAATTACAAGACAAGTTTGATTATGCAAGTACACGATGAGCTAGTTTTTAACCTCATCGCTGAAGAAAAAGAAAAGATCATACCTGAAATACAAAAAATAATGGAAAATATCCTTCCAAATAAAAATATAAAATTGCTTGTAGAATGGAATATTTGAAAAAACTGGAAAGAAGCAAAATAATAGTAAACTATAAAAAATATGTCTTTAGGAAATGAAATAATCCCAATAGTTGATGAAAATGATACCATTATTATGTATAAAATGAGAAAAAATGTAGAATTTGATGATATTTATAGAGTTTCTGTCATTATTTTAAAAGATGGAAAGGGGAGAATTTTACTTGCACAAAGAGGATTTCATAAAAGAAATGAGCCTTGATCTTGGTCTGTCAGTGCTGCTGGAACAGTAGAAAAATGAGAAACATATGAAGAAAATATAGAAAAAGAACTCTTTGAAGAACTTTGAATTAATAATATTTCTATAAAAGAAGTTATGAAATTCCGTTCTGTTGGAAAGCATAAATATTTTGCTATATTTTATGAAGCAACTCTTGATAAAAAAGAGGAAGATTTTATTCTAGAAGAAGAACAAGTAGAACAAGTAAAACGGTTTTCTCGTGAAGAATTTGAAATATTTAAAAATGATAAAAATAATATAATCGGAAAAAATCTTTTAAAAGCTTTGGAAAAACATAATTTTTTTGAATAATGAATTTTAATAACAAAATCCTTGATGTAATCAGAAAAAGATGAGCAAAACTTGTCTTTGTGACAAAATATTTTGATAGTGAATTTACAAAAGATGTTATAGAAAAATTTAAAGATGATGAAGTGTTTTTTTGAATAGGTGAAAATAGAATAGAAAATATAAAAGAAAAAAATATTCTTGCAAAATATGTACATTTTATAGGAAATATTCAGTCAAGAAAAATTAAAGATATTGTAAAATATTGTGATTATGTCCATTCATTTTCAGATAAAAAACATTTTTCTCTTTTTGATAAATTTACAGAGAAAGAAAATAAAAAAATAAAAATTTTCTTGCAAATACATTTGGATAATATAAAAAAGAATGGTATACTGAAAAGTGAGGTAGATTCATATATTGATGAAGCCAAAAAATACAAAAATATAGAAATTATTGGAATAAGCGGAATAGGAAAATATGAGTTTAGTAGGGAAGAGAAGCTTACAGAAATAGCTCTCTTAAAAAACATTCAAGAAAATTATCCACAGTTAAAAATATCGTTTGGAACTTCTGCCGATCGGGAAATTGCACTAGAAAAAAATATTGAAATTTTGAGAATAGGTAAAAGTCTCTTTCCATAAAAATAAAAACAAAATTATCTTTTAAAAAATAAAAATTATGTTTTGAATAGGTGAACAAGAAGCAATTCTTACTCTTGAAGAAAAAGTAGAATTTCTTTATAAAAAAGCAAAAAAAGATGAAAAAAGACAGGCAAGAAGAACATATTACAAAGTAACATTATTTTTACTTTTTATAGGCTATACATACTATTCTATCGTTGTTTTTCTGCCAATGATGAAAGAATATATGAATATTTTTCTTGGAGCAAATTGATCAAATGGAAATGTACAAAATATAGATTATGGAAGTATTATAAAGCAAATTACTCAACCACAACAACCATGAAATAATCCTTCTGTACAAACAGAACAACCAATAAATTTTTCCGGTAGTTCTCAGACAAAAAGAAACTCTTCAGTAGATGAATTATTAAAAAAACATATTATTCAATAAATAAAAAATATGATATTTATAAAAATCTTTTATGCTGTTTTAATGATTATTGCTTGAATAAGTATGATAAAATATAGAAAAATAGTAAAATCTTGGACAGGAAATTTTTTTTGGGCAGAAAAATATCTTTGAATGGGATGAACCTATCTTATACTGATTTTTATGTGACTTTTTCTTATTTTCGTAGGAGTGCTTTATCCTTTCTGATGACTTAATTTCATATTTTCAAAATAAAATAACTATTTGAGAAACTTTATTTTAAAAAATAATTAGAGTTTTTCCTTTTTTTTGTTATGCTTCTCTGTGTTTATTTCTTTAGATATCCTATGAAAAAAATTCTATTTTTGATAAGTTTGTTTTTTGTTAGTTTTTGATACCATTTTTCCTATGCAGATGAGCCAATTAAGATAACAATAGAAAATGTTGCATCCAATAGTTTTGATACAACAGAAGTTCAAGATGAAAAAAGTCTTATAAAAAGAGCAGAATTTTTTGAATATATTGCCCAAATTTTTTCAAAAAATATTCTTCCGAGTTATCAATATATTGATTTAAAATTTAGTGATGTAAAAAAGTGAACTCCTCTATACAATACTCTACAAAAACTTGTTTATCTTGATATTATTCCTAACAAAGAAGGAAAAATTTATGCAGAAAAACCAATCAATGCTTACAAATTTTTTCAATATGCTGGAGAACTTTTAAGTATAAGTTTTAATAGTTTTGATGAAGAAAATACAATTCTTTTAAAATCAAGAAATGCAAACCTCGGTGATTTCAAAAAACTCAAAGAAGCCAACCAAAATAATTCAAATCAAAAAGATCCTCTTTTAAATTTTGAGGAAAATACAGGTACTTCAGAAAAAAAAGAAATATTTATAGATGTCTACAAGACTCTTAAAGAAAATCATTATAATAAAGATTCACTCTCTGAATCAGAAATGATGTATCAAGCTATACAAGGTCTTGCAAAAGGAACTTGAGATAAGTTTACTAGCTTTTTTCCTCCTATGGAAAATAAAAGTTTTCAAGATAGTCTCACTGGAAAATATCAATGAATAGGTGCCTATGTTGATATGGAAAGTCCATGAGTTTTAAAAATTATTTCTCCGATTCCTTGATCTCCAGCAGAAAAATCTGGACTAAAATGAGGTGATATAATCGTAAAAGTAGATGAAAAAGATGTGACAAAAGAAAAATCTCTCTATGAAGTTATTAGTTGGATAAAAGGTCCTGCAAATACAAAAGTTGTTCTGAGTATAAAAAGAGGAGAAGCAGAGATATTTAAAGTAGAAGTGACAAGAAGTGATATAATCATAAAAGAAGTGGAAGGAAAAAAATATGATAGTACTACTTATTATGTTCAAATAAAGCAATTTTGAGATAGTGTTTTTGAAGATTTCAATACAACTCTTGAAGAAATAAAAAAAGATAAAAATATAAAAAAAATTATTCTTGACCTCAGAAATAATCCTGGATGATATCTTGACCAAGTAAATGAAATGCTTTCTCTTTTTATACAGAAATGAGATGTTGTTTCATCTGTAAAATATACTGATTTTACTATATCAAATAAATCAAAAGGATATGATGTAATTGATGTATCAAAATATAAAATTATTTTACTTCAAAACTCTTGAACTGCATCAGCATCAGAAATTATGATAGGAACTCTAAAAGACTATTTTTCAGATATGGTTATTGTAGGGGAAACAAGTTATGGAAAATGATCTGTTCAAACAATAAAAGAATATCAAGATGGTTCAAGTTTGAAATTTACAATCGCAAAATGGTTTACTGGAAAAACTCAAATTGGAATAGATGGAATTGGAATAAAACCAGATATTGAAGTAAAACTTGATGAAGAAAAATATAAAAAAGGAATAGATAATCAATTCGAAAAAGCTTTAGAAATTAAATAAAAAAAATGAAGAGAATACAAAAAAGTATTGTTATTATATTTTTATTTATTTATTCTTTTCATTATCATTGTTGAGCCATAAATACTAATAATGATATTTTTGAAAATTTAAAAAATAATTATATTTTATTTACCAAAAAAATAGAATTAAAATATAATTTTGATATAGAGCTAAAAGTTCTCAATACACTCACTCCAAAAATCGATGCCTTTTTATTAAAAAAAGATTTTTCAAATGAAAAAAAAGAGCTTTTGAATTATCTTTTAAAAATCAATCAAGAAAGAATTCAAGAACTTCAAAAAATAATAAATGAAAGGAATATTCTTTTTAAAAAACAAAAAGTTGAAGAATTAAAATATATTCTCAGACTGAAAAATATTATAAAACATTGAGAAATTTCTATATTTATAAAAAGTATTCAAGAAACAGGAAAAAATATAATTAGTGTAGATAGAAATTTTGAATTTATAGAAAATAATGTAATTAAAAATATATTTTTAGAAGAAAATTTCGAAAAAAAAAGAATTTATTATGAAATTACGGCTTCTAATTACATGTATTTTTATGAACTTGATTGACTTATTGTTTATCTTTCAGAACAAGATAAATATATTTTTTTAATAAAAGATACTTATTTAATATTAGAAAAAACTCCTTTTTCTAGTTTTTATAAAGATATATCTCCTGTCAATAATTATATTGTAGACATAGAAAAAAATTTTAGTTCAGATGAAAATAAAAATAATTATTTTTTAAAAAAAGAAGGGGATAGTTACTATTTAATTAGTTTTAAAGAATATTTTTATATAAAAGATTCCTATTGATTTTATCCTTATAAAATGGGTAAATTATGATATAAAGATATTATATTTTTCAAAGATGCACAAAATGGAAATATTTTTTACACTCCTCAATACGAAAAAACCAAGATTATAGATGCTGAATTAATTTCTGAAGTAAAAGATAAACAATCATTTATTGAAACTATGCACAATGATAAAGTATTTTTTTTCAATGATTTTAATTTTTATCTCAAAGAAATAAAGGAGGAAACAAAAAATATTGTTAAAGATATTAAAACTGATGAGGAAAAAATAGCAAAAATTTATTCTTGGATTATTGATAATTTGGATTATCCAAAAAAATATAGTCTAAGTGATAAAAATATATTTTCTTGAATTATGACATATAAAAATAGAAGTGGTGTTTGTGAATGATATGTAAATCTCATATCTTATATGCTTCTTTATGCTGGAATTGAAAATGTAGAAATAATTTCATGATTTGTAATTAATTCAGATTTTTTTCCTGAAATATGACATTCTTGGATAAGAATATGAGATTTTTATTATGATCCAACATTTGATGATCCTGTTATTTTATGATGAAATATTCTTACTGAGAAAAAAAAGAGACCATATAAATATTTTAAACTCCCCAAAGAATTACTTTATTCTGATAGATATGAATATGAAAATCTTCCAGAAAATATGAAAATTATGTCATCTGATGAAAGAAAAAAAATAGTAAAAGGAAATCTCTATAATCTTGCTATAAAGTATTGAGACAAAGATTTTTTACTTTTGAAACCATATTATTTTCGTATAAAATATAACCTAAACTTTGAACAAAAAATAATAAAAGAAACCTTAAAAAATATAATTCCATATTATGAAGTAAATGGAAGTGATTTTACAACTACAATCAACGGAAAAATGGAATATATACAACAAGTAGAATATATAAAAATAAAAAATGATGATGATGATTTAGAGCCAATTCTTGAAAGTAAAAATTTTAATATGGACTGAATATATCTTTTGAAATGGTATCTTTGACCAAATCAATACGAATATCGTTTGGGATATAATTTAAAAATGAAGGATTAGAAAAAATTTTTAAAAAAAATTTTCATTAATCACTTTATTTGTGTAACTTATAATTATTTTTACTACACATAAGTTATATTATGTTAACCGTTATTAATTTCTCTTTCTTCTCTCTTTTGCTTTTTCAATAGAAAAACATATACTTATAAAAAGTTATTGTTTAATAAGTTTATCCATGAAAAAATATTTTTTATTATCTTTTTTATTTTTTGTTATTCCAAATCATACTTTTGCAAATACTTTTATACAAACAAAAGTTAATTGAGTAACGATAAAAGTTATCCAGTATGATTTATCTTCAAAAAACTATGAATTAAAAATATGAGTTTCCACTTGATCAACAAATTTAGAAGATTTAATGTTGAGGAATAATGGTGTAACAGCAATAAATTGAGTTTTTTTCTGTCCAAGCGATTATCCTGAATGTAAATGAACAAGTTTTACTATCAATGAAAGATATGTAAAATGAGAAAAAATAGGAGTGTATGATGATACAGGAGAAAGAGTTGTCTATTGATGGACAGAAGAAAAAGAGCCTATGCTTTTTCAAACCTGAAAAATAAATGCAGATAAAGAAAGTGACATATTTGAAGGTTTTGCTAACTTTCCTCTTCTTATGAAAGATTGAGAAAATATGCTTGAACATTATTATGATGTTGGTCTTATAGATAAAAAAATGAGAGCTGTATCAACAAGAAATTTTGTTTGTAATGATAAAGAAAAGAAAAATATCTATTTTTGACTTGTATATGGAGTAAGCCTTGATGATTTAATAACAGTTTTAAGTAAATTTTGATGCTATGATGCTCTCAATCTTGATGCTTGAAAATCAACAGCTTTTATTTACAATGGAAGATATCTTACTGGTCCACAAAGAAATATTCTTGATGGACTTATAATAGAAAGAAAATGACTCAATGTAAAAGAAATAAATGAAGAAGCAAAGAAGCTATCTCAAAAAATACTTTCAAAAATAAACAAAAAAAGCCTAGAAACAAAACTTACTCTTCTTGAAAACATTGATAAAAAACTTACAGATGCAAGAGGAATTATTTATACTAAATATAGTAATGATATCTATGATGATAATCAAAGTATTGTATGATATAAGATAGAAATAGAAAATTTAAATATATTAAAAAAATTATATACTATTAATGCCCTCCAAAATTATAATAAAACTCAAATACAAAAAATAAAAGAAGAAATTAATAAAAGTCTGAAAAATTAACTTTTTATTTTTTGACAATTAAATATTTATACTTAGTATATTTTTAAAAATTATTATTTTTACTCATTTGATATGAATCAAAAACAACAAACTTATCTATCTGATGAAATTCACTATTTTAATGTTCATAGACCAGCAAAAACTATACTTGCATTAAAAAATAGATATTCTGATTTTTCTAAAATCAGAGAGAGTGTAATTAATAGTATTTTTGAGAAAAATGGATATGAAGTAAAAAATATAAAAGTTAAAGAACATAATTTTGGGACTGGTCATGTCATTTATTTTGTTGAAACTCAAAAATGAGAACTTGTTTATAGATGAAATGTCGGCTTAGAAACTCCAGAGTATTATATATCACTTGAAAAAGAATTTATAGCTTTAGCAAATAAAGCTTGATTTCCTACAAATAAATTATTGGTAGCTGATACAACGAGATCACAATTTAATTTTGATTATCAAATTATAGAGGTCCTTCCAGGTCTCGATATAGAAACGGAATGGAGCGGAACAAAAGAAGATTATGACAAAATTAGTTATGAATTATGAAAATATATTACACTTGAATATAAAATACCAGTTAAGTGATGGTGAAGATTTAAAAATCAAGCAAATTGATTACAAGGGGCTAAAAATACTCCATTTGAATATTTAATTGCTTATTTGAAATATGATTTGGATATTTTGCAAGAAGCAAAGATGTTTGATGAAAAAGCAGTAAATCACATCTTAAACTACTTTGAATCTATAAAATCAATTATTAACAAACAACAGCAATCATATCTCGTACATTATGACCTTGCTGACCATAATATATAAGATATGATTCTAAAAATCATGAAATTCTTGCAATATATGACTGGGAAAATGCAGTCGCTTTTGATCCAATTCTTGAAATAGGAAGTGCTCCAACATGGACTTGTCATTACCCAAGATCAAAACAATTGATAAAATGATTCCTTGACCAATTATGATCTACTCCTGAATATTTTTATGAAAAAGTTGCTATTTATTTTTTGAGAACAATGCTCTGGAAAATGGCATTTGCAGTAAAATGACAAAGATTAAGCGAAAGACACCAAAAATTATTAAATACAGCTTTAGAGCAAAATAATTTAAAAATTGACTGGCTATATTCAGAAAAATGATTTATTGAAATTTAGCACAAGAAAATTTCTAAGAAAAAATTGAGGAATTTTTTATATTTTTCATTCAGATAATGATCCTTATGTTTCGCTAGAAAAAGCTGAAAAAATTGCAAAAAATTTAGGCATAAAAATAATTGTCGTTAAAAATGCTGGACATTTTAATAAAGAAATCTGATATTTGAAATTTGATCTGATTCTTGAAAAAATCAAAAAATATATTTAGCAAATATTTCTGTCACTTCCCTCTTTTAATATTAAAAATCAGAACTTTTTATTTTTAAATCGAGATTTTTTAAAATTAAATTTTTAATAATATACTATCAAAAAAAAATAACAAAAAATTGAATAAAATTATTATTTTCATATACTTAGCTCAGATATTTCTTAAATAATCTTCTATGAATATTGGTGTAGTATTTGGCTCAAGAAGTGTAGAACACGATGTTTCTATCACAAGTGCCTATGGAGTAATGAAATGACTTGAAAAAATGGGAACACATACAGTATTCCCTATCTATATCACCAGACAAGGAAAATGGATTTATGATAAAAAATTTATAGAAATAAATACTTTTGCCAATTATAACGATGAAATCTACAAAGACACTTCTTTTGAAATAGATTTTTCAGTAAGCAAGAAACTTTACTTCACTCAAAAGAAAAAATGACTTTTTGCAAAAGCAGAGAGAGTAGAGCTTGATTTCATCTTCCCTATACTCCACGGAATGAATGGAGAAGATGGAAGTATTCAAGGAATTTTTGATATATTACAAGTACCTTATATGTGACCATCTGTTCTTGGAAGTGCTTTAGGAATGAATAAAATAGTTATGAAAAATGTATTTAAAAGCCTTGGACTTCCAATAACTGAATACCTCGTTTTTGATAAAAACAATTATAATTCAAATAAAGCAAAAAGCCTTGGATTTCCAGTAATAGTAAAACCAGCAAATCTTGGGTCCTCTATTGGTATCTCAAAAATAGAAAAAGAAGAAGATCTACAAGATGCAGTAGAACTTGCTTTTCATTATGATCAAAATATTATCATAGAAGTTTGTGTACAAAATCTTACTGAATTAAATTGTGCTGTCAGCGAAAAAAATGGCGAAGTGATAACAAGTCTTGTAGAGCAACCGATCGGAGCATCAGAATTTTTAAGCTTTGAAGAAAAATATGTTTCTACTGAATGAGGAACAATGCAAGGAGTAAAAAATAGAGTAAAAATCCCAGCAGAAATAAGCGATGAGTTGACAAAACAAATTCAAGAATATTCAAAAATAATTTATAGTGAATTTTTCTGTCACGGAGGAGCTCCAAGAATTGATTATCTTCTTGATAGTAAAAATCAAAAACTCTATGTTAATGAAATAAATACTATTCCTTGAGCATTACAAATGCATCTTTGGGTAAAAACTATGCCCATTCCAGATTTTCTTTCAAATCTTATAGAAGTCGGTTTTGCAAAAGCAAAAGACAAAGAAATAAACATTGATTTCCAATCAAACATCATCGGTCATACTATTAATTTCACAAAATAGAGGATGAAACAAAAAAAAATAATTGTAGAAAATAGTGTCGTTGCTCTAACAGAAAGTGATATTTTTGATGCTAAAAAAACACTTGTTTTTCTCCACGGTTGGGAACAAAATGGAAAGTGTTTTGAAAATATTTTTTATTATCTTGAGAGAGAAAATATTTCTTATATCAGTATTGACCTACCTTGATTTTGAGGAACTCCGCTGATAGATAAAAACTGGCATATAGAAGATTATGGGAGATTTGTAATAAAAGTGATACAAAAACTAGAGCTCAAAAAACCTATTCTTATTGGACATTCTTTTTGAGGAAGAATAAGTATTTTTCTCGGAAGTTTTTATCAAAATATACAAAAAATCATACTTATTGGATCAGCAGGAATCAAGAAAAATTATAATCCCCTTTATTTGCTTTTAGTAAAAACAGGAAAATATATTTTCAAAATCCCTGGAATGAGAAAAATAGGAAGAAAGTTAAAGATGAAGATTGCTTCACAAGACTATCAAAAATCTTGAGCAATGAAACAAATTTTTCTCAATACTATAGGAAATGATTTACAAAGATATATGGAAGAAATAGAGCTTCCAACTCTACTTATTCGGTGAGAAAAAGATAAGGAAACTCCGCTCAGAGAAGCTGAAATTATTCACTCAAAGATAAAAAATTCTTTTCTCAAGATTATTCCAGAAGGAACTCATTTTGTCTATGAAGAATTTCCAGAAAAAGTAGCAAAATATATTATAAATTTTATACAATAATATGCTCATAAAAAATATACTGCTTGCTTTTCAACTAGAAAATTATAAAAATACTCGTTTTCTCAAATTTATCTATACTCACTTTCCTTTTTGGTTTTACTGATCAGAAAGACAAAATCTTGTCTGGACAAAAAAAGCTCTATTTATTTTAGCTCTTACTCTTTTTCTTTTTCTTGGAGATTGTATAAGTGGAATATTTGTAATAATGAGTTTTTGATCTCAAAAAATATTTATTATTCCTTTTCTTTTAGTAGAAATACTTCTTCTTCCAGTTTATTTTGTTGTCGCAAATTTGCTTTCTTTTCCTCTTGATACTTATCTCAAAAATAAGATTATCGCGAAGGCGAAAGAAAAAATGAAGACTTTTAAAAATCTTACCGTTATAGGAATTACAGGAAGTTATGGAAAAACTTCTACAAAAGATATGATTTATAGTCTTCTCAAAGAAAAATTCAAAGTCCTTACGACAGAAGGAAATAAAAATACACCTCTCTGAGTCAGTGAAGTAATACTCGGAAAACTGGATGAAAGTATGGAAATATTTATCGTAGAAATGGGAGCATTCATTCCTTGAGATATAAAAGCTATTTGTGATATTGTTAATCCAAAAATTTGAATATTGACAGGAATAACCCTCCAACATTTAGAACGATTTAAAAATCTTGAAAATATTATCAAAACAAAGTTTGAGCTTATAGAAAGCATCCCAATAGACTGATTTGCTCTCATAGATACCTCAAGTCAATGAGTAAAGACTTGATTAGAAAAATACAAAGATTTTTTTGCAGTAAAAAATATAATTACTATTTCAGATACAATTCCTTTTCATTATTGTGATAATCTTGAGTGAATAAATTTTGAAATAGAAGGAAAATCTTATCAAACAAAACTAATAGCAAAACATTCGCTTCAAACTATACAAATTGCTTATGAAGTAGCAAAGTATTTTTGACTTTCTCAAGAAGAAATAAAAACAGGAATAGAAAAAATTGACTATACAAAACATAGAATGGAACTTATAAAAAATACTCAAAATTGAGTAAGTATTATAGATGATAGCTACAATGGAAATATAGAAGGAGTAAAATCTATCATTGACCTCCTCAAAAATACAAATATAAGTGGAAGAAAAGTAATAATTGCTTGAGGGATAGTTGAACTCTGAAATAAACTTAAAGAGGTAAATAGCCAACTTGGTAAAGATTTAAGTGAAGTTGCTGATATCATATTACTTACAAAATGACCTATCTGAGAAGCGATTTATAGTGGACTCAAGGAAAAATGATTTGATGAAAAAAATATCAAGATCTATCCTCATAGTCTTGATATTCATAACGACTTAAAAAATATTCTCCAACATTGAGATATCATAGTATTTCAAAATGATTTACCGGATAATTATTTATAGAACTATTTTTTTCCTCTTCTAATCAAAAAAATAAAACAATTCAAAGGAATTCTTTAATAAAATTTTCGGGTAAATAGAATAAAATGTGTGCTACTTTTCATTTCTAAAATAGATCCAAAGAGCAATAAGAGAGGATAATCTATCCTCTCTTATTCATTTATGTTCATTGATACATTCATTGGTTAAAACT
>Ga0172376_10002259_pt1 | contig 23661 bp, 25 predicted proteins | sample Lak35m_FD_121114 | JGI IMG/M metagenome (GOLD analysis project Ga0172376, IMG submission 121114) | Freshwater microbial communities from Kabuno Bay, South-Kivu, Congo - kab_092012_35m | ecosystem: Environmental > Aquatic > Freshwater > Lake | place: Democratic Republic of the Congo: South-Kivu...
CGCCCCGCCTGCAGGAGCGTGTGGAGATCCGCGGGTGTGAATCCGTGATCGAACGCGCTTCCGCCGGAATCGGGCGCGGAGCGCGTAGGCGGGGCAAGCTGGTGGCGGTTCGCCGCCATGACCACCGTCGTCAGGGCCCAACCGGCGAGCAGGACGACGCCGGCCGTCGCGATCCGGCGGAACCCCTTCCCGCGCACGCGGCGCGTCATGCTTTCCTCGCCAGACACACCAGCGCCTCGGACTCCGGAGAAAACGCGGATCGGGCGAAATCCCCGTAGAAACGGATCTCCCCGAAGCCGGCGTTCGCCAGCATTTCCCATAATTCGTCGGGATAGACCGGGTACAGGGGGATCTCGTTCCGGACGATCCGCGGTTCGTCCGAACCGGCGAACCGGAGGGTGGTCCGGAAGAGCACCTTGCGGTTTCCCTCCCATTCGTAGCGCCGCCGGAATTCGATCGTCCCTTCGGACGCGCGGAGCATCGGCAGGTCGGTCATCCCCTCGCGCAGAAGCCGCTCGTAATTCAGGATCTGGAGGAGCATCGTGCCGGAACGGGAAAGCGCCCCCGCGGCATCCGCGAAAAATCGGGACGTCTCGTCTTGAGGGATATGGACCAGGGTGTTGCCGAGGCACATCAGGAGATCGAAGGGAACGGAGACAAGGCTCGGCAGGTCGGCAAACGATCCCGCTTCGACGCGGGTTTTCGGGCAGGCGGCGAGCTTCCGGCGGGCGATGGCGACCAGCGACGGATCGGGATCGAATCCCAGGCAGGAAAGACCCGCGACGGCGAACGGCTGGAGCTGCGATCCCGTCCCGCACCCGCAGTCGACGACGGAGCGCGCGCCGCCGTCATCCATCAGGGAATCGAAAAGGGCCCTCTGCTCCGGCGACACCGGGAACAGATCGTCGTATACCAGGCTGATATCCGTATAGAACGCCAATCGCCCTCCTTCGCCTCGCCTATTGTAGCAGGAAGGGTCCTCCTTGAAGAAAAAAATCCCCGCGCCCGAGCGAAATCCGGATCAGACGCGGGGGGGTTGCCGAATAAGAAACGGCGTTATCCGCCGATGAGGGATTTCCCGAACCGCGGATCCGTTTCCGTCGCGCTGCCGCCCGACGTTCCTCCGCCTGGAAATTCCCCGGTAGCGGGAGCGATCACCACCGGCTGCGTGACGTCCAGGCGGTTATCGAAGGGAGACGCATCTTCCCAAACGAAGGCCTGGGCACCGATCCGGTACTCCCCGGGAACGATTCCGCGGGTGTCCCAGTCGAACGACAACCGGTACAGCCGCTGGCCGGGGGACTCCCCCCAGGTGAAAAGCTGCCGGGCCACCGGCTTTCCGTTGACCAGGAGCTCGGCATCCGTTGTCTGCATCCCCTCGCCCCTGTTCTCGATCAGCACGACGACGTGCACCGCCTCGCCCACGCGGGCTCGCACCGGGGTAACCGTCACCTGTCGGACCGCCAGGTCGATATGCATGTCTGCGCCGCCTCCGCCATCTTGATTCGCCAGGAGCACGGTCCCCGGCGTCCCCGCAAACGCCGCCCCCACGGGAACGACAACCGCGACCGCCAGAACCGCAACCGCAAGTGCCATGACCAATATCGACTTTCGCATCGTCCTCTCCTTCTGGTGGTTCATTGTACGTCCTTTCCTCTTCGATGCACGGAGACCGCAAACGTTGTCGCCGCGAAATTGCGAAGATCAAGGGGATACAATATATATAGTTGTTCAAGGAGCCACCCGAAAAGGAGCCCTGTTCTGGCCGCCGCCTTCATCGTCGCCTTCATGCTCGCGGTCGCCCCTTCCTCGCAGGCGGCGGAGCCATTGCGCGTCCTGACCTCCTTTCTTCCGATGGAGATCTTCACCCGCAACGTCGTCGGGGACACGCCGGGCGTCACCGTCGCGTCGATGCTCCCCGCCTCGATGGGATGCCCCCACGACTACGCCCTCACCCCGGGCGACATGAAGAAGATCGCCTCCGCCGATCTGTTCATCGCGAACGGGTTCGGCATGGAAGAGTTCCTCGGCAAGCCGGTCCGGCGGGCGAATCCGAAGATCCGGGTCGTCGAAACGGCGCATGGAATCCGTCCCATCCGCAAGGGACACGATCCCGGGGATGTCAACCCGCACACGTGGGTCTCCCCCCGGAACGCGATCCTCCAGGTGCGGGAGATCGAGAAAGCGCTCTCCGACGCGAGGCCCGTCCGCGCGCCCGCTTTCCGGAGGAATGCCGACGCATATGTCGCGCGCCTGTCGGCGCTCGCGGCCGAGTTCGATGCCGCGGCGAAAACGTTCCGGGGAAAGAACATCGTCACCTTCCATGACGTCTTCGATTATCTCGCGAGGGACATCGGCCTGACCGTGGTCGGGAAGATCGAGACGGCACCGGGGCAGGAGCCGTCCGCGGGAGAGATCCGGGCGCTGGCGCGCGCGATCCGGGAGAGAAACGTCCCGGCGGTCTTCTCCGAGCCCCAATATTCCCCGAAACTCGCCGAGGCGCTGGCGAGGGAGGCCGGCGTCCCCGTGCGGGTGCTGGACCCTGCCGCCACCGGATCCCCGGCCCTCACGGCCTACGAAGACGCGATGCGGCGGAACCTCGCCACCCTCAAGGAGGCGCTGTCGGCCCGATGACCGGGAACGAACACCTCCACACGCTCGAGATCCGCGATCTCACCGTCCGCAATGGAGGGGTGGAGATCCTTTCGGGGATCGACGCCGACCTCCGGTGCGGGGAGGTCACCGCCCTGGTCGGGCCCAACGGCGCGGGGAAGACCACCCTGCTCCTCGCGATCCTGGGGCAGGTGCCGTACACGGGGGAGATCCGTTTCTGCCGCGCCGCAGAGCACGGCCAGGGAGCGCCCCGCATCGGGTACGTGCCGCAGCGGTTTCCCCTGGACCCGGACGCGGCGATCACGGTGCTCGACTTCTTCGCGCTCTCCTCCCAGCGACGCCCCGTCTTCCTCGGCGCCTCCCGCCGCACGCGCGAGGCCGCCCGGGAGAGCCTCGAACGGGCCGGCGTCGCCCACCTGCTGCAAAGCCCCCTGGGCCGGCTTTCCGGGGGGGAGCTCCAGCGGGTCCTGTTCGCCCTTGCGTTGCGGGACGCCCCCGACATCCTGCTCCTCGACGAACCGGTCTCCGGCGTGGACGTCGCGGGAGAGGAGCTTTTCTGCGATTTCCTGTCCAAGGTGCAACGTCACTCGCGCTTCAGCCTCCTTCTCGTCAGTCACGATCTGTCGGTCGTAACGCGGCACGCCGACCGGGTGATCTGCCTCAACCGCCGCCTCGTGTGCAGCGGAGCGACCACCGAGATGCTCACCCCGGAAAACCTCGCCGCGATGTACGGCACCGACGCTCATCTGTTCCGCCACGCCCACGCGGACGGTCACGGGCATCTGCACGACGACGGGGAGAGGTGAGATGGAAACGGTCCTCTCCGGTCTCTTCGTCCTGATCGACCGGGCGCTCCCGTTCGCTTTCGCAGAACCGGCGTTCATGAAGCGCGCTCTCCTCGCGCTCCTCCTCACGGCCCCCCCCGCCGCAGCGCTCGGCGTCCCCCTCGTCCAGCACCGGATGGCCTTCTTCTCCGATGCGATCGGGCACTCCGCCTTCACCGGCGTGGCCCTCGGGGTCCTCTTCGGCGTCTCCCCCTCCTGGACGATGGCCGCGTTCGGCGCCGTCGTCGCCGTCGCCATCACCCTGGTCAAAAAGCGCACCGAACTCTCGTCGGACACGGTCATCGGTGTCTTCTTCTCGACCGTCGTCGCCCTCGGAATCGCGATCATCAGCCGGGAGAAGGGATTGACCCGGAACCTGCAGTCGTTCCTGTACGGCGACCCGCTCGCCGTCACCGACGTGGAACTTCTGTGGATGGCCGCCCTCTTCCTGCTCGTTTCCGCGTACCTTGCCTTCCTCTACAACCGGATTCTTCTGCTGGGGATCCACGAGGGATTCGCCAGGACGAAGGGGGTCCGGGGGCCGGCCGTGGAAATCTCCTTCTCGCTGGTCGTCGCCCTCGTGGTGACCGCGGCCATCCATACCGTCGGCATCCTCCTGGTGACGGCCCTCCTCGTCATCCCCGCCGCAGCCGCCCGCAACATCGCCCGCGGCGCCGCCGCGGCGCTTTGGGTCGCCGTGGGGGTCGCCGTTCTTTCCGGGTTCGCGGGGATCGTCGCCTCCTGGTATCTCGACACCGCCACCGGCGCGACCGTCGTCCTCGCCGCCGCGTCCTGTTTCACCGCCACCGCGCTGTACCGGGCCGCCCGCCCGAGAGAATAAACGGCCGTCGATCATTTCCGTTGCGCCGCCTCCGGGCATCTCTCTATAATCAATTGTCGACAATCGTTCCCTTTAACATTCAAACCGAATCGGAGGACACATGAAAAAGCTGAAGGGGTCGCGCACGGAGCACAACCTGATGGCCGCCTTTGCCGGCGAATCGCAGGCGCGAAACCGGTACACCTTCTACGCGGGAATCGCATCGAAGGAGGGGCACGAGGGGATCGCCGCCGCGTTCCTCGAAACGGCGGAGCACGAAAAGACGCACGCCAAGCGGTATTTCGAACTTCTCGAGGGGCTGGACGTGGAGATCAGGGCGGGGTACCCGAGCAAGATCGGGGGGACCCTCGTGAACCTCGAGGCCGCCGCCGCCGGCGAGCACGAGGAGTGGAAGAACATCTACCCGACGTTCGGCAAGATCGCCGAGGAGGAAGGGTTCGCCGCCCCCGCCGCGATGTTCCGCCGGGTCGCCGAGGTCGAGGTGGAGCACGAGAAGCGGTATCTGCGGCTCCTCGGCCACGTGAAGAACGGCACGCTCTACAAGCGAGAGAAGCCGATCCGGTGGAAGTGCGCGAAATGCGGCCGGGTTCACGAGGGGACCGAGGCGCCCGAGCGGTGCGCCACCTGCGGGCATCCGCAGGGGTGGTTCCTCCCCGTCGAGGCGAACTACTGATCCAAAGAGAAAGGGCGGCGACCCCCGCGCGGGAGTTGCCGCCCTTGACCCCTCCGGGGGGAAGCCCCCCGCTCCGAGGCGACGCCGCCGGCCCCCCTGCTATGCGTTGGGGGTCTCGAAGCGCGCCTTCTCCTTCGCCATCGCGTCGCGGCCGGCGTCGTACGCCGCCTTGATCACAGACCGCTCCTCATCGATGAACCCCTCCACCTTCTGCTTCACGTCGCCGGTCCACTCCTCGGTCTTCTTCTTAAGATCCTCCGCCAGCCCGCCGATCCGCTCCCGGGCCTCGCGGCCGGAAACCGGGGAATACAGCAGGGCAAGCCCCGCGCCGACCAACCCGCCGGCAAGGAACGCCAGCAGGATCCCGCCGGAACCGGAACAGCACCTGTCATCGTTCATTTCCTCTCCTCCTTTCGAACGAGCCGATCGAGAATGTGGGACGTCGCAGCCTTGAAGCCCACGAGAACCGATGCGACGTTCACGAGAGCGGGAGACACGGCGTGATCGAACACCTTCGTCGCCACGTCCACCGTCCCACGGAGCGCGCGGACCCCCTCGGTGAAGTGCGTCACGTTGGAAACCCCCCGCTCGACGCCGGAAAGGATCTCCCGGACGGCGGCGTTCGTCTTGCGCACGTCCTCGGCGGTCATCTCGATCTGCCGAAGCGACTCGTCGACCCGCCGCGTGAGCCGATCGACGTTCCTCCGAATCGAAAGGAGCACGATCGACAGGACCACCACGAGCAGGACCGCGGCCACCGCGAGGGCGATGAAGAGGACCGTCTGCGCGTCCAATGGGAACCTCCCGTTCGAATCCGTCGGATCGGAGATCCACGACCCAACTCTAAAATACCTTATTGCGGCAGGGAACCGCAATCGGTCCGCGAAAGGATCCGATCACTCCCCCCGCCGGTACGCATCGAAAATCTTCCGGAACCTGCGGCACCCTTCGAACTTAAGATACGGGATCACCTCCGCCGTCCCCTCCGCGCTCATCGGGACGAACTTTCCCTTCGCGCGGGCGCACACTTTCCCACCGTAACGGATCTCCCCTTCGCAGTAGGCGAGCCTCCCCGCGTCCTCTACGAGCCGGCTGCGAACCTCGACCTCGACGCCGACCGGAACGGGGGAAAGGAACTTCACCGTCAGCTCGCCCGTAACGTACATGGCGCGCGTCTTTCCGAACACGGTGGGGGCCCACCCCATCGTCTCGTCGAGGAGCGCGGAGACGACCCCCCCGTGGGCGACGTCCTTGTACCCGTTGAGATGGGGGGGGAGGATCACCTTTCCGACGACCTCGTTCCCCTCCACGAAGAAGCGCGCCCGGACGCCGGAGCGGTTCTCCTCACCGCAGAGGAAACATCCCGAGGAGTGCGGCAGATACTCCCTTTCAGGCGGGTCCCGAAGCATACGGCTATCTTACCAGAGGAGAGAGCGCCGGACAGGAAAAGGGCGCCGTCCCGTTACGGGGCGGCGCCCGGGGAACAGCTCTCCGTAATCCTCAGCGAACGACGATCTCCTTGTTCATGAGCTTCATGATCAGGATGATCAGGATGACGAGGATCGCCAGCCCGATCAGGAATCCGAGGGCGCTGTCCGTCCCCGCCGCCGCCCGGTCGCTCAGCGACGCCAGCCGGTGCAGGTCCTGCGCGCTCATCTCCTGGACCTTCGCCATCGCCTCCGCGGGCGATACCCCGTAGTCGATCAGCTTCTGGACGACGACCTTGTTCTCGAGGATCGACTGGACCTTGGCCATGTCCGCGGCCCGGCTCCCAGCGCCGTCGACGCTGGAGGCGATCACACCCGCCTCGGCGACCCCCCGGACCGACCCGAGCACACCCATCCACCCGGCCATCATCACCGCCACCACCACGAACCAACCCGCCTTGCGCACCATCGCCATCGCACACCTCCTTGTCACGTTATCCTGCATGGAAACGCCGTTCTCTTTTTCCGCAATTGTGACAGATCTCCCGCGGACCGGTCAACCCCGCCGTGCGTTCATTCGAGGACGCGGATCGGCATCACGATCATCGGGTGGCCTGAAAACACGAGCTTTTTCTGAGCGAGGAACGCCGTCTGGTTGTGGAGCAGCTTGTTGAAGAAGTTCTCCTCCTGGAAGACGAGCTGCCCGGCGAAAAAAACGACGTTGGGAAAATCGGCCGCGACCTCCGGCGCTATCCCGCTGAGCACCTCGATCACGTCCGTCCCCACCCGATAGCGTGCCTCTCCGTAATACCCGTGCCCCTTCACGAACTCGACGTAGTTCGCAAGCTGCCCCCGCAGGTTTTCCGAGAGGTTCTCGATCTCCGCCACTCCCTTGAACCGGCTCGTGTCGATCACACCCACGGAGAGGAAGACGAAGTTCCGGAACGTCCCGGGGAACGACCGGATGATCGAGAAGAAGACGTGCATCCCGAGGCCGTTGTACCCGGACACGAGGATGGCGGCGGTGGGGGCCTGCCGCCGCACCATCGGCTCCTGGGCGGACGCCGTCGTCAGGGATGGGAGGTTGAGGAGCAGATCGTCGAGGCGTTTGAGGTGCCCGGCCGCCTTGCGGTAGTGGCTCCGGACAACGAACGCCGCCGCGCAGAACGATCCCGTGATCATCAGGGTGATCCACCCGCCTTCCGGGAACTTCATCCAGATGGTGACGCAGAGGATCGATGCGGTGAGAAGAAAGCCGAGCCCGTTGATCGCCAGACCGGACTTCCACTTCCCCGCAGACGCCCGGTCCTGCCACCAGTGCCGGCACATCCCAAACTGCGACAGGCTGAAGGTCAGGAAGACGTTGATGGAGTACATGATGACGAGGTACCGGACCGAGCCGCCGGTGATGAAGAGCATGAGGAACGCCATCCCCCCCATGAAGTAGACCCCGTACTTCATGACGAGCCGCTCGGAGAGGTGCGCGAACCGGTGGGGCATGTAGGAATCGACCGCCATGTTGGAGAGGACCTGCGGCCCTCCGAGGAAACCGGTCTGCGCCGCGACGAACAGGAGCACCGCCTCGGTGAAGAGGACGAAGGCGGCGAACAGCTCCGCGCTCCTCCCCTGCCACAGGCTGTTCACGAGGTCGCCGAAGAGGACGGCGTTGAGCGTCTTCCCCTGGACGGGGGTAACGCCGTTCAGGACGTACCCGAGGATGATCCCGCCCGCCATGAAAGCGAGGGAGGAAGCAAGGTACGCCATCGCGCGCTTCCCCGTGTGCACGCGCGGCTCCCGCAGCGTCTGCATCGAGTTGCTGACCGCCTCGATCCCGGTGTACGTGCCGGCGCCCATCGAATAGGCCCGCAGGAGCAGCGCGCCGACACCCAGCCAACCGATCTCCCGGGACGCAACGGTGAGGTCGCCGGAGACGCGGGCGGCCACGGCGGGAAGGTCGCCGGCGTGCCGGAGCACGGCGTAGAGGATCAGCGGGATGTGCGTGAACAGGAACGCCATGAAGATCGGCGTGAGCGCGACCACCGACTCCTTGACCCCGCGCAGGTTCATCCATATGAGGAAGAAGAGGACAAAGACGATGAACGCGAACTTGTGCGCGAGCCACGACGGCGGAAGGAAGCTGAAGATGGCGTCCGCCCCCGCAGCGACCGAGATCGTGATCGTCAGGACGTAGTCGATGACGAGGGCGGAGCCCGAGACCACCCCCGCCCGTTCTCCGAGGAGCTTCGACGCGACGATGTACCCGCCGCCGCCGGAGGGGAACGCCTCGATGATCTGCGCGTAGCTGCCCGAAATGATGAAGACGGTGAGCACCGTGGCCGCCGCGACGAAGAGGGCAAGAACGGTGTGTCCGCCGAGGGCGAGGTACGCCTCTTCCGGGCCGTACGAGGAGGAGGAGATCCCGTCGGCGCCCAGCCCCACCCAGGCGAAGAAGGCGATGAGGGAGACGTTGTGGAAGATCTTCGGGTCGAACAGGTCGCGGGGGGCCCCGAACAGGACCCGCTTCACACGCCGGTACAGGGAATCGTTTTCCATCGGTGTCTATCCTACTCCTCTTCCCGGAACGGGACTTCGACGACATCGTACAGATGCGCGAAGTCCATCGGCTGGTGCGGCGGCAGCCCCTGTTCGCGGAGGAGGTCGTCGATCGCCCGGTGGGCGTAGGAGAGAGCGTTGTCCATGAAGCGGAGGGCGTCGTGGGCGTCTTCGCGCGGATCGCCGGCGCGGTGCGCCCCGATCGCCTTGTCGAGATCCCGGGCGGCGGCGGGGAGGTCGTGGCCCGCCAGTTCCCTCCCGATCGCGTCGAGGTGGCGGCCGATTCCGTGGTATCCCCGCAGGATCTCCAACGACGGGGCATCAATGCGTCGCCACGCCCCGAAGTAGATCGCGTCGTGGCCGGCCCGCAAGGCCGCGTACGCCAGCCCGTCGTAGGGACATTTGGGAGTTTTCCCGGAACGGACCCCGCCCCCGTGCGCCCCCCCCCGCAGCTCTGCGCCGCAGTGGGGACAATGATAGTCGGTCCCCGCCATCCGGAGATTATCTCAGCGGGAAGGAACCCCGGCAACGGGATTCATCACGGAATTCATCGCGGCAATCTAGTGTAGTGTCCCAGTAATATCTTGACAGTACCGCCCCATCGTGTTATCGTTTGGGGTATGTGGAAAAAAGCGAACGCCCTGAAGATGACGAACGAGCAGCGCGCAACATTGGAAGCGTGGCACCGTGCCGGGACCAGCCCCCAGCGGACCGTCCTGCGGGCGCGCATTTGCCTGTTGGCGGCCGATGGCCTGTCGAACAACGCCATCGCCGGGAGACTGTCCACATCGCGCCCAACGGTCATCCAATGGCGCAAACGTTTCGAGGATCTCGGACCGATGGGCCTGGCCGAGGACGCGCCTCATGGACCGAGTGAGAAGGCGCTTCCGCCGGATCGGGTGAAGGCGATTGTCGATGCAACTCTTCAAACGACGCCGCCGGATGCCACGCATTGGTCCGTGCGTTCGATGGGAAAGGCCCAAGGGGTCGGCAAGTCCACGGTGCAACGGATATGGGACGCGCACGGTCTGCAACCCCATCGGGTCGAGACATTCAAGTTGTCCAAGGACAAGCGGTTTGTCGAGAAACTGACGGACGTGGTGGGGGTGTACCTGAATCCGCCGGACAAGGCGGTGGTGCTGTGCGTCGACGAGAAGAGCCAGGTTCAGGCGTTGGATCGGACGCAGCCGGGGTTGCCGATGAAGAAGGGGCGCTGCCAAACAATGACCCACGACTACAAGCGCAACGGCACCACGTGCCTGTTCGCTGCGTTGAACGTGCTGGAAGGCAACGTCATCGGCTCCTGTTATCCCAGACATCGCAACATCGAGTTTCGGAAATTTCTTCGACAGATCGACGCCGCCGTGCCCCAGGAGTTGGGCATCCACATGATTCTGGACAACTACGGTACGCACAACCACCCCAAGGTCAAGACGTGGCTGGAAAGGCATCCCCGATTTCACCTTCATTTCACGCCGACCAGTTCGTCCTGGTTGAACCTGGTGGAGAGATGGTTCGGAGAGATTACGCGCAAGCGCATTCGCCGCGGAGTGTTCCGCAGCGTCCCGGAACTCGTCGCGACAATCGAAGATTTCATCCAGATCAACAACGAGAATCCAAAACCGTTCGTCTGGACGAAAAAGGTCGCTCATTGTAAAGCCATCTTCGGGACACCACACTAGTACACACCGTCGGAGAAGACCACCACCATCGCCTCAGCGGAGGAAATCCTCGATCCGCTCGAAGGCCGGCCCCTTCGGCCGCACGACGCCGTTCCGGGATCCCGCAAAGAGTGTTAGACTCTCCGTGCCGTCTACCCCCTTGAACCGACCGCCGGAAGCGCCGCGGCCGGCATTCCCGGAGTTTTCGGATGCGGTTGCTGAAAAAGCTCCTCTGGGGCAAACACGCGAAGATCTCCTACTCCCAGGCGGGCGAGGACCTCATCGTCGAATCCGTCCTCACCGCGCTCGGCATCCCCCTCCCCTCCTACCTCGACATCGGCGCCCACGACCCGACGTACCTGAGCAACACCTACATCTTTTACCGGAAAGGGGCCCGGGGAGTGTGCGTCGAGGCGGATCCGGCGCTCCACGGAAAGATTGCGAGAAAGCGCCCCGGCGACATCTGCCTGAACATCGGCGTCGGCACCTCCGGGCAAGGAAGCGCCCCCTTCTACATCATGAGCACCCCGACGCTGAACACCTTCTCGCGGGAGGAGGCGGAGAGGTATCGGAGCTACGGGCGGGAAAGAATCCTGAAGGTCGTCGACATGCCGCTGGAGACGGTGAACCGGATCGTGGCGAAGCATCTTCCGGGCGGTGTGAATTTCATCTCGCTGGACGTGGAGGGGATGGACCTCCCGATCCTGGAGTCGATCGACTTCTCGGCGTGCCACCCCCAGGTGTTCTGCGTGGAGACCCTGACGTACACCGAGGACAAGTCCGAGCGGAAGATCGGGGAGATTCTATCGTTCATGGCCACGAACGGGTACATGAACTACGCGGACACGTATCTCAACACCATCTTCGTCGATCGGGACGCCTGGGCCTCCCGGAAATGACCCGCCCGTCTCCCCTCCCGCCGCGGCCGGCTCCGAAGGGGACCGGCGGCGCCTTTCCCTCCGGGATCGCGTGATGCGCTGGCTCCGGGAGGTCCGGCTGCGGCGGTGGGCGCGGGAGCTTCTCCCGGAAGCGGAGCTTTCCCCTTCCGACCCCGCCGTGGACCGGTTTCGCTCCGCGCTTGCGCACGCGCGGAGCGCGTACCTCCGGATGCGCGGAGGGTGCGGCCCGATGCGGGAATTCGTCCACCCTGCGTGGGAGGATAACATCCGCGCGTTCGAAAGCCTCTTCCTGGACGGACTCGGCGTTCGGTTCCTGGACCATCCGACGATCAGCGGCACGATGGTGATGACGGACCGGAAGGCGGCCGCGGCCGAATGGAAGTTCGTGAAGGATTGGCGCCCGGCGGAAACGGTGCGAGAGTACCTCGGCGGTGGGCTCTCCGTCGAATTCCTGGAGGGCAAGCAGCGAGTCGCGACCGCGATGAACTCGGTCAACCACCTGTACCACCTCGGCCGGTTCGAACTGTTCCTGGGAAGACCGATCGAGGATGTGCGGACGGTCGTCGAATTCGGCGGCGGCTACGGGAACATGGCGCGGCTCTTTTGCAACTTTGGAAGCCTCCGGCAGTACGTGATCATCGATCTGCCGCTCTTCTGCTGCCTACAGTACGTCTACCTGTCGGCTACCAGCAAGGACGTCGGGGTGCATCTGGTCGACTCGCCGGACGCGGGGATACGGGCGGGCGCCGTGAACCTCCTCCCCCTCCAGTTCCTCGACGACGCGGAGCCGGAGGGGGAGCTCTTCCTGAGCACGTGGGCCCTCAGCGAGTGTCCCGCCACGGCGTATTCCCACATCCGCGGCAGGGGCTGGTTCGGAGCCGACGAACTCCTCATCGGCTTCAACGACCTGTGGAAGCCGTGGGATACGGGCGAATTCGTCGGGTCGCTCGGGGAGACGTTCCTGCGGGTCGCCACGGAGCCACTCCCCTTCCTCCCCGGGAACCACTACATCCACGCGGCCGGCAAGCGCACCCCCCCCGGGAGGTGGTGATGGGAGCGCCCCTGCGGGAGATCCTCGTCATCCAGCTCGGCGACATCGGGGACGTCGTCCTCACCACGCCGACGCTCCGCGCGTTCCGGGAAACGTACCCGGGCTCCCGCGTCTCGGTTCTCGTCCGGAAAGGGTACGGAAGCTTCCTCGCCGCGGACCCGCACGTCGCCGAAGTGCTCGAAGTGGTCAAGAGCCGGAGCAAGCTCACGGAGGTCGCAGACAATTTCCGGCTCGCGCGACGCCTCCGGGCACACAGGTTCGACATCGTGTTCGACCTGAGGACGGGGGACCGGGGAGGGATATTCGCGTTCCTTGCTCGGGCTCCCGAAAAAGTCGCTTTCGCCGGGAACGGCGCCTTCTGGCGCCGGTACGTTTTCACCCGCCTGATCCGGCAGGAAGAGCTGAAGGTGGCTCCCCCCCCTGCGCACCCCGGGGCGGACCAGTCACTGCGCCTGGTCGCCGTCATCGGGGTTCGCACCTCCGATCCCACCCCGAAGCTGCACGTTACTGAGGAAACGGCGAACGCCGTGGGCCGCCTTCTATCGGATGAAGGAGCGGCCCCCGGCGCCCGGTTCGTGACCGCGAACCCGTTCTCCCGCTGGAAGTACAAGGAGTGGGGATATGGGAAATGGGCCGAACTGCTCGACCGGATCCGCGGCCGGTACCGGACCCCGGTGCTCATCGTGGGTTCGAAAGACGAAGCGGTGGCCGCCGCGGGGATCGCAGAACAGTGCGGAGACGGGGTGCGCAACGTGGCTGGAAAAACGACGTTGGGAGAACTCGTCGCCCTCCTCTCCCGGAGCTCCCTCCACATCGGCGTCGACAGCGCGGCACCCCACATCGCCGCCGCCGTCGGAACCCCCACCACAACGATCTTCGGCCCTTCCGACTGGAGAGGATGGACGATCCCGGACGAAACGCACCGGGTGGTCCGCCCGGACGATCCGTGCGTCCCATGCAACCGGAAGGGGTGCGAGGACCGGGAGGTGAGCCTCTGCCTCGAGAAGATGCCGGTGGAAAAAGTATGGAAACCGGTCCGGGAAATGCTCGACGGGATCCTCTCCCCGCCTACTCCCGTCGGTCGATGACTCCGAGGACGGACAGGACCTTCGAGAACCGCATCTCCCAGGTGTGCTCCCGCAGCGCGCGGGTGCGCCCGGCGACACGGATCGCCTCGGCCTCTCCGGGGTTTGCCAGCAGATGCCGGATCTTCGCGATGAGATCCTCGATCCCCCGGTAGGTCACGATCTCCCGGCCGACCTCGTAGAAGTGCGCCAGTTCCTCGTACTCCTCCGTCAGGTAGAGTCCCCCGCTCATCGGGATCTCGAAGTCGCGCCCCTTGAGGCAGTACGTCTCCCGGTGTCCCGCGACCCCTCCGAAACCGAGGTTGATCCGGCTCCGTGAATACGTCCGCACCATCTCCTCCGTCGGAAGGGGCCCGGACGGCCACCCCGGCCCGAACGCCTCGACCCGGATCCCCGCGTCCCGAAGCGCCGCTACGGCCGCGGGCCGGTTCCCGTAGCACTGCCCGACGAAGGAGACGTCGATCGTCTTCCCCACGTCGTACGGCCGGTGGATCTCCGGGTTCGCCCCCTCCGGCAGGTACAGGGGGATCGCCCCCTCCACGCAATACTTCTCGAGTGCGTCCCGCGTGCTCGTCCAGCAGAGATCGAAATGGCGGCAGATGTCCCGCGCACCATCGGCCAACCCTCCCCGGACCTTGCCGACGAACGATTCCTTGTCATTCAGGGCCAGGTTGACCATCGGCGCACCGAGGTTCGACAACTCCTGCACCGTCTCCGGCGTCACGAGCCCCCCGGACAGGTACGTGAAGATGAAGCCGGGCGACCACTCCATCGAGCGCGCACGGGCGAATTCGAGAAGATCCCGGTTCATCTCCCCCTTGAGCCTTTTCCGACAATCCTTGCTCCCGTGATCGAAACGGTCGCGCCAGTCGTACCACACCACCTCCCCGAACTTCCCCAATGCCGGCAGGAATGCGGTGCGCTCCCAGTTGTAATCGTGGAAGATGGCCAGGGTGCGCAGGCTTCCGGGGGAAACCGGCGAGAGGTCCGGGTGACGCCCCTTCACCGCGCGCGAGATGACGTCCAGGGGCGGGACGGAGAGGGAACGCCGCAGAAACTCTCCCCGGTACCGCTCCCCTTCCTTTTCCAGGCGGCGCGCGTTCCTCCACGCCCGGAACGCCTTGCGATACGGTCGGAGGGGATCGGTCATCGATGAATGGTGTAGAGGCGGGGGCCCATCGACTTCTTCTCCATGTCGTTCATCATGTTCAGTGCGTGGCCGGCATCCAACGCGGGGATGGAAAATCGGCGGGAGAGATCCGCGCACACGCGGAGAGCGCCGACGCCCGCTCCCACCAGGCACAGGTCCGCATCCGGCGGAACCGCCTGCAGGACCTCGTCTCGCATCAAGTCCCAGCGGGTCGCCACATAGGACGCCGGGATCGGAACGGGAACAAGAGAGGGGCGGGACGACAGGGCGGAAAACCACGCTTCGCACGAATCCATGTCGATGTCCGAGTTGAGGATGCAAACTTTCCGGCCGTCCACAGCGGCCGCGAAGGCGCGCGAGGTGAGGTACGCGTATACGGCGTAGAACGGGATGTAGTTCGTTTCCGACAGTCGCACTCCGTGCGCCCGGAGAAACTCGAGGAATCGCACCGCACCGTCGTCCCCCGACCGTTTCCAGAATGCGGGGAACCTCCGCCGCACCGGCCCGATGTTGCCCGGGAACACCAGCGGCGCGAGGAGACCGGTTCCAGCCACGTACCGGAGATCCCCGGCATGCGCGGAAATGTTACTCCGGATCGCTTTAACCGATTCGGCCTGTTCGTAGAGGCCGTTGCATCCCAGGGAAAGACCGTAGAACGCGTACTCCCCGTCGGCGAACCGGACGACGGGCGTCCCGATCCGCTCCGACATCCCCTTCGCGACGCGTTCGGACAACATGTCGACGCAGGCATCGCCCGTTGGGACCGCGTCGTGGAGGAGACAGCTCTCCTGTTCCCGCATCCGGGCGCCGAACCGGTCCACCACGGGACGATTGTCGATCCCGGTCACCACCAAAGCGTTAAACCGGAATTGCGGCGAACCGGTGAGCCGCTCGGGACCTGGACGGTCATCTCTCCCGGACACATGCCCCTCCTTGGGTGGGAACGTCGGCTTTTCTCGCCAGGACCGCAATGCCTGTCCCGGAATACAGTCGGGCAATCGGACGGGCGAGCCAACCCATGAATGGAACCTCCCGGATCCTTCTTTTGACGTATTCGGAGTGGTACCGCTTTTCCTTCAGCACGGCGAAACCGGACCGCGAGAGAATCCTCCGCAACGACTCCGGGGTGAAATGGAACTGGTGATATGGCAGATCCCAGTCCTTCCATGCGCTTCCTTCCTTGATCGCGTCCGTTCCCTCGTGGTTCGGCACCTCGACGATGAGAATCCCGCCTGCGGACAACCACTTCCATGCGAACCCCAGGGGGATCCGCGGGTCCCTCGTATGTTCCAGGGAATGCCACATCGTGACCACGTCGAGCGATCCCGGCTCAAACAGATCGTCCCGCATCTCGCCGGTCGCAACCGTGATCCCGAACGCATCCCGCACCGAGGCCGCCGCATCGTCGGATACGTCAAACCCAACCACATCGTACCCGCGGAGGCGGCACGCTTCGAGGAAGTATCCTCTGCCGCTGCCGATGTCCAGCACCTTCCCGGTGCTCCGGTATCTTCGGAAAAAATCCACCCGGTGACGCTCCTGGGAGAGGCGGCGGCGCATACCGTCGGATTCGGGGGGAAGGACGTGTTCATAGTGGCTCACGAAGTAGTTTTTGCGGTACAGCTGGCCGAGTTCGTCGGGATCCGGTCTGGGGTCCAGGACGCCGAGCCCGCACCCCGTACACTTGTGGACGGACCATTTTCCGTCGCTCGTCAGAGGCACGCGGCTCGTCCCGCCGCATAGAATGCACTCCCCGGGCGCCCTCTCCATCGGTCCCCGACCTCACCCCTCTCCCAATTCGCGGATGGCGACATCATATATCGCGCGATACCGCTCCATCCTCCCCAGCGCGTGCGCGCGATCGTGCAGAAAGGGAACGGCAAGCCGGGCGAGGAATATCCTCCGCTTCGCCCGGCGAACGTGCGCCCGTGCGATCTCCCGGACGGTTTCCGGCCGGTAATGCTTCCGGCAGAACAGATACTCGGCCGCCGCCTTTCTCCTCCAGACATCCGCGGGGAGCGTTCCCCGCTCGCTCTTTCCGCCGTGGTGCAGGATGACCGCGTCGTCGACATGACCGATCCAGTGCCCTTCCTTTCGAATTCGTAGACAGAGGTCCTGGTCCTCCCCGTACAGAAAGAACGCCTCGTCGAACCCTCCCAGTTCCCGCATCAGTCCCGTGCGCACGATCTGGCAGGCGCCCATCACGCATGCGATCTCTCCCGGGAGGCCGGACAGCTCCCCCGCGGTCCGCTTCTGGCCCGGATAGTTGCGCGACACGGTGTCCTGACGCGAACCGTCCGGGTTATTCACCGTGGGCCCCGCAAGCCCGACCCTCGGATTCGCGTCCATCCAGGCGGCCATCCTCCGGAACGCCCCGAGCGTCACCTCCGTGTCGGGGTTGAGCAGAACGATGTAGCGGCCGGCGCACTCCGGGAGAACCTGGTTGTTCGCCGCCCCGAACCCCCGGTTCTCGCGATTCTCCACGAGGCGCACCCACGGGAACTTCTCTTGGACCAGAGCGCCCCCCCCGTCCGCCGAGGCGTTGTCGACCACGAACGTTTCGATCGTAACCCCTTCGGATGCGCGCACCGAACGGAGGCACGCCTCGATCAGATCGGCCGTGTTGTAGGAAACGATCACCACGGAGAGGTCGGGAGTGTGAACGCCCGTCACGGGGAGACCCTGTTGGTATTCCGCTTCAAGGCGATCACTTCTTCGTACACCCCTCCCATCGCTTCCGCCAGACGCTCCCAGCCATGCAGCGAAGCCGTCCGGAACCCCGCCTCCCCCATCGCGGCCCGGCGCTGCGGGTCGAGCAGATAGACGATCTTCCCCGCCGCGGCGTCGGCGTCCAGGCGATCCGGCAGGACGAAGCCGTTCACCCCCTCCTCGACCAGGTCCTTCGCGCCGACGTTCGCGCTCACGATCACCGGCAGCCGGGACGCCATCGCCTCCAGGACGACCATCCCGAAGGTGTCGAACGAAGACAGCAGCATGAACAGGTCGGAGGCGAGGTAGAACGCCTCTACCCCCTCCGCGTGCGCCCCTGCGAACACCACGGAATCGGCAATCCCCAGAGAGGATGCGAGGGAGCGGTACTTCCCCTCGTTTCCCCGTCCGACAACGAGGAGACGGAGCGCAGTGTCGGGACGCAGGCCCTTTGCCCGTGCGACCGCCCTGAGGATCGCACTCAACCCCTTCACCTCGAAATTCATCCCGACGAAGAGGATCACGACCTCCGAGGGGCCGATGCCGTACCGGGCGCGGACATCCCGCCGGCACGCGTCCCGGTCCTTGGAGGAGAACCGCGCGACGTCGACGCCCGGATGGAGCACGCGCATCCGGGAGAGGGCGATCCGGTACTTCTCCCGGTACGCCTCCCCGGCGATCGACGACACCGGGAGGTGCCGGGCGCAGCCGCCTCCCTCCATCAGACAGCGCTCGACCCACGCGATGGCCCGGTCAAAGAGGGTCGGGGACCGTTCCCGAATATTGCGAACCCACGTTTCGTGGGGGATCGAGTGCATGGTGAACAGATCCGCGCGGAAGATCCGGTCGTGGGCGTGGACCAGGTCGAACCGGCCTTGCCGCAACGTGCGTTCCACGAGCCAGGCGAAGACGGGCTGCCGGAAAAAACGGGGGGACGGGAGTCTCGGAATCTTGTGAAACGTGATGGGGGCGGAACCGGGAACCCACCGGTTGGCGAGCACATGGATCTCGTACCGCCCGCTCCGGGCAAGTCGTCCCGTCAGTTCGGATACGAACCGCTCGCCGCCGCCGACGGTCCCGTACTTCGGGACGACGACGGCGACCTTGGGCCGCGCGGACGACGTCACCCCCGCCCTTTCCCCGACGATCTCTCCAGCTCCCGGAGCTTTGCGTATTTAGCGAATGCAAGCCAACTGGTGGTCGCGGAGATCACCATCCCCTCGACACCATCGAGGAAGCCGCGGCGAAGAAGGTACGTGTTGAGGAACGCGAACGCCGGCCGCAGCGTAAGGTCCAGGATCCCGCACCGCCTCCCCCGTTCGAACATCTGGCGGGCGGACAGGTCGCTGTACCGGTCGATCTTCGGGAACATCTCCCCGATCCCGGAGAAGGAGTAGTGAAGCAGGTGCCCTCTCAGGGCCGCTGTGTCGCCGGCAACCTCCACCCGCTCGTGGACCAGGTCGCCCGAAAAATGCGCCTTTCTCCGGTCGAAGAGGCGGATCGTCCGGTCCGGGTACCACCCGCAGTGCCGAATCTCCTTGCTTCCCACGAAGGTCCGGCGAGGGACGGAATAGCCGGCGCGGATTGACCCGGTCGAGAGGAGCGAAAGGATCTCTTCCCTCAATTCGGGCGTCACCCGCTCGTCGCAGTCGACGTTGAGGACGATATCGTGGGAGGCGAGCTCGACCGCCGCCTGCTTCTGGGGACCGAAACCGCGCCACGGTACCTCCAGGACACGGTCCGTGTAGCGACGCGCGATCCCGATCGTGCCGTCGTCGCTCCCCGAATCGACAACGATGATCTCATCGGCGAATCGCAGCGATTCCAGGCATTCACCGATCCGCGACGCTTCGTTTCGCGCGATGATCACTGCCGAAATCGGAAGACGCCGGGTCGGGATCTCCTCCTTCGGGAATGCCGTCACGGCGCCAACGTGCGATGCCAGCGGATGGTTTTCCGAAGCCCGCTTTCCAGATCGTGCCTCGGCGTCCAGCCGAGAACGGCCTGCGCCCTCCGAAAATCGAGGGAGTATCCGTTCAGTTCACCGGGTCTCGGGGGCATGCAGACGGGCTCCGGAAGACGTCCGAGAATTCCCGCGATCCTCGTATAGAGATCCATCAGGCTCGTCTCGACCGACGTACCGAAATTGAAGAAACGGAACCGCGCATCCGCCAAAGGGACCTCCAGGGAGCGTTCGAAGGCATCGACGGCGTCCTCGATATACACATAATCCCTGGTTTTTGCTCCGGAACCGTAGAACTCGGCCTGAAGCCCCCGCGACAGCTTGTCGATATAATCGAACATCGCGCCCTTGACCTGACGCGGTCCGTATACGGTCGCAAAACGGAGGACCACGAAGGGCAATCCGTAGACGTCCCCGTAGAACTCCAGGTAATGTTCGATCGCCCGCTTGGTAATCGCGTACGGAGAAATGGGACGAAACGGCTCGTCTTCCCCGATGGGCCTGCTCGCGGTATTCCCGTAAATGAATCCGGACGACGCGAAAACGAACCGCTCGACCCGGTGCTGCCGGGCCTGCTCGATCACGGCGAGGGTCCCCGCCAGTGTCCGGAAATCGAATAACGGATCGGCTACGGACTTCGGAACGTCGGTGTTGGCGGCCAGACTGAACACGATCGAGGGGCGTTCCCTTTCGAACACTTCGGAGAGCGACGGGTCGTTGGTGTCGATCCCGTAGAAGGTCGCCGAAGGATGCAGATTCCCCCTGCTTCCGGTCGACAGGTTGTCCACGACCGCAACGGAAGCGCCGCTCCCGATCAGGCGGTCCACAAGGTGGGAACCGATGAAACCGGCCCCTCCGGTAACCAGGATTTTCGTGCGCGCAAGGCTCATTCCGTTTTCCGTTTCATGATGGCGATCAACCGGCCGGCACGGTTGTCCTTCCTGATCGTATCACCCGCGATCCCGGCCCGATCGGCGTAATGGCCGTAATCCTCCATGATCTTCGCCACGGAGGAAAAGATGGCTTCCGGCGATGGATCTCCGATCGCAATGCCGGCTTCGTACCGTTCCGCATAACGGGCCATCCACGTGTCCGTCAACGTCACGATGGGGCATCCTGCCAGCAATGCGTCCATCGTCACGCCGCTGACGCGGTCCGCGAAATCCTCCCGGCGGTAGAACTGCAGGCAGATGGCGCCGGAAAATATTTTCGCATATTCCTCCGCGCTCAACGTGGCGGATATTTTCCGCAACGGTTCGTAACCGATGCCTCCAAGCCGGCGGATATCCTCCTCGACCTCGGCATCGTACTTGTTGTAATGCTTCGGCGACATCTGGATGACGATCGGGATGTCGCTTCCGCGCGTCGCCAAGTACGCGACGAAATCGACGACGTGGTGAAACCCCTTGTCCCGCCTGGCCGCTCCCGCGAACAGCAGATGCCGGAACAAGGTTCCGTCCGCGCGCACGCCGGTCCCGAGCGATACCGGATAGGGAGCCACGTGCACATTTGCGAACCCGCATTCCCGGAACGGAGCAACCGTCGACGGGGTCGGACCGATCACGACGAGATGGGGCTGGCGCCGCGCGATCCTTCGAAGGGAAGCGCGCTTCCGTATGCCGTCCCGGAACCAGTGGAAGAAAAGGAATGCCTTTTCAGGGGGCACTTTTCCGCGCGCCGCCAGGTCGATCATTGCCATATCCAGTCTGCCGGCAAGATTGACGAATATCTTTTCGTCCCGCCGGAGCAGCCTGCGGTACAGGAGCAGAAGCTGCGCCTTCCGGAAGCGGCGGTGGAAGTGCGGGACGACGCGGACATTCGCTGGCAGATGGAGATCGACCGCGTGACGGTCGGCCCACACCGTCAGGTCGATTCCTTCGGCGTCGGCCGCGATGCTGTTCAACAGGCTGTGGCAGCAGCCGGTCTGATCGGCCAGCGTCGGATCGATGAAATGGATCGTCTCGGGCATTTCGATATTCAATCTACCGATTCCCGATCGCGGAATCAATTTTGCGGAAGTCCCCGGGCTCCCCGCGAACCGGTTTACCGAGGGCCGGGGGTTCCCATCAGCTCCCTCATCGCCGCGGTGACCTCTTCCGGCCGGATGCTGGCGCGGCACTCCGCGTCGCGCGGGCATACCTTGTCCCCCTTGATCTGGCACGCGGTGCAGGGAAGCGGCGCCTGCAGGAACCGGTGCCCGCTACCCACCGGCGCGGCGTACTTCCCGTCGCTGCCGCGGAACACCGAAACCGTCTTCGCCCCGACGGCCGCCGCCAGGTGCAACGGGCCGGTGTCCGGGCCGATCATGTGGCCGCAGGCGCGGTAGACGGCCGCGAGCGCCTTGTACCCGAGGCGAGGCAATACCCCGACCCGCCCCCCGGCAAGATCCCGGATCGCAAGGCACTCCTCCCGCTCCCCGTCGGTTCCCCAGGACAGGAACGTCCCCAACGACGGAAAGGTCCCGCGGAGAAGCCGCACCGATTCGGCCCAGAACGCCGGGTCCATCCGCTTCGTGTTCCAGGTCGTGCCGGGATGCACGGCAAGACGGGGGGCCGCGCCGGGAAGGGCGTCGAACAGGAGCCGCTCCGCCGATCCGATTTCTTCCGGCGTATTCGCGACCTCCCCCTCGAGGTCTTCGATGCGGAATTCTCCGCCGAAGGGGACGCTCGCCACGCGGAGGATCTTTTGTGTCACGTGCCGATCTTCCTCCGATGCCGGTGCCCGCCGGTTCGTGAACCAGAGGTTCTGCCGCTCCCGGGCGGTTTCCCGGGCAAAACCATACCGCAGCGGGGCGCCGGAGAGCCATGTCACCACGCCGCTCTTGATGTTCCCCTGCAGATCGAACGCGGCATCGTACCTCTCCCCCCTCAACACGGACGCGGCGGCAAGCGCCTCCCTCCACGTTCCCGGGGAACCGGCCCGCCCCTTCCACTCCTTGATGGAGAGGGGGATCACCTTCGCGATCCCCGGGTTCCCCTCGAGAAGTCCCGCGAACCGGGTGTCGACGGCCCAATGGATCTCCACCGTTGGCGCCGCCTTGCGGAGATACGTCACCGCCGGCAGCGCGTGCACCACGTCCCCCATCGCGGAGAGCTTGACGATCAGGATCTTTCGGACGTCAGGCACCTTTGCCTGGCCCCTCGGGCAACAGCCGCCGCGCGGCGTCGATCACCATCCGGGGAGTCACGCCGAGCATGCACTCGTGGCCCCGGTCGCACGTTCTTCGCTTGCAGGGGGAGCAGTCGATCTCCACCCGGACGATCTCGGCCCGTGAAGTCCACGGCGAAGTGCGGCGCCAGTCGGTGGGGCCGAAGATCGCGACGAGCGGGACCCCGAGGGCGGCCCCGATGTGCATCGGTCCGGAATCGTTGGTGACCAGGAAGGAGGAGAGGGAGAGCAGCGCCATCAACTCCCGCACCGTCGTCTTCCCCGCCAGGTTGACCGGGGGATTCCGCATCGCGGCCTCGATCTCTCCGGCCAGCGCGGCCTCCGCGCCCGAACCGACGACGACGATCCTCGCGCCCCACTCCGCGGAAAGGGCGTCCGCGACGGCGGCGAACCGGTCCGGGTACCACCGCTTCGCGGAGCCGTACGTCGCGCCCGGATTGATCGCCACGATCGGCGCGGCGTGTTCGATGCCGAGCGACGCAAGCCGGGCCACCATCGCATCTTTCTCTTTCTGCGTCACGGTGAGTTTCAACGACGCCGGCACGGGACGGGGGATCCCCAGCCCTTCGCAAAGGCACAGGTAATATTCCACCTCGTGGCGTTCGAGGATACCGGAAGTCAGCGGAACGGGTAGGGTGAGGAGGATCCGCCGTCCATCGGTGGGATACCCCGCTCGTTCCGGGATCCGGCCGAGAAAGGCGATCAGCGCCGCGTCGAAGGCGTTTTGCAGCAGCAGGGCCCCGTCGAACCTGCGGCGGCGCACTTCCCCGGCCAACCGTAGCCGACCGAGGGCCCCCTCGTGACGCCCAGGACGCTCATAGAGCATCACCTCGTCGACGTCCGGATGATGGCGGAACATTTCCGCCACAAGAGGTCGTGCGAGCAGGACGATCCGCGTGTCCGGTAAAGACTCGCGAACGGCCGCCAACGCGGGCGTCGTCATCACCGCGTCGCCCAGCCAGTTCGTCGCCCGAACCAGCAACGACGTCTGCGAATCGCTGAAACGCATGTAAAATTCCGCCTTTTCCGGAAAACACGCTGGAA
>Ga0172376_10002261_pt1 | contig 23656 bp, 21 predicted proteins | sample Lak35m_FD_121114 | JGI IMG/M metagenome (GOLD analysis project Ga0172376, IMG submission 121114) | Freshwater microbial communities from Kabuno Bay, South-Kivu, Congo - kab_092012_35m | ecosystem: Environmental > Aquatic > Freshwater > Lake | place: Democratic Republic of the Congo: South-Kivu...
ATCAAATCCGGTGGCCTTGTGGTTGACCGGGATTTGAACGGAGCGCGTGGGATATACCTGCGCGTGTTGGTAGATACCCCTGGCCTGAGAAATCAGGCTTGCAGTTGTTATCAAAAAATAGGTTTTGTTAACGATCAAGTATCGGAGGCTTTATGTCGAGTGTACCGATGTTGTCGGATTTTACCGGGTCGTTACCGGCTATTCATGGCGGCGGGGAGGAAGGCGGCGGTTTGGCGGGAATACTGGAAGGCCTGCTGGACGGCCTCACTCACCTGATGGAACCGGGTGGAATGTCAGGTTTGTTCGGCGGGATCATGACGCTGGGTTATAACATCCACCCCATGGTGGTTCACTTCCCGATTGCCTTGCTGACAGCCTATCTGTTGGCCGATTTCGTTGCCCTGTTCCGCAAGAACCGTGAGTGGGCCATCCTGGCAGAGGGGTTGCTCTACCTGGGTACCCTGGGTGCCCTGGCCGCCGCTGCCGCCGGCCTGGTTGCCGGCTACCTCGTCCCGCACGGTGAGGAGGTGCATGAGATCATGGAACGCCATCAACTGCTGGGTCTGACCGTGGCCAGCCTGTCGGTGTTGTTATCCCTGATCCGCTACCTTGGCGGCAGCCTGCTGACTACCTCGATGGGACAGGGCTTGCGTGCATTCCTGGGGTTGCTGATCTGGGTCTGCCTGTTTTTCGGGGCTGATCTGGGCGGAACCATGGTCTATCAGTACGGGGTAGGTGTTCAGAAGCTTCAGGATGTCGGGCAGACTCGACTGCACGAACACGGGGATCATGATGAAGAACATGACCACCCGTGAGTACGAAACTGACTGCCCGGTATGCCTTACAAAAAGGGACTTCCCTTGACCGAGCGGTCAAGGCTCAGCAGTACATCCAGTAAACACGCCAGCGAATCCAGCGGCCATGAGTTGGGACCATCGCTTTTGGCCCGGGCCGGGTCAGGGTGGGTTTCCATGAACAGGCCTGAAATACCCACGGCCACAGCGGCCCGGGCCAGGGCCGGGATGAACTCCCGTTGTCCCCCTGAGGCCGTACCCTGCCCACCCGGCAATTGCACCGAGTGAGTCGCATCATAAACCACCGGACAACCGGTATCACGCATCACCACCAGCGAACGCATGTCCGAAACCAGGTTGTTGTATCCAAACGAAACCCCGCGTTCACACACCATGATTTGCGAATTGCCCGTCGCCCGGGCCTTTTCCACCACCTGCTGCATGTCCCAGGGGGCCAGAAACTGGCCCTTTTTGATGTTGACCGGCTTGCCCTGCCGGGCGACTGCCTGGATGAAATTGGTTTGACGACAGAGAAAGGCCGGTGTCTGCAATACATCAACGACGCTGGCCACCTCGCCCAAGGGCGTATCCTCATGCACATCCGTCAGAACCGGAACACCCAGGGTCGCCTTGACCTTTTCCAGAATCCTGAGACCCTCCTCTACGCCCGGCCCCCGGAAACTGCCATGGGAAGAGCGATTGGCCTTGTCGAACGACGATTTATAGATGAAAGGAACGCCCAGACGGGTCGTTATTTCCTTGAGGGATCCGGCCGTGTCCAGTGCGAGTTGCTCGCTCTCGATCACACAAGGCCCGGCGATCAGGAACAGGGGCTGATCCAGCCCGATGGTGAAATGACACAATTGCATGGATATTACTCGTGGTGGGTGCGGTATTGACGGGCCGCCGCGACGAACCCGGTAAACAGGGGATGTCCGCTGCGGGGAGTCGAGGTGAATTCGGGATGGAACTGGCAGGCCAGAAACCAGGGATGCCCGGGTATCTCGATCACTTCCACCAGGCGGCCATCCAGTGATTTGCCAGCCACCCGCATGCCGGCCGATTCCAGCGACTGGGTGTAGTGATTGTTGAATTCATAGCGGTGACGGTGTCGTTCGGTGATGACATCCTTGCCATAGAGCTGACGGCAAAGACTATCGGCCAGCAGTTGACACTTTTGTCCTCCCAGCCGCATGGAACCGCCCAGGTCGGATCCGGCATCCCGGTATTCGAAACTGCCCGAAGCATCCTGCCATTCCTTGATCAGGGCAATGACCGGGTGCGGCGTATTGCGCAGGAATTCGGTGCTGTGAGCCCCTTCCAGCCGGGCTACATTGCGGGCGAACTCAATCACCGCCACCTGCATGCCCAGACAAATTCCCAGATAGGGAATATCGTTTTCCCGGGCATGGCGCACGGCGGCAATCTTGCCTTCGATACCCCGCTCACCAAAACCACCCGGCACCAGAATGGCATCCACGCCTTGTAACGCGGCCAGCCCCTTGTCTTCCACCTCCTCCGAATCGACACAACGAATCTGAACCCGGGTGCGGGTGGGGATGCCCGCGTGCATCAGGGCTTCGGTCAGTGACTTGTAGGCATCGGTGTGATTGACGTACTTGCCAACCATGGCAATGGTGACGGTGTCACCGGTAGACTTGAGTCCCTCGACAACGGCGGCCCATTCCGACAGTTTGGCCGGGGCGGCCTCGAACTTGAGCTTGTTGACCACGATGTCGTCCAGCCCCTGCTGATGCAGCATCAGGGGAATGCGATAAATCGAATCCGCATCGACGGCCGAGATGACCGCATTTTCATTCACATTGGTGAACAAGGCGATTTTCTTGCGTTCGGACTGCGGGATAGTGCGATCCGAGCGGCAAATCAGGATATCGGGTTGTATGCCAATGGTGCGGAGTTCCTTGACCGAGTGCTGGGTCGGTTTGGTTTTGAGTTCACCGGCGGTAGGGATGTAAGGCACCAGGGTCAGGTGAATGAACAGGGTTTTATTGTCGCCTAGCTCGACCCGCATCTGGCGAATGGCCTCCAGAAACGGTTGCGACTCGATGTCCCCTACGGTACCCCCGATTTCGATCAGTCCCACATCGTAGCCCGCTGCACTCAACTGAATGACCCGCTTGATTTCGTCGGTGATGTGCGGAATCACCTGTACGGTAGCCCCCAGATATTCACCGCGCCGTTCCTTGCGGATCACGTTTTCGTAGATTTGCCCGGTGGTCCAGTTGTTGACCTTGCCCATGGTGGTTCGCACGAAGCGTTCGTAATGGCCCAGATCGAGATCGGTCTCGGCCCCGTCCTCTGTCACGAAAACCTCGCCATGCTGAAAAGGACTCATGGTACCCGGATCGACGTTGATGTAAGGATCGAGCTTGGTGAGGGTGACCGTAAGCCCGCGAGCCTCCAGTATGGCCGCCAGGGATGAAGCAGCAATGCCCTTGCCCAGGGAGGACACGACACCACCGGTAATGAAAATGTACTTGGTCATGCGGAAAAAGCCGAAGTAAGGTGTGACAGCCGCGGGTATTTTTGCGGCAAAGCTTCATTCTACAAGACGGAATGTGAAGAGTCATTGCCCGGTTTGCCTGCAAATCGGCATATAATCCCGCATCCGATACGCATTCGGTAACCGGTTTTCCTGGTCAGGTCTCAATCCGGGGCGCGGCTCAAACCTGCATGCTGCACCTGCGCCAGCCCGTTTTGGGCCTGCCAACACGCAACACATACGGAGTCGAAATATGATCGCAATCAGAGTGCTGACCCTGTTCACAGGGGTCATGCTGTCCGTTGCCCTGACAGGCTGTACCTGGGTAGATGTCAAGCCGCAGGGCGAAAAAGTCAGGGTTCTGACCCCTCAGGAAGTCACCCATTGCCGATTGCTGGGGCGCGTCACGTCCAACACGGCGGCCTCGGTTCTGGTGTTCGTCAGGGGACGGGAGAAGGTGCAGGAGGAAGTCTATCGCCTGGCCCGTAACAATGCAGGCGATATGGGTGGCGACAGCGTCGTACCCACAGGCCCCCTGATCGAGGGTGAACAAAGCTTCAACGTATACCGTTGCATCAATCCCTGATGATCCGGTTGCTGGACGATTCAGGCCTTCCACACTGTCGAGGTTGAAATTATGCAAAACTGGCAAAGACTGCTGGCGATCACCGGGATAGGTTTTTCCCTGCTGGTACTTACTACTTTCCTGTCAGGCATGGCCCTGACGGATCTGATCGTCGATTACTGGTGGCATCAGGAGTTGGACTATGGCGGGTTTTTCTGGTGGAAGGCCTTGTATCGCTACATCCTGTCGGCCGCAGTCACCGGCTTCTTCTTCCTGATTTTTTTCCTCAATTTCTGGGCGGCCTCCCGCTACCTGGGGGTGGATGAGGATGCCGCCAATGAAGCCGATCGCAGCAGTGCCCCCTACCGGAATTACGTCCGCTGGTTCCAGAAGGGCTCCATCCGGTTTTACGTTCCCCTGTCGCTGATTCTGGCCATACTCATCGCCCGGCCTTTTTACCAGCAATGGGATGCCGCGCTCCTGTTCCTGTTTGCACCGGATACCGGCCTGAAAGAGCCGGTATTCGACCAGGATATCAGTTTTTATCTGTTCGCCTATCCGGTCTACGAACTGATCCAGTTCGAATTACTGTCCGCCTTTGCGATTCTGACTGCCGCCATCACTGGACTCTACTGGCTGGAGCACCGCCATCCCCTGGTCAGTAACAGGGCCTGGCCGCGAGGAGCCAAACGCCATACCTATGGCCTGATCCTGACATCGACCCTGCTGGTGTGCTGGGGGTTCATGCTGGAGAAAACCAAACTGCTGTACAGCGAGGCCCACGAACCCCAGTTTTTTGGTCCCGGTTTCGTGGAACTCGGTTATCAACTCCCGCTGATCTGGATTTCAACCCTGAGCCTGCTGGCGGCGGTCGTGGCAGGCCTGCGTGCGGTCGAGCAGGGCAGGGGACTCAAGGCTGCCGGGTTTTTTACCGCCCTGTTCGTGGTTTCACTGGGCATGCGGCATTTCGATGGCCTGCCCTACCTGCTGGATCGCTTCATCGTAAAACCCAATCCGGTTCAGGCCGAAGGGCAAGGCATGAAGAACAATATCGATGCCACCCTGGCCGCTTATGAACTGAACGGTATCAAAACCCTCGATATGAGCCCAAATCCGACGGGCAGCGACATCTTTCATCCGCAAATCGCTGAACACCTCTACAACGTACCGGTCTGGGATCCTGAATTTCTGGATGAAGTCTATCAACAGTTGCAGGGCATTCGTCCCTATTATCACTTTCCCAATGTCGACATCGGACGCTACAACCTCAACGGTCATCTGGAGCAGGTGAATCTGTCGGCTCGTGAAGTCAACATCAAGGGTCTGCCGGAAGCGGCCAAAAACTGGGAAAACACCCATCTGCGCTACACCCACGGATTTGGCGCGGTCATGACACCCACCGCCCAGGACGGCGAATCGCCGATGAAATGGTATCTGCGTGATCTCAATCTGGATTCCACCGTCGGTATGCGGGTGGAGAAACCGGATATCTATTTCGGCGAGGAAAATCTGCCCTATGCGGTCGTGCCGAACAAACTCGACATCGTCGGTATTTCGAGTTTCGACGAGGAATCCAGCTTCAATTACACCGGCAAGGGCGGTATCAGGCTCGACAGCCTGCTGCGCCGTCTGTTACTGGCCGTACACCTGCGGGAAGAAAGGCTGTTTTTATCCACCAACATATCGGCTGACAGCCGGGTTTTGCTGCGTCGCAATATCCTCGATCGCGTCAAGCAACTCACCCCCTTCCTGCGCCTGGACGGTGATCCCTATCTGGTCGTTACGCCTCACCGTCTGTACTGGATCGTCGATGCCTATACCACCTCAAACGGGTATCCGGCGGCCAAACGCTCGTCCCTGCGTTTCAATCACGACAGTGAGGCAACGGCGTTCAACTACATCAGAAACGCGGTCAAGGTGGTGGTCGATGCCTTTGATGGCAGTGTGGATTACTACGTGGTCAGCCCCGACGATCCCGTCATACGGGGTTACATAAAAGCCTTTCCGCAGTTCTTCAAGGACATCAACACCATGCCTCCTGCCTTGAGGGAACAACTGCGTTATCCCCGGGATCTGTTCTCCCTCCAGATGGCCTTGTATGCCCGCTATCACCAGACAGAACCGGCCCTGTTTTTTGAACAGGCTGAAACCTGGGATTTTCCCAAAGTCAACGAGCAGCCCATCAAGCCCTTTTATCTCACGACCTACCTGCTCGAAGGCATACAGGAACCCGAAAGCTTTGTGATGATCAGCCCCATGACCCCGACGGGCCGGGCCAATTTGAGCGGTCTGGCGGTGGCCGGTGTATCGAGTGACCCCAGGACACCCTACCACAAGGAAATCGTCATGTACCGTTTCGGACGGGATACCCAGGTCGAGGGTCCGGCCCAGGTCAGTGCCCTGATCGACCAGGATCCCGTGATCGCCCAGCAATTTGCCCTGTGGGATCAAAAAGGCTCGCGCGTCCTGCGGGGACGCATCATTGTGTTGCCCATCGGTCATTCGGTGCTGTACCTGCAACCGGTCTATATTTCCTCCACCGGCAGTACCCGCATCCCTGAACTGCAGCGCATCATTCTGTCCATGAACCATGCCGTGGTCATGGATGCCTCGCTGGAACGCGGCATCCGCCGCCTGCAACAAAGCGTCAGCCAGCAAGGCAGCCGGTCATCGCAACCCCCGGTTCCTGCCGCAATCCCGCCCGCCAACAAACTGCCCGAAATGGGAAAGATACCCGGATGAATCGTCACGGCACCGACATTCTGATCGTAGGCGGCGGCATCATGGGTTTGTTGAGTGCCTTTGAGCTGCTGCAACACGGTGTCCGTGTACGCATTCTGGAACGACAAGACACGGGACGGGAAGCCTCCTGGGCCGGTGGCGGTATCCTGTCGCCGCTCTATCCCTGGCGGGTATCCGAAGCCATCAACCGCCTGTTTGCCTGGAGTCATCAGCAATACCCACGCTGGATAGAGGCTATCCGGGCACAGGGCGGACTGGATCCGGAATGGATTCGCAGTGGTTTGCTGGTGGCCGACGGCGTGGCCGAGCGGGAATCGGTGCAACGGTGGGCAGCGACCTGGGGGTTTACCCCTCAGTGGCTCGATAACCGGACGACCCGCGAACGGGAGCCGGCGGCCAACTGGCCGGACGGCGAAACCTTGTGCCTGCCCGACATCGCCCAGGTCAGGAATCCCCGCCTGCTGGCGGCGGTACGCCAGGCCGTTAGCCGACGGGGTGGCATCCTCACCGAACACACGCCAGTCACCCGGTTTCATCACCAACGGTCAACCATCACCGGGGTCGAAACCCCGCGAGCAGTGTATACCGCCGATCAGTACGTGCTGGCCGCCGGTGCCTGGTCAGGCCAACTGATCACCGCGCTGACCGGTAATGCCCAGGCACTGCCGGTCGAACCGGTCAAGGGACAGATGCTGATCTTCAAAACCACACCCCATACCCTGAGGCACATCCTGTTGAGTGAGGGCCACTACCTCATTCCCCGTCAGGACGGGCGGATACTGGCAGGCAGTACCCTTGAATACACCGGCTTCGAGCAGTCAACCACCGAAGCGGCACGCCAGCAACTGCTGGCCTTTGCCCGTCACTGGTTACCCGACATCCCGATAACGATTGAAAAACACTGGGCTGGTCTTAGGCCCGGTTCCCCGGAGGGTGTACCCTGCATTGACCGGCATCCTGCTTTTAATAACCTGTACCTCAACTGCGGTCATTTCCGGAATGGCTTTGTCATGGCCCCGGCTTCCGCCCGACTCCTGACCGACCTGATCCTGCAACGCCCGCCATTCACCGATCCCGCGCCTTACCGCCTCGAACGCTTTGCCAATCCAACATGATCCCTGCGGCGTTGTCGTCGGGGTGCCGGGTTTAACCCCCGCTGATACCTTCCCGTATACCGCCTTCGGTCAGGCTGGCCGGGTTCAGTAATCTTGCCAGTTCCTCCGGCGGCAAGTCAGTCATCTCCGCCGCGACAGCCAGAACCGGACGACCCTCCCGGTAGGCCTTTTTGGCAATTTCAGCCGCTTTCAGATATCCCACGACGGGATTGAGGGCCGTCACCAGAATGGGATTTTGAGCCAGTGGCTGATTCAAACGGTCTTCACGCACCCGAAACCCGGCCAACGCCCGTTCTGCCAGCAACCGGCTGACATTGGCCAGTAATTCGATGCTTTGTAACAGGTTGTAAGCCACCACCGGCAGCATGACATTGAGCTGGAAATTGCCGGACTGGCCGGCGAGGGTGATGGTGGCATCGTTGCCGATGACCTGCGCCGCCACCATGCACACGGCTTCGGGAATCACCGGATTGACCTTGCCTGGCATGATGGAACTGCCCGGTTGCAGGGCGGGCAGCTCGATTTCACCCAGACCGGCCAGGGGCCCCGAGTTCATCCAGCGCAGGTCGTTGGCGATTTTCATCAGACTCACGGCCACGGTTTTGAGCTGGCCGGATAACTCCACGCTGGCATCCTGACTGGCCAGGCCTTCAAAAAAACACGGGTTGACGACAAACGGCAGACCGGTTTCCCCGGCCAGCACGGCAATGAGCCGTGTCGCCAGTTCAGGGTGGGCATTGATGCCGGTGCCAACGGCCGTACCGCCCTGGGCCAGCCGGTACAGTCTTGGCAGGGCCGCCTCGATCCGTTCCTGTCCGTTGTCGATTTGCCAGGCCCAGCCGGACAGTTCCTGCGCCAGGGTCAGGGGCATGGCATCCATCAGGTGGGTGCGTCCGGTTTTGACCACCCCGGCACATTCATCGGCACGGCGTTTCACCGTGGCCGACAGCAAGGCCAACGCCGGTAACAACTGCTGGTGACAGGCCAGGGCGGCACTCAGGTGTATGGCGGTCGGGATGGTGTCATTGCTGCTCTGACCCAGATTAACGTGGTCATTGGGACTGACCGCCAGACCGGCATGACGACTGGCCAGGGTGGCAATGACCTCGTTCAGGTTCATGTTGGTACTGGTGCCGGAACCGGTCTGAAACACATCGACCGGAAACTGATCGGCGTGCTGTCCGTCGATGATCTCGCCAGCGGCCTGACGGATGGCCTGTGCCCGGACGGCATCGAGCAGCCCCAGTTCGGCGTTGATTTGTGCGGCCCCTCGCTTGATCCGGGCTACGGCCTGAATGAAGGCAGGTGGCATGCGCAAACCACTGACCGGAAAATTAGCAACCGCTCGCTGGGTCTGGGCGGCATACAGCGCGTTGAGGGGGACCTGGAGCTCGCCCAGGCTGTCTGTTTCGGTGCGGGTTTGAAGGTCTTTCATGAGGGGTATCGTTTGCGCTTGAAGAAGGTCGGTACGGGTCGGAATATCGCTCGCGTAGCGGAAGGTAATCGCCCATGCCTGGCCCTGTCAACGTCTTCTGTTTGGGAGCGGGGCATCTAACCCGGTTTTGCGGGGTTTGCAGTGTACTGCCCCGGTGCTGGCGGGATTCCGTGTCGGTTTTATCAGGCCGGGAGATTGGCATCATTCATGCATTATACCCTGGCAGAAACTAAGCCCTCGACTTTACACCGGTGGCAGAGGTTCCGCCAATCCTGAAGTGGCCTGTGTTCTCCGCCTTTGACTTCCGGATTGCGACGGAACGTGCATGAAGCAATTCTGCCACGGGTGCTTTTTGGCAAAATCCGCCCTGCATCTCATGATTTACAGACCGGACGGGCGAGCCTGTGTATCAGGCCGAGAGGTTCTGGTTGGCAAAATCCCAGTTCAGGAGTTTCTCGACCACGGCCGTGACATGGGTTTTACGCCCGTTCTGGTAGTCCAGATAATAGGCATGCTCCCAGACATCGATGGTCAGCAGGGGTCTGAGTGTAGGCTTGAGGGTCAGCGGGGTATCGGCATCGTTGGCGGCGATGACGCTGATTTTCTTTTTGCGGTCGGCGACCACCCAGGCCCAGCCGGTGCCAAACTGGCCGACGGCGGTATCGATCAGGCGGGTCTTGAACGTCGCATAATCACCGAATGCCCCGGCAATGGCACTCGCAATGGCACCCGTTGGCTCGCCGCCGCCGGTAGGCGAGAGGCTTTTCCAGTAGAAATCATGGTTATAGACCTGGGCTGCGTTACGATAAATGCTGAGCAACACCGGGTCTTTCTTGCCGACTGTCGATTTGATGAGGGCTTCGAGCGGCTGATCGGCCAGCCCCAGGGCGGGATTGGCGGCCAGCAGGTTGCGCAGGTTGGTCAGGTAGGTCTGGTGATGCTTGCCGTAGTGAAAGCTCAAGTTATTGGCACTGATGACCGGTTCAAGGGCGGTATCCGGCCAGGGCAGGGGCGGCAGGGTTTCCGGTACCGGTGTGGGGTTTAAGGCGGCCTGTACCGGACTGGAGTAAGCCAGTTGGCCCAGGGCCAGCAGGCCGGCACCGGCAGTGGTCAATCCAAGAAACTCCCTTCTATCGACAGCAAGGACGGGGAGCGTTTGGGTTGAGTGTGTGGTCATGATCTGTCTCCGTTTTGTGATTTGGATTTGGGTAAGCCGGTCGCGTGGCAACCGGATGGCCGCCAGCAGGGCGCGACGTCCATTCCGAAGGAATCACAAGAACAATGCCAAGTCACTAACAGGGGATAATTGGCCGGGATCAGGGGTAGATCGGCAGAAACAGGCGGTTCCGGATATGGCAAATACCGCAGGGCAACCGGGATTTGCCACATTTTTACAGCAGACAAAAAAAACACCGGTGGCAGAAACCCGGTGCAATACCAGGGGTGACTGCCAACGGTGTATACAGCGAGGCTTAATGCACGTCCAGTCTTTAGCATGATTTGCGCCATGACCAGGAAGTGGCTCACCGTCCGGTACGGATTCCATCCGGTCTGTAACGACCTTACCGCAAATACCCCGCAATTGTGGCATTTGACGCTGTAAAACCGGATAACCGCCGAAGGGAACGGGCTTGTCTACTGAGGTAACCGGTTTGGCACGCCTTTCGATATAGGGTTTTTCCCGATCGAACAGACCTGAGGTTTCTCATTATCGCCATGCGCTGTGTTACCTGCTTTTTCACTGGCCTGACCGTTTTGTCTGGTTCTCCCGCTGTTTACGCCGACTGGGCCGGATTGTCCGGTTACCCGGTGGTTGCCGAAGTCCGGGTCGATCCGGGTGTCATCCATGCCTCGCTGCGTATCCGCCAGGATATGCTCTCCGGTTCCGGCGCAGGATTGGCCGACCACCTGCTGGTCATCAGACCGGAAGGCAAAGCCCCCCTGGTCGCTCAGGTCGAAGCCACTACGCTGAATACCTCGGCCAGCCCCCCTTATCAACAGGTCGACCTGCGCTATTCCCTAGACGCGACTGCCCGCCGGTTGGTGTTTACCCCTTCCCCTGATCTGCCGGCTCCCCTGGGACTGGTGACCTTGCAGCAGGGCGTGGTGGTCAATGATCTGGCCGCCCTGAAAACCGGGGCTACCCTGACCCGGGATGAAAATAATCCCTGGCTTTCCCGTTTTGATCAGCCGACACTGATCCGCAATCACAGTGAACCCCGCTCTTTTCTCTACGTGGAAGCGCGTGAGGTACGTCACGAGCTGCTGCTGCGCTACACCGATCTCATCAGCATCATGGGCCAGCCACCGACCCAGCCCGATGATCTGGCACCCTTGGGTGAATTGCTCCGCACCAAAAATCCCCTGCTGATCGATGGCCAGGCGGTCATGCCTCACCTGAACCGGATCGAATGGATAGCCTGGGATGCTGGTGGACCTAAAGTCCTTGCCAAGGCAGGGGAAATGGCTCCGGTGAGCCGGGTGCTGGGGGTGGTGCTGGTCTATCACCTGGACAAACCGGCAGAACGGTTGACGTTGAACTGGAATCTGTTCGGCAGCAACGATCGCCGCAACCTGATGATCGTGTCCGGTCGGGAAAGCTTCGATACCTACCTGACACCGGCCCAGCCCCGGCTGGAGTGGTCCAGGGCCGATAGCCTGGATGCCCCGGATACCGGTTTGCAGACGGGCTACGATCCGGATAACCGGATGCCGCCTGATGCCCTGCCGGATACCGGGCGACTCAGGACACTGTTGCAGTCCACATTGCTAAATACCTATCAGGCGTTTCAACTACCCGGGGAGGAACCGGCCTATGACCGGCTGGCCCTGGGACTGGCCGGTGAGTTGCTTTCAGAAACCTATCGCCAGCAACGCCTGACCTGGCTGCAGAACCGTCGGGGACTCGGTGGCGGGGGAACGGTCGATCAGGTGGAGATCGTGCGGTGTGAATTGCTGGAGTACTCGCCCGATACCCGAACCTACACGCTGGAAGCCCGCTGGCTGACGCAGGGTACCGTCACCCATTACGGTCATAGCCACCCGCGCAGTCGTCCGTATCAGGCCCGCCTGACGCTGCAACCGGCCCCCGATGGCCGCTGGAAAATCACCCGCCTGTCTTCCCGGGAGATCGACGACCGTGGTTGAAGTGGAAAACCTGGTTTTTCAGTATCCCGATGCAGCCTACTGCCTGCAACTGGAGCGATTTCACATAAAACCCGGCGAAAGACTGGCCCTGACCGGTGCCAGTGGTTGCGGCAAAACCACGTTGCTCAAGCTGATTGCCGGCATCCTGACACCCGGGCAGGGTCGGGTAACCGTGGCAGGCACTGTACTGCAAGACCTCAGTGCAAGCGGGAGGCGCGACTTCAGAATCCGCCAGATGGGATTCGTTTTCCAGGAATTGCAACTGCTCGACTACCTCACCGTACTGGACAATATCCTTCACCCTTACCGCATCAATCGCAGTGTACGGCTCGATACAGGCGTGCGCCAGCGTGCCCTCGCACTGGCAGGACAAACCGGTCTCGTCGATAAACTGGGCCAGAAGCCGGGTGCCCTCTCGCAAGGTGAAAAACAACGGGTGGCGGTCTGCCGGGCACTCTTGCCCCAGCCTCGCCTGCTGATCGCCGATGAAGCGACCAGCCACCTCGATCCCGCCAACAAACTGCACCTGCTCGACCTCCTGTTTCTGGCGGTAGAGCAGTACCAGGCCAGTCTGCTGGTCGTCACCCATGATCACGAATTACTGCCCTACTTCGATCGGGTCGTTGATTTCAGCACAGTGGTCGATGTGCATGCGGCATGATTTTTACCTGGCCTGGCAGTACCTGTTGCACTATCGCTGGCGCAGCCTGACTTTACTGATCAGCACCTGCCTCATCGGCCTGCTGCCGTTGTTGCTGCACTACAGCCTGAGTCAGGCCGAGCGGGTCATGCTGGCGCGGGCCGAAGCGACCCCCTGGCTGATCGGGGTTCGCGGCAGTACGGTCGACACCGTGCTGGCAAGCCTGTATTTTCGCGACACCGCCCCTGGCCTTTCCTACGGCGAAACCCGTCGGGTAGATCAGACCGGCTGGGCCTATGCCTTGCCGGTGTACGCCCGTTACCGCATTCACCAGGTGCCGTTGCTGGGGATCACTGCCGACTATTTCGACTTTCGCCATCTGACACCGGCCCACGGTGAGTTGCCCGGTTTCATCGGTGACTGTGTGCTGGGTGCGCAGGCCGCCGCAACCCTGGGTCTGCAGGTGGGCGATACGCTGACCAGCACCCCGGACAACTTTTTCGATCTGGCGGGGCTCACCCCTTTGAAACTGCACATCACCGGCATTCTGGCAGCAACCGGAACCGTGGATGACGAAGCCGTTTACGTTGACCTGAAAACGATCTGGATCATGGAAGGCCTGGGACACGGACATACATCCGGGCCGAGCCGGGCGGTACAGCCCTCTGCTCCGTTTTCCGGACTGAGCCCGGCTCCGACCGTTTCCGAGACCCCGGAGGCGGTGGAAATCACCCCCGACAACATCGACTCGTTCCATTTTCACGGCGACATGGACAGTTATCCGGTCACTGCCCTTATGGTGATACCCCACGATGACCGGGCCGCCACCCTGCTGAGTGGGCGTTACCTCGACGAAACCCTGCCCCTGCAGCTCATCAGGCCGCTGGATGTCGTCCATCATCTGATGCACAACATTTTCCGGATCGGAACCCTGTTCACGGCGGTGCTGATCGGGGTTAGCGGGGCCGCATTGCTGGCTCTGGCACTGGTTTTCGCGCTTTCCCTGCAACTGCGGGCGGGCGAACTCACCACCATCGACCTGCTGGGTTGTGACCGCTTCACGGTGGTTCGCCTGATAACGGCCGAAATCGTGCTGATCTTGCTGTTCGCCACCGCCCTCGGGGCGATACTGTTGCGCCTGATAAAACAGGAATCCGGTTTTCTCACCGGACTGTTACTCAAGGCGTTGTAGTTGCTTCCTTCCCACCTAACCCGGATCGATCCATGTCATTACCACTATTTTGCCCCCTGTGGCTGATGCTGGCCTTTGTTTCTGCAGCATCAGCGCAAGCACTCGAGGCCCGACCCGAAGTCATCGCCAGTCACTACCCGTTAGCGTATTTTGCCCAGCGGATCGCAGGTACTCAGGCCAGTGTACGCTTTCTGGTGCCGGAGGGCATCGATCCGGCCTGGTGGCGGCCTGCTCCGCGTGACGTAACCCGGCTGCAAAAAGCCGACCTGTTGCTGTTCAACGGTGCCGGTTATGAAAGCTGGCTGTCCCGGGTGAGTGTGTCCCGTATCCGGCAGACAGACACCACAGCGGCTTTTGCCGACCGCCTGATCCCCATCGAACAGGCCGTTACCCACAGTCACGGAGGCTCAGGGCCGCACACCCATGCCGGCACGGCGTTCACCACCTGGCTGGATTTTTCCCAGGCCCGGCTCCAGGCCCGGGCGGTAGCCGAGGCACTCGCACGCAAGCAACCCCAATTGAAAAGCCGCTTCGCCGAACATCTGGCCGCCCTGGAGGATGACCTCGACAGGCTGGATGCCTCCCTGCTGTCCGTGACCCGAACCAAACCGGCCCGGCCCCTGATGGCATCGCATCCGGTATATCAATATCTGGCCCGTCGCTACGGGCTTGATCTGGTCAGTGTCCACTGGGAACCGGGCGATTTACCGCCCGCCAGTGAATGGAGTGCCCTCACCCGTACACTCGAAAAACACCCGGCCCGGATCATGATCTGGGAAAGTCAGCCCCGGGTCGAAACAGCGGAACGACTTACCCGGCTGGGGCTGACCAGCGTCGTCTTCGACCCGTGTGCCAACCGGCCAGCGCAAGGCGATTTTCTCACGGTCATGCAAAACAACATCACTCACCTGAAAACCACACTGGAGGCAAAACAAGCCCATGACTGAACCCACGACAAGCTTTCATGCCGACGGCAAGGTCGGCTGTAAACCGGGCGGAAAACACCGTGAACCCGGCCCTTTCAGCGTGTTGCTTCTCCTGATCGGGCTTGGCCCTATGCCCTGGAGCGGCATTGCCCTGGCTCATCCCCAACCCATCGAACCTGCAGAAAACGAAGCCGTGACCGCCCTGCCGGAAGTTGCTGTCGAAGGCCGGGCAACCTCCCTGGTGGGCATCGCCGAGTCGGCTTCGCAGGGCATCGCAGGGCAACCTGAATTCAAATACCGGCCACTGTCCCGGGTGGGGGAGCTGGTGGAAGTCGTGCCCGGTACCCTGGCAACCCAGCACAGTGGTTCCGGCAAGGCCAACCAGTTTTTTCTGCGCGGCTTTAACCTGGATCACGGTACCGATTTCACTACCAGCCTGGATGGCATTCCACTCAACCTGCCCAGCCATGCCCATGGCCAGGGTTATCTGGATCTCAACAGCGTGATTCCGGAACTGGTCGACAAGGTGGAGTTCGGCAAGGGCCCGTATTATGCCGATTTGGGTGATTTCTCCTCGGCCGGTTACGCGAAAATTCACAGCCTGCACCGACTGGAACAAGCCTTTGTCAATTTCACCGGGGGTGAATATGACTACTACCGTGGGGTGGCAGGACGTTCCGGGCGCGTTGGCAACGGTGAATTGCTGTACGGGGGCGAGGTCAATTTTTTCGCTGGCCCCTGGCAGCAAGCGGAAAACCTCAATAAATACAACGGCCTGATACGCTACACCGTCGATGAGGCCGATCACGGTCTGGCCATCGACGGCAAGGCCTATCATTCCACCTGGCGGGCCACCAACCAGATACCCGAACGGGCAGTCGACAGCGGGATGATGGGCCTGTATGACACCCTGGATGCTTCGGACGGAGGCGATACCCACCGTTACAGCCTGGGTGTGAACGGCTGGCGGCGCGGTGATGACTACCGTCATTCGGCCCAGGTTTATGCCGTGTATTCCGACCTGGACCTCTACTCCAATTTCACCGGCTTCCTCGATGACCCGGTCAATGGAGATCAGATACAACAAAAGGAACGCCGCTGGATCGGGGGAGGCCAGGCCGAACAGACCTGGTTCAACCAGTGGTTTGGGCTGGCGGTAGACAACACCTTAGGGGTGCAGGTGCGTCATGACAGCCTCGATGGCCTGGGTCTCAGCCACACCCGGGATCGCCGGTTATTGGCCCGTCGCACCCTGCACGACCTCGATGAAACCACCTTCGGGTTCTTTTTCAGCCATCAGACGCACTGGCTGTCCTGGTTTCGTACCGTCGCCGGGGTGCGCAGTGATACGTTTGTGTTCGATATCCGGGATCGTCTCGATGCCCGCAACAGCGGCAGTCGCTCTACCTCCCTGATCAGCCCCAAACTCAGCCTGATTTTCGGTCCCTGGCATGACTCGGAGGTGTTCATCAACCTGGGGTACGGTTTTCACTCCAACGATGCCCGGGGGGTTACCAAACACGTCGATGCGGACGGCAACCCGGTCGATCCGGTATCACCCGTTGCCAAAACCCGGGGGGCGGAAGTCGGTTTTCGCACCCAGGCGATTCAGGGTATCAACAGCACCCTGGCGTTTTGGTGGTTACGTTCCGGTCAGGAGCTGGTGTTCGTGGGGGATGCCGGTACCACCGAACCGACCGGTAAAAGCGAACGTTACGGGGTCGAGTGGACCAACTACGTCAAGCCTCTGGACTGGCTGACACTGGATGCCGACCTGGCCTTTACCAAGGCCTGGTACGTCGATGAGCCGGAACGGGCCAATCACATTCCCAACGCAGTCGGTCGCGTCATCAGTGCCGGGGCCGTTGCCGAGTTGCCGCATGATTTTTACCTGAGCTTGCGGCTCAGGCATTTCGGTGAGGTGCCCCTCGTCGAGGACCGGCGAGCGACCCTCGGTGATACCACCCTGGTCAATCTGGGGGCCGGGTATCGATACCGGCAGTTCAAATTACAGGCCGATGTACTCAATCTGCTGGATTCCAGGCAAAACGACATTGCCTACTATTACCCCTCGCGGCTCCAGGATGAACCGGCAGGCGGCTTCGATGGCATTCTGAAACACCCGGTGATGCCACGCATGGTGCGCCTCACCGCCGGCCTCACTTTTTGATTTTGTTCGACCCCCCTACAGGTACTGCACATGACCCAGCCTGCCTCATCCTTTCAGGATATGAAACGCAAAGCCAGAACCCGGTTATTGAACCGGAAACTCGGCAAGACTCCCATCAGGTTCCTGCTGCCCTTGCTGCAAACCAGCCGCCTGGTGAAGCTGATTTTTCTGGTGTTATTCGTCTCCTGGATGGTTTTTCTGATCAGTCCCCGGAGTGACGGAACCCTGCTCGGTAACTACACCATGCGCCCCCCGGGTTTTCGCCTCTGATGCCTGGGCCTTGGTCATTCCTCAGCTCAAAAATACGCGCTGCTGAATGGCTATTCTGGCTCCCCACCGTAATTGCTCGATTGCGCTTCGCTACATCGAGGCTACGGGTGGGCTGTTCGATGATCAAGGCGAAAATGAATGCCTTTGACCGACTAATCCGGCTTCCCACCGTAAACCCTTGATTTCGCTTACGCTACATCGAGGCTACGATTGGGTTGTCCGATGAGTCAGGCCAAGGCCTGCGATTGGTTTCAAACCCGGCGACCACTGGGTCATATCCGGTATGTTCTGTGTCATATGCCCTGTTTTTCAATCAGGGAGACCGGGTACATCCCGGCGAAATACCGTGTAGCCATTGAATCGCTTGCCATGGCATCAGTATTGCTTCTCTCTCAAGGGTATTTCTTATGCTTATCGGGTCAGAGTCTTTCCTCTGGTCACTGCCTGGTAAACCCGGCATAAGGTACAAAAATCCTTTTACAATAAACAATCCGGAGTACTCCATGCAGGGCAATTTTTTCCGCATCCTTTCGATATCCATCCTGGCCGGTATCAGCACCCTGAGTGTTGCAGGTGGTCGCTATGCCAATCCGCCCGTTGGAATGGTCGAATCCCACCAACTCTGCATCAAGGCACTGGATGCCGCCAAAGCCGGTGATACGGCAACGGCACTGGACAATGCGAAACAGGCTCGTAAATTATCGCTGGCCTCCTACAAGGAACTCAGTACCATGCCGATGGAAATCGCCTCTAGTACCAGTAAAAAAGCCATCATCGCACTGGAAGCCGGTAATACGGCAGAGGCGATTACGGAACTGGAACATTGCAAGGACAAGCTGACGACTGAAATTGAGTATTACAAATCAGAGGGCAAACTGTAATTACGGTTTTTCCTGCTTGAAGCGTAATGCCTGGAATACGGTTCACGGCGTTCCTTAAACGGTCTGTATCGGGCCTTATCGCCAAGATAGACCGTCAAGGTAAGACTGTACTTGTATTGATGGCCCTATATTTACCGGTAATATCCATCGGTCAGCCGGTGGGGATTACCGGGTTTAACAGGAGGCACGGTCATGTGGCATGCCTGGTATATATTTTTGTTTTCATGGGCTATTTCAGTCAATGCCGGAGCCAGAACAGAGCAGGTTTCACTGGATGCTCTGACGGATATTGAAGGTATTACCCTGACAGTCCGGGGCAGCACCCTGCATGCGGTTGCCAGGGCCAAAGAACCCCAGGCAACCCGGCCTGAACTGTATTATCTAATATCGGTGGATGCCGGGGTACACTGGAAAAAAACAGCCCGGCTGACCAACCCGCAAGATCCCCCCATACTCTCCAAAAGCCGGGATTCCCTGCGACTGGATCTGCAAGGTTCCAGGCGTGTCGTGGTCTGGCTTAGCCAGGGCCAAATCCCGGGCACGGGAGAATTGGCAGTGGCCTACTCGCCGGATCAGGGCAAGACCTGGCGGCGCGGCAGGAATCCGGCTACTGCAGATACTTCGCGCAATCAATCCTATCCCGATATTGCTATTGATGCCCTGGGAAATACCCATCTGGTCTGGCTGGATGACCGGGAAGAGAGAGGCAATACCCAGGGTTTACGTTATGCTGAATCCCGGGATGGCGGGCAAAACTGGTTGCCGGAACAAACCCTGGATGCGTTGACCTGCACCTGTTGCTGGACACGGTTGATACTGGTGGCCAATCGAATTCCGGCGGTACTGTATCGGGGGAGTGACCCGCATGACATGAAACTGAGAACCAGATCTTACGACCGGCATTTGTGGCAACCCGCCCGTATCGCAGGGCGGTTCGACTGGCATTTTAGCGGTTGTCCGCATTGTGGTGGTGATCTGGTTGCCACCCTGACCAGATACGGCAAATCCCGGCTGCACGCGGCGGTCTGGACCGGAAAGCCAGGCCAGGCCGGACTGTATTTCCTGCATTCGACCGATAACGGAGGGCACTGGCAAAGCCGGCGCATCGCCGGTGAAAACAGTCGTAATCCGGTATTGGCAGCACGAAATGACCGACAGTTGGGGCTAGTGTATACCGAAGGTTCCCCAAGCCATCAAATCATCCTGTTTACCCACTCGGAAAATGCCGGAAAAACCTGGAGAAAACCGCTGGTCATCCACCAGTCCGATACCCGGATAGAGTCCCCGCAACTGGTCGCCATAAACAATCGTTACAAGGTTTTCTGGACAGAAAAAAGAACGACTGGTACGACCTTGCTCAGCCGTCAGGTCAACGGTTAATTAATAATCGCTACCCGAGCGCACAGTGACCCTGCCCGCCTGCTTTACCACTACGCACTTCTGATTGATCTGATCCTGCATGATCCCTTATCGCAAAACCCTTGTTACTGCATTTTATTGCCTGCCCTGGCTCCTCCTGCAAAATGCCCCCGTATCCGCCCATGCCATACTGGTCAAGGCTAATCCGGAAAAGGAATCCAGCGTCACCAACAGACCGGATGAAATACTGCTGACCTTCAATGAGGGTGTAGGTACGGAATATCTGGCCCTTGCCGTTTCCGACAGCACCGGTCAGCGGGTTGACAAACACGATGCCCATCTCGATTTTATGGATCATTCCCGCTTGAAAGCCAGCCTGAATCCGCTCAGTCCCGGGCACTATACCGTCCGCTACAGGGTACTCTCTGCCGATGGTCATGTGGTCAGCGGCAAATATTTTTTCGACATCAAATAATGAAGGAGTAAATCGCCATGCTACTCATCCACCGATTGACCCTTGCCCTGCTGCTGCCCCTCCTGCTACAGGAGACCGGCTGGACTGCCAGTAACCCCCGCGATAAGGGCAATGGTCAGCAGATGTACCCGGGTGCGTCCATGAACTGCCTGATGACCAATGATTTTTATGCCGTACATTTTACGGCTCTGCAACACGGTCGCCAGGAAACAGAAACCACCGAGTTCGTAAAGTATTGCCAGGAAATACCCACAACCGGCATAACCTACCTGACCCTCGACCTGCTGGATCGTGAATCCAGAAAACTGAACCTGAGCCTGCGTATCGTGGAAGAACAGGTCAGTGACGATGGCAAAACCCGTAAAACCCTCTCGACCCTCAAGGAAACACCGGCCAGAATCTACAAAAACGGGGTCGCCGATATTCATGCCGATCTCGATCATTCAGGCCATTACGCCCTGATAGCGACCTTCGGTGACGAGAATGAAGCCACTGAGGATGACCGACTCCGAATACCCTTTAGCGTAGGTTTGCCGAGTCCCCAGGCATTCGGAACCGGCATGGGAACCCTGGCCACCCTGTCCGTTACCGGATTCATACTCGCACTGCTGGTCGCTGGATACCGAAGCCTGTATCGCACCGATTCGTTCATTCCCTGGCTAAAAGCCCGTCTGAACCGGCAATAAGGGGTGTTGATCATTTACCGGCGTGAGCTGAATTACCAGCGTGGTAGAGGCTGCCGATTTGACGTTTCAGTTCCCGCACTAACCCGTTGCCACAGATGCACCCGACCCTGGGCCAGGCTGTTTACCCGGCTTCCATCCGGTCAAATTCCATCGTGCGGGATTTCTGTGTCTCGGTATTGATGACCCGGAAACGGGCTACGTTGTCTTCCATGCCCAGATACTCGATGCTGACCGGTGGGTCATCGTATTGGCTTTCGGGAATATCCAGACTGTCCATCAGGGCCTGGTTTTCTTCGGCACTCAGTTCGAGATTGCCTTCTTCGTCGATTTGCATGATTTTTTACCTTGAGTGAATGGATACGGACGCTCAGGCCGAGGGCGGCAGGATTTTTTGCCGGTTGAGGGTTTCGACAAAATCGTTGGCCCGGTTGATGGAGCGTTCCATGGCATCGATAAGGTTTGCCACGTTGAGACTCATGGCCGTCAGTTCACCTTCGAGTGAGGCGATGGCCTGGGCGTTGAGATTGTGTTTGAGGAACAGTACCTGATCCTGAAACACGGCGATGACCGGTTCTATGCGGTCTTCTGCCCGTCGCATGGCGATGAGCAGTTGGCCGCAGTGTTGCCGGGTTTGTTTGAGTTTTTGCCGACTGGTATTGCGGAGGTTACGGTTGGTGTATTGTTCCAGCTCTTCTTCCCATTCCAGAAACAGGGCATCCGCCACCGCTTCCACGGCATCGATCCGATCCCTGACGGCATCAGCCCTTGACTGGCTGTAGTCGAATTCGCGCTTGAGTTGCTGGTAAAGATGGCCGAGATCGCCGCCCTGAAACCGGGTCAGCACGCTGAATCTTTCCAGCGCGTCCTGAAACTGGCCCTTGGCTTCTTCCAGACTGTCGCGGGCGGCTTCGACCCGGGTGATCAGAATGTCGCGCTTGGGATGCCCGGTGGATTCGACGACCTGAAAATAGAGCTTCTGGTACTGCGTCGCCATGTAGCGGCCCAAAGGTGACCAGAGTTGCAGTCCCCATTGTGACCAGCGATTATCGGTTGGGACGCGGCCGGTTTTTCTGCTTTTACTCATGATGAAGGCCCGTAGTGGCAGGGTCAGGCTGACAGGGCTTCGGCCAGTGCCGTCAGGAACCGGGTATTTTCGAGCGGTTTACCGACGGTGACCCGCAGGCAGCCTTGCAGGGCCGGACCCGCCTTGTCGAGGTTTTTGATCAGTATTCCGGCAGCTTTGAGGTGCTCGTGTACCTGGGTGGCATCCGCCTGTTTCAGTCTGAACAGAATGAAGTTGGCTTCGCTGGGGTAGGCTTCCAGATCGTCTTCAAAGCCGGTGAGGGCCGAGTACAGGCGAGCCCGTTCGGTCAGGATGGCGGTCACCTGGTGATCCAGAAAAGCCGGGTCATTCAATACAAATTCAGCCGTGGCCTGGGTCAGGACGTTGATGTTGTAGGGCAGGCGTACCTTGTCCAGTTGATCGATCCAGGCAGGCTGACCGGCCAGATAGCCCAGGCGCAGACCGGCCAGTCCCAGTTTGGACAGGGTTCGCATCACGACCAGGCCGGGGTATTGATCGACCAGGGGCAGGCAGGTATGAGAGGCAAAGGGGGCGTAAGCTTCATCGACCACGACCAGACCCGTTGCCCGCTGCACGATGTCGAGTACTTCATCACTGCTGAAGCGGTTACCGGTGGGGTTGTTGGGGTGGGCCAGAAAGATCACGCCCGGCTTGTGAATCTCCAGGGCCGAGCGCATGGCGGCCAGGTCGAGCGAAAAATCGCTACGTAACGGAACCCCGATGAAAGACAGCCCCAGGCAACGGCTGATCTGCCGGTACATGACAAAAGTGGGTTCCGGTGCCAGCACGGTGACATCGCGGCCAGCAACCGCCATCAGGATCATCTGGATGATTTCATCCGAACCGTTGCCGAGCAGCAGGGCCGCCGCCTCGGGAATGTGATGGGCTTGCCGGATCGCCTGTTTCAGCCGATCGGCTGCGGCATCCGGGTAGCGGTTGGGCTGAACCCGGGCCAGCGTTTCCAGCCAGGCCTCGACCACATCGACCGGCCAGTCGTAGGGATTTTCCATGGCATCCAGTTTGATGTAGCCGGTCGAGTCGGGTACGTGGTAACTCGACAGGGCGAGGATTTCCGGTCGAATCAGGGCTTCGACCCGGCGTGAAAGCGCGTTCATGCCGAGGGCTCGATGCGGTATTCAGCCGAACGGGCATGGGCCGTCAGACCTTCGCCCCGGGCCAGCACCGAAGCGGTTTGGGCCAGGGTATCGGCACCCTGACGTGAGCAGTAAATCAGGCTGGTGCGTTTCTGGAAGTCGTAAACGCCGAGCGGCGAGGAAAAGCGGGCCGTACCGGCGGTCGGCAAGACGTGATTGGGACCTGCGCAGTAATCGCCGAGCGCCTCAGGTGTGTGATGTCCCATGAAGAGAGCCCCGGCATTACGGATCTGACCCCGCAGGCTTTCGGGATCGGCTACGGCCAGTTCCAGGTGTTCCGGTGCAATGCGGTTGACGATGCGGGTGGCTTCGTCCATATCCCTGACCCTGATCAGGGCTCCGCGTCGTTGCAGTGCGGTTGCGATGATGCTTGCCCGTTCCAGACCCGGCAGCAGGCGGTGCAGGCTGGCTTCCACGGCATCGAGGTGAGCCGCATCCGGGCTGATCAGAATGGCCTGGGCCTCTTCGTCGTGTTCGGCCTGGGAGAACAGGTCCATGGCCAGCCAGTCGGGGTTGAG
>Ga0172376_10002263_pt1 | contig 23645 bp, 17 predicted proteins | sample Lak35m_FD_121114 | JGI IMG/M metagenome (GOLD analysis project Ga0172376, IMG submission 121114) | Freshwater microbial communities from Kabuno Bay, South-Kivu, Congo - kab_092012_35m | ecosystem: Environmental > Aquatic > Freshwater > Lake | place: Democratic Republic of the Congo: South-Kivu...
CGAATCCCGCCGCGTTCGCACCCAACCGCGAACATTGACGACCTCTCCAGGCTGACTGTCTTGCAGCACTGTGGCGATACGGGTGCGTTTCATGGTGAGTCCCTTCGATGGAATTGTGGTGCCCGGAAGCCGGTGTGAAGGCTTCATTTTGGGGCGAAACATAAGACGGTGATTGCGGAACTCAGAAGAGCAGCTTCACCGAACCGCGCGACTCTCGCCGCTCGGGTTGTTCGTATCGAAGCTCGTCAATACGCTGCCATCAGTCGCGATTGATGCGACGACGCTGTGTGGAGCAGCAGCCTTAATCACGGTGAGCTTTGAGCAGCTGAGTCGTGAACGGGGATCGGCAAGCGGCAGGCTTCCATTCCTTAAGGCACCGAAGCAGTGAGAGGGGTGGGCTAGTCATCGAGGATCGAAGACGACTACTCGTTTCACCGACACGACAACGATCTGGTAGTGAGCGGGAGGGATCGCATGCGGGCAAAGCCTGCCAAAGAAGCTCAGCCACTTCGCGGGCACGCGCTGAGAAATCACAACTTAAGACTGCGGTCGCTGAAGCGGGCCGAGGGCGCGCCGCCGTTGGGTCAAAAAGCCGTCGAGATCCGAGTGAAGGATCTCAACATCACGCGCATTCAAATGGCGAAGGAGTCCGGCTGTAGCCGCGGAGCCTTACGCGATCTCGAATTGGGCGTGCATACGCCCACGCGCGAGACCATGGAGCGGCTGTTGGTGTACCTGACACGTCGGAAGGTGAAACCCGAGCGGATCGAAGAACTACGAAGCCTTTATTGCGGTCCGTGCGACTCGTTGTTGCACCTCATTGGACGCATGGAATTGAAAGCAGGATCGTCGCCCCAGTTAGCCAAGAAAGTCGGCGTCAGCTTCGCAACGTTGTGGGAATATCGGCGCGGCAATTTTCCGGTCCCGTACAACATCCTCAAAAAGATGTGCAAAGTCTCGGGTGAGGATTTAGATGAGGCCGAGAAGCTATGGCACGAAGCCGAACGCCAAAGGTTCAGCGAGCGCGGCTTTCCGCCCTCATTAGCCGAGTTTTGTATCCTGCGCTTACGAGCGGGGCATGCGGAATCAAAGCTGCTCAAGATGGGTTTGCAGACATCCCAACTCAAGCGCTTGAGCTATCTCGAATTGCCTCCGTGGCAGCGCGTCGCCGAGTCAGCCAAGAAGCTCTGCCAGTCTGATGATGAACTCAAACACCTGCGCGAATTGTGGCAGCAAGATTTCAAGCAACAGAAAGAAGAAGGGCTGCACGACTTCGGCTTGATGATCAAGAAGCTGCGTGAGAAGCGTGGCATCAGTCGGCGTGAGGTTTCGGATTTATGTTTGGTGGGTGGCAAGAAGCCCGCCCGCACCATCAAGCACATTGAGGAAGATGGTCACTATTCGCAGTTGGCCTTTCCCGCCGGGCTGGTCGCGTTGATGACCGACTACGACAAGCCCGTGCCTCCCAAATCGGAAGATGGCCTGAAGTCAGGTGAGACGAATGGCTTCTTAGAGACGGAGGCGGCGAAGCAGTTGCGGGAACTGTGGGAACAACGCCGCGTGCGATTCCACTTACGACATCGTCCTGAGATGTTGCTCGATCTGAGATTGGCGCGTGAGTACTACGGTTTCGATGTCGGACAGGCGGCGAAGATTTTGGGCTACACGAGCCTCGAATATCAGAAGATCGAACGCGGCATCGAGTCGATCCCGGACTCGGCCCGCAAGCGGATCTTGGAAGCGTATGAACGGGCTGGGCACGCACGGATCTGTGAGATGTTTCAGCGCCGCGAGGATCGCGACATCAAGCGCGTGGCTTGGCAGTCACCGACAACCGTTTCGGATTTCTTGACGCTACTGGCGACACGCGAAGGCGGAGTCGTGACGCTCGCTCGCATGCTGACCAAGGCTAAGTTGCATGGAGTTTCGACACCTCAACTCCGGTCCTACATCTTTGGGCAAGTGACACCGAGTTGGTGCTTGCTGCAGCAGATTGCAGATCATTGCGGCGTGAAGAAACTGCAGTCGGTGCATCTCGATTGGATTCGTCGTTTCCGTGTGCAACTGGCGAAGAAGTTCAAACGCAAGCTGACGATCGAGATCAAGTTGCTGATCGCCGAGGTTGCTCCCAACATTCGGCAATTTGGTCAGCGTCTGTCGTTCAATTGCTCGCTCGTGTTGCGAGATTTGTATCGGCTCGAAGATCACTTGCCGGTGAAGTGGGAACGCATCGAACGTCTGATGCGCGCCGCTGGATTGCCCCCGGCCACCGAACGTTGGCAAGTCATTCACGGGCTGTGGCTGCGCGAGGAATAGCCTCGGTCGCACAGCGATGTTGTCTGAGTAAATCGCTGGCACTGCGGGCTCGAAAATTTCGGACGTTGGAAGAGCGCGACCGTGCTGAGATTTTTAGCAAGGTGCGTAAGAGGACATGGTGATGAAGCCCCACACCGGTATCTGGGATTTGCATTGTCATATCAACGGCGTACCGGGGCGGACTCCAGACGAACGCATGGCACAGTTGGTGAACTATGCGGATCGAGTCGGCATCGAGCGCTTATGCGTGTACATGGGCATGAGCTTCGTGCTCGTACCGACGGCTGAACGACTCCAGCAAGAGAACGCGGAAGTTCTCCAAGCACTCGCGCATTGGCATGACCGTGCGTTCGGCTTCGTTTACGTCTCTCCCGAGCATGTGCAGACGAGTCTCGATGAGATCAATCGTCATATCGCTGACGGCCCGATGGTTGGCATTAAGTTATGGGTTGCGAGGCGCTGTAGTGACCGCGCGATCGATGCGATCATTACCCGCGCTGCCGACTTGAAGGCGGTCATCTTTCAGCATACGTGGTTCAAGAACGATGGCACGCAGTATCCCGGTGAATCCACGCCGCTCGACTTCATGCAGCTTGCTGGCCGGTTCCCCGAAGTCCCCATGATCTGCGGGCATACGGGCGGAACTTGGGAGTTGGGCATTCGAGCCGTCCGCGAAGCCAAAAATGTTTTTGTTGATCTCGCCGGCTCGGACCCGTGCGCGGGAATGGTTGAAATGGCGGTGAGAGAACTCAGTGCGGATCGACTGATCTACGGTAGCGATTCGGGCGGCAGGAGCTTCGCCTCTCAATTAGCGAAGGTGCATGGGGCTCAGATTCCTGACGAACTCAAGCCACGCATCTTGGGCGGCAATCTGAGAAAGCTGATGGGGCCAATTCTGCAACGCAAAGGCGTGCGACTGTGAAGTGCTGTGGAACGAATGTCGTGCGCGCGGTCGGCTCTCGCACAGTGAAAGCCGACCGCGAATGTCACTCGTTGTCTTACGACAGCAACTTGTCCACCGCCTTGCCGCCGTTGGCCAAGGTGAAGGGACGACCGTCCGGCGAATAGATCTCCTTATCGAAGGGGATGTTGAGCGCCTTAGCGATGGTCGCGTTCAAGTCCGCTGGTTGAATACCGTTGTCCTCGACATAGAACGCATCGCCATCGCTCTTGCCATAGACCTGCCCACCCTTGATACCGCCGCCACACATCATTGCCGAGAAAGCCGCTGGATGATGATCGCGACCAGTCGTGGAACTAATTCGCGGAGTGCGTCCGAATTCGGTGCAGAGCACCACCAGCGTCGAATCTAGTAAGCCGCGTTTCTGCAGGTCAGTAATTAACGTCGAGACGACCTTATCCAATTCAGATGCGAGTCGCGGCAGGTTGTCGAAGATCTCGTTGTGATGATCCCAACTGCCGAAGCTGACTTGCACATAGCGGACATCGTTCTCGATCAACCGGCGCGCGAGTAAGCAACCTTGCCCGAAGCGGGTCGTACCATACGCATCTTTCTGCTCTTGAGACTCGGTGCTGATGTCGAAAGCCTTGAGATCCTGACTCCGCAGCAACGAAATGGCTTCGCGATAGAGATCGTCGTAGCCGTTGACTTTGGCGTTCTTAGCCTTGGCACGAAAGCTGGCGTCGAAAGACTCCGAGAGCTTCATGCGTTTGTCGAACATTTCGTTCTTGAGATAGTCCGGCGACTTTGTGTTTTGTAGCCCCTTCGAGGGGTCGCCAATGGGCACGGGAGCAAAGGCTGCTCCGAGATAGCCGGGGCCTTGGCCTTCGCCAACATGCACGACGGGCGGCAATTGCTTGTGAATCCGTCCGAGTGACTTCTGCACCCACGAGCCCATGCCAGGATGCTTAGTTGTAGCGATCATCTTGTAACTTGTTTCGAGCAAGTACCGCGCTTGTTGATGGTCAGCAGTCGTCGTGTTCAGCGAGCGAACGACGGCGAACTTGTCGGCGATTCCGGCAAGCGACTTGAAGTGCTCGCCCAGTTGCACACCGGCGACCTTGGTCTGAATGGCTTGGGTTTCGCCTTGGTACTTGCTCTTGGGTTTTGGATCCCATGTGTCGATCTGCGATTGAGCTCCGGTCATCATGAGGTACACGATTTTTTGAGCCTTGCCGCGAGCCGTTGCGGTTCCCTTAGCGACTGGCTTTGGGTCGGCTGCCGAGGACACTCGATCGAGCAGTGGTAGAACGCTCACGCCGAGGACTCCGCGAGCGATATTGGTGATGAGTTGGCGGCGCGTGAGATCATCAAACTGAGTGGGATCGAAGTTCATGGTTAGTCCTGAAGGAAACGGCGCGATGCAGCGTGATGTGTATGAAGTACCACACCGCCGAATGATGGAGTGATGGGGATTCCGAACAAAGATCTGCTCACGACTACTGCACGAAGAGGAACTCGCGAGTGTTGAGCAACGCCCAGATCACATTGCCATAGCCTGCGGCCTTGGCTTCTTTGATCTCACGGTTGGCGATGTTGCGTTCGGCTTCAGTTGGATAACGCGAGAGCAGGCTCAGGAAGATGCTGTCGATCTGGTCGGCTTGCTGCTTCTTGGCCATGACCTCGTTGTAAATCACCGAACCCTGCTCCAGCATCATGTGTGTCACGGGGCCGTTGAACATCGCGAGCAATTGCGGAACCGTACCGTCCGTGTGGCTCGTGCTAATCACGGAGCGATCGCTCTGACCGAACTCGCGCAAGAAGTGCCCGCCGGGCAGCGGTTGAGGCAGTTCCGATGCTCGCAGTAGTTCTTGGCCCTTGTATTGCCGCTTCGAACGCAGCTTGCCCTCATCCTTGCGATAGTCGTCGAGTTGTTTGGCTCGGTCTAAGACCTCGTTGACGGTCGCGGTCGGTTTGAGAGAGACGATCTCTTCGAACTTACTGTCTTCAGGCCGCAACATCTTGTCGGGATCTTCCATCGTCAGCGTCAGCAGCGAGTCCCAAACTTGCTCAGCGGACATCCGACGCAACACCGGTCCGGGGAAGTGGTAAGGCTTATCGGCGGCTAGGTCGGTGTAGGTGACTTTACGTTGGTACGTCTTCGTGTAGAGCACGATGCGTTGGAACTCTTTAAGATCGAAGTCGAGCCGCTTCATTTCGCTTGCGAGGTAATCGAGCAACTCGGGGATGACGGCTTTCGAGTCATCCTTCATGTCGTCTTCGGGTTCAATGAGGCCGACACCCAGTGCTCGCTTCCATAGTCGGTTGGCGATTGTCATCGCGAAGCGAGGATTGTCGGACGACGTCACCCAATCGCCGAAGATTTCGCGCCGCTCGGCGGCGGGAATGCTGCTCGGAGCTTTGCCGAAGATGACTGCAGGTTTGACGATGTCACCGGCTTTGGCATTCGCGTAGGTGTAGTTCTCGGGAAACTTGAGTTGCTTCTTTTCGTTGTCCCAAATGGCCGGGCGATTCATCCGCAAGATTTGTTTCGCTTCGCGACTTTCTTTGGACTCAGGCATGCCTTGTGAATCGATGTCCTTCTGATTGACCTTCAGCGCGAGATCGCGACTCGCGTTGAACTCCATGCCGCTGGTGAACGCAGCGAGTTGGTAAAACTCCTTTTGCGTCCATCGGTCGAAGGGATGATCGTGACACTGAGCACAGCCAATGCGCGTTCCTAAGAAGATGCGGATTGTGTTGTTGAGGTTGTCGAGCGGCATGCCGGAATCGCGCAGGTAATAGCCCGCTGCCGGGTTCTCCCAGATGCGACCTTTGGCGGTCAGCATCTCATGCACCATCGAGTCGTAGTCGACATTCTCCCGCAGGCACTCTTTGACCCAGTCCGCATAAGGTCGCCCGTAGTTGTTGTTATCTGGGCGGTCATGCAACCGCAGGATGTCGGCCCAATAGTTATAAAAGTGACTGGCATAACCGGGGCGATTGAGGAGTTGATCAATGAGTACGACCTTCTTCGACTCACCGCGTTGCGCAAGATACATCGCGGCCTGCTTTGCGGTTGGAATCGTTCCGGTGATGTCGAGGTACGCTCGGCGGAGGAATTCATGATCGCTTGCGGCGGCGTTCGCTGGCTGGCCGACTTTCTTGAGATGCGCGTCAATGATTGCATCAATGCGAGCGGCGGACTTCAGCGCTTCGTCGCGTTTCTTGGGGTCGACGGGGGCCAGTTCGATGTGCTCTGTTTTCTCGGCCCCCGTGGGTAGCTTAGTTGCCGGAGCGGCGGGTTTTGTGGTCTTACTTTTCTTCTTCGACACCAGCGGCTTGCGTGGAGGCGCTGCCTCGGCTGGTGCTCCACTGATATCTGCGATGGCTCCGCAGACAAGGCTCGCGATCAACATCACACTCAACCAACGTCGTACCACAGCACACTCCCGAGGGACTTGATAAAGGGAGAAACCAAGCAGCAGAGGCTTGGTCAGAATGGTCCAAATTGTAGCTCTCGCGAGATAACTGTCACGGACGCGGATCAAGGTTCCGCAGGGATCATGTGATTCAGGAAAGCTTGTGTCTCTAGAGCGGATTGGCACGATTCCAATGTCTGAGTCGCTTGATTTGTTGCCGCGACAATCATGGAGAGGACGTTGCATGAAAAACGTTGCGAAGATGGTCACCTTACTGGGTGTGGCGGCGGGAGTGCTGCTCGGAGCTGAAGCGGTTGCTCAAACACCGTTTGTGTTTCGTGATGTCGCGCCGGAGACCGGGCTGCTCAAGTTGGTGGAAGGAGTGCAAGCTCATGCCGCCGGTTGGGGCGATATTGATGGTGACGGACAGCTTGATCTGTATGTCGGCACGTTTGCGCGGACAGATGGCAAAGCGAACTTGTTAGCGCGCTATGTCGGCGGAAAGTTTGTGCTCGATGGGCAAGAGCAACTGCGCGTCCGAGGCCGCTGCAACTCGGGGTTGTTGGCTGACTTCGACAATGACGGCGACCTCGACCTGTATGTCGCCAGTATGCCGACGACGAAGGATCCGAGTGTCTCGGCCAGTGTGCTCTTTCGGAATGACGGCAAGGGACGTTTTTCGAACGTCTCGGCGGGCAATGCTCCGTGTGGTGACTTCGGCGCGCGGAGCGCGGCGGTGCTTGATTTCGACGGCGATGGTCTGCTCGACTTGCTCGTCGGCGAAGATCCATTCGGGGTCTATTCAAAGACGAAAAGTTCGCGGCTGTTTCGCAACTTAGGTGGGTTCAAGTTTGCGGATGTCTCGCGCGATGTCGGCTTGCCGGCAGATGTGCCCGGCTTAGGAGTCGCGGTTGGGGATCTCACGGGCGATGGTTGGCCAGACTTTGTTTTGTCAGCTCGCTTTGGCGGCAATCGCGTGTTCGTGAATGACGGACGAGGAAAGTTCAATGAGGCGATCGGTTGCCGCGAGGTCTTGGATTGGTCGGTCACAGCCAAGCCGTCCGCGAATGACGACAGCAGCGCGGGCGTTTGTTTGGGTGACGTCAACCGCGATGGGCGGCTCGATGTCGTCATTGGTCAGCACTACAAGCGACCGTGGTTGCAACCCGTTTCGTTGCGGCTCTATCTCAATGGCGGTTTGCGTGACGGTCAGCCGACCTTTGACGATGTGACCGAAACGTGCGGGCTGACGCCGCTGCCGATGAAGGCGCCACATGTCGAAATTCAAGACTTCGACAACGACGGTTGGCCCGACATTTACACGAGCGTTCTTAAATATTCGGAGCAGGACAAGCAGCCGCATCCGTTGATCTATCGGCAGGTCGGACAGAAGGATGGCGTGCCTCAATTCCGCGAGTCGGTGATGTCGGTTAATGACTTCCCAACGGCCACTGATCGGGCCGAGACGAAGACCGGCGCGTTCTGGGACAAAGTCGCGCGAGAAGGCAAAGTCATGTACTTCGCCCCCGGCCCAACCGCAGACTTCGATCAAGACGGGCGACTCGACATCTTCATGGGGAATTGGTGGGTCGAGGCTCCCTCGGTTCTCCTTAAGAACGAGACGCCGAGTGGGCGTTGGCTGCAATTCCGCTCCACAGGTTTTGATGGCGATAATCGTATGGGCATCGGCACCGTCTTCCGCGTTTATCGCACCGGAAAGTTGGGAGATGCGTCAGCGTTGCTGGCTCATTCTGAGATCGCGACGGGCTACGGCTATGTGTCGAATCAGCCGGCAATCGCGCACGTCGGAGTTGGCTTGGAAGAACGCGTTGATGTTGAGGTCATGCGACCGCATGGCAAAGGCCGCCTGGAGTTAAAATCGATCGAGACAGCAGCGCGGTTATCGGTGCCGAAGAAGTAACGACCTTGTGCTACGGATCGCGGGAAGTAACGGCCTTTTCCGGTGAGCCGAACGCGTTAGCGTCGGGCGAGAAATTCAGGCCCGCAGCTCACGAAAAGCGCGACGAATTTCGACGATCCGCATGACACAACTGAGCGCATTTCATGCGCTCTGGCCTTCGTATTCTCTGATTGTCTCTGTTCGCAGTCCGATCCAAAGACCGTGGGAACAAGAGTCAACCGAGGGCACCGAGTGAACGATTCAAGCAGTCATAGTGATTCTCGGGGCTCAATCCGCGATGGCCGCCTGTTGTTCGTCGGTCATTAAGAACTGCACTTGCTTGGCGATCTCCTCGCGAATCGCCTGCAAGTCCTTACGAGCGGCGATCCATTGTGTCTTCTGCTCGGGCGAGAGTTTGAGTGCATCAATCACAAACTGAGCCGCCTCTTTGCCGGTCTTGCCTTGCTCCTTGGCCTGCTTCGTTGCTTGAACCCGAATGCGAGTTTGCTCAGCAGTCAGAATATCGTTCTGTCGTTTGAGCGTGGCTTGTTGCAACGGTTCGAGTTCCGCGATTCGCATCTCGGCTTTAGCGGCGACTTCTTCCCGAGTTGGCTCGCGTGGAGTGCTGGTGGGTTTTGTCGCGGCGACTGATTTCTCAACCGGCGGCGGGTCATCGTCGACGTGCAGCGAATAAGTCCCCGAGTCGCCGGTGGGTTCGATGATCCGCATCGCGGACTCGGCAGCCAACTTGGTTGGCCGCGCGGCCGCATGACCTCCGTCATGCTTGCTATGAGGCATGGTGCGTTGCATGCCACCGGGCGAAGGAGGTGCTGTGGCGATGGTCTGAGTATCGTCAGCAGAGAGGCTCTCTCGAATCTCTAACAAGACAGAAATCTCGTCGACGATCTGCGACTTGAGTTCGACATCTTTCAACTCGTCGGCGCGATCACGCAGACGTCGTGCAACTTCGATGATTCGTCCAATGCTCTCGTTCAGTGACGCCATAGCCCTGCGACTCCTCGCTCGATGAACCCGAGATCAAATCGACGAGGGACCGACCTTCGCGGCAGTCATCGTCTGCTCAAGGACGACGCGCGCTGCAGGAGAGAAGGGCATGGGCCGCTCGCCGCTGGCGACAAAGCGGCGGGAGTATGAGTCGCTGGAGACGAAGCCTGCGACAAAATTCTGGGGCGTGCGGAGAAAGCAAGAGATAAGTCCGGCAGCGAGTGGTTGGTCACGGCGGTGTGACGAGTTTGGCGTGGAACCAAGTTGACAGTGGGTCGAGCACTCGGATGTCGTCTGATGATTCCGTCGAAGTCGCTGCTTAAGGTCCTCTGATGATTCCCGAGGAAACAGCAACGTGACGCTTCTGAGAACAGAGACCAGATCTTTTGATTCGGATTCCAACTGAGCCACAGCCCATTCTCAGCCCCGAAGCTTTCATGACATCAACAGTCTTTTGAGCGTGCGGCGGCAACACTTCTAAGGCCTGTTGGGGTCGATTCTGGGTAAGTTGGCGAAGTTCGCGGTGGCGGATTCGGGCCGAAGTCTGAACGCGAGGTGTGCGGTCTCAAGGCGTTTTGGATGATCCGCCGAACTTGTCGTCAAACTGGGTTTCAAGACAGTCGAGTGAAGACTTGGGATCAGTTTTGACTAATGCTGGTGAGGGCCAGCGTGCTTGACGCTATGACGGCGATCCCTCAGTCTCCCGCCCGCTTTTTGTTGCGTTTCTTGGCGAGACGCTATGTGTCTCGCTGATTTTGTTTCTGGCTCTTTGGTTTTCGCTCTGAGGCTTCTGAACGATGCGATTCTCGTTGGTGGATCGAATTGTCGAACTCGAACGCGGTCAGTCCATCACGGCGGTGAAGAATCTGTCGTTGGCGGAAGAGTACTTGCAGGATCACTTCCCTGGCTTTGCGGTCATGCCGGGCGTGTTGATGATTGAAACTTGCGTGCAAGCCGGCGCTTGGTTGATGCGGTCGACCGAAGATTTCAAGTTCAGCACGATCTTGCTGAAGCAAGCGAAGGCTGTGAAATTCAATAGTTTTGTGACTCCGGGGAAACAATTACGGGTCACATTAAGGACGCACTCTTGGGGACCGGATGAGTGCACGTTTAAGTGTGAAAGCAGCATTGATGGTGAATCAGCTGTCAGTGCCCGCATCACGTTGCAGCAACTCAATCTGCGAGACCGCAACGCATCGCTTGCTCAAGCGGACGAAGATCTGATTGCGAAGATGAAAGAACTCTTCCACCAGATTTGGCAGCCAGCAACGCCGTAGGTCAGGCATTTTCTGACTTCACTGAAGAGACTTGATCGAGCCACTTTGCCGTGGTTTGTCGCTGATACCGAATCCGCATGAAGGCGGATCAACTGCGGCCTGCGTGCCGCGAATCACCGAGGATATGCACTATGAAATTGGCCGGAAAAGTCGCACTCGTTACAGGCGGTAGCCGAGGCATTGGCAAGGCTGTCGTTCATGCGTTGGCGAAAGAAGGGGCGAAGGTCGCCTTTACCTACAACTCGAACGCCGAAGCCGCCAATAGCGTCGTTAAAGAACTGGAACTTGATCAACGCGAAGCGATTGCCTTTCAAGCCGACGCGGCGGACGGCAAACGTGCGGATGAAGTCATCAATACCGTTGTTGAGAAGTGGGGCCAACTCGACATCCTTGTGAACAACGCCGGTATTATTAAGGACGGTTTGCTCGCGGCGATGACCGAAGAGAACTGGCTCGCCGTCGTCAACACGAATTTGAATAGCGTCTACCACTATTGCCATGCAGCGATCCGCCCGATGATGTCGGCTCGGAAGGGACGCATTATCAATATTTCGAGCGTCGCGGCGCATTTCGGTAACCCCGGTCAGACGAACTACGCAGCGACGAAAGGCGGTATTGAGGGCTTTACTCGCTGTTTGGCGAAGGAAGTCGGCCGTCGCGGCATCACCGTCAATGCGGTCGCACCGGGTTTTATCGCGACCGACATGACGGAAGCGATCCGCAATGCCGCTGAAGCTGAAATCACTAAGCACATTGCGCTGAAGCGACTCGGTCAACCGGATGACATTGCTCATGCGGTGACCTATCTGGCGACCGACGACGCTTCGTATGTGACCGGTCATGTCCTGACTGTTGATGGTGGTCTAACACTCGGTAGTGGTATGTAGGTCGGGTTGTTGGATCGTTGGTGGAACGTAAGAATCCGCATCCTTTCGGCGACCCGTCTGGGTCAAATTCGAGTCGCTGGTTTGATTTGTGAGATGCCTTAGACAAGAGGCGTAGCATTGCGAGTTAGCGGCTGAAATCGATCGATTTCAGCGGTTGGCCGCGAGGCACCGGACTCGGGGGAGTTTCGGTTGGCTCTTGTCGAAAGCGTCTGTGGTTTGGGTCAGTCCGCAGCTTCTTCGCCGAGCTGTGTTCAGAACTGGTTGGGTTCGGCGAAACTGTGGGACTCAGTGATTCGTCCCTGCTGAGGAGTAACCTCATGGCGTCTCGTGATGAAATTCTGGAAAAGGTCCGCGAAACATTGGTCGACGCGCTGGGCGTTGATGATGACGAAGTGATCGAGTCCGCAACGCTGGTCGACGACCTCGGTGCGGAATCCATCGACTTCTTGGACATCGTGTTCCGGCTGGAGAAAAACTTCGGAATCAAAATTCCACGCGGCGAGCTGTTCCCTGAGAACTTGGCTGCTGATGCGTCCTTCGTGAAGGATGGCAAGGTGACCGCCGAGGGACTGGCCGCACTGAAGTCAAAGATGCCACATGCCGACGTCGATAGTCTCGCGAGCGATCCACGCGTCGAGAACATTCAGAGCCTCTTCACGGTGAAGATGATTGTGAACTTCATCGCTGCGAAGCTGGGCTAAGCAAGAGTGAGTGTGCGTTCTGCTCGTCAGTGATCGCTGTTCGCGATGCAATGGCGATGGCTCGGTGTCAGTGTTGGTTGGGACAAGTTCGAGCGCTCGGACTGTCGTGACCAGCTTGACCGGTCCAGTGACGACAAGCGGAAGGCGAACTCAGATTACATTGAGCATTGCCTCCGGAGTCGTTTCCGATGCGCTGGTTCTGGATTGATCGCTTTACCGAGTTCGAAAGTGGCAAATGCGCCAAAGCCGTGAAGAACGTCACTTTGGCGGAAGAACATTTGCATGACCACTTCCCCGGCTTCGCTGTGATGCCGGGGTCGCTGATGATCGAGGGAATGGCTCAAACAGGTGGGATTCTCTTAGGGGAAGTCAACCAGTTCGAGCACATTGTCATCTTGGCTAAAGTCCCGAAGGTCACGTTTCATGGTTGGGTCGTTCCCGGCGATCAGATCGTCTACACGGCGACGCTGATCAATGCCGAGACCGAGGGGGGATCTGTCGAAGTCACCGCCCATGTGGGTGATCGACTGGTGGCTGAGGCGGAAATCATGTTCGTGCACTTGGACCAAAAGAACTCGCAGTTTGGTGCTATTAATCAAAAGAACTTTGTGTTCTCGATGAACCTGCTCGGGATCCTTGAGGTCGGCCGCGCTGGCGACGGTACGGCCGCTCCGGATGCGGCAGCGAAGTAGACATACGGCGCCGATGTCCGGCGTTGGTGCGTGGCAGAGGACAACGAGGACTGCTTGGCCGCACAATTCTGATCTTGCGCCCCGCAGTTCGAACGCTGGACGCAGACTTTCTGAGACGTCTCCGATTCACGTCTAGGAGTTCAACTATGAGACGCCGAGTCGTTGTTACTGGTATGGGTTGCATCACTCCCATTGGTCAAACTTTGGACACCATGTGGGACTCGCTGATGCACTGCCGTAGTGGCATTGGCTGGATCAGCTATTTCGATGCTTCACGCTTTCCGACGAAGTTCGCGTCGGAAGTAAAGGGCTATCAGCTCAGCAACTACATCTCGGATGCTGAGCGGTTTAAGTACTGCGGTCGCAACATCCATTTTGCGATTGGAGCGGCGGTTGACGCGGTCAAAGACGCCGGACTTGAGAACCGCGACATGCTCGATCCGTCACGCTTCGGAGTTTATCTCGGAGCCGGTGAAGGTGCTCAGGACTTCAACATTTTCATGAGTATCATCGCGAAGTCCAAAAAGGGCGATGAAGTGGATCTGGCGGAGTTCGCGAGGCTTGGATTGCAGCAGCTCAATGGCGAATGCGAGTTGCAGCAAGAACCGAACATGACCGCCGGACACTTGGCGAGCTTGTTTGATGCTCAAGGTCCAAATTTGAACTGTCTCACGGCTTGTGCGGCATCGAGTCAGGCCATCGGCGAAGCAACTGAAATCATTCGTCGTGGCGATGCGGACGTCATGATTTCGGGTGGTTCGCACAGCATGATTCATCCCTTTGGTGTGACGGGTTTTAATCTGCTGACGGCGTTGTCTGAACACAACAATGATCCGCAACGCGCTTCGCGTCCGTTTGATCTCAACCGTGACGGCTTCGTGCTAGGCGAGGGTGCGGGGATCTTGATCCTAGAAGAGCTAGAGCACGCGAAGAAACGCGGTGCAAAGATCTATGGCGAGCTCGTGGGATATGGTTCGACAGCCGATGCTTATCGAGTCACCGACATTCATCCGGAAGGGCGCGGTGCAACAAGCTGCATCCGGATGGCTCTGAAGGACGCGGGACTCAATACCGACGACCTTGACTACATCAACGCTCACGGCACAAGCACGAAGGTGAATGACCAGGTTGAGACACTCGCCTGTAAGCAAGCTCTTGGGAACGATGCCTATCGCACTCCGGTGTCGAGCATTAAGAGCATGATGGGGCATCTGATCGCAGCTGCTGGCGCGGTGGAATTGATTACCTGTTTGCTTTCGATCAAGCAGGGGGTACTGCCGCCCACGATCAACTATGAAACGAAAGATCCTGATTGCGATTTAGACTACATTCCGAACTCACCACGTGAAACCAAGAAGGTGAAGCGTTGCTTGTCGAACAGTTTTGGGTTCGGTGGTCAGAATATCTCGTTGATCGTCAGCGAGTTTGCGGCGTAGCAGCGTGTTGAGTTTTGGGGGTACGTTTTCAATGTGCCCGAATTCACCGGATGTGGAACACGATCAAACCGTGCTCCACATGTTGTTAGACGCAGTTGATCGTTCAATCGGTGAATATTGACTGCGAATGTCTTCTGCGGAGCAGGGGCGTTACTAAATGGCTCGGTCAGAGTCGAGCTTCCTAATTCATCAAGGATCGATGCGGAGTCCGTCGTGCCCATCCTCAGCACAGTCTCAGTCCTTGCCGTCTTCGTCGTCATCGCGATTCATGCCGCGATTGTGCGACTGGCGCTGAGGATGTTTGAGTACGCTCCGCCCATGAATGCGAACGAGACGGCTGCCGATTTGCGGGCGGAGATCGTTAATTTTCCAACGTCAGAGAAGGAGACGCTCACGGCTGCATTATTTGCGCACCGTGATCGTCGGGCTCGAGGGCTGATTCTCTTTTGCCATGAATTCGGAGCCGACAAGTGGTCGGCCATGTCGTATTGCGAAGGGCTGTGGCAGGCGGGGTTTAATATCCTGGCATTGGATTTTCGGAATCATGGCGAGAGTGACGAGCATGTCGGCTATGAGCCGATCCATTGGCTGACCAGCTATGAAGTCGACGATGTGCAGTCTGCGTTGCGTTTCATCGCCGAGCATCCGGATTTGTCGAAGTTGCCACTGCACCTGTACGGCATCAGCCGTGGTGGAGCGGCGGCATTGGTTGCCGCAGCGGAAAACCCGCAAGTGCATTCTGTGTGTACTGACGGAGCGTATACGACGCTGAGTATGACGCGGTTGTATGCGCGGCGTTGGTTGACTTTGTTTGTGCCGGCCTGGATGGCGAAGCTGGTGCCTGGATGGCACATCGATATGACCATCGCGATCGCCTGGCGTATCAGCCAATTCAAGCGACTATGCCGTTATGTCAACATCGAGTCCTCGTTATCAAAGCTCGCAAATCGCCCGGTGATGCTGATTTCGGGCAAACGCGACAACTATGTGCTGCCAGACATCGCCATGTGGATTTACGAGAGCATTCCAGGCGACGAACGCACGTTGTGGATCGTTCCCAACGCCAAGCACAACCAAGCCCGCTCGATCATTCCACAGCAGTATGATGGGCGATTGGTCGAATTCTTTACGCGATCCGAGGTTGATTCGAGGAGTGACAATGAAGTCACCCACGTCGATGAAATCGCGACGGAAGTGGATTGATCGCCCCGTGAGTGTGAGTCATCGGCCACCGTTGGATCATTGGGCCTGTTGGCGGCACCATCGGTCAAAGCCTGTTGTGATCTGACTCTCAATGATCCGTTTTGAATTTGGTGCTATGTCTGATTCTGCTTCGTCGAAGCCGCCACGACGTCCGCGATATGGCGGCACTCATCCCCGTCAGTTTCATGAGAAGTACAAAGAGCATCAGGCGGATCGCTATGCCGACGATGTCGCCAAGATTGTGGCCAGTGGCAAAACTCCGGCAGGCATGCATCGCTCTGTTCTATTGAGAGAAGTGCTGGCGGTGCTGCGGTTGCAGCCAGGGCAACTTGTGGCCGATGCAACACTGGGCTTTGGTGGGCATGCGAAAGAGTTGTTGCTTGCGGTACAGCCCGGAGGACGGCTATTCGGCGTTGATGTCGATGCCGTTGAGCTCGTGAAAACCGATGCGCGTCTAAGAGCACTCGAAGTGCCGAGCGATGCAATTGTGACGAAGCGGTCGAACTTCGCGGGTCTTGCAAAGTGGCTCGGCGAAGTGATTCCAGAAGGAGTTCATGCCGTACTGGCGGACTTGGGATGTTCGTCGATGCAGCTCGACGATCCGCAACGCGGTTTCAGTTACAAGCTCGACGGCCCGCTCGACATGCGCATGAATCCCAGTCGTGGTCACTCTGCCGCCGAATTGCTTTCCAAGCTCGATGAAATGCATTTAGCTCGCATCCTGCGCGAGAATGCCGATGAGCGGCATGCCACAACGATCGCTCAAGCGATGTTGAAAGCGCATCACGAGCGACCATTAACGACGCGTACGCTGGCCGTGCTGATCAAGTCGTTGCTTCCCAAACTGCCTCATGCGGTTGGCGATGATCCCGAAGCGACCTTGCCGCGCGTGTTTCAAGCACTCCGTATCGCTGTAAATGATGAATACGCAGCCCTCGAATCGTTCTTGGCAAGTATCCCGTATGTCCTCAAACCTGGAGGTCGAATTGCGGTGATTAGTTTTCATTCCGGCGAAGACCGCCGCGTCAAGCACGCCTTTAAGCAAGGGTTCGCGGATGGAGTCTATGCCGCGATCTCAGAGGAGTTGGTCACACCGGGATCTGATGAGCGTCGAGATAATCCACGCAGTAAGTCCGCGAAGTTACGGTGGGCCGTCAGAGCTTCGTAGCACGAGTTCGTTCGGATATCGTTTTTGTGATTGAACGCGCTCGTTGGAGTGCGCTGCCTTGGGGTAAGTGACATCATTTATAACTCGCCAGGCGCACGAACAACGCGCTTGTAAGACCTCAGAATTCGAGCCATGCGATCGTTGTGTGATTTCCTCCAAGGTCGATGATCAAGGACTCGCCACACCGATCTTCACGTCTTGATGGATGCTGCGGACGGCTCGTGTTTTTGCCAACTTGGTGATGTCCCCGAACCTTCACTGTGAAAACCGTGTTCTCGTTTCAGCATTCGAGCCCTAAGCTGCGACGCACCTTCCCGCCTCAAACTCCGATGGCTGTCGCTCAGTCATCGCGACCACATCCATGTCCGATTCTTCTCCCCTCTCGCAGCCTGATAATGAGCTGCCTGCGCATCGTCCTCACTCCAGCCATCTCCGCGGCAATCTGAAATTGATGCTAGCGGATGCAACGGCGTTCAACGTCATGGTTGGTATTGGTGAGACCTATTTTCCGGCGTTCACGCTCGCGCTTGGCAAAGGCGAACTGATCAGTGGGCTCATCGCGACGTTGCCGATGCTGGCCGGAGCCATTTTGCAGATGCTCTCGCCGCGAGCGATTGCCGCACTCGGCTCTTATCGGCGCTGGGTCGCGACATGCGCGGTAGTACAAGCTTTCAGTTTGGTGCCGCTCGCATTCTTTGCGTTTCGCCACGGCATGCCGACGTTCCTGCTGTTCTTGTGTGCTTCAATTTATTGGGCATCAGGACAAGCGACTGTACCTGCCTGGAATACTTGGGTCGAAGCCCTCATCCCCAACAAGATTCGTGCTCCGTTCTTTGCGTATCGCACACGTCTCGCTCAGTTTGGAATGCTGGTGGGTTTAATTGGTGGTGGCGTCGCGATGCAGTGGGGGAAGCAACTGGACTTGCAGACCAATGCCGCAAGTGTGGAATCCCCAATGGTCGAAATGGACGACCAACCTACCGAACAGAAACACGATGCATTGCTCTCTGTCTTTGGAACGATGTTCGTGATCGCGGCGGCGGCAAGGTTTGTTTCGGCGTCGTGTCTGGCCACTCAGACGGATGCGCGGATGCTGCCACACTTCCGCGATCACAAACCCGAAGGTGCCACAAAGCCCCCACGGTTACTGACCTCTGCCAATAAGCGACTGCTCTCGTATGTCTTCATGATGCAAGGAGCGGTCTATCTTTCGGGGCCCTATTTCACGGCCTATATGCTGAAGCATCTGCAGCTTGACTATTACGAGTTTGTGCTGCTGATTGCATCATCGTACATCGCACGCATCTTGGTGCTGAGAGGCATGGGAAACTTCGCGCATCGAGCCGGTCCACACCGCTTGTTGTGGATTGGAGCGATCGGCATCACGCCGTTACCAGCGATGTGGCTTGTATCGAATGACTTCTTGTTCTTGCTGCTGCTGCAGATTGTCGGTGGATTTGTGTGGGCCGCGCATGAACTTGCCATGGCGTTGCTCTTCATCGACGCCATCCCAAGGCACGCGCGGGTTAGCGTGCTGGCGATCTATAACTTTGGAAACTCGGCTTCGATGGCTACGGGCACGATCCTCGGCGCGCTCATTCTGTTCGGCTGTGGCGAAGTCCCCGCAACCTACCTGTCGATCTTCGGACTCTCGTCGGTACTCCGAATTGTTGCACTTGGTTTGTTACGGCGTGTGCCGCCGGCCAAGCCCTCGACGGCTGAACACAACCAGTCTATGGACATTGTCTGCCCGCCCGACGCTCCGTTGTTGGAGCGGCAGATCACTGAGGACGATGCCAGTTCGAATAGCACCGCAACTGATTCGGCGCATGCACGTCCGGCTCGTCCACATTTCATCCAAACGCTCAGCACGTTCGGAGAGTTGCAACCTGCAACTGATTGAGACGTGCAGTGCGAGTCAGACACGGCGACGTTGCCGGCAGAATGAGACGCGGTAACTCAGATAAGACGAAAGAGTGCCGGCGGCGCACGGGGATGTGACGTCCTGATGATTCCTCGCCGGCCATCAAGTCACGTTGATTGCCAAAGTTGTGCTTGGCTCGGTGAGACACCTCCCGCTCTCAGGAATCTCCGGCGGTTAGCGCGTGCTGCGATCGGCACGCTCTGCACACTCACTGCAAGACGTGCGAAATCCCGATCCAGGATCATCTCCCAGACTGCCATCGCTGGACCTGCGACCAATGCTTGGGAAGAGCGGCATTCCTGCCGATTTCCGACGCAACTCGTCTGCGGAGCAACTGGCATCATGAATTATGATCTCGTCGTCATTGGTAGCGGCCCATCCGGTCAAAAGGGCGCTATTGCCGCAGCGAAGCTGGGAAAGAAAGTGGCGATCATTGAACGCCGCTCGTCGCGCATTGGCGGCGTCTGTTTGCATACGGGCACAATCCCATCCAAGACGATGCGCGAAGCCATTTTGCATCTCTCGGGCTATCGTCATCGTGACGTCTATGGCGAGCAATTTCGTCGCAAACGCCACATCACGATGGGCGATCTCAAACGCAAAATCTCGCAAGTCAATCAGCATGAGATGGAGATCATCGAAGCTCAGTTCGATCGCAACGGCATCGACACATTCTCCGGAGAGGCGCGCTTCTTAGATCCTCATTCTATTGAGGTCATTCAAGAAGCCTCGCGCACCGTCTTGACGACCGACCGGGTGTTGCTCGCGTGTGGCACGAAGCCTGATCGCCCCGACTACATCCCCTGTGACGGGCACAACATCTTTGACTCCGATCAATTATTAGAGATCGACGCGATTCCGCGTTCGATGGCTGTCATTGGCGGCGGCGTGATCGGAATGGAGTACGCGATCATGTTTGCCACGCTGGGCGTGCGTGTGACGGTGATCGATGGCCGCGAGCGACTGCTGTCATTTTGCGATAAAGAGATTATCGACATGTTGTTGTTTCACGCCCGTTCCTTGGAGATGGTCTTCCGGCTGGGGGAGGATGTCGTTGGCATTGAATCGAAACGTCCCGGTCGCGTGGTCATTGAGCTCAAAAGTGGTAAGCGTCTCGTTACTGAATCGGCATTGATGGCTGTCGGTCGACGGGGTGATGTCGATGGCCTCAACTTACCTGCGGCTGGACTGAAGCCGGATGCACGCGGTCGTGTGAAGGCTGATCCCAACTTCCAAACCGAGGTGCCGCACATTTATGCCGTCGGTGATATTGTGGGTATGCCTGCACTCGCCAGTGTCGCGATGGTGCAAGGTCGGCGAGCCATCGCGCATGCCTTCAATCGACCGATGCCCGAACTCGGCACCATCCCTTACGGACTCTTTACCATTCCTGAAATCGGCATGGTGGGAGAAAGTGAAGAGACCCTGACAGCCAAGCAAGTACCGTATGAGGTTGGGTGTGCTCAGTACCGCGAGATCGCTCGCGGACAGATTGTTGGCGAGCAAATGGGCATGCTGAAGTTGGTGTTTCATCGTGAGACTAGGCAACTCTTGGGGGCTCACTGCATTGGCGAGTCTGCGACCGAGATTATTCACATCGCTCAAGCCGTGATGGCCTTCAAAGGCACCATCGACTACTTCCGTGACACGGTCTTCAATTATCCGACGATCACCGAGTGCTACAAAGTCGCAGCCTTTGACGGCCTCAACAAGCTCTGCATCGATGACCCGCTGGAAGCGGATGCCGAAGCCGCTGCGGACTACACCGTACTGGAAGAAATCGACCGGCTCGTGGGAGCGGTTGAAACGTGCGTCGTGGGTGCGTCGTGAATGCGTTGCTCATGAGCAGTCGAGCGTTGGTCATCGATGATCGAGGTACGGCTGAATCTGAGGCTTGTGATCCGTGCGGTCAGGGCGTTAACGCCCAATCAACTGCCGCGAGCACAGTTGTGAGATCGCGAGTTCATTGTCGATGTGCCGCACGTCAAGCCCCTCCGCAACCAATCGCCCAATCTTGTCGAGCATGCCATCGGAATCGCGGAAACGCACGCCACTGTCGTGGCTCGGCTGACCGTCTTGGCTGAAGAGCACCACGATCGCAGTGACTGCAAAACCATGACGGCGCAAGTTGCCGAGCGCAATTGCCGTCTCCGTTGTGACGTCGCCTAGCACCGCGACGACCGTAGCATCGCGCGGTATGCGACTGGCTGTCTCCGCGACCAATTCGGGGAAGCTCAATCCGTCGGTCAATTCCAGCCGCGCCAGTTGTTCACGGATGTGTTGGAACTGCTCAGGGCCGCGCCGTGTTTCAATGACGACTGGCTTGAGGCGCGTGTTCTCATTCTGCTCTCCGAAGCCTTGCTTCGCTGCTTCGCGTGTGCGGAATTCTTGACGCGGGCCTTCCTCGCGAATTCGATCGGCTGCATCGCGACCGTTGCTGATGAAGCCAATTTGCTGACCCATTTGGCAAATGGCATTGGCCAAAGACGCGACGGTTGTGATCGCTAATTCGGAACGAAAGGGTTCGCCCTGAGCTGGATACATGTCGCGATGAAAATCGAGCACAAGCGTCATCCCGGCGATGCACGAGGCGTCATACACGCGGCTATGCAATTTGCCTGTTCGCGCGGTCGCTTTCCAATGGATGCGGTTGAACGAGTCGCCGCGCTGATACTCACGGACGCCTGCCAAACGTGTCGGATCTTCGAACAACCGATGCGACATACGAATTTCGCCAATCGGTCGCCGCGATGTCAGCTCGTAACCGACGAGAGGAATGACCTTCGGATAGACAAGCACAAACTTCGGCTCGCTGACGATCTTGAAGCGACGATGCAGGCCAAACAGATCGCCGGTCTCCAGCAGCAGCGGCCCAATCTGGTAATAGCCACGCATCGCGAAGTTGAGTTGATACAGCAGCGACTTCTTCGACCGACCCCCGACTTGCAGCAAAGCGATACGACGTCCATCGATCTTGAGGCGTGGAGGTCGTTGCATCAGAGCTTCGTTTGGTAACGAGTCCTCCAGCAACAACCAGGGCACAGGAATCGACGACGAGTTTTCAAGGTCGACCGCGACCGCGACTTTGTCACCAATTTCTGCGGTCGTTCGATGAAGCGTCCGTTCGACACGCAAACATTCGATCCACTGTTTGGCCAGGAAACGGCTGAGGACCAGGATGCCCAGCAGCGCATACATCACAAAGACGAGCAGTCCCAGTTGCAGCGCAATCCCAGCAATCAACAACGCGATTGCTCCGAGGATCCAGCGCATGAAAAAGGCTCACAGTGAGAGGACTCAAAGATCGCGAGGTCCGTTTTCGTAGTCCGTGCCGCGCCTACGACGATCAGCGATTGCTCAACGAGCTGACTTCTTGGCAATCAGCACATCCAGCTCATGCTTCAGCTTCGGCAGGATGGCGTCATACGGAAACGCACCAAGCTCTTCTTTGCCGCGTTTCAAATTCACAAAGTTCGGTGCACACCACAGCCCTAAATCGGCGTCGTCGGTTTCACCAGGACCATTCACACGGCAACCCATCACGGCGATTGTGAGGGCGTAATCGCGTGCGTACTGAGTCATCTCGCGAACTTGTTGGGCGAGTTCCACGAAGGCTTCATTCTCGACGCGCGAGCAGCTCGGGCAACTGATAATGTTGAGCGTCGGCAAACCATAGTCGACGACAGACCTGACTCGGCCAGCCGCGATATCTTCTAAGATCTTGCGACCGGCGACGATCTCTTCTCCTTTGCGATCGTTGGGGACCGTCAACGAGACACGCAACGTGTCGCCCACGCCACGACTAATGAGCTGCTCAAACGCGATCCGCGTCTTGATGATGCCATCCGGTGGCATGCCCGCTTCGGTCACTCCCAGATGCAGCGGCACATCAGGACGAACTTCTGCAAAGCGGCGATTGACCTCCACAACTTTCTGCGGGTCCGAATCCTTCAAGGAGACGCAGTATCGTGTGAACCCGATGCCGTCGAGGAATTCACAATGTTCTGTCGCGCTGGCGATCATCGGACTGATGGAATCGTGCTCGTCAAAGAGTCCAACTTGATCGGGATCGACAGAACCGCAATTCACACCCACACGCATCGCGCAGTCGTGCGTACCAGCTACGTCAGCGAGGTACTTCACTTTTTCTTGCCACGGTTTTTCACGCTCGTGGTGATAAAGATGACCAGGGTTGTATCGAATCTTATCGACGTGCGGCGCGACGACTTCGGCCATGCGATAGTTCTCTTGCAAGTCGACCGACAGATTGGCGGTGGTCTGCTTGCGAATCTCGGCGAGAGCGTCCGCGTCCTTACGACTATCGACGGCAATACGAATCACATCCGCTCCTGCGGCAGCAATCGCGTTGACCTGTGCCACAGTGGCATCGACGTCCTGTGTCTTCGTCGCGGTCATGCTTTGCACTGCGATGGGATAGCCGGCTCCAATAGTGATGTTGCCAATACGGACAGCACGCGTTGGGTTGCGTGTCAGTTTTCGAGTCTCCACTCGGGCACTCCGTTGGTGATGAGAAAGGATGAAGCTGTGGCTTCAATGGGTCAGAAAATGTCGTCGACTTGCGCAATGAATGCGCCGCCCATGCGACCCCAAATCGCCACGTCTGAAGAACTGCAAAACTGAGGGAGTCTAAGGGACGCTGTTGCCCATACCAGTCGCAGAGTTTGCTTCAAGTGCGGTGAACTCGCAGCTTAACTTCTGGAAGAACACGCAGGATTCAACCTGATAGACGGCAGCCTCGCAGTGGAGTTCATGTCAGGCCTGAAGTAATAACGCACCTCAGTGCGGAGAATAC